>Ga0157375_10006590_pt1 | contig 10107 bp, 4 predicted proteins | sample M35metaG_FD_115311 | JGI IMG/M metagenome (GOLD analysis project Ga0157375, IMG submission 115311) | Miscanthus rhizosphere microbial communities from Kellogg Biological Station, Michigan, USA - M3-5 metaG | ecosystem: Host-associated > Plants > Roots > Rhizosphere > Soil | place: USA: Michigan... | reverse complement strand
GTCCTCGAGGAGCAGCGCCGACTCTCCCGCATGGTCGCCCTTGCGCAGGTAGGTGAGAGCGAGGTCGGTGGCCCCCGCGTGCACCGACACCTTGACGTAGCCACCGATGACGAGGAGGAGCGCGTCCGCAGGCGAGCCCTCCTCGACGATGACCTGGCCGGGCTCGAAGGAAAGGAGCTCCGCCCGGCGCTTGATGTCCTCCACGAAGCTGTCGTCCATGCGCGAGAAGAGCGGCACCATGCGGAGCTGGCGGGCCAGGATGCGCTCGCGGTAGCGCTCCTCGACGCTCTTCTTGAAGTCCTTGGAGGAGGCCAGGAGCATGCGCAGGCCGGGCAGCCGGATCTGGAGGACGGTGAGGGGCGTGGCCGCGCGCACCGTCGCCGAGACCGCGTAGCGCGACAGGGCGCCGATCTCGCCGAACACCTCCCCCGGTCCGAGGGTGAGGTTGCCGCGCCCCGGCCCCATGGCCGCGGGCAGCGCGGAGAGGATCACCGTGCCCGAGAGGCCGGCGGAGCCGCGCCCGATGTAGGGGGCGACGTCCGGCCGCGCGTTCGGGCGCTGGGCGGCGGGCACGTGTGCGCCTCCGCGCACCTGCGGGCGCTGCTCGCTCTCCCCGGTGAGCACGACCTCCGCCCCGCCCTCGACGACGAAGTACGCGGAGTCACTGTATTCGCCCTCGCGCAGGACGAGGTCGCCCGTTTCGTAGCGCACGAGGTGGATGTAGCGGCGCACCTTCTCGATGACCTTGAGCCGCGCCTTCTCCGGGATGCCCGCGAAGAGCGACTGCTGGGCGAGCAGGTCGGGCTCCGCCGGCACCATGAGCTGCATGCGCCGCTCGTAGCGCTGCTGAAGCTGGGTTCGATCCACGTTGCTCATGGCCGTCGCAGCGCCTCCAGCGCGAGAGCGATCGCCTCGTCCTGGAGGCGCAGCAGTTCTCCGTCGGGTCCCTTGAACTCCCGGGGCGGCGTGGCCGGCGGCAGGGCGGGCACCTTCGCGCCTCCGCGCAGCACGCGCGCGAGGACGAGAGCGGCTCCGCCGCGCGCTTCCGCGACCCGGGCCGTGGCCGAGCGCGGGCCCGCGGGGGGCGGCGCCGGCGGCGGCGGCACGAGGGCAGCGGCCTCGGTGGCCACGATGGCCGGAGCGACGGGAAGGTCCTCCGCCAGCGAAGGTGCGGGGGCCACGCGGGCCGGCGGAGCCGGGCGCGCCGGACGCGGGGCCACGGGCGCGGCCGTCCCACCCGCCGGTGCCGCCGCGCCCGAAGCGCCCGGCGCGGCCGCCTCCGCGGGCTCCGGCACGTAGTCTTCAGGCAGGGCGCGGATCGGCGCGTTCCAGTCCCAGGGTGCGGACGCGGCGCTGGGTGCGGCCGGCGCGGCGGCCGGCGCGCGCCCTCCCGCTTTCACCGGCGCCGCGGCGCCCCCGGGAGCGGGCGGGGCCCCTCCGCCGGGCGGAGGCGGCGGCGCGGCCGCGGCGCGCGCGCCCGCGGGTCCCATCGCCGCCTTTCCGGCGGCCGTCACCGCCGCGAAGTCGTAGGTGGTGGCCCAATGCACGACCTTCTTCAGTCCGGCCCCGACGTCGAACTCCGCGCCCGACGGATGACCGGCCGCGATCAGGCGCTTGTCCGTCGTGAGATGGCAGGCCACGCAGGCCTTCGCGATCGCCGGCGGCTTGCTCTTCAGGTCACGCAGGCCCGTGCTGACCGCCTTGGCGTACGAGCCCTTCACCTGGTGCGGCTCGAGGTACCCGCTGGCCGGGCCGTGGCAGCTCTCGCAGGAGACGCCGGCGTTGGCGTCACCGCGAAACACCGTGGCGTGGCAGGTCACGCAGGATCCCTTCACGTCGTAGGGATCGGCGATGCCGATGGCCTTGGCGTAGGTGCCCGCCTTGGCCCCGTCGAGCTGCTTGCGCGTGTTGTAGTGCGCCTTGTCCTTGTATTGGAGCGGCTCTTCCTTCTGCCACTTCGCGGTCTGGCGATCGTGATCGTGGCAAGCGGTGCACTTGGACGGCCCCACCACGGTCTGCGCCCGCGCCACCGATACCGGCCCCAGGATCAGCGCGCTGACCAGCACGACGGTGCGCGAAGAGAGCATGAAGAGTCGAAACTCTCGTTCAACGCCCGAGCCGTGTCAACTCGAAACGCGGTTCGGGTCGCGCTTGCCGCGTGCGATGTGATTTCGGCGGTTGACGGCGCGTGAGCAGAAGGCTAGAGTCCGCGCTCGCACCAAAACACGGAGGCTGCGATCCCCCGAGAGAGACGTCGCCAGGCTCCCCGGTATCGTGCCCTGCTCGCCGCCGTCGCCCTCCTGCTCGCCTCGACCCCGAGGTCCGTGCGCGCGGCCGACGAGACGCTCACCGCGGACGAGGTTTCGCGCATCCTGTCGCAGGCGGCGGCGGGAGCGGCGAGCGTGGGCCTCGCCGCCCAGATCTCCGTCGTCGATGCGGAGGGGCGCTCGCTCGGCCTCCTGCGCATGGACGGCGCGCCGGCCCTGACGCGCATCCAGCCCGTCGAAGGCGCGAACGGAATCGGCCTCGACACCGTCGATGCCGGCATCGCCGCTTTCGCCAAGGCGGCCAGCGGCGCGCTCCTCTCCAGCGGCGGCAACGCGTTCTCCACGCGCACGGCCAGCTTCATCGTGCAGGAGCACTTCCCGCCCGGCATCGACTTCACGGGCGGGGGGCCACTCTTCGGCGTTCAGTTCTCGAGCGTGCGCTGCAGCGACGTCAACCCCGTCTCGCCCCTCGGCCTCGCCGCCGATCCCGGCGGGTTCCCGCTCTACAAGAACGGCCGCGTCGTGGGCGGCATCGGCGTGGAGGGAGACGGCGCCTACTCGCTCGATCGCCGGCCCGACCTCGTCGACGTCCCGCGCGAGGAGCAGGCCGCGCGCGCCGGCCAGCGTGGCTTCGAGCCGCCGGAGATCATCCGCGGCGACCAGATCCTGGCCGACGGCATCCGCCTCGCCTACACCGACACGGATGCCGCGGCGGCCGGGACCGCGCGCCCCGGGCTGATCGTGGACGGCCCGCGCGCGGGCGGGCAGGCGCCGCGGACGGACTTGACCCTGGGCGGCGTCGCCGGAGAAGCCGACCCGCGTTACCCCACGCGCGCGGGGCAGGTGCTCACCGCAGCCGACGTCAACACGATCCTGACCCAGGCCGCCCAGCAGACGGTGCGCACGCGCGCGGCCATCCGCCAGCCGCTGGGGAGCTTCGCGCGGGTCTCCATCTCCGTGGTCGACCTCAGCGGCGACGTGATCGGATTCTTCCGGAACGCGGACGCGCCCCGGTTCGGGATCGACGTCTCCGCGCAGAAAGGCCGCACCGCGCTCTTCTTCAGCAGCCCGGACGCGGGGACGGTGCTGGGCCGCCTCGGCCTCGGCCGCTACCTGCGGGACGGCGTGCCGCTCGACGGCAGCGTCGCGTTGTCGTCGCGGGCGGTCGGGTTCCTGTCCCAGCCCTTCTTCCCTCCCGGCATCCCGGACACGACCGAGGGCGCGTTCTCGCAGCCCATCGGGACCTGGAGCGTCTTCAACACCGGACTGCAGCTCGATCTCATCAAGGGCGGGCTGCTCACCTCGAACTGCGTCCCCGGCGAGGCGCGGCTCCGCAACGGGATCACGATCTTCCCGGGCGGGCTTCCTCTCTACAAGGGTGGGCGGCTGGCCGGCGCCATCGGGATCAGCGGCGACGGCGTGGACCAGGACGACCTCATCGCAACCGCGGGCTCCGTGGGCTTCGAAGCCCCCGCCGAGCGCCGCTCGGATCAGCTCGTGATACGCGGCGTGCGCTTGCCCTACGTCAAGCTGCCGCGGCATCCGGAGCTGTAGGGTGGCGCGCCTCCTGCGAGTCGCCTCCGCCCTCCTCGTCCTGCTCGCGCTCGCGGCCGTCGTTCGCGCGGACGACACGCTCGTCCTCAAGGACGGGCGGCGCATCGCGGTGCGCCGCCTGGCGCGCCGCGAGGGCCAGGTCCTCTTCGAGACGACGAAAGGCGAGCGCTTCTCCGTGCCCGAGGACCAGGTCGTCTCGCCGCCGCTGGACTCCATCCCGCAGGCGGACGCGCCTCCGTCCGCGCCCGTGGCCACGGAGCAGACGCTCGTCCTCAAGGACGGCCGGAACATCCAGGTCCGAAGGCTGGGTAGACGGGACGGCCTCGTGCTCTTCGAGACGACGCGCGGTGAAGCCTTCTCCGTGCGTGAGGACCAGGTCGTCTCGCCCGCCCTCGAGAGCATCCCGGTCGTGGGCGGCGCCGCCCCCGCGGACCAGGTCCGCGAGCAGACGCTCGTCCTCAAGGACGGCCGCCGCATCCAGGTGCTGAGGCTCGCCCGCCGCGGCGGCCAGGTCCTCTTCCAGACCACGCGCGGCGAGGGCTTCTCGGTGCCGGAAGACCAGGTGGTCTCGCCGCCCATCGAGTCGATCCCTTCGCTCGATCAGGCGCCCGGCCCGACGGCGACGCCGGTTCCTCCGCCCACACCGGAGACGCCGCCGGTGCCGGAGGCCACGCCCGCGCCGCCGACGCCGACGGCTCCGAAGCTGCCCGAGCCCGATTTCGTGCCCATCCGCTCGCGCTGGGAACTGCCCTTCCCCGCCGACCCGCGCTGGCCGCGCGGCCGCCTCGTCGACCCGTACAACCAGAACGTCCTGAAGGGCGACAAGCCGTTCGCGGGCAATTCCATGTTCCTCGTCCTGACGGGCGTGCTGGAATCGCCCTTCGAAGGGCGCAACCTGCCCGTGGGCAGCGGCGTGAGCGCGGAGCGCGCGGGCAGCCAGGAGTTCTTCGGCCAATACGGCCAGTTCTTCACGAGCCCGCGGGCCACCGTCTCCGCGGAGGTCTTCAAGGGCCAGACCGCGTTCAAGCCCAAGACCTTCGCCCTCAAGGCCACGGGCATCTTCAACGTGAACTACCTGCGCGCGTCCGAGCGCAACGTCGTGCACATCGACCCGCGCGAGGGCAAGACGCGCCGGCGCCAGGACGCCGCGCTCGAGGAGGCGTTCGCGGAGGTCAAGCTCGCCGACCTCTCGCCCTACTACGACGTCGTCTCCGTGCGCGCGGGCATCCAGCCCTTCGTGTCCGATTTCCGCGGCCTCGTCTTCAGCGACACGAACCTGGGCGCGCGCCTCTTCGGCAACGCGTCGAACAACCACTGGCAATACAACCTCGTCGGGTTCGACCTGCTGGAGAAGGACACCAACAGCGACCTCAACACGTTCGAGAAGCGCGAGCAGCGCGTCTACATCGCGAACGTGTTCCACCAGGACACGTTCACGAGGGGCTACACGCTCTCGCTCAGCTACCACCGCAGCGAGGATCGCGCGGCGGAGGAGTTCCACTTCGACAAGAACGGGTTCCTGGTGCGGCCGGCGCGCATCGGATCGCCGCGCCTGCACGAGATCACGGCGAACTACATCGGCCTGGCCGGAGACGGCCACCTCGGGAAGATCAACGTCTCGCATGCCGCCTATTACGCCTTCGGCACGGACGAGGACCACGGCGTGGGCGGGCACCAGGACATCCGCGCGGGCTTCGGCGCCCTCGAGGCCTCGATCGACAAGGACTGGACGCGCTTCAAGGCCACCTTCGTCTACGCGAGCGGCGACGACGACCCGCTGGACGGCAAGGGCAAGGGCTTCGACTCCATCTACGACAACAGCAACTTCGCGGGCGGGCCCTTCAGCTTCTGGGTGCGCTCCGGCATCGCTCTCACCCAGACCGCGGTGCTCCTGAAGGCCCCGGGGAGCCTCCTGCCCGACCTGCGCTCGAACAAGTTCGAGGGCCAGGCCAACTTCGTGAACCCCGGGATCATGATCGCGGGCCTGGGCCTGGACGCGGATCTCACGCCGAAGCTGCGCGGCATCGTGAACGCGAACTACCTGCGCTTCGACAAGACGGGGAACCTCGACCTGCTGCTCTTCCAGCCCGGGATCCGCAAGAACATCGGCCTCGACCTCGGCGCCGGGTTCCTCTACCGTCCGCTGCTGAACGAGAACATCGTGATCACCGCCGGCGTGACCGGCCTCATTCCCGGCTCCGGCTTCGAGGACATCTACACCTCGAGCTGCGCGACCGGCGTGTGCGGGTCCGGGAACAAGAAGCTGTGGAACGCGTTCGCGGTCATCAAGCTGACCTACTGACGGAGGGAGTCGGATGGCCGAGAGATTGACCCCACGCTCGACCGCGCTCTTCGCGGCGGCGCTCGCCCTGGCCGCGGGCGCGGTGGTGGTGCGCCCGGGCCTCGCCCAGTCTCCGCCCAGCCTCTCCTCCCAGACCCAGGAGCAGGCGGACGCGAAGAGCGCCGGCTGCATGAGCTGCCACACCAAGACGGACCAGAAGTCGATGCACGTCTCCACCTCCGTACGCCTGGGCTGCACGGACTGCCACGGCGGCGACGGGAGCGTGAAGGCCGCAGGCGCGCCCGGCTCCGGAGAATACAAGGCGGCCCAGCAGAAGGCCCACGTGCAACCCGCGAACCGCGAGATCTGGAAGACGTCCGCCAACCCCGAGCGCGCCTACACCGCGATCCTGGACGAAGACCTCGCGTTCGTGCGCTTCATCAATCCCGGCGACCTGCGCGCGGCCCCGCAGTCCTGCGGGCCGTGCCACGCCAGCGAGGTCAAGAACGTCTCCAAGAGCCTGATGACGCACGGCGCCTTCCTCTACGGGGCCGCGCTCTACAACAACGGCGTCCTCCCGGGCAAGGACGCGATCATCGGCGAGAGCTACGGGCCCGACGGCGAGCCGCGCATCGTGAAGACGATCCCGCCCCCGACGGCGGAGGAGACGCTGAAGAAGGGCGTGCTCGACGCGCTGGTGCCGCTCGTGCGCTGGGAGCTGGGCATGCCCGGCAACCCGTTCCGGGTGTTCGAGCGCGGCGGACGCCGGCGCCTGGAGATCGGCAACCCGGACCCCTTCGAGGAGCCGGGCAAGCCGGACAAGGGCCTGTCCCCGCGGGGCTTCGGGACCCTCAATCGTATCGATCCCATCATCCTGGGCGCGCAGAAGACGCGCCTGCTCGACCCGCTGCTCTCGATGCTGGGCACGAACGATCACCCCGGCGACTTCCGCTCCAGCGGCTGCACGGCCTGCCACGTCGTGTACGCGAACGACCGCTCGCCCGCGAACAGCGGCCCCTACGCCGCGTTCGGCAACCGCGGTCTCACGCAGTCCGTGGACACCACGATCCCGCGCGACGAGCCCGGCCATCCGCTCAAGCACGCCTTCACGCGCTCCATCCCCTCCAGCCAGTGCATGACGTGCCACATGCACCCGGGCACGAGCATGGTGGCCACGTACATGGGCTACACCTGGTGGGACAACGAGGCGGACGGCCAGCTCATGTACCCGAAGGAGCCGAAGAAGCTCTCCGCGTCCGAGCGCGCGCGCATCGAGCACGACAACCCGGAGGGCGCCGCCCTCAAGGGCCTCTGGTCCGACCGCAACTTCCTGACCGAAGTCTCCGGCCTCAACGACAAGGCCCAGAAGACGCAGTTCGCGGACTTCCACGGCCACGGCTGGGTCTTCCGCGCCGTGTACAAGCGCGATCGCGAGGGGCGCCTCCTCGACCAGGCGGGCAAGGCGGTCGAGGACATCGACCCCGACAAGTGGAAGAAGGCCGTCCACATGAAGGACATCCACCTGGAGAAGGGGATGCACTGCGTGGACTGCCACTTCAAGCAGGACGTGCACGGCAACAGCAAGCTCTACGGCGAGCCGCGCGCGGCCGTCGAGATCGACTGCATCGACTGTCACGGCACGGTCGCGGGTCCGGCCAACCTGACCACGTCCGGCCCCGCTTCGTCCGGCATGGACCTCTCGGGGCTGAGCACGCCCTGGGGCCAGCCGCGCTTCACCAGCCGCCGCGGCAAGATCACCCAGCGGTCGATGGTGGACGAAAACGTCGAGTGGGAAGTCCCTCAGGTCGTGGACGCGGTGACGCCGGGCAACCCGCGCTACAGCGAGAAGGCGCGCCTGGCCAAGACGATGCAGACGGACGGCCGCACCTGGGGCGACGCGGCCGCCGATCCGGCCAAGCTCGCGCACGCCAACAACAAGATGAGCTGCTTCGCCTGCCACTCCTCGTGGACGACGAGTTGCTTCGGCTGCCACCTCTCCATGAAGGCGAACCAGAAGAAGCCGAACCTGCACGACGAGGGTGGCATCAGCCGCAACTGGACTTCCTACAACTTCCAGACCCTGCGCGACGACATCTACTTCCTGGCCAAGGACGGCACGGTCAGCGGCAACCGCGTCTCCCCCGCCCGCTCCGCCTGCGCCGTCGTCGTCTCCTCGCAGAACCAGAACCGCGAGTGGCTCTACTCGCAGCAGCAGACGACGTCTGCGGGCGGGTTCAGCGGGACGTCCTTCTCGACCTACGTGCCCCACACCGTGCGCGCCAAGGAGACCCGCGGCTGCACGGAGTGCCACGTGGCCAGGAGCGGGGACAACAACGCCTGGATGGCCTCCCTGCTCATGCAGGGCACGGGCATGATGAACTTCATCGGCCGCTACGCCTACGTGGGCGAGGAGCACCATGGGTTCGAGGCGGTCGCGGTCACGGAGCGGGACGAGCCCCAGGCCGTGATCGGCAGCAAGCTCCATGAGCTGGCCTACCCCACCGAATTCAAGGCGCACCAGACGGCGGGGGCGCGGCTCAAGGAGGCCTACCACCACGGCGGTGACGTCCGCTCCCTGCAGCTCCGCGGCGAGTACCTCTTCGCCGCCGGCGACGAGGGCCTGCGCATCTACGACGTGGCCCAGGTGGACCAGAAGGGCTTCAGCGAGCGCATCGTGAGCGCGCCCGTCTCTCCGCTGGGCCAGCGCCTCTACGTGAAGACGAAAGACGCGACGTCCGTCGCCCTGCCCACCACGACGACGGTGGACGCCCAGCGCGAGGTCCTGCCCCAGAACCAGGAGCAGAAAGTCCATCCGCTGTACGACTACGCGTTCGTCACCGATCGTCAGGAAGGCCTGGTGGTGGTGGGGCCGTTGCATACCCTGATGAACGGCAACCCCAGCGACAACTTCGTGAAGCGCGTCGCGACCTTCAACCCGGACGGCGCTCTCAGCGGCGCCACCTCCGCCGCCATCGCGGGCACGAACGGCTTCGTGACCACGCCGCGCGGCCTCGTGGTCGTCGACGTTCAGGACCCGCTGAAGCCGCGCGTGATCGGCCAGCTCGGCGCCCCCCTCCACGACCCGCACGCGGTCGCCATCCAGTTCCGCTACGCCTTCGTTCTCGATGCGGAGGGCCTCAAGGTCGTGGACGTGACCCGGCCCGACAAGCCGCAGGTCGTGGACGGGGCCAAGGTGCCCTTCGCGCACGCGCACGGCCTCTACGTCGCGCGGACTTATCTCTATGTCGCCGCCGGGCCCGACGGACTCGCGATCGTGGACATCAAGTCTCCGGAGAAGCCGCGCCTCGACCAGACCTTCAACGCGGGCGGCGCCATCAACGACGCCCATGACGTCAAGCTCGGCGCGACCAACGGCAGCATCTTCGCGTACGTGGCCGACGGCAAGAACGGCCTGCGCGTGATCGACGCGATCTCCGCCAACGACACACCGGGCGCCTACGGCTTCAGCCCGCGGCCGACGCCGAAGCTGGTGGCGACGTACGCGACGCACGGGCCCGCCGTCGCCCTCTCACGCGGGGTGGACCGCGACCGCGCGGTGGACGAGCAGGGCAACCAGATCGGCGTGTTCGGCCGGCGCGGGGCGCGCCCGCTCAACGGCGAGGAGCAGCGCCGCATGTACCTCCGCGACGGCAAGCTGTTCACCGTCACGGATGCGCCGCCGGAGCGGCCGGTGGGCGGCGCAGCCACCGAGAACCGGGGCGCCGGCCCCGCCCCCGCGGGCAGAGAGCGCTGAAGGCCACCAGATCTCGATGGGGCCGTCAGGCCGCCACGCACGGCTCCTCGGCTAGGACGCGGTTTCCGCGCTCCAGGCGACGGAAGCGGTGACCCCGCGCCGGCGGAGCACGAAGAACGCGCCGAGGTAGATGGCGAGCGCGAGCAGCGCCAGCGCGCGGAGACCGATCACCATCGAAAGGTACTCGAGGCACCCACCTACCACCGAGCCCAGGAGGTTGGAGGCCAGGGAGGCGGTGGGGTTCGGCGATC
>Ga0157375_10006586_pt1 | contig 10110 bp, 8 predicted proteins | sample M35metaG_FD_115311 | JGI IMG/M metagenome (GOLD analysis project Ga0157375, IMG submission 115311) | Miscanthus rhizosphere microbial communities from Kellogg Biological Station, Michigan, USA - M3-5 metaG | ecosystem: Host-associated > Plants > Roots > Rhizosphere > Soil | place: USA: Michigan... | reverse complement strand
GGGGGCGTCTTTCGGGTTGCCGTCAAATCGCCAGACTTCGTGACCCGACGCGGCGTCGTAGGCCCGCAGCCAGCCGTCTCCTCCGCCGAAGAGCACCTGCATGCGCCCGTTGACGTTGGCCGCCACAGGGCTGGACCACTGGCCGTGCAGCACCTGCTCGCCCGCACCGATGGCGCGCCACACCACTTCGCCCGAGTGCTTGTTCACCGCGATCAGACTTGGGGCGCGCGGCGATGGGACAAGCGTGTGGCCTTCATTCTGGCCGTTGGATGTGCTGACCATCAGCAGATCACCCAGAGGCAACACTTCACTGTTGGTGGCTTCATGTGGAAAGACACCGAGGCGGTCGCACATGTCCAACTCCCAGATGATGTCGGCCGCAGCGTTGTCCTGAAAAATCTCGTCCCGATATGGACCATTGTTCTCGCCATCGCGGAAACCCTGTGTGTCCAGGCAACGGAGTTGGCACTCGGCGGTGACGTAGTACAAGCGATTCCCTTCCACATACGGAGCGCTTGTGGTCGAGGGCAGCAGAAACTCTCGCAGTCCTCGCTCCACTCGCGGAGCTATGTCTTGCCAAAGGAATTCGCCATCCGTCGCTCGGAAGGCCTTAAGCACACCGCATTCTTCCTGGTAAGCGGGGTTCATGGGCCTGGCGTTGTCTGTGCCCACATAGACCACATTGCCAGCAACCACGGGACGGCCAAACGTCTGGTTTCCCAACTCGACACTCCAGATAATGTTCCGCCCAGTGGTCGTATCCCAGTCCACCGGAGGATTGCCCGTTTGAGTTACCGCCGTCTGGGGTTGAGGGACGATGGGAGGCGCGGGCACTAGTGGTGACCCGCTAGACTCTCCAGGCTCTCCAGACTCGACTCCCTTGATTCGATTCAATGCCCACTCGGCTTCGTTACGCAGTTTGGGATCTTTTGCAGCCGCTCTCAGCGCCTCCGCGGCCCTCCGTGCCTGCGGCCCGATGTTTCCCAACGCGCTGGCCGCGCAGATGCGCACGTAGAGGAACTTATCATTCAGAGCTTCAATCAACTGCGGCACAGCGGACCGCGCGGCCGGGCCGATGCTTCCCAGGGCTTCGCCCGCTGCCCATCGGATACCAGGAATCGGATCGCCTAAGGCTCTGGCGAGGTCTTTAGTCGCCACGCTTGCCTTCGGACCGATGGACGCCAGCGCCTCTGCCGCGTAAATGCGGACGTAAGGGTCCTCATGGGAGAGAGTTTTGATTAGAGCGCGTACCGAAGGACTGGCCGCCTGGTGTAAAGCCCCAAGAGCACGTGCGGCGTCGCCCGCTACATTCGAATCCTCGTCTCTCAGTGCCCGTCTCAACGCCGGTTGAATCGATTCTGTATCGGGCGCCAGGTCAATGGATGCATCAGCGGCGAAGCGCCGAAAGGAAGTCCGTTCATCCCGAAGCAGTTCGACGAGCAGCGGAATGGCCGGCGGACCGATCCGCCGAATGATTTCAAAAGTCGCCTCATGCAGATCTTCATTACCATGATTAAGGAATCGTCTCAGCAGAGGCAACGAACGCCGCGCCCCTTGGACCAGGTGGTCTTCGGCGATCGCCCGAACCTTCGAGTCTTTGGACATCAGACGATTTTCCCAATCACTCACCGAGGCGGAGTTCCTGGCTTTATCCGACGGCTTAACTTGGTGCGGCTGAGGGATGGAATGCGTGGTTTGAGGGAGTACTGGTGTCGGCAGAATACAGAGCAGCGTCCAGATGAACACGTGTTGCATAGTCGCCTTTTGGAGCGGCCCGCGGCGACGCAGCCCGGTCATCATCTCAGATGTAAAGCGTAAAAATGGACCATCCACCGTAGAACATTTATCCTACCGAAGACTTAGGGCGCTGCCGAATCTGAATGGACTTAGATTGATCATAAACGAGGCCTGAAATCGCCAACGTGAACGATTCATTCTCTTCCTCAGTTGCTGTAAACAGGCAAGGCTCTCGTCCTCAATTCCTTTCGGGAGAGACTAACTTCTCGTTGAACGGAAGGTAACTGTCAATAGTTACAGTTGCGGAGACAAATCGACCGCGCGCCCGCCCCTGCAATAGCGAGCCTTCGCTGGTCGAGAAATTTTTGAAAGGGAGTAGCGTGTCAAGCGAGTGCTCTACCGCTGTCTGAGTATCTGCAAATTGTCCTGTGACCTTCTTGAAGCAAGACGCAGTGAACCGTCTGCTACTGAGGTATTCATGAGGTTGAAACACGATAAAGATCTCTGCCCTCAGTTTCAAAACCAAATCGAGAGAATCTTTAGTGGCTTCAAGAAATACCATAACGTTAGTTATGACATACACGGGCTACAGGACGAAGGGGTTGACGTCCTACTCATTGAATGGTTGATGGCGACAAGAGTTTATTGGATTCCCGATCAAAGGGGAATGGGATCTCTCACAAAAAGACTTTCTTCAAAAGCTAAAAGCACAACTTCACGATGCGCGGGGAAGGTATGGTTCAAGACTAAAGTTTTATTACATCCTACTGTGCTACAGCATTGTCAGTGTGAATAAGAAGTCTAATAGATTAGAGCTCGTTTTTGACGCTCCGCAGCTAATGTGTTAGCGTACCCCCGCGGGTCTCTTCGGAACTCGAGGTCACCAATAAGAGTCATTCGAAACATCTTGTAGATCGTTCACGTCCATCGCGTTGATTCATCGAATTGCCGGTGTCGTGTTCCCAGAAGCGAGGTCATCGTTTTGAAAATCTGTTGCTGGCCTTTTCTCTCCCTTCTACCTTGGAAAGCAGTACTCACACAGACGCGTGGAGAATCCTTCTTCATCGGGCGCTGGCAGTATATCGAGCGCCTGCATCTCATAAGGCGTGCCGAATCGGCCCTCGCGGACATCGCAGAACTTGCAGCGCTCTCGAATCGCCGTCTTGTGAACGGCCGACAGAATTGTGAGGGGCCGCGATCCACCGCCGGTGAAATAGTGCAGCTTGCGCCAGCGCACAAAGGGATGCGATCGGTCGAAGGGATCGAGCACGTTCACCCGCTGCACCAGCTGTTTTAGGACCGTTCCCGGCGGACGCTCGACAGCCAGTTCGATGCGTAAGTTAGTTTCCAGTACATTCGCGTCATCCCACAAATCGACTTTGGTACCAAAGGGTTCGGACGTCCCTGACCACGTCGCACCAGACGCGACCTCGGTCCCATTCGACCCACGTTTGATTCGGTACTGGACGCGAAACGTGGGATCGACGGTCAGGCGTTCACCCGAAAGTTGAAGTTGCAGGAAACGATCGCGAATTCCCACAGCTCCTCGCACCGTCGGTGCGGGATCGAATTTCAGTTCCGAAAAGGTCGTGGTGAGTGCAACTTCTCCATAAATGCCGAGCAGATTCGGCCGAATCGCGACCTGGCGGCCTTTAATCGAGGCGTAGACACCGAAGGTCTCCGGCACCTTCTGGTCATTCACGGCAACGCCGAAGAGAACAGCCATCTCGCTCTTGTTCGCCCGCCTGAGCTGTGCGAACGTATCGCCGCCAAAAAAGTCCAGGATTGCGCCCAGCACCTTCAGGAACCCTGGGGCGTCGACCCTCACATCTGGCTTGATACTGGCGTAGACCGTGCTGGTCTTTTTCGGGATAAAGGGGCGGATACGGACGGTTGCCGTAAACGGCATCTGTCCTGGAAATGGATCTGGCTCATCGACGGTTCCGTTCCCGCTGAGCACGATGGTGTCATCCTCCAGTGCGACCCTGATCCCGTCGATATTCGGATGGAGGTGTGGGTGCGTGGCCGATGCCAGCCTCACCGCCAATCTGGCGTTGAAGCTTAGATAAGCGAGCGCGATCGTCGGGTCGACGATCAAACGTAGGCTCCCGTTTCCCGGATCCGCTTGGGGCATTGGCGCGGCACCCGGCGAGGGCGGATCGGGCGGGGGGCCGATGGCCGCGGCGTTCCCGTTCGTGGCCGCAACTGAATTGGTGGCGTCGATGCCGAGCGCAAACCATCCGTCGAGAATCCGCGCGTTTCCAAGTTTGATGAGCGGCGTAATGATCACCGATCCCGGAACGCCTTTCGTAATCACCGCCAGTTCCGCCAAAAAAATTCGGTCGGTCGGTAGCCGGAATGTCAGATAGCGTGCTGCTCGGTTGCGTACCTCGTTGGCTAGGCTGTCGCGCGCCTCTTGACCAAGGAGTGCGGTTTCGGCAGTGGGGTCATGCGGACCATCAAACCACGTAAGGTGTAACTGTGCCGCATCGAGCGTGAAGCCGGTCAGGTCGACTTCGGCCTTCTCGAAAGCTTGCTCTTGCGTGACAGTGATGGGCAGAGAGAGCACGGCGTCAAATGCGATGAAGACGCCGCCCACAGCGTTTCCACCGAGCGTTAGCGCGACACGACTGGCTCCCGTGATGCGAATCTCGATCGCGTTTGCCGCGCCGAGGAACGCCAGCCCTGGCTTGTCGAGCGAGATTCCACCGCTCGCCTCTAACCGTCCAAAAGGGGTGTCCGCACCCCACGTTGTCATGCCATTGGCCTCACGCCATCCTGTCCGCCAAAGCGCTTCGAGCGCGTCAGTGAACACCTGCTCAGCCACGTAGGACACCGCAAAGTAGCCGCCAAGGTCAGCCATAGAGAGAACCTTGTTGACGATGGGCGAACTCTAACAGAAAGGTCGTCGTCGGGTTCGTATAAATCTCATAGTCCCGCTCACACGATTTTCGCAAGTATGTGTAAGAACCTTTGAGCCGTCAAGCTGTTCGACGAACCATCAACCTTGTTGCTAAGGAGGAATACGCCGTGAGGGAAGATACTTAATTGATTACAGGATCCAGGAATCGCTCTGCCGTTGGTTGGCGAAAGCGCCTTTTGCACAAGCCAGCGCTGCGGCGTTCGCCACGTGTACGCCGTACAAACATGGAAGAACCAACGAAAGCATGGCCCCTACCAAACTGGGGTAAATACAAGCGTTAATACGTATATTGCTGCCCCGAGTGCAAAGCCCAAGTAGACCCGCCGCGTGGCCCGCATACACAGCCATCAATTGGCCCAATCTAGGTCCAAGGCTAGGCTGGTGGCTAAACACCACCGGAAACAATTTGTGTGTCATTGAGATATAAACTGCCGTCAGGAGCTACGTGTACCGACCACACGATGACGGTGCCGTAGCCGGCACTAAGTAGATCGTTGACTGGAAATTGACCACCGAAAGTCAATGCTCCACTGACGTAAATACGAGTAGATGCTGCCATGAGAAACACCTCTGGAAGGTAAGCAGGTTTAAGTTTGCGGGCGGCATGCTATCACGACTTAAATCGTTTTTCTTCGCAAAATTGGGGCGATTGATATGACGGAACCCACATCTTCGGATGGTGGTTCAAAAGCCGTAACGAGCTTAACGAATACCAGCAGCGAGATCTTGTGCGGCAGATTAACAAGCGCCAGGGTCTTACCGGCAACCAGTGCTTTCCGACGCGTGAGCACCAACATTTCCGCAGTCGCCGAATCCATACGGTTCACCTTACCGATGTCGAGAAATACCTTTTCATACTTGCCACTCAGGGTTTCAATCGCATTTCGGAACTGCGCCAAATTTTCCAGACTCAAACCGCCCCGTGCTGACAGTAATAATTCATTTCGCTCCAACTTAATTAGATTTAGCTTCAACATTTTTATCCTCCGCATATACATACCAGCAGACGTTACACTGCTGCGTAAACGCACGTAGATAGCGAAAATGATCGGTATCGGTGAGGCGTAAAGATCTATTTCCTATAGTGAGAACAGGGCTGAATCAGGAATGATCGCGTGCTAATCGGACTGCTGCAGGCAAGTATCTAATTCAGGCAACAGCCATTTACTACTCTTGGTCTCTCCGCTTGCGATGATTTGGCTCCGCAACTCTTCGATTTTTTGCAAACCTTCGTCACGATACCCTTTTCGCATTGCGTACCGCATGGTGAGAAATGCGCTCAGGTTGTCGTGGTAATCGCCGCCCTCAACCTCCTTGGCTAACAAAGCGCGCAAGCCATCGTCTGCAAACGACAAAGGCGCGGTGATAACTGTGGTTGCACGCGGTTCGTTAATCAACGTTGCTGTTGTCACGACACATCCTCCTCGTTTGCGCTATCGTTCACTTAACGAGTTTCCGGTTGCGCTTGCTGCCCATCACCGCCTAAGACTCTCAAACGTAGACTCTCGCGAAGGCACTCAGTGTTGGTGACGCTGTGCCGGATGGCATCGCTCAGTATTGCGGCACGACTTTTAGGATTAACCGACTGTAGTCCCCTCATCATGGTTGCAAGCCTGGTGAGCACTATCTGTCTTTGTTCGTCGTTCAAGTTCATTTGCATAGTGCGCCTCCCAATTCTCAACAAGTCAGTTCTGTTTTTGGAGCTCCAATCTCTTTCCTGCAGTTTTCGATTGCCTCTTGCAGAGCTTTCAGTTTTTTGTCCCAATAAGTCTGTTGCGAGGGATTCGGTTCCGTGGAATTCTGCTGCCACGGCCCCGCGTCCAGACAGAAACGAGCGCTCTCGAGATAGCTTTCGGCGCCTTCATGATCGCGATTCAAGACCAGCAGACTGTGACCAAGAAACAGGCAACAGCGCGCCTGAAGCCGCTTGTTGTTGGTTTTCAGTGCGTGACGTAACCCCTCTTCAGCAGAGGCCAATGCCAGGATCGCTTCGTTCGATGGCTGACCATCCGTTTGCCTGGCGGAGCCGCCTCGTTCGTCTGTGAGAATGGACCACTGGTTCTTCCTGGCCTTTCCCATTACCAAATGATCTTTAGTCTGTCTGCCAAAGAAATACGCACGCTCGATTTCCTTTTTGGCGTTGCTAAACTCACCTGAAGCGGCATAAAGAAGGCCACGCAGATTGTGCACCTTGCCCAAGCCTCGATGATTCCGCGACGGGTCTAAATGATAGATTTCTTCAGCGATCTCGAGATATTCAAAAGCCTCCAGCCGTCGGTCCAACACGCGCGCGCGACACTCAGGATCACTCGAGAGTTTGCGAGCGTCGAGAAAACAAACGTTGGCCATGTTGAAGTAAGTACGCGGGATATTGCGATGCCGTGCGTCCGCTTTTTGATAAGCCCAAAGCGCATCTTCAAAAAGTTCCAACGCCTTTTCATATTGTCCCTCGTCCATGTACAAACGACCGCTAAACGAAAGGGCATTACCATGACTGCCATAGTCATCGGTCCTGGCAATTACTTTGCGGGCTTTTTCGAGCCTTGCTCTGGCTTCCTCACGATTGCAAAGCAACAACAAGAGCCATCCTTCCAAAATTTCAATTGCCGCCTCTCGCTCCGGGCGCGCCAGATTTTTGTTCCGCCGCTTCGCCCAGCCGGCAAAGCGAAGAGCCTTCGCATACAAGGATCTTTTCCAGTACGCGCGACTCAAGAAATAAAATCCCATCGCGGCTGTATCGCGATCGCCAATTTTGAGAGCGCTTTTTACTGAATATCTGAGGTTTACGATCGCCTTCTTGTATTTTTCATTGTGGAGATGGACCAGTCCTTCTGCCATGTCCAAGTTCGCTTCTTCCAAAGCGGTACGGCTGCCGGCGGGTTGATGCCTAAATTCCGCGAGTGCATCCTCAACTCGTGACAGGTAGCGGTTATCAAAATCTATCCATTGAGCATACAAATTCAGCAGGACCGCGCCATTCCGCTGTGAAGGAGATACCAGTGAGGGGCGATTATCAAATCTCACCACCAACTCTTTGGCGACACCGATGCGACGCCTGGCGATTGCATACGCGAGACGGTCGACGTTCCGATCTGATATCTCCTTCTTCTCGACCTGTAAGGCGGAAAAAGAGTAGTCGTTCAACAGATACTCATGGGCTACCTTCAATGCGGCAATCGTTCTTTCAATCAACTCGCTGAGCGCGACGCCGTCGATACCGGCCGCCACCGACCACTCCCGGTTAAAAATGTAGATTTTCACAAACTCTGGTAGCGAATAACCGACGGAGCGGGCTTGTCGCAGGACAATTCCCAACAACTTATCGGGCAGGTTTTCCACCGCCTTCCGTAACCGTTTCCCCACTTCGTCGCCCAGCATAAGTTCGGCAATCGCTAACTGCTCATCGGATAACACGGTCTCTCGAATAAAGGCTCGAATAGTGCGACCCACGTGCACTTCCTGCAAACTTTCCGCAGCAGTTATTGACAGCATCTGACGCTCCTTTTCAGTTATTTCCGGTGCTGAGCTCTCGTCGAAAACAAACTCCTCAAAAAACTCCTGGACTGTGAGACCAAGTCTCTCGGCCGCGGCTTCGACCGAGATTTGGCCACTGGAAAACAGCTTCTCTACGGCAACTACCTCCTCTGCGAAAAGCGAATCGTGGCGATCCGGATCGTTTGGGGAATTAACCAGATGCTGCAAGATCGTTAATCCGTCGGCATCCGGATCGAGACTGTCGAGGTCGAGACCTGCATCGCGGTAGACCGGTGGTCGCCGGCTTCTTCTTGGGAGTTTTATTTGTTCAGTCGTGTTTGGCATCGTCTTCACCGTCTTCACCGAACAGGTACCTTTGCACCGATGGGTCGCTGAGTATTTCTTCTGCTTTTGGCCACAGCCGGTGGACCCTCACGCGCAGAGCTTCGATTGATTTTTCAAATTCTGGACTTAGATCCCGGTATTCCCACTTTTTCGCTTTTCGAAGCCAAATAAGTTCAGAGTCCCGTTTACTCATTACCGGGGAGAGAACTTTAAGAAATTTTTGCCTGAATCTCTCCTCCCGGTCCGCCTCGTCAATGTCCGCCTCGAAACTCTTATACTCAGTGTGCGTTACTGGCTCCTGGCCCCGGAGGTCGTCTTCGAAGTCGCCATGTTGGTAGACGTAAGGATGTTTTCGTTTGTAGGTTATGGCCTTTCTCCAGGCGACGGTCATAATGAACGTATAACAAAGTGCATACCGAGCCAGTGCACTGCTTAGTTTGGCTACTCGCTCTCCGTCAAGTTTCTTTCCGACACTGTCAAAGGTTTGATCGGAAACATCATCGACTTGTGGGTCCTCTTCGCGGAGCCCGTACGGTATTCCGAGGACCCGCCCAACTATTCGTTTTACAAATTTGAGGAAAACCAGTTTTAGAACCAGTACTCGGAATACCGGACATTGGTAGTAGTACGGATTGTCAGGCTCAAAATATTTGAGCGCCTGGCGCAGCTCGTGGGGGTTTCTGCCGTCCATTTTCCCTCCCCTTTAAGTGGGTTAGAGCACCGGGTATTACTTGTAGCCGTTGTTTTCTATGCGAGGGGTGAAGCCTGGAGTGTTTCTCTCCTCAAAGAACCGCTCAAATGCCATTACAAAGGACGCGTTACAACCGTCTTTCCGGCGACCGAATCCATAATGCGCTCTTTGAAACAGAAAGCAAGAATTAGGGTTTATCGCCTAACTTGTGATAAATACTTGGGGAAAATATTGCTCACAGTTCTTATCCCAATTTCTTGCAACAAGCAGAAAGAGTGTATCCAGACTATGGGCGAATCTGACCCGACGAATCGCGATCAAGCGACTGGCAGAGCCGGCCGCCGGCAACGCAAACGGCGTGACGATCCTAAATTGCTAGCTGAGATCTGTGAGCTACGCTATCGTTTGGACAAGACCTACCAGGAGATTATCAAGATCCTCAACCGGAAGGGAGTGGAAGGTGTGAGCAACCTCCCGGCTGTCTCGAATCTGGTCAAAGAAGCGCGCGAACAGGGAGTAGTATTCTTCGACATCGACGAAACGTTTGCGTTGCGCGGAGATCCACGGCTACAAGAAGGCCGAGAACTGAGTGAACGGTTCGAATTCGATCATGCGCTCGTGATCGATGTTGAGGCTTACAAGGAACCAGCGAACGAGCCTGTCGCGAACGATGGCCAAGACAAACAGTTCGATATGCGTGCTGATGACTATCTTCACACGGTGCTGGCAAATCATGCAGGTCTGCTCCTGAAACAACAATTCATGAGCAACGATCACATAGGACTGGCAGGCGGGAGAGCTGTCAACCAGGCTGTAAGAATGGTCAGGCGCGATCCGCCGCGCCGCAGAAACATAATGGTCACTTCCATGGGCGGCCGGCTCTGGTCGCACAAGTGGTGGGGCAGTGGTCCAAGCATCATGCGCCCGCTCGATCCGGACG
>Ga0157375_10006585_pt1 | contig 10110 bp, 12 predicted proteins | sample M35metaG_FD_115311 | JGI IMG/M metagenome (GOLD analysis project Ga0157375, IMG submission 115311) | Miscanthus rhizosphere microbial communities from Kellogg Biological Station, Michigan, USA - M3-5 metaG | ecosystem: Host-associated > Plants > Roots > Rhizosphere > Soil | place: USA: Michigan... | reverse complement strand
GCGCAGTCGGGTGCGGTCGCTCGGACGACGGAGCCGGTGCTCGCCCAGGTCTGGCGCGACGGGGCCCGGCAGGCACCGCTCGCCTGGGCGATGCGCCACGTGGTGGTCCATCCGTTCGTCAACGGCCGGTCTGTCGGTCAGCTCCTCGGCACGGCGGCCGGTGCGATTGGCGACAGACGCGATCGTCGCCCCGCGCGACACGAGGTTCCTGATGGCCGCCTCACCGGTCTTTCCCGCTCCGACGACAAGCACTGTGAGGCCCTGGAGATCTCCGAATACCTGCTCGGCGAGGGCCGCCGCAGCCGAAGACACCGATGCGGGGCTCTCCCCGATCGCGGTCTGCGAGCGTGCCTTCCGTCCGGCCTGCAGGGCCTGGCGGAAGAGGCGGTCGAGTAGCGGTCCGGTCGCGCCGGCCTCGTGCGCGGCTCGCACCTGTCCGAGGATCTCTCCCTCTCCCGGGATCATCGAGTCGAGGCCCGCCGCGACGCGGAAGAGATGGAGCGCTGCGTCGTCGTCACGCAGTCGGTAGAGCGCAGGGCCAAGTTCGGACTCGAGCGCGAGGAGCGCAGCCTCCGCCTTCTCCTCTGCAGCGTCACCGGACTCGTCGGCGAGGTAGAGCTCGGTGCGGTTGCACGTCGACAGGCAAACCGCCTCACCCTGCCCGCCTGCGAGCGCATGCGCCAGCTCAGCAGCGCGCTGGCGGTCAAGTGCCGCGCGCTCACGCAACTCGACGGGCGCCTGGTGATGCGAGATGCCGACGAGGACGATGCTCATGTCGCGAAGTGGGTCACGGGGAGGGCAAGACGAACAACGGCGACGAGCACGAAGCCCGCGAGTATGAGATAGGCGGCCCGGCGACCGCGCCAGCCGGCGAGGTGTCGAAGTGCGAGCGCAGACGCATATACCGACCACGTGGCAATGGTGACCGCCATCAGCACGTCGAAGCCGCCACCTCGGTCGCGCAGTCGAACGATGCCGACTGCGATCCCGAGTGTGAGTGCGGGGAGCGCGAACGCGATCGTGCGGGCCGCCACCTCGTCCAGCCGCGAAAGCGCAGGCGCGCGCAGCCGGAGGATCGAGCTCTCGTGGCGCTTCAGGCGTCGTTCCTGCCAGAGGTAGAGCGCCGAAAGGGCGGAGGCCAATGTGAAGCCCGCGAAGGCTGCGAGCACGAGCCCGACGTGGAGCACGAGGAAAAGGTTCGAGTAGTGGCTCCGGGAACCGACGCCGGTGCCGCCGCCGACCCGCGCCAGGATGAACAACACGACGGTGAGCGGAAGGATCGCAAGCCCGAGCAGGCGGTACCGCGGCTGGCAGCCCCACATCAGGTACGCGCCGACGACGAGCCACACGAAGAGATTGAGCGAGCCGCCCCATGTCGCCCAGGGAAAGCCGTTCGCGCGCGTGGCCTGCACGGCGAGCAGCGCTGTCTGGACGAGCCAGCCGACCCGGACTCCCCAGGTCGCGAGCCGACCCGCGAGACCTGGATGCCGTGCGTCGTTCAGGTAGGCGACAGCAGCTTCACTGTAGGCAAGCAGCGCAGGCCAGAAGAGGAGCTCAGCCAACCGGCACCGCCTTCCGCTCTTCCTGTTTCGTTCGTGCGAGCTCGGCGAGCTCGTTCAACTCGCGCTCGAGCCGCTGCAGCTTCAGCGCAATGATCACGACGTAGGCGAGCACGACGGCGAAGATGATCAGGTAGGCGGCCGCAACGTATTTTTCCTCGGATGTCATTGCAGCGCCTCCCGCAGTTCGCGCAGGCGCATGTCGATGCGCTTCCCCGTGAGCTCGACGTGGTAGAGAGTCGCAGCGAGGACGAGCATCGCCGCGAGCGAGACACAGAACGTGAAGAATTGCGAGCCCGCCATGTTCGGGCCGCCCCTGTCGAAGGCGACGGGATGGATGAAGCGTTCGGACAGGCGGATGGCGAGGATGCTCACGGGCACGAGCGCTACGCCGAACAGCGCGTAGACGGCGCTGAGATTCGCGCGCCGTGGCCCGGCCGGGACGGAGAAGCGCAGCATGAAGTAGGCGGCGTAGAAGAGAAACAGCACGAGAAACAACACGAGCTGGTCCTCGTGCCATTCCCACCAGTGGCCCCAGCGGTAGCGGGCCCAGATCGAGCCCGTCACGAGGGTGAGGGCGCCGAAGATCACGCCCTGGTGAATCGCGACGTAGCTCTCGAGGTCGGCGTTCTCGTCCCGCTTCCAGAGCACGCGCAGTGCCTTCCAGCCTCCCCAGCCGAAGCAGGCGTACGCGGTGATCGCGATGCCGACGTGGAAGTAGAAGATCTTCTGGTTGAGGCCGTCCGCATCCACGGGCGCGTAGAAGAAGACCAGCGCGACCGAAGCGGTGACGAGGGCAAAGGCGAGCGCGGCGAGCGCGCCCAGGCGGTTATTCCGTAACCACGTACTCAAAGGAAGCCCAGCAAATGATCGCAAAGAGTGCGTCGTAGAGAACGAGGAACCACACATACCGGGCCGGGTCGTCGGTGACGCTGGTGCCGACGCCGCCGATGATGATCGGGATGGCGAGAGGAAGGAAGATCAGCGGCAGCAACAGCTCGCGAGCCCGGCTCGCGGCCGCCATCGCCGCGAGCAGCGTTCCGACCGCGGCGATGCCAAGGTCGGCGAGGACGACCCCGAGGATCATGCTGCCGTCCACCGGGGAGAAGAAGAGCGCGAAGGCCGGAAGCGCAACGAGCTCGGCGAGCCCGAGGAACGCGAGCACCGAGAGCGCCTTGCCAAGCCAGATCGCGCTGCGGTCACTGGGCGCCAGCACGAGGCCATCGATGACGCCTTGCTCCCGCTCGGCGGCGAAGGCGCGCGACAGGCCGAGCAACGCGGTGAAGACGATCGCGACCCAGAGGAGCCCTGTCGCCGCCAGCTCGGAGGAATTGCCGGGAAGGGCGAAGTGGAAGACGACCAGCGTCGAGAGGACGAAGAGCAGCATCGCCGGCAGGGTGTCCCGCGCCCGTAGCTCGAGCAGAAGATCCTTGCGCGCGAGCGCACCGACGTCGGCGAGGTACATCACGCGAGCGCGAGCTTCGACGTGGCGAAGCGCTCGATGCGTCCTGGATCATGAGTCGACACGAGGAAGGCGCAACTCGCGCGGCGCTCTTCGAGTTCCCGGTCGAGCAGCGACGCCCCTTCCTCGTCCAGCCCGCTGTAAGGCTCATCGAGCACGAGGAGGTCGGGATCGTGCAGGAAAGCCCGACACAGGGCGAGGCGCTGCATCATCCCGCGCGAGTAGGAATCCGCGCGGTCGTGCCTTGCGTCCCAGAGACCGAACCGTTCGAGCAGCATGCCGATGCGTTCACGCCGTTCCGCGACGCGGTAGAGCCTGCCGTAGAGCTCGAGGTTCTCGAGGGCGGTCAGCTCGCGGTAGACGAGCGGCTCGTGCGCGACGTAGCCGAGGCGCCCGCGGTCGAGCGTGACCTCGAGCTCACCTGCGGTCGGAATCGCGAGCCCTGCGCAAAGGCGAAGGAGCGTCGTCTTCCCGGATCCGTTGGGCCCGGTGACGAGCAGGAACCCGTCAGCCGCAACGTCGAACTCGACGCCGCGCAGAACGCGCTTGTCGCCGTAGCGCTTCTCAACCCCCCGTGCCCGAATCACCAGGCCACTGTAGTCGCGCCCGGCCAGAACGAACAGCGCCACCCACGCCCCCTCGAGCCATGGCGAAGACTCACACGCCGGGGACTGTCCCGGGCGTGAGCGTTACGGACATGGCCGAGGCTGGGCGCTTGGGACATGAAGTTTGCGCCGAAGGTGTGACTTTCTGCGGCAGGGTGGCTCCTCGAGACCTGGGCTTCGGCAACCCAACTCGTAGGTTGAGCCGATGCCAAGGGTTCCGCGGTCAGCCTTCCCGGATGGGCTCTTTCACGTTTCCACCCGCGGGGTCGCGAAGATGGCGATCTACCACGACGCCGGCGACCGGCGGAGGTTCCTCAGTCTTCTCCTATTTGCGATCGACCAGTACGAGTGGACCTGTCACGCATTCTGTCTGATGACGAACCACTATCACCTCGTGCTCGAGGCGACCCGCACGAATCTCTCCGACGGCATGCAAGTCTTGAACGGCGACTACGCTCAGGGGTTCAACGGCAAGTACAGACGCTGGGGTCACGTCTTCGGTGACCGCTTCTGGTCCCGGTCGCTCGCAGAGGACGAGCTCGAACAGATCTGCATCTACGTGATGATGAATCCCGTCCGCGCGGGCCTCTGCGCCGAGATGCACGACTGGCCCTGGAGTGCGTGCCGCTTCGAGCTCGGCTAGAGCGTGACTTCGGCCAGCACGAACCCGAAGAACACCGCGCTGATCACTCCGTTGACGGTGAAGAACGCTGCGTCGAGACGGCGGAGGTCGCCGGGCTTCACGAGCGAGTGCTCGTAGGCGAGCAGCGCCGCGACCACGGCGACGCCGAGCCAGTACAGCCAACCGAGGTGCAAGCCGACGCCGACGGCTGCGAGCAGCACCACGGTCAGGAAGTGCAACAAGCGCGCGCCCCAGAACGCCCCCTCCACCCCAAAGCGGACCGCCACCGAGTGCAGGCCCTGCTCGACGTCGAACTCGCGGTCGAACAGGGAATAGAACAGATCGAAGCCGGCGATCCACACCGCGACTGCGCCGCCAAGGGCCCACGCCTCCCACGGCAGCCGGCCGGTGATCGCAACCCACGCGCCGACCGGCGCCAGGCCGTCCACGACACCGAGCCAGATGTGGCTCAGCCAGGTGAAGCGCTTCAGGTACGGGTAGACGACGAACCCGACGAGCGGGATCGGCCATAGCCACCGCACGACCGGATCGAGCTGGAAGCAGGACACGAGATAGAGCGCAAGCGCCAGAGCGCAGAACGCGGTGACCTGCGCGCGCGAAAGCCGCCCCGCCGGCAGCTCCCGATCGGCCGTGCGCGGATTTCGGGCGTCGATCTCCGCGTCGATCACCCTGTTCAGCCCCATCGCGAGGGAGCGCGCACCCAGCATCGCAAGCGTGATCCAGACGAGATCGTGTGCAGAAGGGACACTCTGAACGCAGAGCAGCGCGCCGATGTACGCGAACGGCAAGGCGAACACCGTGTGCTCGATCTTCACGAGCGACGCGAACCGGCGAGGAAGCGCGACTGCTGCCGTCACGTCGCCTGGTGCTCCGAGCGGCCGCCTGCGATCAGATCGACGGCGTGCGACAGAGCGGGCTTGATCAGCGCGAAGCCGTCGCGACAGCCTCCGGGCGAACCCGGAAGATTCACGATCAAGGTCTGCCCCCGTACACCTGCAAGACCGCGACCGAGCAGCCCGTGCGGCGTCTGCCGGATCGCATCTGCACGGAGCGCTTCAGCGATCCCGGGCACGCGCCGCTCGATCACCGATTCAGTCGCCTCGGGAGTGAAGTCACGAGGCGACACGCCCGTGCCTCCCGTCGTCAGGACCACGCTTGCGTTCTGGGACAAAGCGCGGAGCGCAGCCGCGATCTGCGGGCGCTCGTCGGGCACGACGCGGTGCTCGACCTCGTATCTTTCGCCCTCGAGCAGCTCCACCAGGAGCGCGCCGCTCTCATCCTCGCGTTCACCGGCCGCGACACCGTCGGAAATCGTGAGCACCGCGGCCCTCATACCGGCTCTTTCGTCTTGTCGACCAGCGTGATGTCTGTGACCGACATCGCCTTGTCGATCGCCTTCGCCATGTCGTACACGGTCAACGCCGCAACCGAGACAGCCGTCAGCGCCTCCATCTCGACACCCGTCTGCGCGGTCGCCTCGGCGACGGCTGTGATCTCGACGCCATCCACGGTGACCTCGAGAGTCAACTCGACATTCGACAAGGGCAGCGGATGACACAAAGGGATCAGCTCGCTCGTCCGCTTGGCGGCCATGATCCCCGCCACCTGTGCGGTTGCGAGCGCGTCCCCCTTCGGAAGATCACGCAGTCGCTGTGCCGTGTCCGGCGCCATCCGCACAGTGGCGCGCGCAACTGCACGGCGTCGCGAGACCGGCTTGCCACCGACGTCCACCATGCGAACGTCACCCGCCTCGGTGACGTGACTCAACTCACCCATACCGCCTTCGATCCTAACGACGGGCAGGCGCGGTCACGCGGTCGAGCGCGGCAAGCAGCGCGTCCGTCCACCCGTTCAGGTCGTGCTCGCGCACATGAGCGCGGATCGCCTCGAGCCGCGACTGCCGCTCACCGGCGCCCATCGACAAGGCGCGCTCGATCGCCTCGGCCTGACTCTCGACGTCGAACGGATTCACGGTCAGCGCCCACTCCCCGAGTTCCGCGTGAGCGCCTGCGTTTTCAGATAGGACAACAACGCCATCACGTTCGTTGACGAGCGGCGCTTCCTTCGCGACGAGGTTCATACCGTCGAAGATTGCATTCACGAGCAAGACATCAAATTGTTTGTACGCCGCGACCGACTTCGCAAAGTTGTCGGCAATCTCGAGGTCGATTGGGCGCCAACCGCTCTGCTGGAAGCGATCGTTCACGCGGCGCGCTTCACGTTGAATCGCGCCGAGGTACTCCGCATACTCCGGAATGTCCTGCCGAGACGGATCGAGCAGGGCGAGCATCCCGACCCGCCGATGCATTTCGGGGTGGGCGTCTAGGTAGAGCTCGAAGGCGCGGAAGCCGCGGACGATGTTCTTCGACGGATCGGTCCGGTCGACACGCACGACGAGCTTCTCCGGACGGTCGGCGAGTATCTCTCGTTCGGCTCTCTGCACCGGCTGGCTCTGCGCAAGCTCGACGAACTCCGCCGCGTCCACGGAGATCGGGGCAGTAACGGTCTTCCCCGCGGCGTCTTCACCGAGCAGGTCGCGCACGCTGTAGATGAAGTTGCTGCGCCACCGCTCAGTGTGGAAGCCGATGATGTCGTTGGCGATCAGCCCGTCGTGAATCGCGCACCGTGCGCCCCCGGGGAGGATGCGCCAGTAGTCCGGCTGCGGCCACGGGATGTGCACGAAGTGCATCAGCGAGGCATTCGGCCTGCGCTCGCGCACCATGCGCGGAGCGAGGTAAAGGTGGTAGTCGTGAAAGAACACCGCAGCGTCCGGCATGCGCTCCAGCTCGGCCTCCACCGCCGCAGCAAAGCTCGCATTCACGGCGACATACCCCTCCGCCCACGCCCGGTGAAATGCGGCATCGATCTTCGGCGCGTACGGCAGCTCCCAGAGCGAGTGCTGGACGAACCAGAGCATCGGGTTGGCGACGACGTTGTAGTACCAGTCGTACGCCTGTCTATCGTGCGCGACCAGACGCAGCTTGTAAGGCGAGCCGTCGCGTGCCGTCTCCTCGAACGCGGCACCGGCGACAGCGCGGTCCTCCTCCGTGATCGCGCTCGCGATCCAGGTCACGTCGTGGTACTGCACGAGGCTGCGCAACGCCGTAACGAGGCCGCCGCCGCCGCGTTTTGCGGTCCGCGTACCGTCGGCGCTGCGGCCGTACGACACAGGCCCTCTGTTCGAGACGACGATCAGCTTGCGGCGCATGCGAGGCTCAGACTGCTGCGACAACCGGGATCTCGGCACCCGAGGTGTCGTTCCCGAGCAGCGTGTTCATCAGCACCAGCCAGTCACGCAGCAGACGCGGTGTGAGGAAGTGTCGCCGTACGTACTCCTTCCCGCGCAGCGCGCGTTGCCGCGCCTCCTGCGGGTCGCGGAGGATCGCGATGCAGGCCTGGGCGCACTCCGTCGACGACTCCACGAGCCACCCGGTTTCGCCATCCTGGATCTGCGTGATGATCCCGCCGACCCGCCCAGCAACGGTCGGACGCGTCTTCCAGAGCGACTCCGTGACCGTGAGGCCGAAGCCTTCCTTGATCGACTTCTGAATCACCGCCGCGGAGTGCACCTGGAACGCATTGACCTCGACCGAACCGACGTTGTTGAGGTTGGAGAGGATGTAGATGTCCGGATCGCCGGCGGCATACGCGACCGTCTGGTTGTAGAAGTCCCAACCTTCGGGATCGTCATGCGCCATCGACCCGACCAACGCCAACTGGACGTCCGGGAACTCCTCTTTTACCAGCCTGTACGCGTCGATGACACCGAGCGGGTCCTTCCAGGGATCGAAGCGCGACACCTGCGTCAAGAGCGGTCGCTCGACGTCGATCCCGAACTGATCGACGATGTACGCCGCGTCCTCCGGTGAGAGCGCCATGTTCTTCGGCGCCAGCGGATCGATCGCCGGCGGCCAGATGTAACAGGGAGGCAGGCCTTCCGCCTTTGGGACGTACTCGCGCATGTGGAAGATCGCCGCGTCGTACTTGCGGATCGACGGGAGCAGAAAGTCGAAGACCTCCTTGTTCGGCGTCGAGAAGTCGATGTGTCCGCGCCAGATCCAGTGCGCGCGCGAGTTCTCGAAGTAGTCGATCATCCCCGCCGGTTGCGGGTCGTGGACGATGACGAAGTCGTAGTCGTCCTCGAACTCGCGCGCGTTGAGCTCCTGGTAGCGCCGGAAGATCTCCCGCTGCTCCTCGGCCAGGCCCTGTGGGTTTCCCTGAAGTGCGTTGTGGATCGTCTTCGTGACGTTCCAGAACTCCTCGGCACCCTTGATGATCCGCCACTCCGTTTCGAGCCCGGCGTCCTGCATCAGCGGAATCAGCGTGTAGTTGATCTCCGCAACGCCGCCTCCAAATGCCGTCGCCGACAGATGCACGACCCGCTTCCCGGCGAGCGGCTCGGCCAGCCGCTTGATCTCGTCCATGAGCCCACGCGTTGCGATCGTCGCGTAATCGGCGAGCGACTTGTGGCCGGCATTGACAAGTTGGAGCATGGTCTGGGCTTCGTGGGGCGAACGGTCGCGAGAATACAGCCCGAAGGGGCTAGTTCAAGGCTAGTTCAGGGCTTTCTCGAAACGCAGACGCGATCCTTTGCCCCCCGGCTGGGCGCCGATCTCGACCTCGTCCGCGATCGCGCGGATGATCGCGATCCCGAGGCCTCCTTCGGAGAGATCGTCGGCGTTGCCTTCTGCGGCAACAGGGTCGAAGCCCGCGCCCTCGTCAACGACTTCGATCACGAGCTTGTCCGGGAACAACTGGTACGAGATCTGCACGACGCCGGCATCAGCGTCGCCGTAGGCGTGGCGGACCGAGTTGGACGCCGCTTCGGTCAGCGCGAGCTTCAGGTCCGCGAGGAGCTCGTCGGACAGTTCGCGAAGCCGCGCGATGCCGGTGAGAGCAAGCCGGCAGAGCGTGATGTATTCCGCCCGAGCAGGGATCGTCAGACGAACGGTCACAGGGTCGCCGATAGCACTGGTTGTCATGGACTGATCTGCACAGAGGAGCTTTACTTACTTAAACCAAGGTTAAAGTACCGAAAGCTATTGAGCGCTCAAGTAAGCGCCGCCCGCTCTCAGGCCGCTTATGCCCCGGCTACTCGAGGACTAACCCGCCGTCGGCAGTTTTCGTTCGGCCAGCGTGACGGCGACTTTCTTGCGCTCGCCCCCGGGCTTCACGATCGTGACGACGGCGACGTCCTTCGGCTTGAGCGAAAAGGAGACGAACCGGACGACGTCGTCTGCACCGTTGACGGGCTTCCCGTCGATCGCAACGATCACGTCGCCGCCGGTCGTGACCGTGCGGCCGAGAACGTTGGCGTCACGCGCGCCCCCGCGGAGACCAGCCTTCTCCGCCGGACTGCCGCCGTTGACATTGACGATCAACGCGCCGTGGTCGACCTTGTAACCGAGTGCCCGCGCGAGCGAAGGCGTCATGTCCTCGGTCGAGATGCCGACATACGCATACGTCACCTCGCCCTTTGCGATCAACTGCGCGACCGAGCGCTTCGCCGCGTCGATCGGGATCGCGAAGCCGATCCCACTGTCGTTGCCGGTTCCGCTGTCGCTGCGAATCTGGGCGTTGATTCCAATGACTAGCCCCCTCGCGTCGAAAAGCGGGCCGCCCGAGTTCCCGTGCGTGATCGGCGCGTCCGTCTGGATCGCATCGACAACCTTGTAGAGCTGGACGGTGAGGGCGTCGATCGAGCGGTGGATTGCGGACACGACTCCGACCGTCAGCGTGTTCTCGTTCCCGAGCGGACTGCCGATCGCCGCTACGGGCTCGCCCACGACCGTTTCTGCCGAGTCCCCAAGTGGCACCGGCGAAAGCTGGTGCAGTTTCGGG
>Ga0157375_10006582_pt1 | contig 10113 bp, 10 predicted proteins | sample M35metaG_FD_115311 | JGI IMG/M metagenome (GOLD analysis project Ga0157375, IMG submission 115311) | Miscanthus rhizosphere microbial communities from Kellogg Biological Station, Michigan, USA - M3-5 metaG | ecosystem: Host-associated > Plants > Roots > Rhizosphere > Soil | place: USA: Michigan... | reverse complement strand
TGGAGGGGGAAGGATTCGAACCTTCGAAGGCATAGCCGGCAGATTTACAGTCTGCTCCCTTTGGCCGCTCGGGAACCCCTCCGAACGAAACTCGCAATTTTGGCGACAAAGCTGCTAACTGTCAAACGCTTCCCCGAACGGCATAGCTTAAGCCGTGTGGCTCGTACGCGGATCAGACCGTGGGATTGGGCAGATCCTCGTGGATAGCATCAATCGCCGCGGACGCCTGCGGCTCCAGCGTCACCGCCGCTGAATCGATGTTCTGTTTGAGCTGATCCAGATTGGTCGCGCCGATGATCGTAGCGGCTACGAACCATTTGCTGCGCACGAACGCAAGCGCCATCGTTGCCGGCGCCAGATCCAGCGAGGCGGCGAGCTCCGCGTATCTGGCGACCGCTGCCTCCACGTTCACCTTGGCGTAGCGCTGCCCGAATGCCGGGAAGCGCGTGAGCCGAGCCCCCTCGGGCTTGGCACCGTGCAGATATTTCCCAGTGAGATGGCCGAAACCGAGCGGGCTGTAGGCCAGCAACGGCACGTCTTCGCGCCGCGTGATCTCCGACAAGCCCATTTCGTAGACGCGGTTGATCAGGTTGTACGCATTTTGAACGGATACGATCTTCGGGAGCGAGCGCAACTGCGCCTGCTTGATCCATTCGCACAGTCCCCAGGGCGTCTCGTTCGATACGCCCAGGTAGCGGACTTTTCCTGCTTGAATCACCTCCGCGAATGCCGCAAGCTGTTTCCTCGATCGGCTCTAGCGGCCGCTCCTGCGAGGGGTCGTACATGATCTTGCCGAACCCGGGCACATAGCGCTCGGGCCAATGAATCTGGAAGAGGTCGATGTAGTCGGTCTGCAGGCGCCGCAGGCTGCTGTCCACCGCCTGCTGAATCTGTGCGCGATTGATGAGCGGCCCACCGCGCACCCAGGCGAAGCCCCGTCCGGGCGATGCGATCTTGGTCGCGACGATCACGTGATCGCGCTTGCCGTTTTTCTTCAGCCACGACCCGACGATCGCTTCGGTGCGTCCCTGCGTCTCCGCGCGCGGCGGTACCGGGTACATCTCGGCCGCATCGACGAAATTGATTCCTCGGGACAGTGCATAGTCGAGCTGTTGATGACCCTCGGCTTCGCTGTTCTGCTCACCCCATGTCATGGTCCCCAGGCACAGCTCGGACACCTGCAGCTCGCTCGAGCCCAGCTTGTTGTAACGCAATGAATGCTCCTCGCAAATGGTTTGCTGATCGGCCGTGATGCGCGCAGCAATACACAACGGACCGGCGTCGTGCCTGCTGGGCCGCGCGCGCTAGTGCACCGCTACGATCATCTCGATCTCGACCGGTACCCCGCGCGGCAGCTCCGCTACACCGATTGCGCTGCGAGCGTGTCTGCCGAACTCGGCAAATGCCAGCGTGAGAAGACTGGAGGCCGCATCGATGACCTGCGGCTGTTGCTTGAATCCGGTAGCCGATGCGACGAAGCCGGTGACTTTGATGACTCTCGCCACACGCCCAAGATCTCCGAGCTCGGCCTTGAGCTGGGCCAGCCCTTGCAATACGCACGCCTCGGCCGCGCGCTGTCCCTGCTCGAGCGTAATCTCGGCGCCGAGCTTGCCGGTCATCAAAACTTCGGCGCCCGCACGCGGTATCTGACCGCTGACATAGGCCAGGTCGCCATGCACCACTACAGCGACATATTGATATGCAGGCGCGACCGGCTCAGGCAAGCGATATCCGCTGGCGGCCAGGCGTGCTTCGATCTCAGCTCCCGTCATATGCGCGCTCCTTCGTAAATGGGAAACTTTTCACCAACTATTGTCGATTTTGCCCGATGAATCCGTGGCGCAGAAGTTGCTCGTATACAGCTGAAGAGGCTCGCCCAACGCGACATTACTCGGGAATGCGCCACCTCGCTGGTTGTAACTGTCTCCGCCGTACAACCAGCGCAATGCTGTTGGACCCCAAGGAGTCGACCAACATGAATATCGTTTACAACAGCAATCACTATCACATCGTCGAGTACCCCGGCCTGGGCACCTATGAGCTCATCGACAAGCGTCTGGGCGTAGGCGGATATTTGCAGGGAGAGATGGCCGAGGTTTTCGGTCAGTCGCTGGCTCAGGTCATCGCCGATGACCCTACCGACGACTCGGTCGACGAGTTCCTCGGCAACTTCGACGCGTTCATGACACAGCCGGTGCGCTTGCATTGACGCGGTGTAAAAAGTACACACGACCCTCGCCAAATGACATCGGCGAGGGCCGCGCAGTTACACCCTGACTCTGATTTCAGCTCGGTACCATCCCCGGAAACACGTAGGCTTGCAGCATCACGAATACCCCGATCAGCGCCGCCAGCGCAAGGCTGTGCCAGAAGACATAGCGCAGGATGACGCCCTCCTTACCGATGTAGTTGGTGGCCACCGATGCCACGACGATGCTCTGCGCGTCGATCATCTTGCCCATCACACCGCCCGAGCTATTCGCAGCAGCCATCAATGTCGGATTGAGGCCGAGCTTGTTTGCCGTAATCACCTGCTGACTGCCGAACAGCGCGTTCGACGCCGCATCGGTGCCCGTTAGCGCCGTGCCGATCCAGCCGATGATCGTGCCGAAGAACGGATAGAGCCAGCCGGTATGCGCAAACGCCAGACCGAGCGTGGCATCCATACCCGAGTAGCGGGTGGTATAACCGAGTGCGAGCATGGCGAGAATGGTGAGGATCGAGAAGCGCATGATCACCACGGTCTCGCCCCACATGCTGACCATCTCGCGCGCACGAAAGCCCATGATGCGTCCACTGATGATCGCCGCGATCAGAATGGCGGTGCCGGTCGCAGACAGCACGCCCCATTTCCACACCGCACCCTCGGTATAGGCCTTGTCCACGGCCGGTGGCACGCGCTGGACCACTTTGTCGAGTCCCGGAATGTGCCATTCCCAGTACGTGATGCCCGGAAAGTTGAGCAGATGGCTCTTGACCCAGGGTGTGCCCCATGCCGCGAGGATCACCGTCAGGATCAACCACGGCGTCCAGGCCTTGATCACCTGTTCGCGCGTGTGTCCATGACGCTCGCGATCGATCTGTGCTTCCTGGTAGCTCACCGATGTCCCGCTGCCGCTCGCGTCGAGCAGGATGTGTTTGGGCCTGTAGAAGCGCAGGAACAAAGCCAGCGTCACGATCGAGACCATCGCCGACACCATGTCCACCAGCCAGGGCCCGTGGTAGTTCGAGATCAGAAACTGCGGGATCGCAAAGCTCAGACCCGCCACGAGGACCGCCGGCCAAACCTGCAGCGTCTGGCGCAGACCGCAGAACGCGAGCACGATCCAGAATGGCACGATCACCGAAAAGAACGGCAGCTGACGTCCAACCATCGCCGACAACGTGAGCAGGTAGGCATCGGTGTTTTGCGTAACGCTGTTCAAGACGATGATCGGCGTGCCCATGCCGCCGTAGGCGACCGGCGCGGTATTAGCGATCAGCGAAAGTCCGGAAGCGGCAAGCGGCGAGAAACCCAGCCCGATCAGAATTGCACCGGTCACCGCCACGGGGGTGCCCCCGCCGGCCGCCCCTTCGAAGAAAGCGCCGAAACAGAATGCGATCAGGATCAGTTGCAGCCTGCGATCGTTGGTAATGCCGCCGATGCTGTCCTGCAATACCTTGAACAGACCCGACTTCACCGTCATCCGATAGAGAAAGATCAGATTGACGATGATCCAGCAGATCGTGGTAAGCGCGAACAGGCCGCCGAACAGCGCCGCGCCGCCCGCCACTTTGCCGGGCATGCCGAGCAGGAACAGGGCGATAACCACCGCCGCGACTAAACCCGCGATTGCGGCGTAGTGCGCGCGAATCTTGAAGAGACCGAGCCCGCCCAGGAGCACCAGGACAGGAATCGCACAGACCAGCGTGGACAAGATCGTATTGCCAAGCGGGTCATACACCTGTGACCACAATTCCATCTGCCCCTCCCGAGACAAGTCGTTATTAGGTTAGACGCCATGCCGAGATGGACCAGTTGCGGCTGGCCGGGCGAAGTATATCCAAATTGCAGGCACGAGCGTCGTAGTGCCGTGCCCACGATGGGCGCGTATGATTGCGAGCGATGTCAGCGTCTCCTCTCTCCCAATCCTGCAACTGCTCGGCCGGCACCGCCTATTGCGCAGTGAAGCGCTGTGCTCGCGCGGCGAGCGCTTCTGGATTTGCACAGCCATGCGTAACGGCTTAGGCCTGCCCGCCATCGCGCTCGCCGTTCTTTCCGTCATCTGGGGCTATAACTGGGTCGCAACGAAGATCGCGCTCGGATACGCAGGACCGGTCACGATTGCGGCTCTGCGCTTCGCGATCGCGCCGCTGTGTCTGCTGCCGATGATGCTGCATCTACGCATGCGCATGTTGCCCTCGCAAAGGCACGCGGTGATTGCGCTGATTCTCGGCGCGATTCTCGCGGGGAATTTCACGGCGTCGTTCATCGCGCTGCAGATGGGCGGGGCCGGCAAGACCGCAGTGCTGATTTACACCATGCCATTCTGGGTTCTGGTGTTCGCACGCATGGCTCTGCACGAGCGGCTCACACGGCTGCAAGCCCTCGCGGTGGCGTTTGCGTTACTCGGACTGTTCGTGCTGATTGCGCCTTGGGAGCGCGCAGCACAGGCGGTGCCGAGTCTGCTTGCCGTCGGCGCCGGAATGACGTGGGGCGCAAACGTGGTCTACATCAAGCATCTGCAGCGGCGCGAACCGGTGTCGATGCTCGCTCTCGCGATGTGGCAGATGACAGTAGCCGCGGTGGCGCTCGCGCTGGGTGCATTGACCATTGCGAATGAAGCTCCAGTGATCTGGAGCAATGAGTTCATCGCCGCGCTGTTATTCACGGCGGTCATCGCGACGGGTTTGGGCTGGATGCTGTTCTATTACGCGTTGCGCCGCATGTCGGCTGGTATGACCGGCCTCGGCACACTGGCAACGCCCGTGCTCGGAGTGTTGTTCGCCTGGCTGCAACTCGGAGAGCGGCCGAGCGCAATGGAGGCGATCGGCATGTTGCTGATCGCGGTCGGCTTGGGTCTGCTGGCTTGGGACGGAGTGCGTTCTAACGCGCGTACCGAGCCGCTTGCGGGCGGCTCGGCGTGAACCGCAGCATTACTTGCAGAAGTCGGGCTGCTCGGTGCAGGAGATGAAGCGACCGAGCGGACGCTTGAACGTGTACGCGGTCGGTGCGCGAACCAGCGTCTTGGCCGCTTCATCGGTCGAATGACTGGTGATGGTAAAGGGCAGGGAGACCACGAAGGCCGCCGTTCCCAGCACCATCGCAAACAAACCCAGCGGCCGTCCGACCGTCGCGTCAATGAACATCTCACCTGTGCTGGGATCGCGCCGGCTTTGCTCCTGATCGTAGGCAAGCACCGGTCCCGCCGTTAACACCAGGGCGAGACCGCCCGCCAGCAAACTCTTCCATCCGCGCATGTTGCCTCTCCTAAGGTCGCTAGATTCGGTTGCATTCTAACCCCTGATTTCTATGCACGACAATGGGTTAGACGAGATATTTCGCCGGTTCTGCTAAGCTGCGGGCGCTTTTCGCGGCCGCGGCACGGTGTATCCTTGCAAAAGTCCGGGGTGGTATCAGCAATATCGGTAGCAAACCCCGGGAAATTGAGGGAAATTGATCTGCGGTTAATGGAGTCAGAAAGGCGATGACCAGATGCACGTAGAGCTGAATTATGGGAGAGGCACGTTACCCATCGAGCTGCCCGACACACTCGGGGTCACTGTAATCCGAAAACCGGTGATGCCGGTGCACTCGGATCCAGCCGCGAGCGTCGCCAAAGCGCTCAGTCAGCCCGTGGGTGCGCGGCCGTTGCGCGAAGAAGCGCGCGGTAAGACCTCTGCCTGCATTTTGATCTGCGATATCACGCGCCCGGTGCCCAATGGCTTGCTGCTTCCGCAGATCGTGCGCGCGTTGCTCGATGCCGGCATCGCTGCGCAGCGCATTCTGATTCTGGTCGCCACCGGATTGCACCGGCCCAACGAGGGCGACGAGCTCGCCGAGCTGATCGGCGATCCGTGGGTGTTACAGACCGTACCGATCGCCAATCACTTCGCGCGCAACGATGACGATCATGTGCTGCTCGGTACCACACAAGCCGGCACGGTGGTCCGGCTGGACCAACGGTTCGTCGATGCAGATCTGAAGATCGTGACCGGCTTGGTCGAGCCGCACTTCATGGCCGGCTTCTCCGGCGGGCGTAAGGTCATCGCCCCGGGCGTGGCGCACGCGGAGACCATCACCACTTTTCACAACGCGCGCTTCATGTCGCATGCACGCGCGGACAACTGCGTGCTGGAAGACAATCCGTTGCACCGGGAGCAGCTGGAGATCGTGCGCATGCTGGGACGCGTGCTGGCGGTCAACACCGTCATCGATGAGCACCGGCGCCTCTCGTTCGTCAACTACGGCGAAGTCGTGGAAAGCCATCTGCATGCGGTGAGCTTCATTCGCGAGTATGCGCAGGTCGCGGTACCGCGACGCTTCCAGACCGTGGTCACCAGTGCCGCCGGCTATCCGCTGGACACCACGTACTATCAAACGGTGAAGGGGATGGTCGCGCCGCTCGACATCCTCGCGCCGGGCGGCAATCTGATCGTCGCCTCCGAATGCGCGGAAGGTATCGGATCACCTGAGTACCGCGAAGCGCAGCGCCGTCTACTCGCACGTGGCGTCGACGGCTTCTTCGCAGATATCAGCCGCCAGAGCCATGCCGAAATCGACGAATGGCAAACGCAGATGCAGTTAAAACCGATGCGTCGCGGCGCCGTACACCTCTACACCACCGGCCTGCGTGGGGAAGATCGCGCGCTGACCGGCGTCAACTTGATCGAATCGGTCTCCGAGACTGTGCTGAGTTGTACGCAGTCCGCTGGCTCCTCGGACATAGCGGTCATCCCGGAAGGACCGTACGTCGTCCCGGTCTATCGTCCCGCCGCCTAGTCTCTTCTTCCCGCCGCCTATTCTTCGCGCCGCGTCGTCGCGCGCCATGCTTTGTCTTCGGGGTTGTAGCCGAAGTAGTGAATGCCGTCTGGTGCCGCATAGTAGATGGCGCAGAAGCGTCGTCCCATCTGCTTGGAATATGCGCGGCAGATCATCCCGCCGTTGCGCTCGGTCACCGACCAGCTCCCCGTGTCGGTGACTCCAGTGTTGTCTGCGTACTGCAGAGTGCCGTCGGACTTGAGGTCGGTGTGCACGGTTTGACCGCGGAGGTTGCGCGCGATCCGTTTAGCGGGATAGTCTCGCTTCAGCTCAGTCGCGTCGATACGACGCAGCCCGGCTGCCTCCGCGGCTGGGATATCGGGCGGCGCGGGCGGAAACTCCTGCGCCAACGCCATGCTCGTGGAAGAAATTGCGGCAGCGAGCATCAGTGTGCGTGCGGTCTTGTGCATCGTTCGTCCTCCCTGTCCCGGAGGTTAATCGCTGCTCGCGATCGCGCCAAGTACAAAAGCGAAGGGCGGTGAAATCTCACCGCCCTTCGATCCGCCTGCGTCAAACCATCAAGCGATCTTCAAGCGCGAAACTGCCGCGGAGTCACGCCGACGATGCGTTTGAAATGCCGCGTCAGATGGCTCTGGTCGGAGAAGCCGACTGCGCTCGCCACCTCGGCGAGCGAACGCTCGCCCGAGCCGGCCGACAGCAGCGAGCGCGCGCTGTTGACCCGCAGCTGAATCAGATATTGATGCGGCGATACGCCGAGCGATTGCTTGAACAGCCGCGCAACATGGAACGGACTTAGATTCACCGCCTTGGCGATCTCGTTGAGCGAAAGGTCGTTCGCATAGTTGTCGTGAATGAAGCGCAACGCCTGCGCCACCGCGCGCGGCTGCGCGCTGTGCTGCTCGGTCGGCTCGGCTTGCGCAACCTGCCCCAGCGAGCACGCCTGCAGATCACGACCGTCCGCGCAGACCGCATAATGACGCAGCAGATGAACGGCCAGGATATTGGCGAGCGACTCGGCGTACAGCTTGCCGCCGGGCTCCCCGCGCAGAACCTCGCGCGACAGCACTCCGGCGATGTTGGTGATGGCACTGTCGCTGCTGCGCTCGGTCAATTCGAAGCGGTAATGATCCGGGCTGAGACCGAACACCTGCAAGGCGACTTTGTCCACGAAAGCCGGATCGAGCGCGAGAATCGAACAGCTGATGTTCGTTTTCCAGGTCCAGCGGATCGGGGTGCGGGCCGGAAGCACCGTAACGAAGCCTGGCGTGGTCTCATGCTCGACACGCTCACCCCCGGACTCTCGCGTGACACGCCCGCCGCTCAAGCACACGAAGATGAGATGCTGCTTGCTGCCATCGGGCAACGCGCGTGAAGCCGGAGCGCTGTCGCGGCGCTGAAATTCGATCACCGACCAGCCCAGGCCGCGGCTCGATACGCGGACACTTTCCGGGCGCTGCTCCAGAAAATCCACCGGCTGGAGCAGCTGCGGCATGGTCGCAGTTGCAATACTTGCGGAGGAGCTCATGACATCCTTTCTGCCAAATCCTACTGGCGCAGCCTGGTACTCCAGCGCCGCGCACTCGAAGGATGGATTTAATCGCCTGATGGGCCGTACGAGAAGGACTATTCGGGCATAACATCTATGCGCGTCGCGAATGGATGTCGGTCGCGCTGCGCAGACGTAAGCGTTCGTCCGACACGCCGCAGTACGCTTGCGCGCTGCTTCGATCGCCGCGCTATTGTGCGCAATCCACCAGATTCGATACGCTCACCATGGACAAGCTGACATTGATGGAGATCTTCGTGCGCATCGTGGAGACGGGCAGCTTCTCGGCCGTCGCCCGCGAAATGGCGATGAGTCAGCCCACGGTAAGCAAGCAAATCGGGGCGCTCGAGCGCGACCTCAAGACCCGGCTGCTCAACCGCACCACGCGCAGCCTGAGCTTGACCGAAGCCGGAGCCGCCTACTATGAGCGCTGCCGCAAGATCATCGATCAAGTGCAGGCAGCCGAAACCAGCCTGGGTACAGTCCAGGGCGCACTCACCGGCACGCTGAGCCTGAACTCCTCGGTCGCCTTCGGACAGATGTTTCTCACGCATCTGGTGCTCGATTTTCAGCGCATGCACCCGGACCTCTCCGTCGTGCTCACACTCAACGACCGCTACATCGATCTGGTCGAGGAAGGCATCGACGTTGCGCTCCGCTTCGGGCGCCTCGCAGACCCGGGCCTCATCGCGCGCCGCGTAGCGACCGCGCCCGTCGCGCTGGTCGCAACGCCCGCGTATCTGGAAAAACGCGGGCGCCCGTCGCATCCCTCGGAGCTCATTCGTCACAGCTGCCTGCACTACACCTATCTGTCCACGGGCAACGAGTGGGTATTCCCTTCACCGCGCGGGGAAGTCCGCGTACGCATCTCGGGCACCTTTCGCTCCAACAACGGCTACGCGCTGCGCGATGCGATGCTCGCCGGCCACGGCATTGCCGTCATGCCTCTGGTCTTCGTGCAACGCGCTCTGGAAGACGGACGCGCGGAGGCTTTACTGCCGGAATTCAACAACATCGCGTTGCCGGTGAACGCCGTGTATCCATCCGGGCGCTACGTTCCGGACAAGGTGCGCAGCTTCGTGGACTTCGTGCAGACCCGACTGCCCGGCATTCCCGGGCTGGAACCGGCGTGAGCGGCCGGGAACCGGTAGACTGTCGTCATCTTTCTCGTGACATTTCAGGGCACCCAGATGATCGAGGATCGCATCGAAGTCAACATAGCCGGCGGACTGGACGTAGCGCTGCCGAAGATGGTCAACGTGCGCCAGAAATTCGCGGCGACGCGCCTGTCGGACATCTCCGGCGCCATCGCGGCAGAGTTCCAGCGGCCGGAAGTACGCAGCCGCATCAAACCCGGGCAGAGTATCGCGGTTGGCTGCGGCAGCCGCGGCATCGCGAACATCGCCGAGATCGCACGTGCCGTGGTGCGCGAGTTGCAAGCGGCGGGTGCCAAACCATTCGTATTCCCATGCATGGGCAGCCACGGCGCGGCGACCGCGGAAGGCCAGAAGAAAGTTCTGGAGAGCTATGGCATCACCGAAGCCTTTACCGGCGTGCCGATCAAAGCGAGCATGGACACGCGCAT
>Ga0157375_10006579_pt1 | contig 10116 bp, 6 predicted proteins | sample M35metaG_FD_115311 | JGI IMG/M metagenome (GOLD analysis project Ga0157375, IMG submission 115311) | Miscanthus rhizosphere microbial communities from Kellogg Biological Station, Michigan, USA - M3-5 metaG | ecosystem: Host-associated > Plants > Roots > Rhizosphere > Soil | place: USA: Michigan... | reverse complement strand
GGGTGCGCAGATCGCGGCGGTGACGGAGCCGACGTCGATCGCCGCCGACGGGACGATGTTCGTGCGCGTGACGACGAACGCGTGGATGAACGAGCTGTCGCTGATGGAACCCGAGCTTCTGCGCGCACTGAACTCGACGGAGGGCCGGGCACCGGTGAAGCGGATTCGCTGGCTGCTGAAGCGGGATTGAATCGCGCGGTGCGCAATGCGCTTTGCGCAGTGCGCTCTGCGCAACGGCGGGCGAGCACGCAGTGAACGGAGGCCTGGCGCATCGCGCGGAGCGCAAAGCGCACGGCGGCCCAGCAACCGGGCTCTACAGGTTCGGAGAAGCGTTCGTAACTCGTTGAACGGCAGAGCCTTACGGACGCACCAGGCTGTTGCGTCGGCCGATACTTTCGGTTACATTTGTTGATCTGGGCTGCGGCCCGTTTTCGGTGTGTATTCGGGTACGATTTTCCGGCGACGAGAGACGAGTGAGTTCATGACCAAGACGAGCGACAAGCCCGGCACGAAGGAGTACGGCGCGGGACAGATCACCGTGCTCAAGGGCCTCGAGGCGGTGCGCAAGCGCCCGGGGATGTACATCGGCTCCACCTCCGAGCGCGGACTGCATCACCTCGTGTACGAGGTCGTGGACAACTCGATCGACGAAGCGATGGCCGGATTCGCCGACCGCGTCAGCGTGATCATCCACGTCGACAACTCCATCACGGTAGAGGACAACGGCCGCGGCATCCCCGTCGACATTCACCCGGTCGAGAAGATCCCGGGGGTCGAGCTGGCGATGACCGTGCTGCACGCCGGCGGCAAGTTCGACAAGGACAGCTACAAGGTGTCCGGCGGACTGCACGGCGTCGGGGTCTCCGTCGTCAACGCGCTGTCGGAGCGGCTCAAGGTCTGGATCAGGCGCGACGGGAAAGAGTACTACATGGACTTCATCCGCGGCGCCACGCAGGCGAAGCTCAAGGTGCTGGGCGACGTGCCGAAGAAGCAGAACGGCACCAAGATCTGGTTCAAGCCGGATCACGAGATCTTCACCGAGCTGACGTACAACTACATGACGCTCGCCGCCCGTCTCCGCGAGCTCTCGTTCCTGAACAAGGGGGTCACCATCACCCTCAAGGACGAGCGCCCCGAGCAGGAGAAGGAGGAGACGTTCCTGGCCAAGAACGGCCTGCGCGAGTTCGTGCAGCACCTCAACACCAGCCGGAAGCCGGTGCACAACGAAGTGATCTACATCGAGACGACGCGGGACGACGTCGGCATCGAGCTCGCGATGCAGTACAACGACGGCTACAACGACAACGTCTTCTCGTTCGTGAACAACATCAACACGCACGAGGGCGGCACGCATCTGACGGGCTTCAAGAGCGCGCTCACGCGCGTGATCAACCAGTACATCCAGAAGTCGTCGCTCGCCAAGAAGGACAAGGACATCACCCTCAGCGGCGACGACGTGCGTGAGGGGCTGACCGCCGTCCTCTCGGTGAAGGTGAAGGAGCCGCAGTTCGAGGGGCAGACCAAGACGAAGCTCGGCAACTCCGAGGTCGAGTCGGCGGTGAAGACCGTCGTGAACGAGTGGCTCGCGGCGTATCTCGAGGAGCACCCGCGCACGGCCAACCAGGTGATCGAGAAGGCGATCTCGGCGGCGCGGGCGCGCGAAGCGGCCCGCAAGGCGCGCGATCTCACGCGCAAGAAGTCGGGACTCGAGGTGGGCGTGCTGTCGGGCAAGCTGGCCGACTGCTCGAATTCCGATCCGGCGATGACCGAGATCTACCTCGTCGAGGGTGACTCCGCCGGCGGCAGCGCCAAGCAGGGCCGGAAGCGCGAGTTCCAGGCGATCCTCCCCCTCCGCGGCAAGATCATCAACGTCGAGAAGGCGCGCATCGACAAGGTGCTCTCGAACGAGGAGATCCGCACGATCATCACGGCGATCGGCACGGGAATCAAGGACGAGTTCGAGATCGAGAAGGCGCGCTACCACAAGATCATCATCATGACCGACGCCGACGTGGACGGCGCGCACATCCGCACTCTCCTTCTGACGTTCTTTTACAGACAGATGCCGGAGCTGATCGAGGCGGGCTACGTCTACATCGCGCAGCCGCCGCTCTTCCGCGTCGCCAAGGGGAAGGAGGCGTACTACGCGTACGACCCGAAGGAGCGCGACGAGATCGCCAAGCGCATGTCGTCGGACGGCAAGACCGGGATCAACATCCAGCGCTACAAGGGCCTCGGCGAGATGAACGCCGACCAGCTGTTCGACACGACGATGGATCCGAACACGCGCACGCTGCTCAAGGTGAACATCGAGGACGCCGTACTCGCGGACGACATCTTCCGCACGCTGATGGGCGACGAAGTGGAGCCGCGGCGCGTCTTCATCGAGGCGAACGCGCGGTTCGTCTCCAACCTCGACATCTGACGACCACGTCCGACGACGGCCGATCGCTGGCCGGAGCCAGAAAATTCATCTGCGCACCGAAGGGCAGCTCCGCACGGGCTGCCCTTCGTCGTCTGAAAAGGATCGCGCGAGGTTGCCCCGACGCGCCGCTTGCGCCCGACGTCCGAATGGCGCAGCGTCCATGTCCAGACCAACCGCTGCTCGCCATGATCCGTCTGACTTCCGTCGTGACCGTCGTCGCCCTCGGAATCCTCGGCGCCTCTCCAGCGTCGGCGCAGGGCCATCATGCCGCACAGGGCGGCGAGAAGCTCGGCACCGTGCACTTCCCCACGTCGTGCGCCCCCGCCGTCGCGCCGCAGATGGACCGCGCGGTCGCGCTGCTGCATTCCTTCGAGTTCGGCGCGTCCCTCAAGGCTTTCGGTGCGGTGCTGGCCACCGACTCGACGTGCGCGATGGCACACTGGGGGATGGCGCTCAGCCAGTGGAGCAATCCGATGGCGCCGGTGAATCGCGCTCCCGCGCAGCTCGCGCCAGGCCGCCGCTCCGCGGACGCGGCGGCGCGCCTCGCCGGCCAGGCGAGCGCTCGCGAACGCGGCTACATCACCGCGGTCGGGCGTCTGTACCGCGACTTCGAACACGTCGACCAGGATGGGCGCATCGCCGAGTACGAGCGGGCGATGGCCGATCTCGTCGCGCGCCAGCCGGCCGACACCGAAGCGAAGATCTTCCACGCCCTCGCGCTCGTCGCGACCGCGGCGCCGAGCGACAAGAGCTACGCGAAGCAGCGCCGGGCGGGCGCGCTGCTCGAAGCGTTGTGGGCCAAGCAGCCGGATCATCCGGGCCTCGCGCACTACATCATCCACACCTACGACATCCCTGCGCTCGCTCAACTCGCCGACGCGGCGGCGCACCGCTACGCCGGGATCGCTCCCAGCGTGGCGCACGCCCAGCACATGCCGTCGCACACCTTCACGCGACTCGGCTACTGGAACGAGTCGGTGCGCGCCAACCAGCAGTCCTACGACGCGGCGATGCGCGATTCGGCGGTGGGTGAGGCGCTGCACGCGTCGGACTACATGGTGTACGCGTACCTTCAGATGCGCCGCGAGGCCGACGCTCGCTCGCTGCGCGACCGAACGCCCGCGCTCGTCGCGCGATACGATCCGACCGTCGTGCGCGGTGCCGCGCCACCCTCCGCGGCCTTCTTCGCCATCGCCGCGATCCCGGCGCGGTTTGCGCTCGAGCGGGGCGCGTGGGCCGAAGCCGCTGCCCTCGCACCGAGAGCGACCGACTTCCCGCACACCGAGGGGATGACGTACTTCGCGCGAGGGCTCGGCGCCGCGCGCCTGAAGCAGGTCGCGGAGGCGCGGGCGTCCGTCGACTCACTCGCGGCGATCGTTCCACGGCTGGTGGCGAGCAAGGAGCCCTACTGGGCGGAGCAGGTGCACATCCAGCGGCTCGGCGCACAGGCATGGCTCGACCTCGCCGAAGGCCGTGACACGGACGCGCTGGCGCACATGAGGGAAGCGGCAGACCGCGAGGACGCGACGGAGAAGAGCGCCGTGACCCCAGGACCGCTCGCCCCCGCGCGCGAGCTGCTCGGCGACATGCTGATGGAGCTGCACCGCCCGAGGGAAGCGCTGGTCGCGTATATGGCCACGTTGACCAAGGAGCCGAACCGCTATCGCGCGCTGGACGGTGCGCGGCGCGCCGCGGCGGCGGCGGGCGATACGAGAGCGGCGGCGACCTACGCCGGCCAGCTCGCGCGCCTCACCGGTGTTCGCACGCCTCGCCGCTAGCCGGGCGGGACGTTCTTACCAGACCGCCTCGCTCACATCGTTCCCCGCCGGATCCCGAGCGAGAGGATCGTCTCGATCAGTCGCTCGTACTTGATGCCGGCCTTGAGCGCCGACTTCGCGAACTCCTCCTGGCTGGAGATCTCGGGATTGGGATTGGCCTCGATGAAGAACGCCGTCCCGTCCGCGCGCAGCCGGAAGTCGAGTCGCGCATAGCCATCCAGCGACAGGCCTCGATAGATCCGCTTCGCGACGGCGATCAGCCTCGCGCGCACGGCGGGCTCGAGCTCCGCCTCGCCCTCGGTGATCCCGTGCTTCAGCTGGTATGCGAGGTTGTGCTTCACGCGCTCCGTCGCGATCGCGACCGACCCGGGCGCGGTCTTCTCGAAGAACAGCTCCCACGGCGGCAGCACGGTCAACCGTTTGTTGCCGAACACACCGACGTAGATCTCCCGGCCGTCGATGAACTCCTCGATGAGCGCATCGCCGGTGATGCTCTCGTGGATGAACGACACTCGCTCGTCGAGCTCCGCCTGGTCCCACACCACCGATGCCTGGGCGATGCCGACCGACGCCTCCTCGGTGAGGCTCTTCACGATGAGCGGGAACGTCAGCCGCTTCGATCGCCGCATGCGCCGGCCCGAGTGCACGACCTCGAACTTGGGGACGTGAATGCGGTGATACGTGAGGATCGTCTTGGCGAGCGCCTTGTCGCGCGCCAGCACGAGGCCGCGCGGATTGCAGCCCGTGTACGGCACGCGCAGCAGCTCCAGGTAGCTCGCGACGTGCTGGTCGAGCTCGCGGAGGCCGAAGAAGGACTCGATGAGGTTGAAGACGACGTGCGGCTTCCACTCGTACAGGACCTGGCGGATCGGCCCGAGCTCGTCCCTGACCTCGAGGACGCGAGCCTCGTGGCCGAGTGTGCGCAGCGTGGCGAGGACGTCGATCTCCATCTTGAACTCGTACCGCTCCTGGTCGCTCAACGCGTCCACGTCCTCCGGCGGCGCGCGGCCGGTCTCCAGCAGCACCAGCACGCGCAGGCGACGGCGCGCGCGGCGGCGGCGCGGCCGGCTCATAGCGGGATCGACTCCCGCCGGCGGTAGAGGAAGTGCACCGACCGCGCGGCGAGCGTGCCGGCGAAGTCGAGCAGCACCCGCTCGTCGGGGCCGGCGACGCGCAGCTTCAGCAGCCGGCTGCGGCCGATCATGTCCTGGAGCAGCTGATCGATCGTGAACTCGGATTCTCCGGTCCAGCGAGCCACCAGCGCGCGGATCATCTTCGCGTGGCGCTTGATGAACCGCGCCGCGGGCTCTCGCTGCGCGTACCTGGCCGACGTCGAGAAGAGGCGACAGAGCTCGCGATCGTACGTGCCCGGGAAATCGACGGCGTAGAACGCTCGCTTCTCCTCGTAGTAGGCGCGCAGCGTCGAGCCGAGCTGGGAGATGGGCGCGACGCGTGCCCGTGTCCGGACCGGCGGCCGCATGCCCTGAAGCTCCTCCATCAGCTCATCGACGTATTCCAGCTTCTTCAGCGCGCCCCACCCGTGATAGCGCTTCCGCCAGCGCGCGCGCGGCTGCATCCAGACGGCGAACGTCTCGGCGAAGTCCTCGTCGGGATGGGCCTGCGCATAGTAGGCCCGAAGGTGCTGCACGAACTCGCGGCTCGCGGGCTTCGGTCGGTACGAGGTGGGATACTTCGTGGACGATTTGCCGAAGATCCGCTGATAGCTCGGGCGGCGGTGCAGCCGATAGCCGTGCTGGATCGCATGCCCCGCCTCGTGGCGGAGGATGCGCATGCACTCGACCTTCGACGCGCCTTCCGCCTCGAGGACCATGCTGCGCTCGAGGCGAATCAGGCGGGGGTGGACGAGGTAGAACGGGATGGCGATCCCCGGGATGTTCTGCGGCGAGAACCACTCGTCGGACAGCCAGCAGTGGGGGCGCAGCGTGATCTCCCGCTTCGCCAGCTCGCGATACAGCTCGCCGATGCACGACTCCACCCACGTGCCCTCGAGCGTGAGCCCGAGATCGCGGATGCGCAGGTCCAGCAGACGCTCGCGCGGCCAGTGTTCCCATCGCGGGGCTGCTCGCTTGCGTGCGGACATGCGCGCGCGGCCGGATCCGGGCGCGCTACCGCAAGGCCTGCTTCAGCACCACGCCGTCGAGCTTCTCCGACGGTTTCACGCCGGCGATCGCCGCGAGCGTCGGCGCGAGATCGACCGTGCGCACGAACTCCGTCATGCGGCCCGGCTTCACCCCGTCGCCGTAGAAGATCAGGGGCACGTGCGAGTCGAAGTCGTACCCCGACGCGTGCGCCGCCACGTTGCCGCCGAAGATGCTGAGCGGCGTGAGCGTGACGATCAGCTCGATCTGCGCCGTGGGCGGGAACTGATGCGCCCATCGCCGCGCGATGGGGTCGCGCAGCGTGTCGGCCACCAGCTTCGTGAACCGGTCGACCCGCGCGACGCCGGCCGTGTTGCGAAGCAGCTTCGCAAGCGCGTCGAGCGTCGAGTCGGCGTTCACCTTGGCCGCCTTGAACGCGTTGCGGTCGATGAAGACGAGGTTGCCGTCGACGTCGATCGCGAGCGTGTCGAGCTTGGCCGCGACCATTCCGGCGCGGACGGCGCTCAGCGCGGGTGCGAGCTTCACGCGCTGCGGGCGCGGCTGCACGCTCGCCGGCGCCAGCTCGGGGATCGTGCCGACGCCGTGGTCGGCGGAGAACGCGATCGTGATCGTCGTGGAGTCGCGCAGCTTGAACAGGGAATCGAGCAGCGTGCCGACGGCGCGGTCGACGCGCAGCACCTGATCGTGGATCTCGCGCGAGTCCGGCCCGAAGCGGTGGCCGATCACGTCGGTCGCCGAGAGCGACACCGCGAGGAGGTCCGTGCCCGGGCCCGTGCCGAGCTTGAGCTTCGAGACGCCGTCGAGCGCGAACGATACGACCAGATCGTCGATGAACGGAGTGGCGCGCACGAGGCTCGCCGCCTCGAAGCCATCGGCCGGGAGCGGATGCGGGAAGGTGAAGCCCTCGCCGTCCGACTCGGCCGGGACGCTGTCGGGTTCGGGGTAGGCGCTCTCGGGCAGGAGCAGCGTCCACTTCTTCCCGCCGTAGCTCTGCGACATGCCGCGGTCGTTGAACTCGTTCACCCAGGCGGGGAGCGAATCGCGGTAGTACTTGCTCGTCAGGAACCGGCCGTCGGGCGAGTACCAGTACACGTCGCTGCGCGACCGCCCGATCGGCAGGATCGCGGCGCGATCCTTCATCGAGACGGAGAGCACCCGCGCCTGGGGGTTCGCCCCGCGTAGCCAGTCGGCGAGCGTGGTGCCGGCGAAGCGCGACGGCGACGCGCCCGGGCCGTAGCCCCCCGCCAGCAGAGGCGCCGATGTGTCCGCGACGCCGATGGCGTTCATCATGATTCCCGTCGACCGCGGGAAGCGTCCGGAGAGCAGCGTGGCGTGGCCGGGCGCGGTCTCGGTGATCGCGTGGTCGTGGTGCGCGTCGGTGAAGACCGCGCCTCCGCGCACCAGGCGCGCGATGCCCCCGGTGAGCTGGGGGCCGAACCGCTGGAGGTAGTCGGCTCGGAACTGGTCGATCGTCACGAGCACGACGAGCGCCGGCTTCTTCGGCGCGGCTTGCGCGTGCGTCGCGCCCGGGAGCCCGAGCATGGCGAGGCAGGACGCGGCGAGGACGGCGAATCGCATCGCGCCAATGTGCGCTCCCCGCCAGCGGTGCGGCAAGGCGTGCTCGACCGGCATGGCGCGACGGGCCGCCGTGGGCGATACTTGGCCGGTTCTCGCCGAGGAAGTGGCCATGAGCTCCAATGGGTACAAGCTCGAACCGGGGACGCGGGTGGTGGTGCGGGCGGTCGTCTACTACGCGGTCCTCATCACCGTGACGACGCTCATCTGGCGGTTCCTACCCCGGAGCACGAACGAGTTGCCCTCGTCGCTCGATACGCTCTTCGGTGGTGGGCGCTCCGCCGCTGCCCGCGCCGCACAGACCGCGCCGCTCGACGAAACGACGCTCTCGATCACCGTCGGCGTCGCGATGCTCGCCGCGGTGCTGCTCTCGATCCCGGTCGCATGGGTCTACCTGCTGACCCGCGCCAAGCGCGGATACCAGCAGTCGGTCGTCCAGCTGCTCATCATCCTGCCGACCGTCGTCGCCGGAATCGTGCTGCTCGTGAAGTACAGCGTCGCGCTGGCGTTCAGCCTCGCGGGGATCGTGGCCGCCGTCCGGTTCCGCAACACGCTCGACGACAGCAAGGACGCCGTCTACGTCTTCCTCGCGACGGCGATCGGGCTTGCGTCGGCGGTGAATCTGCCCGTCGCCGCGGTGATCTCGATCGGCTTCAACGCCCTCGCGCTCGTGATGTACTACACGGACTTCGGCAGCGCGCCCGTGGAGCTCGACGGGCGCATCGCGGAGCAACGGCTCAAGCGCGCACGCCAGCTCGCCCGCACCGGCACCTTCGTCGCCCGCATCGACGACGAGGTCTTCCGCAACATGACCCGCGAGCAGCTCGAGGGAGTGGCCCAGCGAGCGTGGAAGCGCGCCCAGGCCGGGGACGACGCGCCGGAGCCCGAGGAGGTCCGCGTGCGGATGCGCACGCGCGATCTCAACGCCCTCCGGCGCGCCGTGGACCCGAGGCTCACCGAGAACGCGAAGACCTGGCGCATCGGTGCGATCAACGAGCGGGAAGGCGTGCACACCGCCGAATATCACGTGCAGCTCAAGAAGAAGACGACGCCCGACGAGCTCATCGCGCTCATCCGCGCCTCCGGCGCGGATCAACTCCTGAACGTCGAACTGATCTGACCATGCACACGCACACTCGCGCCTCGGCCCTCCGCGCACTGTCGGCCCTCGCCTTCGCGCTCGTCGGGGCGGAACTCGTGGGCTCGCTCGCACCGTCGCCGGCCCGCGCGCAGGCCGCCGCGGAGAAGGACAAGAAGGACAAGAGCGACAAGCCGAAGGAGCCCAAGGATCCGAAGGGTGAGAAGGAGGTCCCCGCCCTCTTCACCTCGGAGACGCCGCTCGCGCTCACCTTCCGCACGAACATCAAGCAGATCCGGCGCGACAAGGGCGAGAATGCACCGTGGCGCTGGGCGTCGCTCTCGTACAAGGACAGCTCCGGCAAGGCGATCGACGTGCCGGCGCGCATACGCACGCGCGGGATCTGGCGGCTGAAGCACTGCGACTTTCCGCCGATCCGCCTCAACTTCGCCGGCAAGGACACGAAGAGCACGGTGTTCGACGGCGTCGACAAGCCGAAGCTGGTGAACTACTGCCGGGACAACGACCAGTACGAGCAGTACATGCTCCAGGAGGCGCAGCTCTATCGCATCTATCAGCTCCTCACCCCGATCAGTCATCGCGTCCGCGTGGCCAGGATCTCCTACGTCGACAGCGCGAGCGGCAAGTCCGACGCCGAGCGCTACGCGATGATCATCGAGGATCCGGACCAGCTGGCGAATCGGCTCATGGCCAAGCCCGTGAAGACGAAGGGCGCCGGCGCCGCCGACATGGAGCCGAAGGAGCTCGCGCTCGCTTACATGTTCCTGTACTTCATCGGCAACCTGGACTTCTCGTTCAACGGGCTGCACAACACCGAGCTGCTCGGCACGATGGACGGCCGCATCCTGCCGGTCGCGTACGACTTCGACTATGCGGGGGCGGTGAACGCGACCTACGCGGTTCCGCCACCGAACTACAACGTGCCGAACGTGCGGACGCGCAAGTTCCTCGCGTACTGCGAGATCTCGCCCGAGTTTCCCGGTGCGGTGAACCGGCTGATCGAGAAGAAGGACGCGATCTACGCGCTCTATCGCGACGAGATCGGGCAACTGCTTCGCAAGGAGACCGTCGACGCGACGCTCCACTACTTCGACGAGTTTTATCGAACGATCAACAATC
>Ga0157375_10006578_pt1 | contig 10116 bp, 8 predicted proteins | sample M35metaG_FD_115311 | JGI IMG/M metagenome (GOLD analysis project Ga0157375, IMG submission 115311) | Miscanthus rhizosphere microbial communities from Kellogg Biological Station, Michigan, USA - M3-5 metaG | ecosystem: Host-associated > Plants > Roots > Rhizosphere > Soil | place: USA: Michigan... | reverse complement strand
TTCCATCATCGATCCATAAATTACTTGAATTGCATCGGAGCTTTCGGTTCTACTGCACCGCTTCTGCGTTTCTGGAGCTGAACATGACCGCGTTGTCGCCTGCCAATGCCGAAGTAATTGCCGCTAAATGGGAAGGCATTGCAGTGGGGATTTGGCGGATAGATTAACCCCGCCCGTTATGAATTTGCAAGCATTCGTCGCGGCCGTGGAACTCTATCCAATGCCGGAATCGGCGAAAAGAAATTGCCACGAACTATCCAGGTAGAGCCAGCGCTGGTCGCCGAACCAGCTTGTGGGGAGGGCCGGGACGTGCAGCAGGGTGTGGCCATCCATGCAAATCATTTCGGTTCCATTCCAGCCCAGGAAGGTGCGCGAGGCGAGCCCGACGCTGGCGGGGTTGGTGACGCGGCGCAGGCAAACAGGGCAGCGCTGACGCTGGTCGGCGAGTGCCCACCGGAAGCCGATCAGGCAAATGCCAAAGCAAGAGACTAACTGGAGACATTCAGCTGCCGGTGAGAAGCCGGACGTGTAGCAGTAAGCGATATCGAAAGAAGCGAAGAGACCGATGCCGGCGATGAGGACAAACTTGCCGCTGAGGAAGAGGAAGCGGCGAATGCTCTCCCTCCAAGAGGGACGGTGCGCGGTCAGATGCGTTTCCCCCAGCGAGACCGAGGAAACGGCGGGTAGCGCAACGAGTGCGAGGAAGAGCGCGAACTCGTAGAGATTCCATGGGCCCTCAATGGGCGCGTTGAGAGGCGTGCCGGAGAGATCGATCAGGAGGTCTTCGAGATTGTGGGCGGAGATGCCGTTGCCGGATTGTTGCATCTCCTCCTGTCCGAGCGCCGAGAGGTGCGCGATGAGGTAGCCAGGTGTTCTAAACGGAAGGTCCGTGGCGATCTGCGTGTCGGACTGGAGCAGCCAGACGTCAGGAGCACCGGGGAGCCGCCAGGCTGCGGCGGGGGCAACCGCGGCGATCCGGGCGTTGGCGTGTCCGATGCGCAGGATTCTACCGGTGACATTCGGGTCTCCGCCGAACGAGTGCATCCATGCTTCGTGGCTCAGAACGACTGAAGGCAGGCCGGAGTTGTCCTCATATGCAAACTTCAGTGGAACGCCTAGAAGGCTGAAGAGATTCGTGGACGAACGCGCGACTTTCCAGGGGATCCGTGAGGAGCCTGACTGCGCGGTTTCGCGAGTGACATGGTAGAAGGCCAGGTCCTGAAAGAAGCGCTGGTGTGTGTACTTCCAGTTCAGGTAAAGCCCTGCGGGAATTGAAGGCTTGGAGCTGTGATCGGTCGCCTCAGAGATGACAAGCGCGTTGGGGTTGATCAGAAACTGGGCGGCTTCTTTCTCTGCCTTCACGCCGGGAAGCAGGCTGGTGACGAGAAAACAAAGAAGAAGAATGACAGAGAGCCAGAGCAGCGCTCGAGCGGCCGATCCATGGATGTGCGTATGACGGCCAGATTTCGCTGCAATTTCACGAACACAGAGAGCGTCTGTAAAAGCACCCAGGCAGAAGCAGGTAATCTCACCTTGCGATTGGAGCGAGATCTCCTCATCGATGCCAATGTAGGTGCGGCGCACGTGCCAGAGTTCTGAGAGCCACTCTGTGCGCCATGCAATGCGCTCGGAAGAGGGAACGAGAAGGGAAGCGGTGTGCAGCGCGGTCCGCTGAAACGCGGAGAAGGCGACATCGGAAGGAGATTTCATACAGAGCGAGCCTCCTCAGTCGGCATGAGCCGCTCGAGCAATGGATAGCGCTTGCGGGAAGCTTCGAGCGTGGATCGTCCGGCGGTTGTGAGCTTGTAGTACTTGCGAGGTGGGCGTTGCTCCGCGTCGGCAATGGACTGGCGTTCCCACTGGGAGCGGATCAGGTCGTCGCGTTCGAGGCGGCGCATGGCAGGGTACACGGTGCCGCTGGGGAGGCCGGTGACTTCCATGATGCTGAAACCATAGACATACCCCACAGAGATTGCCTGCAGGATCATGGCGGCGGTATGAGAGAGTTTCGCCTCGGCGGCCATAGACGGCATTGTAGCTATGTAGCAATCTACTTGACAACCAAAATTATCGCGTTATGCTGAATGCTACATAGGGGGCCCGATCTTGCTCGAGGTTCAACATCTCTATCGCAGCTTCCGGACGATTCCCGCAGTGATCGACGTCAGCTTCAAAGTGGCTGCCGGCGAGATCGTTGGCTTTCTGGGGCCAAACGGGGCAGGGAAGTCGACCACCGTGAAGATGATCACCGGAATGCTGCGGCCAGACGACGGCAAGGTGCTGTTTGAGGGCCGGAACATACGCGAAGACATGGAGGCCTACCGGGCTGTACTGGGATACGTGCCGGAGGAAGCGCATCTGTACACGTACCTTTCAGGGCTCGAATACCTGCAGCTGATCGGGCGTCTGCGGGGGATGGATGAGGCGCTTATCGAAAGGAAAGCGACAGAGCTTCTGACGCTTCTGAACCTGCAATCGTGGCAGTACTCGCCCATCTCGTCGTACTCGAAAGGGATGCGCCAGAGAGTGCTGATTGCGGCGGCTCTGCTGCATGATCCCAGGGTGTTGATTTTCGACGAGCCGCTCTCTGGGTTAGATGTGGTTTCGTCAAGGCTCTTCAAGGACCTGCTGGAGATGCTTGCTGCGGAAGGCAAAGCGTTGTTGTATATCTCACATGTCCTGGAAACCGTGGAGCAGGTCTGCAATCGTGTGGTCGTGATCGGCAAAGGGCGGGTGCTGGCGGACTCGCCGCCCGAAGAGCTGAAAGCGCTGAAAGGACTGCCAAGCCTGGAGAGTGTGTTTGCTCAGCTGGTGGAACAGCAGGATACGCGCGTTACAGCGGAGAGAATCATTGAGGTCATGCGGATCGCTCATGGGTGATGGATTTCAAAGATTGATCGTTGACGCGCCGCCCGCTGTGCTGTCGTTGAATGTGCAGGCTGCGATGGGGCCCGCTCGGGTGCCGCAACGCAGCCAGTTCGAGTTGCTGGTGCGGCATTTCCTGGAGCGATTTTTCAATCACGAAACTGCATCGTCCGACGGCGACGGGAAGACGAGGCTGGTTCAACTGGCGTTTGCGGCGGGGCTTCCGGGGCTGATGGTTGCGATGTATCTGTGGCCCGTGTATCACCCGGTTATCGTGTTCCCGCCACATCCGAATTCTATTCCGGGGCCGCCGCCCTACTGGCTTCAGGTGAACCACCATTTCTTCTTCGTAATTTATTCATTTGTCGTAATGGGGCTCGTTACGGTCTTCGAGTGGGACCTTTTTTTCCCCGACCTTCTGGACATCCAGGTGATGGGGTCATTGCCGGTTCCGCAACGGCGAGTGTTCATGGGGCGAGTGACGGCAATTGGGTTCTTGATCGTCGGCTTTCTGTTCGACGCCAATTTTCTTGCTCCTATCATCTTGCCGATGTCGACTGATCCGCCAAATCTGATTCGTTTCGTGACCGGGCATGTGCTGGCGGTAGCCGCGAGCGGATTGTTTGCGGCCTTCTCGATTGTGGCAAGCCAGAGCGTTCTGCTGGCAATGCTGGGCGAGCGACTGTTTCGGAAGGTGTCGCTTCTGCTGCAGGGAACGGCGGTAGCAGGGTTGGTTATGCTTCTGCTGCTTTTCCCGGTGCTTTCGGGAGTTACACCGCCGCTGCTGCAGTCGGGACATCGGGCAATCATGTGGTTTCCACCCTACTGGTTTCTCGGTATCTACCAGAACATGGTGGGTGGGTCCGAGGCCATCGCCCAGTTTCGAACGTTGCAGACGATCGGCTGGACGGCCTTGGCTGTGGCGCTGGCAACCGCTGTTTGCGCCTATCCCATCGCCTACCTCCGACGCGTGAAATACCTGACTGAGGGAGCCGTGACACGGCGCAACCGCAGCAGGACGGCTCTGCCTGCAAATGCGGCTGCTCACGCGCTGCTGGTTAGAAAGCCGATTGGGCGTGCAGTCTTTCACTTCATCAACCAGTCTCTGCTGCGATTGCCGCGCTACCGGATTTACCTTGTGCTCTATGGCGGTGTGGGCCTGTCGGTGTTGATCGCGACGGTGCTTCGATTGAATGTGGAGAAGGGAGAGCTTCACGCCGCGGCGTCAGCAGATGGAATCCGTGCCGGAGTCGGCATCATTGCGTTCTGGGTTACGGTAGGTCTGCGCACGGCGTTCGTTTCGTCAGGGAATCAGCGAGGCGGGTGGATCTTTCGATTCACGCACGGAAGACCAGCCCATTTCGAAGCGGCAATCCAGGGTTTGAGGGCGGTAAAGGCCTGGGTGCTGGTGTGCGCAATCGTACTGACCCTGGTGGTCGTGGCCGGGCTCAGGGTTGTCGCGCCGGCCGAATTGATGACTCCGCATGCGACAGCGGCACAACTGCTGGTGGGGGCCGGTCTCTGTGTCCTGCTGACGGACGCCGTTTTTGCGCAAGTTCTGATTGTGCCGTTTACCGGCGAGTCGGCCGGCGAAAAACCAAACCTTGCCTTTACGCTGCTGAAGTTCTTTACGTTTTTTCCGCTGGTCACGACCGGGGCTCTTGTCTGTGAGATGTGGATCGAGGACAGCTGGGCGCATTTTGCGGCGGCGAGTCTTGCGGTGTTGGTCGCGCACCTGTGGTTCCGGTATCGTCAGCGCGAAGCCGTGCGGATCAACAGCCAGCAGGCGGAAGTGGAAGAGGGCGAAGACGAGTTTCCGATGCGCTTGGGGCTCAGGTACTAGATCCGGATGCGTTCGCCGGGCAATTACAATTGGCCGGTATGAAGATTGCTGTTCTCGTTTTCCTTGCTATGGGTGCGCTCTTCGCTACAGCGGCGGAGCGAGACGCCATCTCGTATGTGAATCCCCTCATAGGAACGCAAGCGAGTGCCATCGGATATGGCGGCACCATGCCCTTTGTTACGCCTCCATTTGGCATGACGAACTGGACGCCGCAAACGCGACAGAACAAGATCAGCGTGGTTTCGTACAACTACGACGACCCGACCATCTCGGGATTTATCGGAACGCATCAGCCGGCGATCTGGATGGGAGACTACGGCTACGTGACCGTCATTCCGCAAGTGGGGGAACTGCGGACCACGCCGGAGTCGCGTAAGCTTCAGTACCACCACGCAGGCGAAACGGCACGGCCGGATTATTATCGTGTTTCGCTGGATACGGGCGCGAATGGAAACATTGAGGCGGAGATGACCGCTACGGAGCGCTGCGGCTTTTTCCGATTCACGTTTCCGAAAGACGGGCCTGCTCGCGTGATCATCGAGGCTTCGCGGCCGGAGATTGCGGGATCCGCTTCGGTGAATCCAGATGCACGGGAGATTACAGGCTACAACCCGCATCGAATGGACGCGCATCTGGGGCCGCTCGCGCTGCCGAATTTCAAGGGATATTTTGTGGTGCAGTTCGAGCAGGCGCCGGAGAGCATAAAGACCTACGGCATGGATGACGCGAAAGCGGCATCGAGCCGGGGTGCATATGCCGAGTTCAAGCCGGGGCAAACCGTGCTGGTGCGAGTGGGCACGTCGTTCATAAGTGTCGATCAGGCACGGGAGAATCTGAAACGCGAAATTGCCGGTTGGGATTTCGATGCGGTGCGGAAGAAGCTTCGGGCGCAATGGAACGAGAAGCTCTCGCGAGTGCAGCTCGGCGGAGCAGACGACAAAGACAAGACTCTGATCTATACGGCGATGTACCACGCGCTGTTGTACCCGCGGATGTTTTCTGAATACGGACGATATTACAGCGCCTTCGATGACAAGATTCACGAGGGCGAAACCTACACCGCCTATTCAATCTGGGATACGTTTCGCGCTGAGAACAGCATGCTGACGCTGCTTGCTCCGGAGCGCATCGATGGCATGATTACCGCGCTTCTGCAGAACTTCAAAGAAGGCGGCTGGATGCCCAAGTGGCCGAATCCGAGCTACACCAACATCATGATCGCAACGCACGCCGATTCGCTTGTAGCTGAAGCTGTCAGGAAGGGATTCAAGGGTTTCGATCGTGACCTTGCGTGGAAGGCCGTCTACAAAGACGCGATGACGCCGCCGGACGGAGACACGACGCGACGATGGCTGGATCGTGAGGAGCACACGCCCTACGAAGCGCGAGCTGGGCTGACCTACTACAAGCAGCTCGGGTACATTCCGACCGACAAAACCGATGAGGCGGCCTCGCGCACCCTGGAGGACAGTTATGACGATTGGTGCGTGGCGCAGATCGCCAAAACCTTTGGACGCTCAGAAGATTACAGGTTCTTCCTGAAGCGATCGTTGAACGATCGCAATCTCTACAACCCTGCGCTCGGATTGATGAATGGAAAGACTTCAGACGGGAAGTGGGCGCCGATCGGAGGACGGAAAGATGATGACCAGAATCGATCGGCCTCCGGCTGGACTGAAGGCGACGCATGGGTATACACCTGGTCGCCGTTTCACGATCAGGCAGGGCTGCTCGAGTTGATGGGCGGCGCGGAGAATTACAGCAGTAAGCTGGACCAGCACTTCAGCGCCGGTCATAACGTGCATAGCAACGAACCGAGCCACCACTACGGTTATCTGTACGACTTCGGCGGGCAGCCGTGGAAAACGCAGGCGAAGGTACGGGAAATTGCGGCAAAGGAATATGACCCGACTCCGGGCGGCCTGGATGGCGACGACGACTGCGGGCAGATGTCGGCATGGCTTCTGTTTACAGCGATGGGCTTCTATCCGGTGAACCCGGCCAGCGGAGAGTACATGATTGGGAGCCCGATGTTTCCGCAGTTCTCCCTGACGACGGCGAACGGAAAGAAATTTCGCGTGGATGCAACGAACAACTCTGCGAACAACGTCTACATTCAGTCCGCGACTCTGAACGGGGAGGAGTTAATGATTCCGGTTATCACGTGGGAGCAGATTCAGGCTGGAGGGGTGCTGCATTTCGTGATGGGACCGAAGCCGTCGAAATGGGGCAGTGGGTGGAGACCTTCTCTCATCGCCGCGAACTAGAAAGCGATCCGCAGGTAATGTTGAGAGTGGTTCCGAGTTTTGATTTCTGCGAGAGGTGCGATCGTGTCGAGCGACGGTTTCAACATCACGGTGAATGGAAAGCAAATGCGCGTCTCTGCGGAGACAAGCGTTGCCGCCGCAATGATGATGGCCGGTGAACCATGCCGGACCTCTGTTCGTGGTGAGCCGCGCGGTCCGCTCTGCGGGATGGGAATCTGCATGGAGTGCAGGGCCACGGTGAACGGACGAAAACATCAGCGAACCTGCCAGCTTATGTGCGCACCCGCAATGGAAGTTGCGACGGAATGAGAGCTGCATTCGATGTCGCAGTGGTGGGCGCCGGACCGGGTGGCATTGCGGCTGCCACAATTGCTGCGGAAGCTGGCTTGCTCGTTTGCCTCCTCGACGATAACCGCAGTCCCGGAGGCCAGATCTGGCGAGGTCTGAACCCCGACGCTTTGAAAAAGAATCCGCATGGCCTTGCATTCTCAGAGTGGACCCAGCGGCTCGGGCGAACCCACTGCGAGGTTTGCACGGGATCGCAGGTGATCGACAGTCCTGCGCCAAATACTCTGCGCCTGGAACGCGATGGGGAATTGAACGACCTCAGTTACGGCAAGCTCATTCTCGCGACTGGAGCGCGAGAGCGGTTTCTGCCGTTCCCGGGATGGACGTTGCCAGGAATTGCAGGTGCGGGTGGCCTTCAGGCGCTCGTCAAATCGGGGCTCGACGTGCGTGGAACACGCGTTGTGGTTGCGGGCACCGGTCCGCTGCTGCTGGCCATTGCCGCGGGACTGACGGATGCCGGAGCGAAGATTATTGCGATCTATGAGCAGGCGCCGCTTTCAAAGCTGATCGGGTTTGGTCTGACGCTGACTGGCTTTTCACGAAAGATTGCGGAAGGATTCGACTATGCAATGAAGTTGCGTGGTGTCGCATATCGGCCCGGTTGCTGGGTCAAGTCCGCCGAGGGCTCAACGCGATTGAATCGGATCACGATCACGGATGGAGGTAAGGAATGGGCGCACGATTGCGACTGGCTGGCCTGCGGTTTCCACCTCGTGCCGAACCTTGAACTACCGCTGCTGCTAGGGTGCGCTGTCTCAGAGGGCTATGTTTTGGTGGATGATCTTCACCAGAGTTCTGTTGCCGGTGTGGCTTGTGTGGGCGAACTGACTGGGATCGGTGGGTTGGAGAAGGCTCTGCTGGAAGGCGAAGTCGCCGGATGGTTTGCTGCCGGACGCGAGGACAGGGCGCGCGCATTGTCGCCGCGACTGAAAAAACAACGCGCTTTCGCGCGTCGGCTCGATCGGGCATTTGACCTGCGCGATGAGCTCCGCAACCTGTGCACGCCGGAGACAATTGTTTGCCGGTGTGAAGATGTGGTCTTCTCCACTGTGAGGGAATGTGCGTCGTGGCGCGAGGCGAAGCTGCACTCGCGATGCGGCATGGGAGCCTGCCAGGGACGTATCTGCGGGCCGCAAAGCGAGTTCCTGTTCGGCTGGAAGTACGGTGGTGTGCGGCCGCCAGTGTTTCCTGCGAAGCTATCCTCGGTCGCGGTATCAGAGCCCAGCCCGCGAGAGGCTGAATCACTTTTGTAGAGCAGTTACGAGGTAAATGGCGTGCTCGGGATCGCAACTGCAGGGCGGTTTTCCTGCGCTGCGCGGAATGCGGCACGTGTCTCTTCCAGCTCTTTGCCGAGAACCTCGAGGCGCGGAGGACGCACGCGTGCGCTTCCAACGCCGGCTTCCTGCTGGACCTGCTTGATGAGCTGGATGAATTTCGGAACCGTATCCATGCGGAGCAATGGCAGGAACCAGCGATAGAGTTCGAATTCTTCTTTCGTTTTTCCGGCGCGAGCGTGGTTGAACAGGTCTACCGATTCGCGAGGGAAGGCGTTCACCAGGCCGGCCACCCAACCCACGGCTCCGGCCGCAATTCCTTCCACGATGGCATCGTCAACGCCCACGAAGATCGCCAGCCTGTCGGCAAGCAGTGAGCGAATAGCCGTAACCCTGCGAACATCGGTCGATGATTCTTTCACTGCGGCGAAGTTTGAGAACTCGGCAGCGAATTCTGCAACGTGCTCAGGCAGATAGTCCACTCCATAGGCGACAGGGTTGTTGTAGAGCATGCCCGGCAGTGGCGTGGCGTTCAGCACCGCAGCGATGTGGGCCTTGTTCTCGCGCCAGTCGCCTCTGTAGACATACTGCGGCAGGATCATCAGCCCCGAGCATCCTCCCTGATGAGCAGCCTTGGCCAGCGCCACTGCTTCGGCGGTTGACAGCGCAGAAATCGCCGAGACTACCGGTACTGAACCGCCCACTGCCGTCACAACGGTTCGCAGAATTGCCACCTTCTCATCAAAATTCAGCGTCGCGGCTTCGGCGAGGGAACCCAGGCAGATGATCCCGGTGCAGCCGTTCTCGATGAGCCACTGCGCATGCCGAGCGACAAAACTGTGATCGATGCTGAGATCAGGATTAAAGGCAGTTGTCAAAGCAGGCATGACGCCGTTCCAGTTCATACGGTCTCCTGATGGATAGTTGCGCTCGCAGCGTTCGTTGTTTCGAAGCGGGCGGGAAGATAGGGCTCTGCCGCAATGGGCGCTTCAGCTCCGGTGAATGCGCAGGCGAGCAGTTCGGCGGTGGCCAAAGCTGTGGTGATGCCAAGGCCCTCGTGTCCTGTCGCCAGCCAGAGCGTGCTGTCGCCGCGGAGGGGGCCAATGAGCGGGAGCTTATCCGGCGTGGCTGCTCGAAAGCCGGTCCAGATGCGTATGACATTCAGTGAACCTATCCCAGGCATGTACAGTTGGGCGCGTTTGAGCATTGACGAGAGGATATCTTGATTCACCGATGGATCTTCGTTGCCGTACTGGCGCGAAGATCCGATAAGGATTTGCCCGGTCTTGCGCGGCTGCACGTTAAATGCAACGGAATCGGCGCTGATGGAGTGGGCGCTCTTCAGGTATCCGAGTTCAACAAGCTGGTGACGGACAAACCCTGGATAGCGATCGGTGATGGCGAGATGACCCTTGCGTTTCTTAACCGGGATGCCCGGCGTGCGTGTTGCAGCCTCAGCACCGAGTGCGTTGATCAGGCGCGGCGCATGCAGCAAGGCACCATCGTCTAGCTGTGCTTC
>Ga0157375_10006577_pt1 | contig 10117 bp, 7 predicted proteins | sample M35metaG_FD_115311 | JGI IMG/M metagenome (GOLD analysis project Ga0157375, IMG submission 115311) | Miscanthus rhizosphere microbial communities from Kellogg Biological Station, Michigan, USA - M3-5 metaG | ecosystem: Host-associated > Plants > Roots > Rhizosphere > Soil | place: USA: Michigan... | reverse complement strand
GGCGATATCGAAGCCGTCGCACGGGCGACCGAGAAGGCTGGCCGCTCGCGCATCCATATCTTCCTCGCGACCAGCCCGATCCATCGCCGGCACAAGCTCAACATGAGCCGTGAACAGGTGCTCGATGTTGGCGCCAAGGCCGTGCGTCGCGCGCGCGAACTTTGTGAAGAGGTCGAGTTCTCCGCTGAGGACGCAATCCGTACCGAGCCGGAATATCTGATCGAAGCGCTGTCGGTCATGATCGAAGCCGGGGCGACGGTGGTGAATGTACCCGACACCGTCGGCTACACGACGCCGGACGAAATCGGCGCGTTGTTTGCGCGACTGAAGCGCGAAGTGCGCGGCATCGACAAGGTGCTGCTGAGTGCGCACTGTCACAATGATCTCGGCCTGGGCGTGGCGAACAGCCTCGCCGCGCTCGCCGCGGGCGCGCGCCAGGTCGAATGCACGATCAACGGCATCGGCGAGCGCGCCGGCAACGCCGCGCTCGAGGAGGTCGTCATGGCGCTGCGCACGCGCAGCGACCGTTACAAGTTCGAAACCGGCATCCGCACGCCGCTGCTGTACCCGACGGCGCGCCTGCTTGCCGACGTGGTCGGCGCGACGATTCCGCGCAACAAGGCCGTGGTCGGCGACAACGCCTTCGCGCACGAGTCGGGTATCCACCAGCACGGCATGCTCAAGCATCGCGAGACCTACGAGATCATGCGTCCCGAGGACGTCGGTTTCTCGCGCACGCAACTCGTGCTCGGCAAGCATTCGGGCCGTCATGCATTGCGCGAACGCCTGGCCAATCTCGGTCACGAACTCACCGAACCGCAGCTCGACGAGATATTCACGCGCTTCAAGACGCTCGCCGACAAGAAGAAGGAAGTGTTCGACAGCGATCTCGATGCGCTCGCACTCGGCCTCGATCCAGAGGCGGTCGGCCCGTGGCGCCTGCAGCATCTGCACGCGACGACGCACCTGGGCAATGGTGCGTCGGCTTCGGTCAAGCTCAAGCACGTGGACGGTCGCGTCGCCGCCGAAGCGGCGCTCGGTGACGGTCCGGTGCACGCCGTGTTGCGTGCGATCACGCGCGCGGCCGGCATGCCGCTCGACATCGACGACTTTCAGATTCACTCGCTCAGCAACGGCGCCGACGCGCAGGGGCGAGCGACACTGGTCGTGAACCACGGCGGACGAGAGCTGTGCGGCCGCGGCGTGTCGACCGACATCGTCGAAGCCGCGGCGCAGGCCGCGCTCGAGGTCGTCAACCGGATCGAACGCCTGAATCTCGGTCAGCCGCTGCCGATCGCAGCGAACCAGGCCTAAAAACAGAGCTATTTTCATGAGGCGGATTACGCAGATGAACGCGGATAAAGCAAGAAAAGTATTTGTTCACATGTTCTGCACTGCGCTCATCCGCGTTGATCCGCAAAATCCGCGTCAAGAAGCTTTTCCAGGAAATCCAGCAAGGAAATTCAGATGAAGAACGCCGAATTGATCTGGCATAACGGACGGCTCAAGCCCTGGCAGGATGCCACCTGCCACGTCAGCGCGCATGCGCTGCACTACGGTTCCTCGGTGTTCGAAGGCGAGCGCGTTTATGCGACGAACCAGGGACCGGCTTATTTCCGCCTTGCCGACCACACGCGGCGCCTGTTCGAGTCGGCGAAGATCTACGAGATCGACATCGGCTACAGCGAGGATCAGATCAACGCGGCGTGTCTGGAGCTGATCCGCGCCAACCGCATGGGTTCCGCCTACGTGCGGCCGATCGTGTTCCGCGGCGCCGGCGGTCTCGGCGTGCTGGCCAAGGCCGGCTCTCCGGTCGATGTCGCGATCATGGCGCTCGACTGGGGCGCCTATCTGGGCGACGCGCTGGAACATGGCGCGGACGTGTGCGTGTCGTCGTGGAACCGGCCGGCGCCGAACACATTTCCGAGCTGGGCCAAGGCCGGCGGCAACTATCTCAACAGCCAGCTGGTCGGACTCGAAGCGCAGCGCGGCGGCTACGCCGAAGGCATCGCGCTCGGCTGCAATGGCTTGCTGACGGAAGGCGCCGGCGAGAACCTGTTCCTGGTCCGGCGCGGCAAGCTGCTCACGCCTCCGACCAGCGCGGGCGTGCTCGCCGGCATCACGCGCGACACGGTGATCACGCTCGCCGCGGACATGGGCATTGCCGTCGAGGAACGCGACCTGCCGCGCGAGGCGCTGTATTGCAGCGACGAAATCTTCCTGACCGGCACGGCGGCCGAGATCACGCCGGTGCGTTCGGTCGACCGCAAGAACGTAGGCGACGGCAAACCCGGACCGGTCACGCGCGCCTTGCAGAAAGCGTTCTTCGGCCTGTTCGACGGCAGCACTGCCGATCGCTGGGGCTGGCTGACACCGGTCGAAGTGGCCGCCGAGGTCGCTGCATCGGAAGAAAAGGTGGCGGCATGAGCGGAAAGACGCTGCTCGACAAGATCTGGGATGCGCACCTCGTGCGCGCTGAAACGGCGGCGACGCCGGCGATCCTCTACGTCGATTTGCATCTGGTCCACGAAGTCACCTCGCCGCAAGCCTTTTCCGAGCTGCGCGAGCGCGGACTGCGCGTGCGCCGCCCGGACAAGACGCTGGCGACCTTCGATCATTCGACGCCGACGCTGCCGCCCGATGCGTCGGGCAAGCGCGCCTACGTGACGGCCGAGGCCGAGTCGCAGGTCGCGCAGCTCGAAGCGAACACGCACGAGTTCGGCATCCAGCTGTTCGGATGGGGCAGCGCGAACCGCGGCATCGTCCATGTCATCGGCCCTGAAGTCGGCGCGACCCAGCCGGGCATGACGATCGTCTGCGGCGACAGCCATACCTCGACGCACGGTGCGTTCGGTGCGCTGGCTTTCGGCATCGGTACGACCGAAGTCGGACACGTGCTGGCGACGCAGTGCCTGCTGCAGCGCAAGCCGAAGTCGTTCGCGATCAACGTGACCGGCAGGCTGCGCCCCGGAGTGACGGCGAAAGACCTGATCCTGCACATCATCGGCACGATCGGCGTCAACGGCGGAACCGGGCACGTGCTCGAATATCGAGGAAACGCGATCGAGGCGTTGTCGATGGAAGAACGCATGACCGTCTGCAACATGTCGATCGAGGCTGGTGCACGCGCCGGATTGATCGCGCCGGATGCAACCACGTTCGCCTATCTGCAGGGACGTCTGCGCGCGCCGCAGGGCGCCGCGTTCGATACAGCAGTGGCGCGCTGGTCGGCGCTGAAGTCCGACGCCGATGCGCACTTCGATCGCGAAGTACACATCGACGCCAGCCGGATCCGGCCAAGCATCACCTACGGCACGCATCCGGGCATGGTCACGACGCTCGACGCGCCGATCCCCGCTGCAGCCAACGCGCAGGAAAAACGCGCGCTCAGCTACATGCGCATTGAAGCGGGCAAGGCATTGGCCGGCACGCCGGTCGACATCGTCTTCCTCGGCAGTTGCACGAATTCGCGCCTGTCCGACCTGCGCGCGGCCGCCGACGTGCTGCGCGGGCGCAAGGTCGCGGCGACCGTGCGCATGCTCGTCGTGCCCGGATCCGAACAGATCAAGCGCGACGCGGAAGGCGAGGGTCTCGACGAAGTCTTTCGCGCCGCCGGCGCCGAGTGGCGCGAGGCTGGGTGCTCGATGTGCCTGGGCATGAACGGCGACATCGGCAAGCCGGGCCAGCTCGTCGTCAGCACAAGCAACCGCAATTTCGAAGGCCGCCAGGGTCCCGGCGTGCGCACCGTGCTGGCCAGTCCGCTGGTTGCGGCCGCGTCGGCGATCGCCGGACACATCGCCGACCCTGCCGCGTTCGTGCAGGAGGCGGCGGCATGAATTGCCATAAATCGGGAATCGGGAATCGGGAATTGGAAGAGCAGATCGCACTCCGCAGCCCGCAGCTCGAATCAATTCCCGATTCCCAATTCCCGATTCCCGGTAGAACCATATGAAACCCATCACGCATATCCACTCCCGCACAGTCGTGTTGCCACACGAGAACATCGACACCGATCGCATCATTCCGGCGCGATTCCTGACGACGACGCAGCGCACGGGTCTGGGCAGGGCGCTGTTCAACGACTGGCGCTATCGCGCCGACGGCAGTCCGGATCCGGACTTCGCCCTGAACAAACCGCCGGCGCAGGGCTGCGAGATTCTCGTTGCCGGGCGCAACTTCGGCTGCGGATCGTCGCGCGAGCATGCGCCGTGGGCGCTGCTCGACTACGGCATCCGCGCCGTGCTGTCGAGCGAGATTGCCGACATTTTCCGCGGCAACGCGCTGAAAAACGGACTGCTCGCGGTGGTGCTGAGCGAAGGCGAGCATGGCTATCTGCTGGAGCACCCGGGAATCGAACTGGCGATCGACGTGGCCCAGGGTTTCATCGAGCTGCCCGACGGCGGCCGCTTCACGTTCGACCTCGAGCCGTTTGCAAAGCATTGCCTGCTGAGCGGCGTGGATCAACTCGGATTCCTGTTGCAGCACGAAAGCGACATCGCAACGTTTGAAGCGCGGGAGGCGGCATGAAGGCGCAGATCGTCGTACTGCCTGGTGACGGCATCGGCCCGGAAGTCACGGCGGCGGGAGTTGCCGTACTCCAGACTGTCGCCGATAGCGGCGGTCACGAATTCTCGTTCGCCGAGCATGCGATCGGCGGCATCGCGATCGACACGTTCAGCGATCCGCTGCCGCCGGCCACGCTGACTGCGTGCAAGGCCGCCGACGCGGTCCTGCTCGGCGCCGTCGGCGGCCCGAAGTGGTCCGATCCGAATGCAAAGACACGTCCGGAGCAGGGCCTGCTCGGCTTGCGCGCCGCACTCGGCGTCTACGCAAATCTCCGTCCGGTGCGCGTGCATCCGAAATTGACTGCATTGTCGCCGCTGAAGGACGAAAAATTGCGCAACGTCGACCTGCTGTTCGTGCGCGAACTGACCGGCGGTGCGTACTTCGGCGCGAAGACACGCACGGCGGATACCGCCACCGACGAATGCCGGTACACCGTCGCCGAGATCGAGCGGGCGACGCGCCGCGCGTTCGAATTCGCCCGCGCGCGCCGCCGCCATGTCACGCATGTCGACAAGGCCAACGTGCTCGAGACCTCACGCCTTTGGCGCAGCACGGTCACCCGCGTCGCGCTGGAATTCCCCGACGTGACGCTCGAACACCAGTTGGTCGACTCGATGGCGATGCTGCTGCTGACGAAGCCGAACGCGTACGACGTCATCGTCACCGAGAACCTGTTCGGCGACATCCTCACCGATGAGGCCGCCGCGCTGGCCGGTTCGCTCGGCCTGCTGCCTTCGGCGTCGCTCGGCGACGGCAAGGTCGGTCTTTACGAACCGATTCACGGCTCCGCCCCCGACATCGCCGGCAAGGGTTTGGCCAATCCACTCGGCACGATCCTGAGCGCAGCGCTGTTGTTGCGCCATTCGCTGGGATTGGAAGGCGAGGCGCAAGCGATCGAAGCGGCGGTCGATGCCGTCATCGAGCGCGGCGTGCTGACGCGCGATCTCGGCGGCAGCGCGAGCACGAAGGAAGTAACCGCGGCGGTGCTCGACGCGCTGCAGACCTCTGCGCGTTCCTCGCGGGAGGCGGCATGAACAGGGCCTTGGCTCCGGCGATCATTTCCGCAAGGGAGTCCGCGCGTGCGCAGTGATGCCATCAAGGGCGGGCCCGATCACGCGCCGGCGCGCGCGATGTTGCGTGCGACCGGACTCGACGATGCGGCAATCGCAAAACCGCTGGTCGGTATCGTGCACAGCTGGTCGAACGTCTCGCCTTGCAATCTGAATCTTCGTGACCTGGCGGCTGCCGCCGCCGATGGCGTGCGTGCGGCCGGCGGCACGCCGTTCGAGTTCAATACGATTGCCGTCACCGACGGCATAGCAATGGGCTCGCCGGGCATGCGCGCCTCGCTGGTCAGCCGCGAAATCATCACCGATTCGATCGAACTTGCCGTCGAAGGCCATTGCCTCGACGCGGTGCTTGTGCTGTGCGGCTGCGACAAGACGATCCCGGCCGCGGCGATGGCGCTGGCGCGCATGAATTTGCCGGGGCTGGCGTTGTACGGCGGCACGATCGCGCACGGCATGCTCGACGGCAAGTCGATCACGATCCAGGACGTTTTCGAAGCGGTTGGCGCGCACGGCGCCGGCAAGCTCTCGGACGAAAAGCTCGGCGAGGTGGAACGGCGCGCCTGCCCCGGCGCAGGCGCCTGCGGGGGTCAGTTCACCGCCAACACGATGGCGATGATTCTGACTGCACTCGGCCTTTCGCCGCTCGGCGCGAACGACGTGCCGGCAACGCATGCCGACAAACGTGCGGTTGCGCGCCATTGCGGCGAACTCGTCATGCAGTGCCTGCGCAAGAACCTGCGTCCGCGCGATGCACTGACACCGGCGGCATTCAACAACGCCGCGCGCATGGCGGCGGCGACGGCGGGATCGACCAACGCGGTGCTGCATCTGCTCGCCATTGCGCATGAGGCCGAACAACCGCTCGACCTGGAAATCTTCGAGCACATGTCGCGTACGACACCGGTGATTGCCGACCTCAAGCCGGCTGGACGCTTCACTGCAATCGAACTCGCAGCGGCCGGCGGCACGGCGACGGTCGCGCGCGAATTGCACAAGGGCGGCCTGCTGGAGGATTCGCCGACGGTGACCGGGCGCAGCCTGTTCGCGGAACTGCGGGCAGCGCCGCTCCCGCCGGAAGGGCAGCAGGTCGTTCGCCCGCTCTCGGCGCCGGTGAAGCCGCGCGGCGGCTATTCGATCCTTTACGGCAATCTGGCGCCGGAGGGCTGCGTGCTGAAACTGGCCGCGCAGGGCGTGCTCCGTTTCGAAGGCCCCGCGCGCGTGTTCGACAGCGAAGAGCAATGCTTCGCCGCCGTGCAGGCGGGCAAGATCGTGGCGGGAGACATCGTCGTGATCCGCAACGAAGGTCCCTCGGGCGGTCCCGGCATGCGCGAGATGCTCGCCGTTACCGCGGCGCTGGTCGGGCGGGGCTTGGGCGGCTCGATCGCGCTGATCACCGACGGCCGCTTCAGCGGCGCGACGCACGGTTTCATGGTCGGCCACATCGCGCCGGAAGCATCGCGCGGCGGACCGATCGGGCTGTTGCGCGATGGCGATCGCATCACGATCGATGCCGAGACGCGCCGACTGGAGACCGATGCCGACCTCGACGCGCGCCGTGCGTCGTGGACCGCGCTGCCGCCGCGCGTGACGCGCGGCGTGTTGGCCAAGTACGCAAAAACCGTCGGCTCCGCTGCGCGCGGCGCTGTCATTGAAATCTAGGGCTATTTTTTTTTGGACGCGGATTCACGCGGATGAACGCTGATAGACAAAGCAAATGATCAGTTCGAACTTGGCTTCATCCGCGTAAATCCGCGTTGATCCGCGTCAAAGGTTTTTCTTCAGATCCAGGAGATCGAAATGAGTACAGAAGCGAAAGTCACGGCCAAGGCCCTCGAAGGCAAGCGCATCGCAGTGCTCGGCTACGGCAGCCAGGGCCGCGCGCACGCGCTGAATCTGCGCGATTCCGGCCTCGATGTGGTCGTCGGCCTGCGCCGCGGCGGCCCGACGCAGGTCACCGCCGAGGCGGATGGCTTGCGCGTCGTCGAGCCAGCCGAAGCCGTCAAGGGCGCCGATCTCGTCGCCGTGCTGACGCCGGACATGGTGCAGCCGAGGCTGTACTCGGAAGTCATCGCGCCGAACATCAAGGCCGGCGCCGCGCTGTTGTTCGCGCACGGCTTCAACGTCCACTTCAAGACGATTGCGCCGCGCGCCGACATCGACGTGATCCTGGTCGCGCCGAAGGGCCCTGGCGCGCTGGTGCGCAAGGAATACGAGATCGGCCGCGGCGTACCGTGTCTGTATGCCGTACATCAGGATGCCAGCGGCCAGGCCCGCGCCAAGGCGCTTGCCTATGCTGCCGGTATCGGCGGTGCACGCGCGATGCTGATCGAAACCGATTTCAAGGAAGAAACCGAAACCGATCTCTTCGGTGAGCAGGCCGTGCTGTGCGGCGGTGTCAGCGAACTCGTGCGGCACGGCTTCGAGACACTGGTCGAGGCCGGCTACAAGCCCGAGATCGCCTACTACGAGGTCATGCACGAACTCAAGCTCATCGTCGACCTGTTCTACGAGGGCGGCCTGACCAAGATGCTCACGTTCGTTTCCGAAACCGCGCAATACGGCGACTACACGCGTGGACCGCGCGTCGTCGATGCGGCGACAAAGGACAAGATGCGCCAGGTCCTGAAGGAAATCCAGGATGGCACGTTCGCGAAGGAATGGACGGCCGAGTACGCCGCCGGGTTGCCGAAGTACAAGGCGTACAAGCAGGCCGATCTCGATCACCAGATCGAGAAGGTCGGCGCCGCGCTGCGCGCGCGCATGCCGTGGCTGAATCCCGCGCCTGCTGCCAGTGCACCGGCGACGCCAGCGTTGAAGAAAGTCGGCTGACGGGACGACGACTCATGTCCGTTCGCGCTGAGCGTAGGTCGCGTAGCGAGCGAAGTCGAAGCGCAGTGTCCTTCGACTTCGGCGCTTTGCGCCTACGCTTAAGGACGAACGGTCTTTCGAACTCATAGCGGCAATTGATCATGAACGCGCAACTGCAACCGAGAACCGACATCCCGAATCATCCGCTGGCCGGCACCCGGCTCAGCGGTGCCGACATCGTCGTCCAGGTCGTGGCCGACGAAGGCGTCAGCGTCGTGTTCGGCTATTCGGGCGGCGCGATCCTGCCGGTGTACGACGCCGTGTTTCGCTACAACCGCGATCACCTGCGGGCGGACAACAGCGAGCCGCTGCCATTGATCGTGCCGGCGAACGAGCAGGGCGCCGGATTCATGGCGCAGGGGTATGCGCGCGCATCCGGCAAGGTCGGCGTCGCGCTGGTCACCTCCGGTCCCGGCGCAACGAATACGGTCACGCCGGTGCGCGATGCGATGGCCGACTCGATTCCGATCGTGGTGATCTGCGGCCAGGTGCCGACCGCGGCGATCGGCACCGACGCATTCCAGGAGGCGCCGATCAGCAGCATCATGGCGTCGTGCGCCAAGCATGTATTCCTCGTCACCGACGCGGCAAAGCTCGAAGCGACGATGCGCACGGCGTTCGAGATCGCGCGCAGCGGCCGGCCCGGCCCCGTCGTCGTCGACATCCCGAAGGACATCCAGAACGTGCAGTTGGTCTTCGATGGCGCCTGCACGCTGCCGGTGTCCGGCTATCGCACGCGCATGGCGACCGTGCGCGAAGCGGCTCTAGGCAAGATTCACTGCGAGCAGTTCCTCACGCACCTGCGCGAAGCCAGGCGTCCACTGATCTATGCCGGCGGCGGTGTCGTCTCGGCCGGTGCCGCGCATGCGCTGCGCGAGTTCGCGCAGGCGTTCGGGATTCCGGTGACGACGACGTTGATGGGACTCGGCGCCTGCGACACGACGACACCGCTTTCGCTGCACATGCTCGGCATGCACGGCACCGCGTACGCCAACTATGCTGTCGAGGACTGCGACTTCCTGATCGCGGTCGGCGCGCGCTTCGACGATCGCGTTGCCGGCGTGCCGAAACAGTTCGCGCCGCGCGCGCAGTACGTCGCCCAGTTCGATGTCGATCCGGCCGAGATCAACAAGGTCAAGCACGCCGACTGGCACCATCTCGGCGACCTGGCGCCCGCTCTCGACACACTGCGTATGTATGCGCTCGAGCACGGCTTCCATCCGCTCGAGCAGGGCACCTACGCCGAGTGGCACGAGCATGTCGCGCGCCTCAAGCGTGATCATGCGATGAACTACGATCGCGCCGCCGCCCTGATCCAGCCGTATGCGGTGATCGAAGAGATCAACCGGCACACGCAGGGTCGCGCGATCATCAGCACCGGCGTCGGCCAGCACCAGATGTGGGCCGCGCAATACTTCGATTTTCGCGAGCCGCGCCAGTGGCTCAGCTCGGGTTCGATGGGCACGATGGGTTTCGGCCTGCCGGCGGCAATCGGCGCGCAGTTCGCGCGCCGCGACATGATGGTGATCGACATCGACGGCGACGCCAGCATCCGCATGAATCTCGGCGAGCTCGAAACCGTGACGACCTACGACCTGCCGGTCAAGATCGTC
>Ga0157375_10006574_pt1 | contig 10119 bp, 7 predicted proteins | sample M35metaG_FD_115311 | JGI IMG/M metagenome (GOLD analysis project Ga0157375, IMG submission 115311) | Miscanthus rhizosphere microbial communities from Kellogg Biological Station, Michigan, USA - M3-5 metaG | ecosystem: Host-associated > Plants > Roots > Rhizosphere > Soil | place: USA: Michigan... | reverse complement strand
TTCACGGGTCGGCCTCCATCCTTCGGGATTGCACCTTTGAGTGCGTTGATCTACGTCAGCTTAGCTGGCTACGATCGGGGTCGACCTTCTCATCCCATCTATACGGAAGTTCGTGCGAGAAGAGCAGGAAGAGGCCAGTTGAGAATGATTGTGCGTCTCGGTTTGTGGAAGTGCAAGATATGGAGCCTCAGCTTCGTCGGAGTCATGCTTCCGTCTGTATGCCTTCCTGCGCCAGCCCAAATGGGTCAATGGGCATGGATGGGTGGAAGCGATTTGTTCCAGCGCTGCAATCAGAGTTGCATTCTGCCGGTAGGGGTTTATGGGACATTGGGTGTGACTGCGCCCGGCAATGTACCAGGAGGCCGCATGTCAGGTGCGACCTGGACGGACAATCAGGGCCATTTTTGGCTCTTTGGAGGGGACGGCTACGACTCAGTCGGATACGACGGGAATCTCAATGACCTTTGGGAATTCGATCCAGCTTCGGACCAGTGGACATGGAGAGGAGGAAACAGCCGACTGCCCTTCGGTCAAGACGAACAGGCAGGATGGCCCGGGACCTATGGGACATTGGGGCTGGAGGCCCCATCCAACTATCCCGGAGCAAGGCAACAATCGATGGCCTGGACCGACCAAAGCGGCAATCTGTGGCAATTCGGAGGCCAAGGCTACGGAACAGTCAACGGTTTTACCGGCAACCTCTTCTTCAACGATCTCTGGGTCTTTCATCTTTCGAATGCTGAATGGACGTGGATGAGCGGTAGCAATACGGCAGGAACAACTGAGACAGCCCAACCAGGCGTCTATGGCGCGAAAGGGATCGCCGCGAAAGGAAATACTCCAGGAAGTCGACGGGATTCAGTCACCTGGGTCGATCGCAGCGGGAATTTCTGGCTCTTCGGAGGATACGGGTTCGACTCAGCGGGGCAAGGTGCTTTTCTAAACGATTTGTGGAGGTTCGATCCGGTCAGCCGGCTTTGGACTTGGATGAGTGGCGTCAATTTGATCGGACCTGGCGTGGACGGCGAGCCTGGAATTTATGGAACGCTCGGCGTTCCGGCGCCTGCGAATACCCCGGGCGGAAGGCAAGGAGCGGCAAGTTGGGTGGACAACGGTGGGAACCTCTGGCTGTTTGGTGGTCGAGGTCTTTCCAGCGTTATTAATTCCGATGCCTCTCTCAATGATCTTTGGGAGTACAGCCCCTCCACAGGCGAATGGACCTGGATGGGAGGAAGCAACAATCTGTCTTGTGCCGAACTTTGCGGCACCCTAGGTGTTTACGGCACGTTAAATGTCCCTTCAACGGCGAACTTCCCGGGCGGCAGGAGCCACTCAAATCAGTGGACTGACACGGCAGGCAATTTTTGGCTTTTTGGTGGGGAAGGATTCACATCACGGGGCCAGCTCCTCCATCTTGCTGATCTCTGGAAGTTCTCGCCGAACAGCAATCAATGGACCTGGATGGGAGGGTGGAAAGTGGGAAGGTCATGCGCCGGGGGTAGTCCAGCCTGTGATTGGCCTGGTATTTACGGCACTCTTTCGGATCCCGCAATCGCGAATTCTCCGGGATCGCGAGACAGGTCGGTGAGTTGGACTGATGTTCAGGGAAATTTGTGGCTATTGGGAGGATATGCCGCAGACATCACCGACATCATTGCACCCCTCAATGACGTCTGGAAGTATCAGATGGGAACCGCAAATCCTTCGGTCGCGAATCCCCCCACCTTCAATCCGGTGCCCGGTACATATACAGCATTGCAAAACGTGACTCTTTCCAGCTCCACTGAAAACGCTGCGTTCTATTTCACCCTGGACGGAACGACTCCAACCACAGATTCAATTGTGTCGTCCTCTGCGACGGTCAACTCATCAGAAACCATTAAGGCAATTGCTGTTGTTCCTAACTATCTCGATAGCTCGGTCTCTTCAGCGACATATGTGATCAACCTGCCGGCGCCCGACTTCAGCTTCGGCGCTACACCTGCTTCGCTCACAATAAATTCGGGTGGGCAGGGAAGCTTAACTCTGACAGTGACACCGCAGAACGGCTTCAACTCAACAGTGAATTTCACCTGTAGCGGTTTGCCGAAGGGCGCTGCGTGCGCTTTCAATCCACCCACGGTGCAACCTTTTGAGGGTTCAGTCACGACGACAGCGCTCACTATAACCGGGGGCGCGCTTGCATCGAATGCCGGTCCTGACCTGTTGTTACCCGCAACGGTGGCGCTCTCATCATTATTTCTGCTCGGTTTTAGGCGCCGTAGCATCGGACGAACTACCTGCCTGATCACAGCTGCAATTTTTGCGCTGGGCAGCATCGCCGCATGCGGAGGAGGAGGAGGAACAACGCAAGTGACCTCATCTGTCGCGGTGACTGCAACGTCGGGCTCTATCCAAAAAATAGTGAGCATTTCGCTCGTCATCAAATAGCGGCTTCGCCCACGACACGCCCGAAACTCGGAGGAGCATCCGCCTAAAGCCGATACATTTATGCTCGAACTGTCGCGATCAGTCCGCTAGAAGACCTTTATCGAACCCGCACAACGCACGATCGAAATGGGATGCTCATTGACGAGTGGAATCATATCCTCTGCATCGCGACTTGGAGCGTCTCATCATCGAAGGTCTGGTAGAGCGCCTGACCGATATTCGCGAACACTCTCCCGATTTGCGGGAGAAAACTTGGTACAAGGAAGTCACCACGGAACGTCTCTTTGTGTACGTTGCTCCCGACGAGCGGAGTGGTCCAGAATTTCGATGCTGCATTCCGCGCCATGGACTTGGATGATGATCGTGTCGCAGAGCTACGCGGAAAAAGCCAGATCTGCTTGCCTCCCGAGCCTGAGCCGTAACGAGAGCTCTGGGCGAATCACCGCCCATACGGAAGTAATTCGAAAATGCCCATCCTACGGAGGGCGAAAACCAAAGAGATCGTTGACTCGTTACCAAATCCGCTACCAGGGTATGTGTACTCCTAACTTAGGAGAAGCGCACAGAAGAGGGGGAACCGAACTCAGGGGGAGGTTGGTTTCCCTTCTGTGTTTTCACCGATTCTTTCTCCAACTCGGCGAGTGCTGCAGTGCGTTTGCCGATGTCTTCTATTACCCAATCGAGTCGTTTAGCCCAGAGTTCGCGAGCTTTCCCGCTCAGACTTCCGTCAGACAGGATGATAGTGAGCCGCTGTCTTCTTGCGGCAAGCTCTTCGAGCTTCGACCTGAGAAACTCGATTCTTCTCGCCGTCTGATCCATCTACTTAGCTTAGAAGCGTCACTCGTCTCCGCAGCCGCCCGCGTCGGGAGCGGATAACCGGCTACTCAGGAGCAATTCCCGGCTCTGGTCAATTTCTTGTACATTATTTCCGAGGGCGACAACCCAGGACGAATCGCCGTCTAGACGCTTTCCGCGTAGCTCCTGGCATCGTTACGATGTGAAAGATGATCAAGTTTGGCATCGATGCGATTGACGTCGACTCAGCAGCGTTAGCAATTGGACGGGTTCTTGATGTCGAACTGCGCCCACATGAAAGCGACTGGTGTGGGGGCCCGTACTGGCGAGCTGAAGTTCCCGAAGGAAAGCTTCTTCTCCAGGGAAACATGGACCTACTGGATGACAACCCATTCGAGGTCAGCTGGCCCACCGACAAGCTTGTACTCTATCTCGACGGACCCAACCATGACGCATGGCAACCATACACACGCACACTTTGTTCTCTGCCCGATCCCAAGACAAAGAGACTCGATGCAGAGGGCTCACTCGTGAACGGTCTGTCAGCAAAATCTGACGACATGGACATGCGACCAAAGGCGGTCACGATCTCAACGTGGCTTATGGCCATCCTTAACATTCTCGGATATGCAATCTTGTGGGAACCAGCGGCGCACAAGACGCGGTTTGCCGTCTTCTTCTTCATTACAATCTTCACTCTCACCATCGCCGCAGGCTATGTCGTACTGTGGTTCTACTGGAAGGGCAAGAACTGGGCGAGAATTCTCGTTCTGCTGAATTGCTTTCTCTGCTTCTATAACGTCCACGACCTTCACTTCGTTCTTCGAGTAAACCCGGCTGAAAAAGTAATGCTCATGGGCGAAGCAGTACTCGCGATTTTCCTGCCTTATTGGCTGAACACTCAAGAAGCGAAAGCGTATTTCAAAAGAGGCGAATTCCGCACGAAGGTCATAGCGGCTGATTGACCGCCTTCTCGGAAGTTAATCGGAATCTAGGGACAAGAATCTGCCAAGGTCTACACCTCGGCTCTTGCTTTTGGTCCATGCCGTCTAGGGAAGTCGGCTACTTCCCGTCCTTGTCCTTCGGAAGCACCAGAGCTACCAATCCAAACTTAGTCTTGCCGCTTTCGGTACTGTCAATCCCCACGATCCGGAACTGCTCTGGTGTCCCCGCCCGAAGCTCGTGATCGCTACCGCTCCCATTTACTGTCACATGCCCACTCTTGCTGTCGCCGCACGTCAGCCCGCTCTTCGTCGTTGTCATTGAACCCACCGGCTTGCCGTGGTTGCACTCCAGCACTTCGCCGAACTTCGCCAGCGGCTTCCTGTAAAACTCAAGAACATGCTCCGGCGAGTCGGAGGTCAAAAAGCTTGCCGCCTTTACGCTGAAGTGAAAACTGTTCAGCAAAAATCCCAGGTCCGCCGAGGAAGAATCGCTGTCCTTGTCCTTGAACGGCGTCGCTCCCGGATAGGATGGCAGCCCGATATCCTTTGCCGTTGCATGCGAATTAGCGTGCACGTTCAGGTCAAAGTCCGAATTCTGCGCGAATGAAGGAAGCCAAAAAGAAACAGCGCCCATCAAAACGATCGCCGGAATCACCGCAAGACTGGCTCGAGACATAGGACACCTCGCTATCCTCTACGTTGGAATCGACCACCAGGTTCCCCAGTCGATCGACTGACTCCGGGGCATGCGACATATGGCTCCGACGAATTCTTGATAGTATCTTGCGGTTCGCCTGAAGCGGCGTAGCAGGTGAATTCGATCAGCGAGCGCCTGAGGGAACCCAGATGCCGTACCACCAGGTTTCTTCGGATGGCTCGACGAGCAGGCGATAGTGCTGAGTGATATAGCGGCAAACTTCTTCGCGGGGAGAGTCGGTACGACTGACTTTGCCGATGTAAGGCGAGAGAAGAAGGACTTCGAGGTAGTGCTTCTCGTGAATGGGGACGGGGCGGCAGTATTCTTCGGGCTTGGGGGGAAGGATGAGCGCGCTGTCAGGGCGGGTGCTCATCTCACTGAGCTTTTGCTCGATTGAATGCGGCATGCTGACGTTGATGACGTCTTCGAAGCGGCCGTATTCGATGCGGGGAGACTGATATGTACCGAAACCGTCGGGGCGGAATCCAAATGGAGCGACATAGTTGCCGGGCCACGAGGCGAGAAAGGCCTGAATTCTGGTCTCGGGCGGGCGAGCCTCCGGGTGCTTGTCGAAATAGCGGGCAGCCCGGACCTGCGGAACGAACAGGTAAAACTCGGAGGCGTTGGGTAGAAGGAAGACAAAGAGCAGATAGGCGAGAGCGTAAACGGGCCAGGCTCTTTTAAAGAGAGACATGAAAAGCAGGCTGGAAAGAAAAGTGGCAAGCCCGTTCCAGAAGACGTGACTGGGATCGCAACGGCCAAGAGCGGCGGCAATCATCGGAATGGAAAAGAAAAGCAAACCGAGCGTGGGATCGTCCATGGTACGGCTCAGGATGCTGCGATAGAGCCAGCAGGCGGTAATGAAGATGGCAACGAAGTAGACGAGGATGGGAGGGCCGGGGACGATCGGGAAACTGATGGCTCCGCCTCCGTCGGCGAGCATGGCATCGAGCACGTGGAGCTTGAGAGCGATTGCGAAGATGACGCCGTAGGCAACGATCAGCAGCCCTGAGATAAGGACTCTTCTGGAGAAAGCAAGGGGGCGGCAGAAGAGAGCGATACAGCCACTGGCGAAGGCGAATGCGACGGCGGTTTCGGGAGAAGAGAGAACAAGAAGCGCGCAGAAGGTGCTGCACAGAAGCACGTCAAGGAGGATGCGCGGAGGGCGTGGATCGCGGAAACGGGCGTTCAGTTTGACGACAAGATAGAGCGGAAGGGCGTAACGCAAGAAGGTGTAGTTCGTTCCCATGCGGATGGTTGCGAACAGGCCCGCGGCGAAGAGCATGACGTAAATTGCAGGTTTCGCTGTCGTCGGAAAACGGATTTCGTCGATGCACTTGAAAAGCAGGTAAGCACCGACCAGGTAGCTGAGGGCCCAGAAGAGATAGTAGGCATCGCCGATGCCGAGGGCTAGAAGTCGATGAAGAAACAGGGGGCCGTAGAGCTGGGCCGGGCCGTAAACGAATTCGAAGTCACGATAGGGTGCGCGGCCCTGGTCGAGAAGCGCGATGCGATCGATGAGGTAGTAGGATTCGCCGAAGCCGTGGTAGCGGCCCGCGATGACGTACATGGCGGCGCATCCGAGGGCTACGAGGAGAAGAGAGACAGGGAGCATCCAGCGCGGGAGAGCGTGCTCTTCATAGGATAGGTTCGTCTGCTTGAGGTTGAAGCCGCGCGTGAGGACAACACCCAGAGCGACGAAAAACAGCAGCAGGATGATGCCAATGCGGTTGTTGTAGCCGAACAGATAAGAGTCCGCCGCTGACGGGACGGAGGGAACCAGCCGAGGCAGATAAAAGATGGCTGCGAGCGCGATGAAGATGTAGGGAATGAACCAGCGCCTGGTGGAGCGCCAAACCTCGGAGGGACCCGCGATGGCGGTGCGGAACTCCGTCGAGACAGGTAGATCGGCTGTGTTCTTCATTCTGGATAGAGACAAAGGCTCTGGTTAGATGCTGAGCCCATAGCTGAGGGTTTTCAAGGGTGCGGCGAATTCCGTCGAAGCCGGTCAGGCACCGCGACGGTTTGAACGCAAAAAATGCCAGGCAGCGAGGGCAAGAGCAAGAACAGCAAGGCCGTACGCCATCCATGCGTTTCGGCCTGAATGAATTTGCCAGCCACGCCAGAAGGCGATGGCGGCAGCAATGATCATCAGAATTCCGCGGAAAGGATTCATGAACTGGTTCGAGAGAATTTGGATGAACGCGAAACCTGCGAGGTCACTGGTTTGACCCAGCCTCGGGGTGGTCCCTATCGTTGACAGGGTACAGCAGAGTTTCAGACGAGGTATATGCGAATGAGCACCCCTGCAACAACCGTGGCACCTGCGCTCAAGAAAACGGCATTGAACGCGACCCATCGTGCATTGAAGGCCAAGATGGTGGATTTCGGCGGATGGGATATGCCGGTTGAGTACCCCTGCCCGGGTGGCGGGCTTATTGCGGAGCATATGGCAGTGCGGACGGCTGTTGGGTTGTTTGACGTGAGCCACATGGGGGAGATCCAGTTTCGCGGGCCGGGATCGCTGGCGGCTGTGCGGCGAATCACCATGAATGATGCTTCGCGGCTGAAGGATGGGCAGGCGCACTACTCGGCCCTGCTGACGCCGGAGGGCGCGTTTGTCGACGACATCCTGGTGCACCGGTTGAGCGACAACGACTATCTGCTGGTGGTGAACGCGGGGACCAAGGACAAGGACTATGCGTGGATACGGCAGCAGGTTGGCGGTTTCCCGGGGATTCACCTTGCGGATTATTCAAGCTACTACTCGCAACTTGCACTGCAGGGGCCGCGGGCGCAGGAGACCCTGGAGAAGCTGACGAACGTGGATCTTGGCGCGATCAAAAATTACTGGTTCACGTGGGGAGAGGTAGCGGGCGTAAAAAATGTGCTGATCGCGCGGACCGGATACAGCGGCGAAGATGGTTTCGAGGTGTACATTCCGAACGATGAAGATACGAGCGTAAAGGTCTGGGACGCGCTGATGAATGCAGGCGCAGCCTACGGCATCCGTCCGTGCGGCCTTGGTGCACGGAACACCCTGCGGCTCGAAGCCGGCATGAGCCTCTACGGACACGAGATCTCGGACGAGATCAATGTGTTGGAAGCGGGGCTGGAGCGCTGGCTGAAGATGGACAAGGGCGAGTTCATCGGGCGGGAGGCGCTGGCCAGGGTCCAGGCAGAAGGCGGACCGAAGCGAAAGGTCATCGGATTGGAAATGGTGGAGCGCGGGATCGGGCGCGATGGATACCTGGTCTATTCACTGGATGGCGAGCCGGCCGGGCAGATCACATCGGGATCGCCTGCTCCGTTTCTGAAGACGAATATTGCGATGGCGCTGGTGCCGACGGCTGTTGCAGCGAGCGGAAGTGATGTGCTGGTCGACGTGAGGGGAAATCGCGTGCGGGCGAAGCAGGTGCCGGTGCCGTTTTATAAGCGGGCGAAAAAGTAGGCGTGGCTGTGTCGAGGAGATCCTTTCCAAGCGCGCTGCTAGTTATTGGACTGGTATTCGCAGGTGTTTGCGTGCGGGCTCAAGAGTCGGGTAGCCCTGGAGAACAGCCGACTCCAATTGCGAAAAGAGCGGCACTGGGACTTGCAAAGCTGCAGTCGTGGTTCGAGCCGACTACGGGGCTCTATCGCACAACCGGCTGGTGGAACTCCGCAAATGCGATCACCACGCTTGCGGACTACACCCGGGTGGCGGATGACCGCCAGTTTGCGAGTATTTTCCCGATCGCCTTCACTGCTGCTCAAAAGACCAGTCCCGGTTTTCTGAACGACTACTACGACGATGAAGGCTGGTGGGCGTTGGCGTGGATCGACGTGTACGACATCACGCATGAGAAGCGCTACCTGGAAATGGCGGAATCGATCTTTGCAGATATGACGACGGGTTGGGACGAGACCTGTTCGGGAGGGATTTGGTGGAGCAAAGAGCGGAAGTACAAGAACGCGATTGCCAACGAGCTGTTTCTGTCGGTAGCGGCACAGCTGGCGGCGCGGAGCACGGGCGAAAAAGAGGAGGCGCGCTACCTCGATTGGGCGCAGCGTGAGTGGAAGTGGTTCGCGAAGACGGGCATGATCAACGCGGATCATCAGATCAATGATGGGCTTGACGCGAAGTGCGCGAACAATCGCAAGACGACATGGAGCTACAACCAGGGCGTTGTGCTCGGTGGGCTGGCGGAGCTTTACGGGCAGACGCATGACGCGAAGATGCTGGATGAGGCAAACGCAATTGCGGCGGCAACGCTGGTGAATCCGACGTTGATTGATAAGCCAGGTGTTCTGCATGAATCTTGTGAGCCGAATTGCGGATCGGACGGCACGCAGTTCAAAGGCATCTTTGTGCGAAATCTGGGGTTGCTGAATCGAATAGCGCCGATCGCAGCTTATAGGGACTTCATTCTCAGGAATGCGGACAGCGTGTGGAAGGGTATGCGGCAATCGAAGTATGAGATTGGGACCAGTTGGAGTCCACCTTACGGGGATGCGAACGCGAGCACGCAGAGTTCCGGGGTCGATGCACTGGTGGCTGCGGCTGCTCTGGAAGCGCGATGAACGAGGAGGTTCGCGCTTCTATCCGCCGTGGCCGTTGCACGCAAGGACACCGAGGAAGGCGGCGAATGGTCCGACGTCGTCGCGGTAAGCACCAGCCATGATGCGAGAGATCTGATGCAAGTGGGTCAGGTCGTGCGCGGCCCATGTAGCAAGAAGCTCTGAGAGCGTGACAGGGCCTAGAGCGGGGTGATTGCCGCGTTGAGCGAGCTGCTCGGGTTGCAGGTTGAGGGAGCGAAGTTCGTCCAGGCAGACAGAACGAATCCGCGAGAACTCGTCGAGGAGTTGTGGGAGCGATTTCCCTCGACACTCTTCGAGATGACCCCAGCGGTCGAATTTGTCGAAGGGCTTGGATTCGCCGTGCTCGAGAATGCGACGTGTGCGAGGGAGCCAGTCTTCCTTGTCGGCGTAAATAAGATGACCGATCACGTCGGGGACGGTGAATGTCCCGTCGCCTTCGTTGCGGCTGGTCCAGCTTTCGGGGAGGTCACGCAAGAGGTCACTAAGAGCGGCGGGCGTGCGCTTGAGAAGTGCGATCGTATCCGAGAGGATGTGGGCCATAGGCAGGGGATGCTGCAGGATTCGAGCGCGATGCAAAAAGAAAGAGCGCGACTAGCGTTCCCCTCAGAATGCTGACAGGGGTAGAAGCGGTGACTCAGCGGCTAAAGCCGCCTTCATATTAGTGGACTGATGGCA
>Ga0157375_10006568_pt1 | contig 10125 bp, 12 predicted proteins | sample M35metaG_FD_115311 | JGI IMG/M metagenome (GOLD analysis project Ga0157375, IMG submission 115311) | Miscanthus rhizosphere microbial communities from Kellogg Biological Station, Michigan, USA - M3-5 metaG | ecosystem: Host-associated > Plants > Roots > Rhizosphere > Soil | place: USA: Michigan... | reverse complement strand
GTTGTTTCAATTTCAGATTGGCGCTTGTTACTCCCGTTGGAGGCAAAGCTTCCGAAACTGTCTTCACGACTCCCATTACTCCACCCTTCAGTTCAAAAATTTGTTTGCGTGAAAGTAATTGCTGCGCCGTTGTTTGTACTTCCCAGGAAAGCTTTCTGAAATCGGAACCACTCACAACTGACCATAACAATAACTGAATATTTCTCTGTTCGAGATCGGGTCTTTTCAAAGAATTCCGTAAGACAGTTTCAATAATATCTTTGCGGTAGCCTGTTAAGGGGCCTTGCCGGTAAGCATCGTTACCAGAGGGGCTGGGTGTTCCCGGCTGAAGGCAATAGCTTTTGAAGTCAGCTTCATAAAACCCATCAGACAATACGATCTCTCCTTCTTCTGTTTGTGGCAGCTCCATCAGCGATAGTGGTTTTGTTGCTGAATCATTTTGCATGGTGCCGGTTGAATCAATTCGCATTAATTCTGATGGAAGAGCCTGCGTTGAATTTGTTGAATGATCATTCAGTTCCTGACTCGTCGTAATCGACCGGTGAGCCGGATTGCAGGCAACGAGCAGAAGGAAGATGAAAAAATTTTTGAGTAAAAATTTTGACATAAGGTACGTTTTATGGTGCGCTGTTCTTCTGAATCTCTCTCACATCTTCAATACAAAATCTAAAAAAATCTTCTCATTTAAAAGGACAGCGCAGGCAAAGTATTGTTAAGCTTATAACGAATGGAACGGCAACGAATTGCTGGTCATTGTTTGAGGTGATTAGAGTTTGTTGTCGATGATTACTGGGAAAACCTCCGGTTTGCTTGCCTCTAAATAGGTCGCGAAGTACACGAAGTACATGAAGTTGTTTTCTCCGTGAATCTCCATGTCCTCCGTGCTTCAGTGGTTAAAATTTTCAACCTTGTGCCCTTTATGATCCTTTGTGTTCGTTGTGACCAAAACAGCGCAAAGCCAGGCCGTTCATAATTCCACTTGCCTGGCCAGCACAAATTTTTTTAACTTACAGGTACAAACAACATCGATATGGACTTCCAACTCATCACTGGCAGGCCTGATACGACGGACTACCTGGCGTTCACTACCACTTTCACTCACAACAATGTCTTTTACAAAGCAGCTCTTGCTGAAACCATTTCGTGGAGAGGTCAACTGACGGGGACGTATGATGCGCTGCTGCAGTCGGGCAGAGGCACACAACGTCTGACGCTCGTAAAGGATGGAGAGCATTGGAGAGCAGGAGATGAAGTTGAACAGATCGGTGTTATTCAACAAGACGTGGTTGATCTGCTCGGTGAAGTCATTAGCAACGTTCGGAAGTAAAATTGTTGCTAGTGACAGCTTCGGCTAATGATCAAAAAACGATCACGAAAGCCCTAATAGCCATCGCGATCGTTTTGCGTCCTATCCACGTCGTTTAAACACTATACGTTTACTGTCACCCGCAGGAACGTTGCCGGGATAAAAGTCCTATTGGGATCATCACTTCTGTTTTCCCTGGTAAACAATTCTTCCAACTCACGCTGCAACCCAAGAGCCTTGCCATTCTTTTCTGCTGCTTCAAATGCATTCATGGTAGGCCCGTAATAGTTTCTGAATGTTTCCACAAACGTGGAGGGTGAATAGGGTGCATCAAAAATATACGTGTCCCTGACGAATGAAATATTTTCAGCGGGTATGCCGGCTTTGCCGAATCGTTCTGTTACATGGCTTTCCACACCCCATAACATCGGGCTTATAAATCCTTCCGGTGGTGCAGGTGTATAGGCAGAGCTGATCTTAAGGATCTGCGCTACAAGTGTTGGATCTCCGGGAATCCAGTTGCCCATCACGATCCGCCCGCCCTTACGGGTAACGCGAACCATTTCCTTTGCCACGTCAAAGGGCTTTGGTGCGAACATTGCGCCGAAGATGCTTACCACCATATCAAAATGTTCGTTTGACAATTCTCTTAAATCCGTTGCATCACCTTCCCGGATGACACAATTAGTAAGCCCTTCTTCTTTTATCCGTTTATTTCCTGCTACAACCAGGTTTCTTGCAATGTCAACGCCCAATACATTTGCGCCAAGCCTGGCGGCTGGGATAGCCGTCGTGCCATCGCCGCATCCAAGATCAAGTATATTGAGGTCTTTTGTTATTTGAAGTTTGCCAATAATGTCAGCCCCGCTTTCACCCATCGTGGCGGCGATGCGGGTGAAGTCGCCTTTTTCCCATAGAGCTTTATTGGGGTTTACTGTCGGTTGCTGCGCTGTTACTGTTTCGCTCATGATTTTTTGTTTAATGGTTAATGATTCATTTGATAAGGTTAATGCGTAGCAAAATTATAAGTGAGTCGATGTGCCCGGGGCCACTAATTACCCAAAGGGAGTGGGCGATTTATTAAATGCATTACGTGGCACCTAACGGCATGTTGATCTGCTCGGTGAAGCCATCAAAGAGGTCGCAAATAAAATGATTGAGTTACATTGGCTCTACCTCATGCCCAGGTTACATCACCCGGTCTCAGGCCACCACTAAAAGCGATTGCACTTCCCACACCTTTGGCAAGCATGCCTTTCATTTCTGCGCTATCAAAATTCAATCCGCCCGGCCCACCGCCAAGTGGCACATCAGGTCTTATGGTAAATAATTTCAGTGGAACTTTATCCCCATATGGACTTTCGCTGATGGTAAAGTAGCGGGTAACATTATCTGCCGATATACCATCATTGATCATTTTTCTTTTTACGGCGTCAATGTATTGCAGGGCCTCATTGTATTGATTGGGAATGATCAGGTCATTCTTGCCCACGTCAGTCATAAAAATATCGATGGTTCGTTGCATCAAACTAAAGAGATCGCCATAATATTTATTTTCAGGTTCGTTCACGCCGGTCGACAACAGGATGGTAAATATTTCGGTGGCGCCTGCATCAATGGCCATCTCAATACCGGCATACTCCCTTACTCCGCCATCAACATACTGGTAATCTTTTTCGGCATTCCCGGGAAGATCTTTATTTACCTGGATCGTTGGCATGAACACCGGCTGGCATGCCGAACCCATGATTGCCCTGCGAAAGTGATCACTATTGACGATCTGCCTGATTTCATATCCTTCCTTTGATGTGGCCGACGTATCGTTTGTGAATACAGTCAGGGCTTCGGTTTGCAGGCATGTTGTGTTGATATATAATTTTTTTCCGGAAGCCTGCAATGTGTTATACCGGGCATCCGTAAAATATTTATTGACCATGTTCCATAATGGATTTGCGTCAAAAATGCTGTCTGTATTGAGCCTGTCCCCGATCCTCAATTCTTTTACGATGGTTCCTTTCGATTGCGTGGTATAAATTTCTTCAAGAAGGTCGATCTCATCGATAGCGGCTAATGGTACGATCAATGACCCGGTGCTTGTTCCAACATAAATGTCAAAAACAAGGGAAGGATATATCTGCTGCAATTGTTTGATCACTCCTACGGCAAAAGCTCCTTTGGAACCGCCACCACTGATTACTAATGCTCTTTTCATGTAATGAAATTATGGGTGAGGAATTTTTTTTACTTTACTGATCCGGAAGGCGACTGTGCCTTGTATCCACCAGCTGTTTAAATTATAATCACGATGGACGCTGATGCCGGTTACAAATAAATTCAAGAGATCAACATTTACAGCACCACCGACCAATCTCTGTTGATCGGTGCCCCACCAATGATCGAGGGAAAGATTGACATTGCCGCCGCTGCCAAAATTTTTCAATGAGAAGGTTTTCAGTTTGATTGAAACAGTAGGACCGGCAAGGCCCTGTAGTTTTTTGTTTGTATAGAAACCGCCGACCACTGCGCCGACACGAAGAACATTTTCGACAACTGTCCACTGGGGGACCAACTGTAATCCGCCGACATAAAGATCGGGTGATGAATGAAAATCGGTAACCATGCCATTATGCAACCGCAGGTGCATGATAAATTCATTCTTTGGGAATTCAGGATCCTGGGCTGTCACAACAATGGAGCTGCACAACAAACAGAGGGTAGATATGAATATTTTCATAAGAGGTTTGTTTTATTGAAAGTATGAAAATTGAAGAATCGGGGCAATACCATTTTCAGGTGAAACAAAGGTAGACGAGGATATTCTGCTATCAAAAAGAACATAGTTTGATTTGAGTGCAGTGCCCCGGCAGCCAGGTAGTAACTTTACAGCAATAAAAGTTTATGAAGTCAAAGATCACAATGCTGGTTTCACTATTTGTTACAGTCGTTTTAATTTTCACATCAGCCTGTAATTCTACAAAGAATAAACCGGCGACCGCAGAAACTAAAAGATATTTATATGTTGCCGTGCCCGGTATTCGCGATTATCTGGGTTATGGCGGACATGGCATTCTTGTTTTTGATATGGACAACGATCATCGCTTTGTAAAACGGATCGCAACAAAAGGTTTTCATCCCGATGGGAGTCCTTCCAATGTAAAAGGAGTAGCGGTAAGCATTCCGCTCAATAGTATTTATGTCAGCACCATTGAATCAATGCAACGTATAGACCTTACTACTGATAAAATTATCTGGGAAAAAACATTTGAAGGCGGTTGTGACCGGATGTCTATTTCGCCTGATGGTAAAATCATGTATCTCCCTTCGCTTGAAAACACATTTTGGAATGTGGTTGATTGTGCTACGGGCGATATCATTAAAAAAATCGAAGTAAACAAAAGAGCACATAATACTATCTATGGGCCATCAGGAGAACGTGTTTACTTAGATGATATTGCATCGCCCTGGTTGTATATAGCCGATGCAAAAAAACACGAGCTGGTGAACAAAGTGGGTCCCTTCGACAATTTTGTTCGCCCGTTTACTATCAATGGAAAAGAGACACTCACCTACGTGACCATAGATAGCCTGCTGGGTTTCGAAGTCGGAGATCTTACCACCGGCAAAAAACTGGCGCATGTAGAAGTAGAAGGATGGGAAACCGGACCTGTAAGAAGACATGGTAATCCAAGTCATGGCATTGCATTGACACCGGATGAAAAAGAGATCTGGTTGGCTGATGGATACAATATGCGACTGCATGTATTCAGCACTTCACCTCCTTACCAGCAATTGACAACGATACCACTCGGCGATATGCCTGGCTGGATCAGTTTCAGTATTGATGGCAAATATGTATATCCTTCGAGTGGGGAAGTGATCGAAGCGAAAACAAGAAAAATTATTACAAAGCTGCAGGATGAATTTCATAATAACGTTGCAAGCGAAAAGATGGTTGAGATAGATCTTGCAGGTAACAAAGCTGTAAAGGCCGGCAACCAGTTTGGAATTGGTGGAGTGCGATAAAGCCAATTGCAACTGGCATCAATAGGTATTTCCTGCAAATCAGAGCTTAAATTCAATTCCCAAAAATTTACAGGAACATTTTTTACCTGCCCGCAAATAATAAGGAATGATGGCGCTTGAATTGATTAAAAAATAGAACAGGAACATCTTCCTGTCTAGCCACCAGACAAATATTCCGGGAATAATGTAAACCGTCAATAACAGGAAAAGGATTGTTTTAATTCTAGGCTTCATATCTGTTTGTTTTTGATCATTCATTAATTTGTGCCAGCAATTGTTTCAGTTTGTTGATGTGGCGGCCATACAGTTTATTTACGTAGCCCCGGTTGAGAACCCACATGATCGTCGTCGAAACCGATAAAAGAATAAACCAGGCAAGCAGGAATTCCCAAGCCGGGTTTGTTGCAGAAGGATAAAGTATAGTTTCGTTGATGAGTACTGGCTTTTTATAGTATAGAACAATTCCAAGGAAAATAAAAAGAATGGGAAGAATCGCAGTGCCTGAAATAAGATAGAATCTCACATATCGCTCCAGAATTCTCAATTGCAATTCAAGATTTGATTTCACACGACAACTGCTGCATTGCATCTCATTCAGCAATTTGTTCTTACGGAAAAAGTAATAACAGAACAGAATAAGCAGCAATGCGTAAACCCATCCAATGATACTGTATTCGCTTTTGAACGCGATGAAATAATAAGCTGCCACAATGCCAAGACTAAAGATCAGGATCAACAACTCCATTCGAAGATTGCGTTTCATCCTGGCAATGGGGCTTTGAGATTGCTTGCCGATCATTGCTGAAATTTTATCAGCGCCGGCGGCCTCGATGCTCTTATCCTTCCATATATTTTTCATATCATCAAGTTCCATGAGAAATATTTTTTGTTAGTTGACGTAGTTTTTCTTTAATGCGATTCATTTTTACTCTCAGGTTGCCTGCGCTGATGCCAAGAATGTCTTCCATTTCTTCATAGCTTTTATCTTCGAGGTAAAGCATCACGATTGCTTTGTCAATTTCCGGTAACCCGCTTATAGCAGCATACATTGTGTTCAACCTCTCTTCTTTGGTTACCTCAATTACTTCACTCTTTATTTCGAGCGATGCAACTTCTATTTCTGAAACAGGAAGACTTCTTCTCTTTTTTCTAAAATCTGAGATCGCTGTGTTTAATGCCACCCGGTACAGCCAGGTGCTGAATTTTGATTGCCCCTGGAATCTTGGAAGGGCTTTCCATAGTTGCACAACAATTTCCTGGAAAAGATCTTCTCTGTCAGGCTGGGTTTGACCGTAGAGGCGGCAGATCTTCCGGAGAATGCCCTGGTTCGCTTGTACCTGCCTGACAAATTCTTCCTGTGTCATTGATATAATGATTTGTCGCCGTGAACAACTTTTTGTTACAAGATAGCAGAAGATTTTTTGTCATACTTGTGGATCATCGTCACTTAAACATTATTGATTAAGTACAACTGTGATGGAGGCATAGTGTTTGGGGTGAAATTGACTTCGTTTGCCCCATGGACAGTAATAGAATTAATAATTTTTTAAAACTAAATCAAATGGCAACAAAAAGTAAATATGAGCAGCATGGAACTGCTGTGCAAAATGAAGTGGTGATACACCGGGTTTTTGATTTGCCGCTTAGTAAAGTGTGGCGGGCATTGACAGAGTCCGAACAATTTAAAAAATGGTGGGGACCCAAAGGATTTACCTGCCCTTCCAGCAACATGGAAGGAAGAGTTGGTGGCAGATACTTGAATTGTATGCGCGGGCCCGATGGAAAAGAATACTGGTCAACTGGTGTTGTAAAAGAATTTGTTCCTGGAAAAAAGTTGGTTGTTACAGATAGTTTTTCGGATCCTAAGGGAAATAAAATTCCGGCTTCCGATTACAACATGCCCGGAGATTGGCCAAAGGAACTTTTGATCACGTTTGAACTTGAAGAAGCGGATGGTGCAACAAAATTGAGACTCCAGCATGAAGGTATACCGGAAGAAATGCATGATGAGTGTACGAAGGGATGGAATGAATCATTTGATAAGCTGGAAGAGAACATCTAATCGTGAGTTGTCAGTGATGAGTGGTGAGTAGGTTGTGTCAGGAGGCGCATCTACTCACTACTGACCACTCACCAATCAATATGCCAGCCCTTTGTTATGAGACACACTTTCGATCCAGGCTTTTGTATCCGGTATGCTTTTATTTAATTTCCGGGATAGCCTTTCCAGTAATTCTTTTTCTTTTCCTTTCTCATAACGAAGGTCTTCATCGGTTAAATTCACATCAATCTCTTCAAGCATTTCTTTTACTTCATTCCAGGGAGCTTCTAATTTTAATGTGTAATCCATAAGGCTTCAAATTTCAAATCTCAAATGTTTATTCTATACTTTACTATTATAAAATCGCCCTCACTTTAGCAACAATGTGTTTAGCATTTATGCCTGCATCATTGAGCAATTCATCCATGGTACCTGATTGCGAAATTTTTTGCACAGCCATTTTTATTATTTGTCCTTGCTCATTTGAAAGAGCAGCTGCGACGAAATCACCGAATCCACCATGCTCGAAATGATCCTCGACCGTGATCACTATTTTTTGCTTCATTTCACTCAAACACTTTTTCAGGGTGGTCGCGTCCACGGGATGAATCGAATAACAATCTACCACACGAATGTTGAGGTTTTCTTTTTGTAATTCATCGGCAGCCTTTAATGCTTCAAAAACTGTAATACCTGTAGCGGCCACTGTGAGCACATCATTATCCGACTGCCGCAAAACTTTGGAGCCACCAATGTCAAACGTGTCTTCGTTCTTATATAACAACGTTGTTTTGGGTCGAAGCGTTCGCATGTATGCAAAACCGTCGTGAGTCATCATCTCAGGGACCAGTTTTGCAGTAGATACAGCATCACAAGGCTGAAGAACTACACAATCAGGAACAGTGCCGAATAAAGAAATATCTTCTAATCCCATTTGAGAGGGACCGTCTTCACCAATACTTACTCCAACATGGGAGCCAACAAATTTTATATTTGCTTCTGAAACTCTTGCCATTCTTATTTGATCAGCTGCCCTTGTAAAAAAGGCGGCAAAGGTGGCAACGAAAGGTATCTTACCCATTCGTGATAATCCGGCCGCCACCGATACCATGTTTTGTTCAGCGATATAACATTCTATAAACCTTTCCGCGTGCGCTTTCTTAAACGTTTGAGTGAAGGTGGAGTTCATGACATCGCCATCGAGCGCATAGATCTCTTTATTGCCTTCGGCCAATTTTGCTAACTCGTCTCCAAATACTTCTCTCGTTGCATATTCTTTTTCTTGTTTAAAGCTGGAAGTCTGCGCTGTGGTAATACCGGCTTTTGAGGGCAACTTCGTTTGGGTTGGCTTTTTTAATTCGAAGTGAAGACTGTCATTGATTGGTTCAAGTTGTTTAAGAGCTTTTTCCAGTTCTTCTTTTTTCAACGCTTTGCCATGCCATCCATCTTTGTTTTTTAAAAAGGAGATGGGATAACCCTTAAAAGTTTTTGCGATGATGGCAAATGGTTTTCCGTTTGGTTGTTGTGTGGCCTGCAGAGCCTGGTTGATCTCTTCATAATTATGCCCGTTGATTGTTATCACTTCAAAATCGAAGGCTTTAAATTTCTTTACGTATTCCCTGATGCGATGCCCAAACATGGTTTCCTGGCTTTGTCCAAGTCGATTAATGTCAAGAATAGCGACAAGGTTGTCCAGTTTTTCATGCGCAGCAAAATTGGCGGCTTCCCATATTTGTCCCTCGGCCAGTTCTCCATCACCCGTAAGCACATAAGTTTTACTTCCGTATCCTTCGCGTTTCGCCACCAGCGCTAACCCGGCACCTACAGATAATCCTTGTCCGAGTGAACCTGTTGCCGCTTCCGCGTATTTGTATTTCGGTACAGGATGGCCTTCAAAGCGGCTACCGAATTTTCGCAATGTTTTTAATTCCTCTAAAGGATAGGCGCCCGCCATACCAAACAAGGTGTATAATAATGGAGCGGCATGCCCCTTCGAAAGCACAAAGCGATCATTATTCAAATTGAGAGGGTTCGCTAGATCATATGTAAAATAACGGTCAAACAAAACCGTAGTGATATCTGCGGCTGATAAGCATGAAGTGGGATGCCCCGAACCGGCTTCGGTAGTAGAGACCAAACACCATTTGCGAACCAGTTTTGCTTTTTCCTCAAGGTCAATAACAGATGGTGCTTTTTCCCGGAGTTCTTTTACCTGTTGCATAATACGTTCTTTGAATATTTAGAGATGCTCTCAATATTTCCTCAATAATGATGCGAGATTGAAGAGTTCTCACAGATGCCACAGATTTTTTCTGTGTATATCGTGAAATCTGTGAGATCCAAATTTGTTGCCGGCAAAGGATGAGGCACGTTGGGAATGTTCCTTTGATTCAACATTCATTTGAAAATAGTAACTTACTAAAAAACAACTTTTATGATCATCGTACATGACATATTCATTTGCAAACCCGGTAATGCATCCAAGGTTGCCAAACTTTTTAAAGAAGTGATGACAGGGAATGAAGAGCTGGTCAATATCATGACAGATATGAGTGGCCAATACAATAGGGTAGTGATGGTTTCAAAGTATGACAGTCTCTCTGCTTTTGAAGCAAGCTGGAAAAAGTATGAACAAAATACAGACGAGATGAAAAAGATGAGAGAGAAAATGGCCGGCTATACTGATATGTACCTCACCGGCTCGAGAGAGATCTACCAGGTGTGGTGAGCGGGTGAGCAACCAGAGGATTTCATT
>Ga0157375_10006564_pt1 | contig 10126 bp, 10 predicted proteins | sample M35metaG_FD_115311 | JGI IMG/M metagenome (GOLD analysis project Ga0157375, IMG submission 115311) | Miscanthus rhizosphere microbial communities from Kellogg Biological Station, Michigan, USA - M3-5 metaG | ecosystem: Host-associated > Plants > Roots > Rhizosphere > Soil | place: USA: Michigan... | reverse complement strand
GGTCGCTATTTTGATGACCGAGCGCAGCTTTGGTGTGACGCGCGCCTGCGGGCTGGTGGGTATTTCGCGTTCCCTGTATCGCTATCGCAGTCAGCGAGCCGATGCCGGGCCGCTGCGGACTCGTATTGAGGAGATTGCGGCGGTCAAGCGTCGCTACGGCTATCGACGGGTGTACCTGCGTTTGCGCCGAGAAGGTTGGCAGGTCAACCGCAAGCGCGTCTATCGCCTCTATCGTGATGCTGGCTTGGCCGTACGACGGCGCAAACGCAAACGTATCGGCTTGTTCGAGCGCAAACCGTTGCCCAAGCCGGCGTCCGCGAACGTCAGTTGGTCGATGGACTTCGTTGCCGATGGCCTCATCGGCGGTCGTCGTCTACGCTGCTTGACCATTGTGGACGACTGCACGCGTGAATGCCTCGCGATCGAAGTCGACACGTCGATCACTGGCTTGCGCGTGCAAGGGGTACTCGAACGCCTTGCCGAAACACGCGGCTTGCCACAATCGATCACAGTCGATAACGGCCCCGAATTCGACGGCCAGGTGCTCGACAAATGGGCGTATCGCCGCAACGTCCACCTGTCCTTCATTCGACCCGGCAAGCCGAACGAGAACGCGTACATCGAAAGCTTCAACGGCAAGTTCCGGGATGAGTGCCTAAACGAGCACTGGTTCATCAGCCTGGCACATGCACGCAGCATCGTCGAAGCGTGGCGCATCGAGTACAACACCGAGCGACCGCACAGTTCGCTCGCCAATCTAACACCCGAAGAGTTCGCCACTCGGCGAGCAAGACAGAACGAAGAAACGGTATTCTTACCCGCGGACTCTAACGCTCTCCCGGACTAAATTGGGTGTCAGGTCGGAGCAACTCACGCAAACATCGTCGCTACCCAGGTCCTGCAGGGCAGCGTCGGCGTCGACGGCCTTGTTGGGACGTCGGAATCTACGAGTTGCGCTTCCTGCTGGAAGATGGTTTCCCGGAGCAGCGTGATAACGCCCTTGCGCTTGGCGAACCACTGCCGGCGCAATCGGGTGAGCTCGCGCAGCGCATCCGATTTGCTGAGGAACATGAGCGGGTCATCCAGCGATAGCTGAATCCCAGCCGATTCAGATCATCGAGCATCCCGGGCCAGGTCGCGGTCGAAAAACCGCGCACCGAGGCGACGCGTAGATGCTGCTCACCCACCATTGGCTTCAGCCCGCCGGTACGCGGTGCATCGGCCGACAGTGCGTCGAGATGAAACGGTGTTGCGGGAACCGCGACCGGATGGCTGCGCGTTGAAACGCTCGCGTGCAGGTGGGGTGAGGGGCGAATACCGTCTCGCTACGGGTGACGAAGTACTGAAGGCCGCGCGGCAAGTCATCGGGCGTCGAGTTCGTCGAGGCACCTCTATGACTTCACCCCAGATCGTACGCGACTACCTGCGCACCAAGCTCGCTGAGTTGCCGCACGAAGTCTTCGTTACGCTCTTGCTCTTTGAATCGCGAACCAGTAGTTCGAGGGATTTGGATTGGGAAGTGGATTGCGACATGCTCGTGCTCCGGCCTTGTTCGGGGCGGGATTGCCCGAGACCGGCGGAACACGGCGCAGCGCAGCTGTCAGAGGGTCGATAGACGGCCGTGAGGACGCAAGCTCACGAAGTGAGCGCAGCCCCTTGACGGCGAGAACGGCGTGGTACGGTCGGTCGATAGGCAAATGCCAACAGCCCCAGACTGGTGGCTAGAGAGCCAAGCCGTCCCGAGTGGGGGGCGCTCGAGATTTGCATCAGTAGGCTGTTAGAGAACGGCTTGCAGTGGGTGCCCGACGCCAACCCTCGCAGTTCTTGGCGCTCGCCGCATAGTCCCCGGGAGTGCGTAGCGGAGGATGTACCTTCCATCAACAAACTGAGCGCACTCTGTATTTCAAGACGGTCGGCCGTTGTCGAGGCACGCGGCACCGTTTTTAGCAACGCCGCACCGGCGCGACGCGATGGGCAGTCACGACCCTAATGGTCGGAATTGGTATTGATGTTAAGGATGTCGCTGCACTACAAAATTGATTTGACAAATACCATGGTGTTTCGTATTGTGCGTTCTAATCTCCCTCCGGTTGCCTAGGAAGGGCGGCAGAAAAAGTAACTAGGTCTCTCGCACCTGAAACGACGCGCCAGCAGCGAACTGCAGTGTAGGCCGCGTCGCTATATCGAGAACGAAGGAAAAGCCGTGAAGAAGAAAATGGCCATACTGGACGACTACCAGAACGTCGTTCGTGATTATGCTGATTGGTCGGCAATCGAGGACCGCGTGGACATCACCGTGTTCCACGACACCATCCACGACCCCGATCGCCTCGCTGAGCGGCTTGCGCCGTACGAGATTCTGCTCACCAACCGCGAGCGCACGCCGTTCCCCGCAAAGCTCATCGAGCGCCTGCCCAACCTGCGCCTGCTGGCAACGACCGGCATGCACAACCACGCAATCGACACCAACTTTGCGCGCGACCGCGGCATCTTCGTCTGCGGGACGCAGTCGGATACCGACAGTACCGCCGAGCTGACGTGGGGGATGATCTTTGCTCTCACGCGCAACCTCTGCGTCGAGGACGCAAACATGCGTGCTGGCGGATGGCAGTCGACCGTGGGCTTCGGCATGACGGGGAAAGTGCTCGGCATCCTCGGCCTCGCGCGTATCGGTGCGCAGGTCGCGACGATTGGCAAGCTGCTCAATATGCGCGTGGTCGCGTGGAGCACCAACCTGACAGCAGAGCGCTGCGCGGAGGTTGGCGTCGAACTGGTCGACAAAGCGACGCTTTTCTCGATCTCGGATGTGCTGTCGCTCCAGATCCGACTTTCGGAGCGCACCCGTCATATCGTGGGTGCGGAGGACCTCGCACGGATGAAGCCAACGTCCTACCTTATCAACACTTCGCGCGGTGCCATTGTCGACGAGGCGGCGCTTGTCAACGTGTTGCGCAACAGGAAGATCGCCGGCGCGGGTCTTGACGTGTTCGACATCGAGCCGCTGCCGCGGGACCACGTGCTGCGCACTTTGCCCAACACCCTGTTGGTGCCGCACCTTGGTTACGTCACGGATGGCATGTATCGCAATTATTGGCCGCAGTCGCTCGAGAACGTGGTCGCATATCTTGATGGCAATCCTATCCGGCCCATCAAGGTCATCTGACCTGCGACCATGGCTTCGTCCACGCTGTCCATGAAACTCGAGCTTCGCGACGTGGCGCTGCGCTTCGGCGGACTGCAGGCGCTCGACGGCGTGGATCTCGCCGTGCGCGAAGGAGAGATCCGCGGGATCATCGGACCCAACGGCGCAGGCAAGTCGACGTTGCTCAACGTCATCTGTGGCGTACACCAGCCGGATAGCGGTGAGGTCCTGCTCGACGGCGAGCGAATTGCGGGCCGTCCGGCCAGCGAGATTGCCGGCCGCGGCCTTGCGCGAACGTTCCAGACCTCGCAGATGTTCAAGGGTATGACCGTGTTGGAAAGCGTCATGACTGGATTGCATTCTCGGCTTCGCGCCAGCCCGTGGAGCGCAATGCTCTCGCTCAGGTCGGTACGTGACGAAGAGCGCAAGGCGGCGGCTGATGCGACGGAACTCCTGCGGTTCATCGGCTTCGCGGATCTCGCCGATCGTGAGTCGTCGGGACTCTCGTTCGGGCAGCAGCGCCTTGTCGAGATCGCGCGCGCACTTGTCAGCGAGCCGCGGATCCTTCTGCTCGACGAGCCTGCGGTGGGGCTGAGCGTAGTGCGTGTTAAGGAACTGGACACGCTGTTGCGGCGCATCCGCGAGGAGCGCGGCGTAACGATCGTGATGATCGAGCATGTCGTGAACCTCGTCATGGGCGTGTGCGATTTCGTGACGGTGATGAATTCCGGCAAGCCGATCGCGGACGGCACACCCGATGTGGTTGCGAGCGATCCGCAAGTCATCGAGGCCTACCTCGGGACCGGCAAATGCTGAACGTCGAGAATGCGAACGTGTGGTACGGCGTTACACCGGTGCTGCACGACGTGTCATTCGAAGTACCGGACAAGCAGGTGATCGCATTGCTCGGCGGCAATGGCGCCGGCAAGTCCACCACTCTCAACATGTTGAGTGGATTGCTGAAGCCGCGCAGCGGCACCGTTACGCTTAAAGGGAAACGGGTGGATGGCCTACACCCCCACGACATCGTCGTGCGCGGCATGGCGCAGGTCCCGCAAGGCCGCTACATGTGGCCGACGATGTCTGTCCGCGACAACATTGCGCTGGGCGCGATCACCCGGCACGACAAGGCGGCGATACGCCGCGACACCGCGGCGGTCCTCGACATATTCCCGGTCCTGGCGGAGCGCGGCAGCGCGCGTGCGGGCGACTTGAGCGGGGGCCAGCAACAGATGCTCGCGATCGCCCGCGCGTTGATGAGCCGGCCGAGCATCCTCTTAATGGACGAACCATCCCATGGTTTGTCCCCGAAGCTCGTCGAAGAAATGGTCGCGATACTTCGCCGTCTCAACGAGAGCGGGCTCGCCATCTTGCTCGTCGAACAGAACGTGGGTGTAGCGGCTGCGCTCGCCTCCGTAGCGCATGTGCTGCGCAACGGCAAGATCGCGCTAACCACCACCGGCGCCGAGTTGATCGGAAACGCCGAGTTGCTGCACAGCTACCTCGGCCGCTAGATGGACGCACCGCAATGCATTTTCGGTTACCACAATGAGTTGGAGCGCAACCGGGTCGAAACTGTGCCTGACGTCGATGTCCCCGTGCGAGTCAATGCGCCCGGTTTTTTCTGCATTCGCAACCAACTGGAGACTGTCCATGCGCAAGCCACTGCCTTTCGTACTCGCGCTGAGCCTTTGCTCAGCTGGGTTCGCCCCTTCGGTCTTTGCCGAGGAAGGCATCACGCCGACCACAATCAAGATCGGGACGATGGTCGCGCTCACGGGACCGCTGTCGCCACTGTTTATTCCACAGGTCAACGGCACGCAGATCGTGTTCGACGAGGTGAACGCGGCCGGTGGGATCCACGGCCGCAAGATCGAGTACATCCGCGAGGATGACGAGTGCCTGCCGGCAAGAGGCGTCGGCGCGATCAAGAAACTGATCTACGAGGTGAAGCCGTTCATCATCGTCGGCGGCGGCTGCAGCAATGCGGCGATCGCGGAAAAACCCGAAATCATCGCGGCCAAGATTCCCTGGATCATCACGGCATCGACGGCCGACGGGCTTACCGATCCGGTCAGCCCTTACATCTTTTCGTCGATCTCGCCAGCCTGGACCGAGGCCTACGGCATCCTGCAGCTCGCCATTGACGACAAGAAGCAGCGTATCGCTGTGGTGTACCAGACAGACGCCTGGGGCAAGGCGCGCATCGAGCCGCTGCGCGAGGCGCTCAAGAAGAAGGGGATCGTTCCGGTTGCAATGGAAGAAGTGTCGCCGGAGCCCACGGATCTCACTCCGACGGCGCTGAAGATCCAGGCCGCGAATCCCGACATCGTTCTGATGCTTTTGTATCCGAAGGCCGCGGTGCCGTTCCTGCGAGACAGCTTCAAGGTCGGCCTCAAGCCGACGATGGTGGGCGTCTCGCCGCTACTCGAGATCGATCAGATCGCGAAGGGCGCCGGCGGACCCGAAACCGTCGCCAATTTCCGCGTGCTGGGCGCCGCCGGCTACGGTCCGGAGGATGCACAAGTCGCGCAGTGGAAAGCGAAAGTCGAGAAGCGCTTCGGCGATCGCTTCAATCTCTACCACCTTCAGGGCATCGCCGGCGGGCAGTTTGCCGTCGAGGCGCTCCGTCGCGCGGGACCGGACCCGACGCGCGAAAAGATCCTGACCGCAATGTCCACGCTGGAAGCCAAGGCCGACACGTACGCAGGACCCTTCAAGTGCACGCCCACCGATCACCAATGCCAGAAGACGCTGGGCATCTTCGCGCTGAAGGACGGGCGAATCACCGGTGTAGGCCAGACCACACCCTCACGCTGATGCGCTAACGGGAACACATGCACGAACCCCGCTGGCCGGGGTCTAGCCCTGCCGGAATGCCTGCGGAGAAGATTGAATGCTGCTGACTTACTTGTTGGTGTCGGGAATCACCAGTGGCGCAATGTACGCACTGGTCGCCGTGGGTCTCGTGATCTGCTATCGGACCACCGGCCATCTGAATTTTTCGCACGGTGAAATGTATATGGTGGGTGGCTACTTCGCCTTTACTTTCCACGTGCTTTGGGGCGTCCCCTATTTGCCATCGCTGATCTTGGCGGTCGTTGCGGGTGGTGTGATGGGGCTGCTGAGTGATCGGCTCGTCTTTCGGCGTCTGATCAAGGCGCCGCCAATGGCGATGGTCGTGGCTACGGTTGCACTGTCGTTTCTGCTGAAGGGCATCGCGCGCTTCCTCTGGGGTGGTCAGGGCGAGTTCGTGCCGTTTCCCTCGATCGTCAGCGGGGCGCCTGTGCAGTTTCTCGGTGTGACGATCTTTCCGCAGCAAACCGTCGTGCTTGGTGTCGGTTTGTTGGCCATGGTTGCATTGACGCTGCTCTTCCGCAATACGCGCGCCGGCAAGACGATGCAGGCGACCGCGGAGAGCCAGCGCGCCGCCTACCTGGTCGGTGTCCGCGTCGAGCGCGTCTACAGCGCGACGTGGGCCGCCGCGGCGGCATTGGCCACACTCGCGGCGGTGCTCATGGCGCCGCTCACGCAGCTGACGCCGGATATCGGCTTCAGCCTCCTTATCAAGGCACTCGCGGCCACGGTACTCGGTGGTCTCGGTAACATGCCGGGTGCCATCGTCGGCGGTTTTGTCATCGGCATCACCGAGGCGCTCGCTGCCGCCTATATCGACTCCACCGCGCAGGATGTGAGTGCCTTCGTCGTAATCATGCTGGTGCTGGTGGTGAAGCCCACCGGACTTTTTGGCGCCAAGGGGCAGCGCGATGTCTAATGCCAAGCGCCTGTTCTGGCTCCCGCGCGGTTATGTGATCGGGGCGGGGTTCGTTGGATTCGCGGTGATCCCGCTGCTGCTGAGCCAGTACTACATTTTCATCGCTAACATCGCACTGATTCACATCGTGCTCGCGGTAGGTCTCAACATCGTGCTGGGATTCACCGGGCAGCTTGTGTTCGCGAACGGCGTGCTGTTCGGCGTCGGCGCCTACGCCACCGGACTCCTAATGGTCGACGCGCACTGGCCGTTCTGGTTCGCCTTTCCCGCAGGGACCGCGATTGCGACGATCATCGGTGTGTTGGTGGCACTACCCGCGCTCCGTTTGCGCGGGCTCTATCTCGCGCTCGCGACCGTCGCGTTCGCGCAGTTCGCGCTCTGGGTTTTCATTCATTTCGACTCGCTTACCCACGGCGTGTCGGGTGCAGTGATTCCACCGCTCAATTTCGCGCCGCTGCCGATCATCCCGCCCGTCGGGATCTACTACCTGAGTTTTGTGCTCGTAATCGTCGCCGTCTACCTTGCGATCAACCTCGTACGCTCGCGGATCGGACGTGCGTTCGTAGCGATCCGCGAGAGCGAACGGGCTGCGGAAGCGCTGGCGATCGACGTGCCGCGCTACAAGCTGCTTGCCTACTTCATTAGCGCAGTCTACGCGGGGGCCGCGGGCGGGCTCTTTTCGGCCGTTGTCGGCGCGGTCGTGCCCGATCAGTTCAACCTCTTCCAGATCGTGCTGCAGTTCTGCATGGTACTGGTTGGCGGGATCGGCATGATCTGGGGTTCGGTGCTTGGCGCCATCGCCGTCATCGGTTTGCAGGAAATGCTGCGCGGGCTCCGGGAGCTCCAGGAAGTGGGCTTTGGCCTGCTGCTGCTGCTCACGGTTCTCTTCCTTCCCGGTGGCTTCGGCGCGTTCCTGGCGAAGCATGTCGCCGGATGGCGCGAAAATCTACGGAATACGTCAGAGGATCATGCGAGGTAAAAACCATAGACATTGTTCCAGGACGTTTCAGAACTGGACATGGGTGTAACGTTACCCATGTCCGTATGCGGGCGTACTGCTTGTAGTGATGGGTTCCTACCAGGCCCAGGCATACCACCGCACAATAAGCGTCGCAACTCGATCATGGCGTCCTATCCTGCTTTCACTACTACACGCCGGATTTGCCTGCTCCGCGAGGCGACACACCGCGGCGCGCATGCGAGCGGCGAGCTTGGGAACTTCGGAGTTGACATGTGCCGCGAACTGCTCGGGTGTAGTGCCGACGACCTCGAGCCCCATTTCATTGAACTGAGCGGTAGCATCAGGACGGCGAATTACATTATTGATCTTGCTGGCAAGTCGAACTGCGATCGCAGGTGGGAGGTTGGCCGGACCCATGAGTCCATACCCGCGATGACGTTGAAGCTTTCGAGGTCTTCGAATTCCGACATAGCAGGAGGCGTTGCGTTTGCGACCAGGGGGAATGGGTCGGCCGAGTTGTCACGAGCGTTCGTAGCGTGCCCTCATTGACAGCGGCATGGCTGTCGAAGCGCTGTCGAACAAGACATCGAAACGCGGCCGGCGAAGACATCGGCTGCCGCGGGCGCCTGGCCTTTGTAGGGGACATGCAAAGATCGATACCGGCCGAAACCTTGAACAATTCCCCGGCCAAGTGTGTTGCTCCACCCGCCCTATGCGATGCGAAGGTCAGCTCACCGGGCTTGGCTTTGGCCATCGCAATCAGTTCGGGGCCGACTTGGTGGGTGGCGATGAAGGTACGACAAGTACAAAGCCTGAAGCGTGATCATGGTGATCGGTTTCAGGCCTCGTACATCGAAGGGGGTGTCTGCGTAGAAGCTGGGATTGGTAGCCAACGGCGTCGCGGCGAGCACTATGGTGTGACCGTCCGGGCGGACCGGACTACCTTCATGGTCCCGAAGTTGCCGCTTGCGCCCGCGATGCTCTCGATGACAACGGGCACACCCGAGCAGCTGTGTGAGATGGCGACAGATGATGCGTGAAACTCCGTCAGCGGACCTCCTGGCGGGGACGAGCCCGATCAGCTGGTTGCCAGGCCAAATCCTGACCCACACGACGCTACTCGCGAAAACGGTGAGCAAAGCGGCGCCGACCACCTTCAAAATTCCATGAATTCACACGTTGATTTCTTCGTTGATTAGTGCGGCTGCCGCTGCGTTGCGCTTGGAATGTCTACCGGTAGGAAGCGCTGGAATCGTCGTTCGACGCAGACTCGCGTCGGATATCGGAGTCGGCCGCTGGCATTGCGCTGTACATCCCGTCACGCGCAGGCAGGCGCATCCTGCGTGCAATTTCGGACGCGCGAGCAGGACGATCTGCGCTATCGTTGTTGCGGAACGAAATCTGGTTCCCTGCCGTGGCAGGGACCATCAATGGAGAGACCGACCGATGCCTGCGAACGACATTGCGATCACTGCCACTGAAACTGACGGCGCGCACGCCATGCAGCGGCAAATGCTCGGCGATGCCGGGAAGCTGGTCTGGGACTTTTTGACGCTGGTCGCCGAACTGCGTTACGAGGATGCGAACGGCTACCTGGCACCGGGTGCGCGCATGTTGTTTCCGGGCGGACAGGAATTCTTTGACTGCACCGCGCTGCCGCGCCGTGCGTCGGGAATCTATCGCTGGGTGAAAAAGCGCTTCGAACGCATCGACGAATTCGCGGCCACCGAGGAAGTCATCGTCTACAACTACGGGACGCTGCGCGGCGTGTGGCTCGACGGCCAGCCTTTCGATGGTGTTCGCTACATTGACCGTTTTGTCGTGCGCGATGGCAGGATCACCGACCAGCAGGTGTGGAACGATCTCTGCCTCGCGGCCGCGGCGCGTCGCGCGCCCAACGAGCTGCACCGCGGGGCCAGCTAGATGCGACGGGGCGATGCGGGCAGGGCGCAGCGCACCCGCCCCCCGGCGCAACGTGAGATCCGCAGTCCACACGCTCTGCAGCCACACAACCCCGCCTTGGACGATCCGCCGAGGTCACCCGCGCACCTTCAAACCCCGCCAGTGCCTAACGTACGGCCTTCGACTTCGCACGCGTCTTGGCCGCGGGTGCCGTTCTGGCTGCAGTTTTCTTCGTGGCGCCGGCCGTCGATGCGCGCGTACGGCGTATTTTGGTTCCGGCCCCCTGATGCCATGGCGGTTGACGATTTCCCGGTAGCTTCCGGTGGCGTACGTTGACCCCTGGTCG
>Ga0157375_10006559_pt1 | contig 10129 bp, 11 predicted proteins | sample M35metaG_FD_115311 | JGI IMG/M metagenome (GOLD analysis project Ga0157375, IMG submission 115311) | Miscanthus rhizosphere microbial communities from Kellogg Biological Station, Michigan, USA - M3-5 metaG | ecosystem: Host-associated > Plants > Roots > Rhizosphere > Soil | place: USA: Michigan... | reverse complement strand
TTCTCTCGCTGATCCACGGCAGCGTCGAGCGCTTCGCGAGCCATTGCGGAAGTGAAGGCATGCGTCAAAGCGGGAAAGGTTGAGCGAACGGCATCGAGTTCTTCGCGGCCGTAGAGTGTCGTGTCGGGTCGCGGACCAAGTAGCAACCAGATCGCTTCGCGGGAGGGAGCGCTACTCAAAGGTAATCGCACAGGAAAAAGCGGATCGTAGGGAACGCGCTCGTCGATCGTGGTCTCCATCCGGGCGGTTTTGCGCCACCACCTGCGAACCTCACCGACTGCAACTCCACAAGAGACCGATTCGCAACCGTTGACGATAAATGCAGAACGGCTTGCGTGGACGGCGGCATTGACGTGCTGCAGAATCGCGTCGCCGAGTTGCCGCGTCGACGCGTTGACTGACAGACGCTCGAGCAGTTCCGGAATCTCCCGCTTGAATTGCGCAAGGTCCGGCTGGAACCGGTGCTCTGCCCAGTCGGTGATGCGCTCGTGGAGCGGCTGAAGCAGCACTGCCGCAACGGCTGCCGCCATTCCTCCCGACACGGTTCCGATGTTCATCCCGAGATAGAGTTGGCCAACGTTCTGGATCAGCGCCTCTGTACCGCCGAACGTGGCAACCAATGCGATCGTGAGGCCCGCGTAGGCGGCCGAACGCGTGATCACGGTTTCCGCGTCGAACAACCGATAGCGTAATAGCGACACGAGGAAACCGAGCGCGACGAACATGATCCCCACCTGGAACATCGCTTCCCAGAGTATCGGCATCGCCGAAATGCGGGACATCGACGACGCTGAGCCCGCGCGCGCAAACAGGATCAGCCCCACGCCAACAAGCAGACCTAGCGAGACCCACTTGAGCTGCTGTTTCAGTGCGAAGTCCATCGAGAGGCGAAACCGCGCAATGAGCGAGCCAATGCCCGCGAGGATGCAGGGGATGGCCAGCGGCAGGAACAGCTCGCTGCGGAGCAAGCCCAACGCTTCGCCAACGCCGATCAGGAATACACCGACGCTTGCGACGGCAAGGGCTCGCGTCCAGCGCGGGTTCCAGCTTCCGTCGGGGAAAAGCAGCAATGCAAGCGCAAAGAGCAGGAACCGGCATCGGTCCAACAATCGCGCGAACTCTGCATTGGTCCCGAAGTCGAAGCTGCTGGTGATTGTCCAGGTCAGAAAGGCCAAAGCCAGGAGAGCCGCGACTGGATCACGTTGCCGGCGGTAGAGCAGGATGGCGGCAACAGAGATCAGGACAGCGCTTTTCGCCAGTCGCAATGCGACGACGAACGGAATGGCTTCCGGCTGAAGCAAAGTGAGGCTCGAAGCGAGGAGCGCACCAATTCCCAATGCGCACCAGCAGACTCGATAAAGCCAAAGGAGCCTCCCGCTAAGTTGTGGGAGGCTCGATTGGCCAGCGTCCGACGCGATTGCCGTCATTGCATCCTGGCAGCGGTTGCCAGTCGGTCGAGATGTATTTCGGAACCGCCGGCGAAGGTGCCGTCGACGCACTTCTGGCTTCGGCAGCTGCGATTCACATATTTGAGAATTGTCACGAGGTCTCGGCGCGCGATCGGGCCGGAGTTGTCGAGGCGTGGCGTCTTCATGGCTGTTTCCTTGCGGCGGAGGCGATCGAGGCGGCGACCTCGCTCGCCATCTTGATCTGGGGATCCCGGTCACGCAGCTGATACCGCCCGGCGACGAAGTTGAAGTCGGTCCAGCTCACCCAGACAGTCCCGTCATCGTCCTGGGTCACGAGCATACGGACAGGCCAGTCGAGGCCGGCAACTGGGTTCGATTGCAGGAATTGAACACCGAGTGGTGGATTGCCGAACAGGAGCAAAGTTGAACGATTGATCGGTAGCTTCGCGCTTTCACCTAGCTTCGTCTGGTCGATTTCGTCGAAGAAACGGATGCCCTTGGCGGCTATGTCGCCTTTGATCCGGACGATGGTCTCGTCGAAGCCATAGTCACTGCGTTGTTTGATCACGCCCTGGGCGGGGGCGGCAGCGACTGGTACCGCTGAATTTGCCGGCGCAGCGACCGGTACGACAAGGGTCGCGGGGCCGGCAACCAGCAGGACCGCGAGGAACTTCGACTCCAGCTTCTTCAAACTGCGGGACATCTGGCAATCTCCTTCAAATACCGACGGTTTTTCGCTGGTTGGCATTCGAAAGAGAAATCGCGATTGCGCATGGTCTTCATGCGCCAGACGTATCGCGGATTAGTAGGGCGTGCCCTCCAACCTGGCCTCGGCGAAGGCTCCGGCATACCAAAGGAATTCGTTGAGGAAGCGGTTCATCGACCGCATGGTGATTTCGGCGGCGACGCCATCTTCGTCAATGGTCTCGCTGATGCGCGGAATCGGCAGGATGCTTGGAATGCTCGGCATCCCAAGTTCCGCCAGCGTCATGCGGAGTTGCATCGCCGCGCGAACACCGCCGAAGCCGCCGGCCGAGTAGCATACGATCCCCGACGGCCTCCAGAAATACTCCTCGAGGAAATGGTCGAGCAGGTTCTTGAGCGCCGGCGGAATGCCGTGGTTGTATTCGGCGCTGACGACCAGGAACCCATCGACGCTGCGGTAGAGCTGAGCAAGCCGTTCAAGCTTCTCCGGGGCCTCGCCGGGCGGGTGCTCCTTGTACATGCGGTCCAACAGCGGGAGCTGCAGCTCCAGCGGGTCAACAAGGTGCACTTCGTGGCCGCGATCCTCGAGTTCGCGGATCACGAGTTGCGCGGCTCGCATTCCCATGCGGTCGCGACGGACGGATCCGAGGAGGACAGCGATCGAGCGCTTCGAATTGGTTCGCTGAAGCATCAAAGGCCTTTCAGCGGGCCGCAGCGGTCTCGACCATGTGGCCGCCGCTCGCCTCGTGGAGGATGAAGCCTTCGATTTCGTCGACCGGAGCGCGCCAGGGGGCATTTTCCAGAGTCTTCATCGTGTCGCTGTAGCCAGCTTCGCGACGGCGGCGGATTCCGCCGGCGCTGAAGTCGATGTCCTTGCTGTGGTCCTCATGATCGAGTGCGGGCGCAAGCAGGCGAACGACGTGCATTCGGGTCAGGCAACCGTAGGACGCCATCTCGCCGAACCGGTTGTCCCGCCGCTTCTCTTCCGGAACCATCTTCGTCAGCTCAGCGATGACGTGCCGCATCCGGTGAAGCTGGCGTTGCCGCTTGATGTGCGCGGCGGCCCGGCTGGAATATTGCACGTCCTTTTGGCGGTTCATAACCTCCCACATGGTCTCGGGTTCGGGGCCGTGCGGGTTCCAGATATGGACGGCGAAGACCAAACCGCTCTTGCGCGGATTGTCATCGAACACGACCTCAACCGGCGTGTTGGAAAGAATCCCGCCGTCCCAATAAAGCTCGCCGTCGATCCGCACCGGCGGGAAGCCTGGCGGCAACGCTCCGGAAGCCATGATGTGATCGATCGACAGTGGCATGTCGCGCGAGTCGAAGTAGCGCATCTCGGCGGTGCGGACGCAGGATGCTCCAACAGTGATGCGAGCTTCCCCGCTGTTGAGCTGTTCGACGTCGATCAGGTCCTCGAGCGTCCGGCGCAGTGGCGAGACCGAGTAATAGCCTGCAGATTCGGGCCCGAGATTGTAGTGAGGCCCGGCGAACGCGAGCGGGTTCGGGCTGAAGAAGGACGGAACTCCGGCGGTGATCGCGAGCATGTTTCGCGTGGCGGTAGCGAGCCACGCGGGAAGGCCGCCGGGAACCAACATGTCGTTCGTCACACGTCCCCAGAATTCGTGAAGCTTGTCGAGCCGCTCGTCGGGCTTGCTGCCGACGATCAAGGCCGCGTTGATTGCGCCGATCGACGTGCCGATCACCCACTGGGGAGCTATGCCGACTTCATGCAGCGCTTCATAAACGCCCACCTGATAAGCACCCAAGGCTCCTCCGCCCTGGAGAACCAACACTGTCTGGCCGAGCTTTGCCACTTCGCTTGCTAGAGACTTCATGCGCATTTCCTTTCGAGCGGTCGCGCGCGGATCGGCGGCGGACCGGTGTCCGCGATCTCGCCGGTGATCAGGCGCGCGCTTCGTTGGTAAGTGAGGTAGTTCCAGAGCCAATTGATCGTGACGGCCAGTCGGCTGCGGAACCCGATCAGGAACCACACGTGGGCGAAGGACCAGATGAGCCAGGCGGTAAGGCCACTTAAGCGCAGCCCGCCCATCTCGATGACGGCTCGGCTACGGCCGATGGTCGCGAGGTGGCCGAAATCGCGATAACCGAAGTTCCTGGAGCGACGGCCCAGGATGACTTCCGCGACAAACCGGCCCTGCTGCTTCGCAACTGGAGCAACGGCCGGCAGACTTCTGCCAGTCCTCCCGGGCGCGCTCGCTGTATCTCCGATCACGAAGATGTTCCTATGGCCCGGAAGGCGCAGGTCCGGATCCACAAGGACACGGCCATTCTGATCCCGGTCGGCGCCCAGCCAGTCGGCTGCCGCCGATGCCGTAACGCCGGCTGCCCACACCACCGTGCGGGCCGAAATCAGCTCATTTTGAGTATCGACATAGCCGTCGCCGACATCCCTGACCGGGTCGCCAAGGCGCACCTCAACGCCAAGTCCTTTGAGCGATCGCCCGGCCGCCTCGGACAGCTCCTTGGGAAAGGTGGGAAGCAGGCGCTTGCCTGCTTCGAGCAGGATGACGCGCGAGCATTGTGGAGTGATGTTGCGGAAATCGCGCGAGACAGACCGCCGGGCGAGTTCCGCGATGGCGCCCGCCATCTCGACCCCAGTAGGACCGCCGCCGATCACAACGAACGTCAAGAGTCCTTGGCGGCGGCGCAAGTCCGTCTCGGTCTCTGCTTTCTCGAATGCGAGCAGAATCTTGCGCCGGATCGCCAGAGCATCCTCAATCGACTTGAGACCGGGGGCATTATCGCTCCATTCCTCATGACCGAAGTAACTGTGGCGAGCTCCCGTCGCGAGAATCAGCCAGTCATAAGCCAGGCTGGTCCCGCTCTTCATTTCGACCTGGGCGTCAAAGGGTCTCACGCCGATGGCTTCGTCGAGCAGGACGCGAACGTTCGGCGAGTGCGAGAAGATCGCCCGGATCGGCCCAGCAATGTCCGCGGGCGACAGCGCAGCCGTCGCCACTTGGTACAGCAGTGGCTGAATCACATGGTGATTGCGGCGGTCGACGAGGATAACGTCGACATCGCGTCCCGCGAGCCGCTTGGCGGCCGCAAGGCCGCCGAAGCCGGCGCCGACGATTACGACGCGTGGACGATGGCACACAGGCTTCATGGAATGCCTCAGTGCGCCGTCCAGCCGCCGTCGACGGGCAAGGCCGTGCCAGTGATTGACCGTCCGCCCGGCCCGCAAAGGAATACGGCCAACGCGCCGAGCTCCTCGACCTCTGCGAAGCGCTTGTTCGGCTGGGCGGCAAGCAGCACGTCGCGGATGACTTGCTCACGCGTGATGCCGCGCGCCTTGGCCGTGTCGTCGATCTGATTTTCAACCAGCGGCGTCCAAACGTAGCCTGGGCAGATCGCGTTGCAGGTGATGTTATGCTCAGCGCCCTCGAGCGCGACGGTCTTGGTCAGACCGATGACGCCGTGCTTGGCAGCGACGTAGGCGCTCTTGAATGGCGATGCGACTAGCCCATGCGCGGACGCGACGTTGATGATCCGCCCGAAGCCATTCTGCTTCATCGACGCGAATGCCGCGCGCGTGGTGTACCATGCGGCCGACAGATTCAGCGCGATGATCGCCTCGTATTTCTCGGGCGGGAATGTCTCGATCGGACTGACGTGCTGGATGCCCGCATTATTGACCAGGATGTCGACGCGCCCGAAGCCAGCGATCGTATCCTCCACGAGACCGGCAGCATCTTCGCCTTTCATCAGGTTCGCGTCATTGTAGACGATTCGGCTGCGCGGGTGGTCGTGCTCGAGCTCGAGGAGAACGCGCTCGATATCCGCGGGCTTGCCGAGGCCGTTGATGACCACGTCGGCACCAGCGGCAGCGAACGCACGCGCGATCCCGAGCCCGATACCGCTGGTCGATCCTGTGATGACTGCGACACGGCCGGTGAGTGGCTGCGTGAGTTCCGATTTGTCCTGGACCTGCATGTCCATGCCTGTGCTCCTTTGTTCAGCGTGCGCTTAGGATGCGGGTCCACCGGAATTTCCGGAAATGCGTTTCGTGCATGGACTTCATGCGGCCTTGCGATTTCCGCTCGGCCTCCAGCTCCTTCATTTTGATGATCCGTCGGGAAGGCCGGCTCCGCAGCTGATGACGTACGGGAAGACCACGTCCCCCGCATCGTGCAGTCCGGCCTTCCGCGGCGAAGCAAATTCAAACGCTTCAAGGAGACCGCAATGTTCAACCTCAAGACCAAGCTTGCGACGGCCGCCATTGCCGTTGCGGCCACGTCTGCCTTCGCCACGCCGGCTATCGCAGGCCAGTGCCCAGCCCCGGGCTCGATGGATCTCGCCAACGCGCCGATGATGCCCAAGGGCGTAACCGACACGGTCATCGCGTCCGTAGACCTGGGCCCGGAAATCGGTGTCGACGGACGCCAGCTGCGAACGCGCCGGCTGGTGGTCCAGCCGGGCGGAATCGTCCCGCTGCATAGCCACAAGGATCGCCCGGCGTTGATTTACACGCTGAGCGGCTCGATCACGGAGTACAGCAGCGCTTGCAGCGCCCCGATCGAGCACAAGGCCGGCGACATCAGTCGCGAAGCCGATGGGCTTAGCCATTACTGGGTCAACCGCGGAAAGGTGCCCACCGTCCTGCTCTCGTCGGACGTGTTCCACGGCAAATGAGTTCCCGAGCCGGCGCCCTCCCCCCTCCGCCGGCAATCCGGCGTCCCGCCTCGCCCCGGGCGGGACGCCACCCTCTTTGACGGAACGGCCATGCCTGACATCGCAGCCAGCGCACAGACAGCCCCACCGCCCGGACTCTCCTTGCAGCAGTCCTTGCTCATCGCGGTCATCGGCTTCCTGACGCTCGTCGATCTTTTCGCGACCCAGGCCATCCTTCCGAGCCTCGCGCAGGTCTACCACGTGGCACCTGCAAAGATTGGCCTGGCCGCCAATGCAAGCACGCTCGGCATGGCGATATCGGGCCTCGTGATGGGCGTGATCAGTGGGGCCCTCGAGCGCAAGAAAGCGATCGCGCTCAGCCTCTTCGTCCTTTCAGTTCCGACGGCTCTGCTCGCTTTCGCGCCAAACCTCACCGTCTTCGCAATGCTGCGCGTGACGCAGGGACTCTTCATGGCGGCGGCCTTCACACTGACTCTCGCTCACCTGGCTGAACGCTGCGCAGTCCGCACGGTGAACGCACTCGCGGCCTATGTAACCGGCGTGGTTGCAAGCAACCTCATCGGGCGCCTAACGGCCGCTTACGTGGCGAGCATAGTCGGCGCCGAACAAAGCTTCCTCTTCTTCGCCTTGCTGAACCTCGCCGGCGGGGCGCTCGTGACGATGACACTGCATCGCAACGCACCTGAACCAATGGTGCGCCTGGGCCGCTTTTGGGATGCCTGGCTGGAGCATCTCGCGGACCCCGCGCTGCGCAGGACATTCGCAATTGGCTTCCTGATCCTCTTCGGATTCATCGGCGTTTTCACATATGTCGGCTTCGTCCTGATGAGGCCCCCGCACGCATTGTCCATGACTGCGCTCGGCCTCGTCTTCCTGGTGTTCATTCCGTCCATGATCACCACGCCGCTCGCGGGTACGCTGACGCGGTCGACGGGTCCTGGGCCGGCTTGCTCAATCAGCCTTGCAGTCGCGTTGCTCGGCCTCATTCTGTTACTCGTGCCGAGCCTTTTTTCGGTGATCGCCGGCATGACTCTTGTCGGCGTCGGCACGTTCTTCGCCCAGGCCGTGGCGACTGGACACGTCGGGAGGATCGCAAAGGGAAATAGGGCGGCCGCGAGCGGCCTTTATCTATCCTCCTATTATTGCGGCGGCCTGGCTGGCGCTGCCGTCATCGGGATCTTGTTCGATGGATTTGGTTGGGCGGTGGCCGTCGGCGGCGTGTTCGTCGCCCTCGCATTGGCAGCCGTCCTGGGCTGGGGGTTGCGTCAGAAGGAGTTTCAATGAGTGATCGTTATCGCCGCGGCCTCGACGTTGCCGAGAAGCTTGCCGCGGACAAGCTAGCCCATTTCGTAAAAAGCGGCGTCGCGGAAGTCGCGCCGGACTTCGCTCGCATGGTGATCGAGTTCGCGTTCGGCGACCTCTACAGCCGCGATGGTCTCGACCTCAAAAGTCGGGAGCTCATCGCCATTGCTGCGCTTGCCGTCAGCGGCAATGCGGGACCGCAACTTCGGGTCCATGTGGAATCCGCAGGGAGCGCCGGCATCAGCAAAGTGGAGATTATCGAGGTACTGATGCAGATATCGCTCTACGCTGGCATGCCGGCGGCGCTGAACGCCTTAGCCGACTGCCATGACCTGCTGACCGACGACAATTGTCTCACTGGTTCCTGTCGGTAGGCGGGTCGTGGGCCAGCGGTAGCGGCGAGCCTCCTGAACGAAAGCGCCGACGGCCGGGGAATGAGGCCGACCGCGAACAGTCGTCAGATAGATCGTTCGACTAAAACTGGGATTGACCAGCGGGCGCACCACGAGAGCTGGGTCGGTCACGCTGAATTCGGGAAAGAAGCCGAGTCCCAAGCCGGCCTTAATCATCCCCTGGACCCAATCGTCGCGCGGCGAGCTGAACACCTGCCGAAGGACCACGCCGCGGCCGTCCAGCTCCTTGCGCACTGGCTCGAAGACCTCGCAATTGGACCGGTTGACGTAGGGCTCCTGGTCAAGCTCCGCCGCCGGGATTTCGTCGAACGCGACGAGTCTGTGGTTGGGAGGCAGCACGATCACGAACCGTTCTTCGAAGATTGGCAGCTGGTGGAGCGATTCAGGGAGCTCTCCGGGGACTCCAACCACCGCTACCTCGAGTTCTCCCTTCTCCAGCATGTCGACCATCCGGGGCCCGCCAGCATCCACGATCTGCACTTCGACGTCGGGGTGCTGCGCGCGGAACTGCACGAGCAGCTCGGAAATGAGCTGCGGGCCTATGGTGCACATCGTGCCGATCGTCAGAGTGGCCCGCTCGAGTTTCTTTACCGCTCGAGCCTGGTCGCGCGCGGCGCGGCAGCTCTCCTCGACCGACTGCAGATAGGGGAACATCATCCGCCCCAGTTCGGACAAATGGGTATTGCCCCGTTCACGGTGGAAGAGAGGGCCGCCCAGCTCATGCTCGAGCTGCTGGATTGCGCGGGTGAGAGCAGGCTGGCTCACGTTGCACTGCTCGGCCGCGCGCGTGAAGTTCAGCGTGCCGGCAAGAGCGACGAAATATCGAACCTGCTGCATTTCCATAAGCAGTCCCTCGAGCCATCGACCGCCAAACGCCATTACACCCTAGGAACGAACTGGGCCACCGCGGTCATGCGCGTCCCGCATAAAACCCATGCGCTCTCGGTCTGTGACGCGAGCGGCTTCTTCTACGAAAATGTCTTTGGTTGCCGGACGAGCAAGCTCGCCGGCCCCTGAGAAGGAGAATTTCATATGAAGATTGGGACCATTGCTATTGCGGGCGCCGCGGCGGCCCTCGTTTCGACGGCCGGTATCGCAGCCCCGGTCAAGCCGCAGCCCGGCAAGGACAAATGTTACGGCGTTTCGCTTGCCGGCAGGAACGACTGCGCAGCGGGCGCCGGCACCACCTGCGCCGGAACGTCCAAGAAGGACTATGCCGGAAACGCCTGGAAGTACGTAGCCAAGGGAACCTGCGCGAGCATCAAGACGCCCAAGGGCAACGGCTCCCTCACGCCGGTTGCGCGGTAACCCAGTGACTCCCGCCGCCGGAATTGGGTTCAAGCCCCAACATTATCGCGAGGCCCTTGCCTCTCCGGCGGCGGGGCTTTGGTTCGAAGTTCATGCAGAGAATTACATGGTCGCCGGCGGACCGCGCCTCGCCATGCTGGAAGATCTCCGTGGCCGACATGACATTTCGCTGCACGGAGTGGGCATGTCGCTCGCTGGCGCAGCCGAGCCCGACCCCGATCATCTTGGGGCCCTCAAGCGGCTTGTCGACCGCTTCGAACCTGCCCTCGTTTCGGAGCATCTGGCCTGGTCACGGCTCGATGGTCGCTGCTTTCCCGATCTCCTGCCGGT
>Ga0157375_10006558_pt1 | contig 10131 bp, 10 predicted proteins | sample M35metaG_FD_115311 | JGI IMG/M metagenome (GOLD analysis project Ga0157375, IMG submission 115311) | Miscanthus rhizosphere microbial communities from Kellogg Biological Station, Michigan, USA - M3-5 metaG | ecosystem: Host-associated > Plants > Roots > Rhizosphere > Soil | place: USA: Michigan... | reverse complement strand
GCGCTGGTGAGCAGGGCAAAAACCAGAGAGTAGAAATAGCCAGTACGCATAAATGAAGCTCCATGACATCGATTGAGAAAGCAGCTTTTCCGAAGCTGCCTTCTAAACTTAGGCGATGGGTCGAGCTTGTCAAAAATGCATAAGTTACTGATTGTGTAAGAATTAGGTCTCGATTCTCGAGGGTGAGTAACGGGAAAAGCATGGGCGAATTCCCCTTTCCGACACCAACGAAGGTCGCGGCCGAGTTCGTCGCATCCGGTTCAGTTCAACGAACGGATCCTGTTTCGTCAGATCAGGCTCATCTACTTGGATTTTCCTTTGGTGCTCGATGCGCTTTTCGAGCAAACTATCACCGTACAAACTAAGCCGCATCGCCGGTAGAGGCTCCAGTGACTCACGTTGACCAGATTGAAGGAAAAAGCGCGATGAAGGACGCACAATGAAAAAAGTAGCGATTCTTCAATCAAACTATATTCCTTGGAAGGGATACTTTGACATGATCGCTGCCGTTGATGAGTTCATCATCTACGACGATATGCAATATACGAAAAACGATTGGCGAAATCGCAACAGAATCAAAACTCCAAAAGGACTTGAATGGTTAACTATTCCGGCTGGCCAAGATATCAGCCGACGTATCAGGGATGTTGAATTATCCGATTGTCGCTGGCAGATAAAGCATTGGAAATCCCTCGTTTCCAACTATAGCAAATCTCCGTATTTCCATGAAATCGCCGAGTGGCTTGAGCCTTTATATGTGACTCAGCAGCATATCAATCTCAGCCACCTCAATTGCCAGTTCATTGAAGCGATTTGCAACTACCTAAACATCAAAACAAAAATCACCCACTCTTGGGATTACGTTCTAACAGAGGGGAAATCCGAACGATTGGTCGACTTGTGTGTTCAGGCCGGGGCAAACGAATACATTTCTGGACCGGCAGCAAAAGACTATCTGGAGAAACCAATCTTTTCTGATCGAGACATACAGCTGACCTGGTTCGACTATTCTGGTTACCCCAAATACCCTCAACTGTGGGGAGAGTTTACACATGAAGTATCTATTCTCGACCTCCTGTTCAACTGCGGCGAACATGCCCAAAACCACATGAAGCATATAAAACCGTGAAACTTTCAATTATTGCCACGCTATATAAGTCCAGCATGTTCCTGGAGGAGTTTTGCCAACGCACGACTGCCGCGGCGCAACAACAGGTTGGCGATGATTACGAAATTATTTTGGTCAATGATGGCTCTCCCGACACGTCTCTGCAGTTAGCCCTAGAAATGCAGAGTCAACACAAGTCAATAAAAGTCGTGGATCTATCACGAAACTTTGGCCACCATGCAGCGATAGTCGCAGGGTTGGAGCTCAGCATCGGCGAGCGCGTACTTTTGATGGATTGTGACTTGGAAGAACAGCCTGAATGGCTACAGGTATTTACGGAAAAAATGGACCAAAGCAGTGCTGATGTTGTTTATGGCATACAGCAACAACGAACGGCGTCCCGCACATCCAATTTCTTCGGAGAGCTTTTCTGGTCCGCTCTGAACTTCATGTCAAGCGTCCGCATACCTCATAACCCGATGACATGTCGATTAATGACTCGAAAGTACGTTGATGCCCTCCTGACCGTCCAGGACCGGGTGCTCTACCTCGCGGGGACATTTGCTTGGGCAGGATTTACGCAAGTTGCGGTTCCTTTAATAAAAACGCCGCGGATTGCGCTGCAGAAATCCAGCTATAGCTTGTCGCGCAAGCTCATGCAGGTTGCTGATTCGTTTGCATCGTTCAGTGTTGCGCCACTGATGGTGCTGTTTCTGACAGGTTTGTTGATCTGGCTGGGTTCAGTGGTTTTCGCACTCGGCATTCTTATTGAGAAAGTGCTGTTTCCGCAGACCGTACTGTCTGGCTTCACCTCGATCATGATTTCGATTTGGTTTTTGGGTGGCACTATAATCTTGGGCATGGGCATTATTGGACTTTACATCGCTAAAATCTTTCAGGAAGCCAAGCGCCGCCCCTTGTATATAGTACGCAAGACTTATGGGTATGAAAATGAACAATAAACTCGACGACTTCATCGAAGCGTATGGCGAGGGGTTCAGCTACGCCTTCGATAACAACATTATGCTGAACTGGTATCCGCAGCGTCTGATGGAGCTTTGCTCCAATACGGGCAAGCTGCTTGAGCTGGGTATTGGTCATGGTTTTTCAACCAATCGCTTCTCTCAATATTTTTCGGAACATGTCGTAATTGATGGTTCCGCGTCAGTGATAGAACAGTTCCACAAGCAATACCCTGACAGCAGCGCAAAAATAGTAGAAAGCTATTTTGAGAATTTCGAGTCCGAGTCGAAATTCGATTTGATTGTCATGGGTTTCGTTCTGGAACATGTTGAAGATCCTCAAGTTGTCTTGCGACGATTTAAAGATTTTTTGGCTCCCGGTGGACGCTGCTTTGTTTTAGTGCCAAATGGCGAGTCTCTACACAGACGATTCGGGCACGCTGCCGGGTTGCTGAACGATATGATGGCGCTGGGACAGGGAGACTTGGAACTGGGGCACAACCGCTTGTATTCATCTGAAAGCCTCACCGCCGAGCTAAATCAGGCAGGTTATCGGGTTGTACGCAAGGAAGGGCTATTCCTGAAGCCGTTTACAACGCCTCAGCTAAAGTCCCTGAACCTGAACGAGGCGATCATCAAAGCCATGTGCACCATCGGAATTGACTACCCCGAGTTAAGTTGTGCGCTTTTGTTTGAAGCAGAGATAGATACACCGTGAAAATCTTAATCGTTGGGAGCTCGTCATCAATTGGATATTCAATTTGTGAATACCTCGAGCACTTGGGTCAAGTTAAGTTTGCCGGTCGGCAGAATGCCGATTATTTTTGTGATTTGACACACTGGGATACCAAGCCAACGGTTACCGAGTCATTCGACGTGGTTGTGCATGTTGCTGCCGATTTTGGTGGTACGGCGACAGAGGACTTCATTCGCGCCGAACTAGTTAATGCGGTCGGAACACTATCGGTATGTCGTCTGGCGGAAGATTGCCACGCCAAACACCTCATCCTGCTCTCGTCAATATCCGCCACCTACAGGCCCGGCGACCCTTACTACGGTATCTACGCGCTCTCCAAAAAGCATGCCGAAGAAGCTGCTCTTTTGTTTTGCTCAGAGCGCTCTCTAGCATTGACCATTTTGCGCCCCAGCCAGGTGTACGATGCACAAGGTAAATGTCGTAAGCATCAGCCCCTTCTCTATAGCATGGCTGACAAAGCTCAGGCAGGTGAGAACATCTGCCTTTACGGCACCCATGATCCCCTGCGCAACTACCTCTATTTAGAGGACCTTGCCAAGGTCTGCAGTCGGGTAGTGGAAACTAGGACCACGGGTGTTTTTGACTGCGTGCATCCGCAGAACCCGCGCTTGAGCGAGGTCGCAGCTGCAGCATTTTCGGCGTTCGCCAATGGAGGGTCAGTGCAGTTTCAGGCCGACAAACCTGATCTTTTAGATCTTCCTTCCGCGACAAGCTCCTCGCTCTACGAGGAGATAGGGTTTTATCCGCTTGTCGACATCAAGCAGGGGTTTGAGCGTATTCGACAGTTTCGAGTGAGTGAGTGATGATAATTGCAATGGTCACCGGTGTTGGCGCAATCATGGGCTATGGACTGCTTAAGTCCCTGCGCTCCGCCGCGCATGGCATCACCTTGATTGGCACCGATATCTACAACGATGCAGCAGGAAGGGCATGGTGCGATGCTTTCGAACAGGCACCGCTAACATCAAGTCCGGAATATGCCGACTGGCTGATACAAACACTTGATAAACATCAAGTCGATATCCTGATACCTGGCATTGAGCAAGATGTTCATTGGCTTTCGGATCATCGAGAACAGTTAAAGCATCTCAAATGCAAAATTGTCCTCAACAATGCAAACCTGATAAATCTGTCACGCGACAAGTGGGCGATGCATCAGGAACTGGAAGCGTCAAACGATGCAAGCAGGATACCCAGTTGTTTGACTGGAACCTTTGATTCGTTGTCGGAATCATTCGGCCTGCCTTTTCTTCTCAAACCCCGCAGAAGCTATGCCTCCAAAGGCTTGGTATGGGTTAATAAACGCGAAGATTTCGAGCTCAATGCAAAGCATCTGGGCGAGCAGCTCATAGCCCAACCTATCATTGGCTCGAACGACCAAGAGTTCACCGTCGCGGTGTTTGGCGACGGCAAAGGTAGTGTTTGTGCTTCCATAACCTTCCAAAGAAGTCTTGCTGCGGACGGCTCAACTGCCAAAGCCTGGGTCCGAAATGACGATAGTCTGGACCAAACCGTCGCGCGACTGTGCAAACACTTTGAACCAATCGGCCCAACGAACCTTCAATTTCGCCGTGATGAACATCACGGCTGGAAGTTGCTGGAAATAAATCCAAGAATTTCGTCCACCAGTTCCATGCGCACGGCATTTGGGTATAACGAAGCCGCCATGTGTATTGAGTTCTATTTAGAGCAACGCATCCCTGCGCAACCATTGATTCGGGATGGTTTCGCAGTTCGTTATATCGAGGACCATATTGTTTATGATCGGGATCATTTCTGATATTCATGGCAATCACGTCGCCCTTTCGACAGTTCTCAGAAAACTGGACGAACTTGGTGTAACGGAAGTCATTTGTTTAGGTGATATTGGCGGCTATTACTGCCAGATCAACGAGTGCTGCGAAACACTTCGTCAAAGAAATATTTTCTCTATCATGGGAAACCATGACTGGTATTTAGCCAAAGGCGAAGCGTGCCCTCGTTCAAACAGTGCTAACGATTGCTTGAATTATCAGCGCAAGGTCATTTCCCCAGATAACCTGGCATGGCTAGCATCTCTACCCGAACGCTCACTCGTTCATGGGTTGGACATTGTGCACGGTGGCTGGAATGACCCTATTGATGAATACGTAAGGCCAAGCTCAGAGTATTTTGCAGCACTTCCAGGAAAATATTTCGCCTCAGGCCATACCCACGTACAACACGTGTGGAGCGACGGTGAAAAAACATATTGTAATCCTGGTTCAGTAGGTCAGCCTCGTGATGGAGATTCTAGAGCTGCATTTGCGACGTGGGATGGCTGTTCATTTCATATTCACCGGATAGAATACGACGTTGAGCAGATTCAGCGAGAAATGGCTCTAGCGGGGTTCACGCCCTATTATTCAGAGAACCTTTCAAAGGGAACCAGTATTGGCGGAAAAATCAGTGCACTTTAAGCTCGGATCTATGGACAGCACTATAGTACAGTTAATTAAATACGGGATAATTGGGATCTCTACCAATACCGCCGGCTACCTGCTTTACCTGGTTGCAACTCACATTGGTATAACTCCAATATTGTCCATGACCCTGCTATATCTCCTTGGAGCCACTATCGGTTTCATTGGAAATCGCCGATTGACGTTTGCCTATACAGGAAGCATTTTAGGCTCTGGCACCCGGTATACTCTGGTACATCTGGCAGGGTACGCATTAAACCTCGGCATATTAGTTTTATTCGTCGACCTGCTAGGTTACCCACATCAGATCGTTCAAGCCATTGCTATCTTTACAGTTGCCGCTTTTCTTTTCATCATGTTCAAAGTCTTTGTATTTCGGAGCTTTCAGAAATGACCTCTGCACGCACTCCTTTTCCTGAAGAAACCTTTGCCGCCCTTGCGGCAGCGGAAGCGGGCCATTGGTGGTTTCGCGCACGCAATCGGATGCTTTTATGGGCTCTAGCTTCACGCGTTGGTCATTTCGATAGTTTTCTGGAAGTCGGTTGTGGCACCGGATTCGTTTTGGAGGGAGTCAGCAAGGCCTATCCCAAAGCGGATATTTACGGATCCGAGTACTTCGAAGAAGGTCTGATCCATGCCCGAAAGCGAATACCGTCAGCCATATTTACCCAACTGGACGCTACGAAAATGACGGAAAGTGAAAGCTACGACGTCATCGGCGCCTTCGATGTTATTGAGCATATCGAACAGGATCAGTTAGTACTTAACAACTTGAGTAATGCCCTAAAACAAGGAGGCTCGTTACTGATTTCTGTTCCTCAGCACCGCTGGCTTTGGTCTGAGGTCGATGAGTATGCCTGTCATGTGCGTCGGTACACACGCTCAGAATTAATCAAGAAAATCCAGTCTGCGGGGCTTCGTGTTGAGTATGCCACTTCCTTCGTGAGCTTCCTTGTTCCGTTAATGTGGTTGTCGCGACTCAGGGCGCGGACGGGTGTATACGATCCAATGGCCGAGTTTCGGATTCCAAACTGGTTAAATTACTCTCTTGAGCAAATCATGAAATTGGAGCTTAGCCTACTAAAACTTGGAATACGTATTCCAATTGGCGGTTCACTTCTGCTTGTAGCGAAAAAAAACTGATTCTTATTGTAGATTTTATACAAGCAGACACAACTTCTAGTTGCTGAGGAAATTTAAGATGAGTAACGAAAGAATTTTGTTCAATCGCCCCTACATGACAGGGAAGGAACTCTACTACATCGCCGAAGCCAAATTCGGCAATATGTTAGCGGGGGACGGCTTGTTTACTAAACGCTGTCATCGCTGGATTGAACAAAGTACCGGCTGCGATAAGGCGTTACTAACACATTCATGCACGGCGGCTCTGGAGATGGCTGCTTTGCTGCTGGACATTCAGCCCGGTGATGAAGTGATTATGCCTTCGTACACCTTTGTCTCTACAGCAAATGCGTTTGTTCTGCGAGGCGGTGTTCCGGTATTTGTCGACATCCGTGAAGATACGCTCAACCTGGATGAAACATTGCTTGAGGCCGCAATCACACCGCGAACCAAAGTAATTGTACCGGTTCACTATGCCGGGGTGCCTTGCGAGATGGACTCCATCATGACGACCGCTCGTAACCATGGATTAAAGGTCGTCGAGGATGCTGCCCAAGGCGTAATGTCTAGCTACAAAGGGCGCGCCTTAGGAAGTATTGGCGACCTCGGCGCCTTCAGCTTTCACGAAACCAAGAACGTAATTTCCGGGGAAGGCGGGGCATTGCTGGTCAACGACCCCCAATTGTCATTGCGCGCGGAAATGATTCGTGAGAAAGGAACAGATCGCAGCCGCTTCTTCCGCGGAGAGACCGATAAGTATACTTGGCAAGAGGTAGGGTCTTCGTTTCTCCCTGGTGAGTTAATTGCCGCATTTCTCTGGGCACAACTCGAGGAAGCGAAATCAATAACCGACGCAAGGCTGAAAATTTGGGACTTCTACCACTTACTGCTAGCCCCTCTTGAGGCTCAGGGTCTAATTCGACGACCAATCATTCCCATTGATTGCCATCATAACGCGCACATGTATTACGTATTGCTCAATCCGAAAATAGATCGGCAAGCTGTACTGTCTGAATTGAAACGAAATGAAATTTACTCTGTGTTCCATTATGTTCCGCTTCATTCATCTCCAGGTGGTAAGCGTTATTCCAGAGTGAATGGTTCGATGAAGGTCACAGATCTCCAATCAGAATGCCTTCTGCGCCTGCCGCTCTGGGTCGGTCTGACCGAAGACCACCAACACCGAATAGTCGATGTGCTTACACGGACTATCACCAACCTGGCTTGACGCTGGAAACTAGCCTTTGATCCCTTACTTCACCTCACTGCCTTATCAACTGACGCGATCCAGTTCATCAGTTGACGAGGCAAGTGCTGCAGCACTGAGTATCAATTCCTGCTTTCAATACACGCCTTGATCGACGTGTTGGAGTTTCTGACGGGTTTTAATAGCTTTTGCGCCGGACGCTGATCGAACCCACCTGCACCTTTGGCTGTACTCCAAGAAGCCACCACCTCATAATCCGAGGGATCGGCTCCGAAGCTGGAGACCAGACTATCAGAAAGACTCCTTGGGCCTTCTGGTTCAGTCAGAAGCCAAGCCACAGCCAGTTGCTCGCAAGAGACCCTCTTCAACGCTTCAGTCGCCAGCTTAAAGCTGCCCGGATAGCCACCAATCATCCATGCCTGGCCAATGCTCGTTGCCCCTATAGCGTAAAGCATGCCCGGTGATTGTCCGCTCAAGTCAATAACCGGGGTGCCAGGCTGGAAGCCTGCCTGTTTGGAAGCAGTTATGGCTTGTGTCAAATAAGCTGCATACTCCTCAGACAATAAAAGATTTGAGCCACTTCGCCCTACTTCCACCGTGTAGGAGTTCAATCTCAACGGTTGTGTTTGCCTATACGGTGACTCCATACCCGCTTGCACCAATACAACCACAACCAGCTGAGTAGCCAATACTAGCGGCAGGAGGATAAAAGTTGCTTTGGCACCACGTATTGCTGGGGCTAAGAGAACCAATCCTCCTAGTAACCAAAAAAAACCAGCTGAACTGCCCACCTGCCAATAGTTGTTGTTTGTACCAAAGGCATATATATGTGGAAATAGTGCGAACGCCAATGCAACAGACAAACGAGAGAGTGATAGATTCAAGAAAAACCGACGCCTATAAAAGCAGATGCCCAGCAACAGCATTGACGATGGAACTACTAATATCAGCAGCCCATGAAAGTTGCTGTACTCCAGCTTTACAACACATCTCCCTATCACCATTACTATAATGGCAAACAACATCAGGCATGCACAACAGAAGCCTAGCAAACGGCTAAATCTGTTACTAAAGTATAAAAATATAGACACAACGAGAGAAATAATTAGCGCAATGCGAAAAACCAGAACATCCTCTTGAGTGAGTAAAAAATCGTCGATCCTCATTATTTGTTGAAGCGTATGGCCGCCGCCCAAATATTCGACAAAAACCATCGCCGTTTGCAACCGCCCTACAAAAGCCGTTACAGAGCCATCAATCAACAGCGCACTGAGAACCAACAAAAACAATGTCGATACGGAGCAAAGCAACGCCAAACGAAAATTAATCTTCCTTGCTAGCAGTAAACAAAAGAAAACGCACACTCCAAGTGCCGCGGCGCTACTAGGTTTGGCCATGAAAGCTAACCACCCACCAATACCGATAAGCGTCCAGCCAATGACACTCTCTTTATTGATTTTTGCCTGAGCCGAGAACAAACCAGCTGCCACCACCAGAAGTGCTTGTAAATTTAGACTATTGTAACTTGGAGAGGGTACCCAAACGCTAAAAAAAACAAGGACACCAATTGCAAAACCAAAAGACATCGCGAGTCGTTGAATCTTGCCTCTGATGCCTTTAGAGAAAGTATCTTTAAGGATTATATCAACGAGAAACCAACTCAGAGCCAAAGTGGCCAGTACATTAAATATCCTCAACCGTACAACGTCGCCACCTAGTAGAAGGTAAAATGGGTGGTAAACAAATCCAAATTGCGACAGCGACCAGTCATAGAGTCCCGGGGTTGCCCCCCAAACCAAATAAGAGCTTTCGTCAGTGAAATCGAAACCATATCGACTATAGACCATTAACCAAATAAGAATGCCTAGAGCACCGACGATAGAAAGTATAACTAGGCAATATTCAATAATAGTCGAAGATTTAGCCGATCCTGGTTGAGCAACCGCCAAATCGGAAACATCGCCTTGAATACTCATTAACGTTCTCAGCCTTTATCATTGTAACAACCGAACAAAAAATCGCTTCGATAGCGTAATTTAAAGTTTGAAGCTTCAACAAGTCTCTTTGCACACGCAGCAACACCGTATATCAACGCGAGAAACTGACCATTATCGTCTTCAGCACGACGCTTAAGCGAACATCTCAAAAAAAACGCCCGCTTGGATTGCGGACGCTTTTATTGAATCAGAGCTCAAACCGGAAAAAGCGGATCTAAGGCTCAAGCCTGCGCTGTTGATATATCCAATCAACAATCTCTCCATCTGGCGCATAACCACTGACAGTGTCGCGCAACAACTGCCGCACTCTTGAGTAGTCGTCTTGCTCAACCGCAGTCAGTAAATCAGTAAGCTTGGCCTTAAGTAGATCCCAAGACAAGTGATCTTCATTCGCCGACATGATCATGGGGTGCTTAGTCGCTTCTACGTTGTCACCAATCAATAATTCTTCATAGAGTTTTTCGCCTGGGCGCAACCCCGTAAACTCGATAGCGATATCACCATTCGGGTTCTTTTCCGAACGAACACTCAAGCCCG
>Ga0157375_10006553_pt1 | contig 10134 bp, 9 predicted proteins | sample M35metaG_FD_115311 | JGI IMG/M metagenome (GOLD analysis project Ga0157375, IMG submission 115311) | Miscanthus rhizosphere microbial communities from Kellogg Biological Station, Michigan, USA - M3-5 metaG | ecosystem: Host-associated > Plants > Roots > Rhizosphere > Soil | place: USA: Michigan... | reverse complement strand
CTCGGCGCCGGCTCGGGAGCGGCATCGTGAGCCGGGGCGCCTCGTCGCGCGTCGTCGCCGTCGTCGCCGTCGTCGCCGTCGTCGCCGTCGTCGCTGCCGTCGCCCTCGCGACGCGCGCCGCGGCGACTCGCGTCGCCCGTCTCGGCACTCGCCTCGCCGCGCTCGTCGCCGCGGCCGTCGCCTTGCTGCTGCCGCTCGGCGCCGCCGCGCAGAGCGCCGCGCCGGCGTGCCCGCCCGCGGCCGTCCCGCTCGACCCCGATCGCTTCCAGGCCGGCATGCGCCAGGCCGAGGACCACGGCTTCCTCTGGCGCGTCGCCCGCGACGGGCGAACCTCCTATCTCTACGGAACGATCCACGCCGCCAAGCCGGCGTGGATGTTCCCCGGCCCGCGCACGCTGGCCGCGCTCGAGGCGAGCGAGGTCCTCGCGCTCGAGCTCGATCTCCTCGACGCCGACGTGCGGGCGCGCCTCGAGAAGGCCGCCGCCGCGCGCCCCGACGAGCGCCTGCCCGCGGCCCTCGACGCGCGAATCGAGCGACGCATGGCGGCGGAGTGCATCACCGCCGCGCCCTGGCGATCGTTCGCGCCCGAGTTCCAGGTCGCGGCGCTGGCGGTCCTGGCGGCGCGCCGCGAAGGGCTCGATCCGTCGTACGGGATCGATATCGTGCTCGCGCTCATCGGCCGCGATCTCGGCAAGGCCGCCGCCTCGCTCGAAACGCCGGAAGCGCAGATCAAGGCGCTGCGCATGCCGACCCATGCGGCGATGATCGAATTCGTCACTGCCAGCCTCGACGAGCTCGACGCCGGCCGCTCGGGACCGGTGCTGGCGCGCCTCGCGGGCGCCTGGACCGACGGCAATCTGGCCGAGCTCGAAGGCTACGAGCGCTGGTGCGATTGCCTCGGCAGCGCCGCCGAGCGCGCGGCCCAGAAACGCCTCGTCGACGATCGCAACCCGCTCCTCGCGCAGGCGTTCGATGCGCTCCACGCCGGCGGGCGATCGGTGTTCGCCGCCGTCGGCAGCCTGCACATGATCGGCCCGCGCGGTCTGCCGTCGCTGCTGCGCCAGCGCGGCTATGCCGTCGAGCAGATCCGCTTCGGGCGCTAGCGGCACGTCGCCCGCGCCGCGGCTCGGGCGACAATCGCCCCGAACTTGGGAGACCACGATGAGCGACGCCAGCGGCTTCGGGAAACTCGTTCCCGGCTTCGACTTCCTGCAGAGCCTGGTCAAGAACGCCGGATCGGCGCTGCCCGGAATCGGCCAGTGGGTCGCGCCGACGCTCGATCCGGCCGAGCTCGAGAAGCGGATCGGCGAGCTGCGAACGGTCCAGTACTGGCTCGAGCAGAACGCCCGCATGCTGGCGGCGACGATCCAGGCGCTCGAGGTCCAGCGCATGACGCTGTCGACGCTGAAGTCGATGAACGTGCAGATGGGCGAGCTGGGCGAGTCGCTCAGGATCAAGCCCGCATCGGCGCCCGCCGCGGCGGCGACCCCGTCTTCGGCGTCGAAGACAGGCGGCGGCCCGGCCGCGAAGCCGGCCGCCAAGGTCGATGCGAAGAAGGGCGCCGGCGCAGCCGCGAAGCCACCCGCCGCCGTCGACCCGATGCAGTGGTGGGGCGCGCTCACGAACCAGTTCGCCGAGCTCGCGACCAATGCGATGAAGGACAGTGCCGCCGACGCGGCCAAGTCGCTCGCCGGCGGCATGATGAAGCAGTCGTTCGACGCCGCTGCCGAGACGATGAAGAAGGTCGCCGGTGCGCCCGCCCGGGCCGTCGCCGGCGCCGCCGATAGCGTCGGCGCGAAGCTGGGCGACGCCGCCGCAGCGAAGGCGCCGGCAAGGCGAGCGGCGGCCAAGCGCCGTCGCCGCGCTCCTGAGGCGACGTGATCGGCGGCGCATGAACGCGGCGCGGCGTGATCGAGGCGTATGCGAATGAACGCAGCGCCGGCCTGCCACAGTGTCGCGCCATGAACGCGCCGCTGCCCGAAGCGACCCTGCGCCCGAGCGCCGACCGCGCCCGGCGCCAGGCGGAAGTCGTCGGCGCGCTGGGCCGGGCCGTGCCCGCCCATGCGCTCCTCTGGCGCCGCGAGGACACGGTTCCCTACGAATGCGACGGCCTCACCGCGTACCGCGAGCAGCCGCTCGTCGTCGTCCTGCCCGAGACCGAGCGCCAAGTCGCCGACGTGCTCGCGATCTGCCATCGCCTCGAGGTGCCGGTGGTCGCGCGCGGCGCCGGCACGGGCCTCTCGGGGGGCGCGCTGCCCGACCCGCTCGGCGTCACGCTCAGCCTCGCCAAATTCAACCGCATCGTCGCCATCGACCGCGCGGCGCGGACCGCGACGGTGCAGAGCGGCGTTCGCAATCTCGCGATCAGCGAGGCGGCGCGGCCGCACGGCCTCTTCTACGCGCCCGATCCGAGCAGCCAGATCGCCTGCACGATCGGCGGCAACGTCGCCGAGAACTCGGGCGGCGTGCATTGCCTCAAGTACGGCCTGACGCTGCACAACGTCCTCAAGGTGCGCGGCTTCACCGCCGCCGGCGAGGCGGTCGAGTTCGGCAGCGACGCGCTCGACGCGCCCGGCCTCGATCTCCTCGCCGCGGTGATCGGCAGCGAGGGCATGCTCGCCGTCGTGTTCGAGGTCACGGTCAAGCTGCTGCCGCTCGCCGAGACGGCGCGCTGCATCATGGCGAGCTTCGCCGACGTTCGCCGCGCCGGCGACGCGGTCGCGGCGATCATCGCCGCCGGCATCGTTCCGGCCGGGCTCGAGATGATGGACAAGCCGATGACGGCGGCGGTCGAGAGCTTCGTCCATGCCCGCTACGACCTCGACGCGGCGGCGATCCTCTTGTGCGAGAGCGACGGCAGCGCCGCCGCCGTCGAAGACGAGATCGCGCGAATGGCCGAGGTGCTGTGCGCCTGCGGCGCGACCCGGATCGAGGCGAGCGAGAACGAAGCGCAGCGGCTTCGCTTCTGGAGCGGCAGGAAGAACGCGTTCCCGGCGAGCGGGCGGATCAGCCCCGACTACATGTGCATGGACTCGACGATCCCGAGGAAGCGCCTCGCCGACATGCTGATCGCGATCGCCGAGATGGAAACCAAGCACGCGCTGCGCTGCGTCAACGTCTTCCACGCCGGCGACGGTAACCTGCATCCGCTGATCCTGTTCGACGCCAACGACGCCGACCAGCTGCACCGCGCCGAGGCGTTCGGCGCCGAGATCCTCGAGCTGAGCGTCGCCATGGGCGGGACGGTCACGGGCGAGCACGGCGTCGGCGTCGAGAAGCTGTCGTCGATGTGCGTGCAGTTCTCGCCCGCCGAGCGGGCCCAGATGGAAGGCGTCAAGCGCGCCTTCGATCCGGCCGGCAACCTCAATCCCGGCAAGGTGATCCCGACGCTGTCGCGCTGCGCCGAGTACGGCCGGATGCACGTCAGGCGCGGCCTGCTCGCGTTTCCCGAGCTGCCGCGCTTCTGAACGGATCGGGCGTGAACCCTGCGATCGAGGCGATCGTCGCGCGCGTTCGCGAGGCCCACGCGTCGGGCCGGCCGCTGCGAATCCGCGCCGGCGGCAGCAAGGATTTCTACGGCGAGGCAGCGAGCGGCGAGGTGCTCGACGTGCGCTCGCTGGTCGGCGCCGCCGACCACGAGCCGACCGAGCTCGTCGTCACCGCGCCGGCCGCCATGACCGTGCTCGAGCTCGAGGCGTTGCTCGCCGGGCAGGGCCAGTGCCTCGCGTTCGAGCCGCCGCGCTTCGGTGCCGCGTCGACGGTCGGCGGCATGGTCGCCGTTGGTCTCTCGGGGCCGTCGCGCGCCGCGGCGGGCTCGCTCCGCGACCACTTGCTCGGCGTCACGCTCGTCAGCGGCACCGGCGAGCTGATGCACTTCGGCGGCCGCGTCATCAAGAACGTCGCCGGCTACGACGTCTCGCGCCTGATCGCCGGCTCGCTCGGCATCCTCGGCGTGATCGTCGAGGTCTCGCTCAAGGTGATGGCACGCGCCCCTGCCGAAGCCACGCTGCGCTTCGACTGCAAGCCGAAGGAAGCGCTCGCGCTGCTGCACGGCTGGGGCGTCAGGCCGCTGCCTCTCGACGCCAGCGCGTGGTGGAACGGCAGCCTGATCGTTCGCCTGCGCGGCTCGCCCGCCGCCGTCGAGGAAGGCGTGCGCGCGCTCGGCGGCGAAGCGATCGCGGCTGATGCGGCGGCGCCGTTCTGGCAAGGCCTGCGCGACCAGACCGATCCGTTCTTCGTCGCCGCCGACGACGCGATCGAGCACCAGGACGCGACGCTCTGGCGCCTGTCGCTGCCGCAAACGGCGCCGCTGCTCGGCCTCGCCGGCGACGAGCTGATCGAATGGCACGGCGCGCAGCGCTGGCTCGCCACCGCGCTGCCTGCGCCGCTGGTGCGCGACGCAGCCGCCGCGGTCGGCGGCCACGCGACCGCGTTTCGAACGCGCGACAAGTCGGCCGGCGTCTTCACGCCGCTGACGCCGCCGCTGCGCGCGATCCACGAGCGCCTGAAGCGCTCGTTCGACCCCAAGGGCATCCTCAATCCGGGCCGGCTCTATCCGGGCCTGTGACGACAATCCGTTCTTCGCATGCAGACCGACATCGCTCCCGAGTTCGCCGGCACGGCCGACGGCGCCGAGGCCGAAGCCATCCTCAGGAAGTGCGTGCACTGCGGCTTCTGCACCGCGACGTGCCCGACCTACCAGCTCCTCGGCGACGAGCTCGACGGTCCGCGCGGCCGGATCTATCTCATCAAGCAGGTGCTCGAGGGCCATGCGCCGACGCGGGCGACGCAGCTCCACCTCGACCGCTGCCTGACATGCCGCAACTGCGAGACGACGTGCCCGTCGGGCGTCCAGTACGGCAACCTGGTCGAGATCGGCCGGCGCATCGTCGACGAGCGGGTGCCGCGACCCGCCGGCGAGCGCGCGCTGCGCTGGTCGCTGAAGGAAGGCCTGACGTCGTCGGCGTTCGGGCCGGCGATGAAGCTCGGCCAGGCCGTTCGCGCCGCGCTGCCGGCGTCGCTCAAGGCCAAGGTGGCCGCGACGGCGCCGGCGAGCGCGCATCGCTGGCCGACGCGTGAGCATGCGCGCAAGGTGCTGCTCCTCCTCGGCTGCGTGCAGCCGGCGATGATGCCCAACGTCAACAGCGCGACCGCGCGCGTCCTCGACGCCGCCGGAATCCAGACGCTCGTCGCCGACGGGGCGGGCTGCTGTGGCGCGATCCGACTGCACCTGAGCGACCGCGATGGCGCCCTCGATCACATGCGCCGCAACATCGACGCCTGGTGGCCGACGGTGCAGAGCGGCGCGGTCGAGGCGATCGTCATGAACGCGTCGGGCTGTGGCGTCACCGTCAAGGAGTACGGCCACTCGCTCGCGCACGACCCGGACTACGCAAGGAAGGCAAGCCGCGTCGCCGACCTGACCCGCGATCTCTCCGAGCTGTTGCCCGACCTCGTCGAAGCGCTGCGCCCTCGCCTGGCCCTCCCTCGCTCGGCGGGGGAGCGGGCGGGCTTCGGCCACCCTTCGGGCGACAGGACTGCACCCCCTCCCGGCTCCCCCGCCGAGCGGGGGAGAGCGGATCCCCTTTCGTCGACCCGCCTGGCGTTCCATCCACCGTGCACCTTGCAGCACGGCCAGCGCGTGCGCGGCGTGGTCGAGACCGCGCTCGGCGAGCTCGGCTTCGACGTGAGCGTCGCCGCCAACGAGGCGCACCTCTGCTGCGGCTCGGCCGGGACCTACTCGGTGTTCCAGCCCGAGCTCGCCAACGCGCTGCGCGACCGCAAGCTCGCCCACCTCGACGAGCTGGCGCCGTCGGCCATCGTCTCGGCCAACATCGGCTGCATCCAGCATCTCCAGAGTGGCACGACGACGCCGGTGCGGCACTGGGTCGAGGTTCTCGACGACGCGCTCGCGCGCTGACAGCGAGCCCTGGGATGACGCCTCGCTACGAGGAGCACGACCCCGATCCGGCGCTCGCGGCGCACGTTCACTGCATCTGGCTCTTCGAAGGCGACGAAGCCGGCGTCGAGCAGGCGGTTCCTCCCGACGGTCGCTGCGAGCTGATCGCCCACGGCGGCCGGCCTTACGACGAGCGCGGAGCCGGCGGCGCGTGGCACGCCCAGGCAGCGCTCCTCTTCGCCGGCCAGCTGACGCGGCCGCTCGTCCTGCGCTCGCGCGGCCCCGTCGCCGTGATCGGCGTTCGCTTCAAGCCCGCCGGCGCGTGGGCGTTCGTCGGCGCGGCGATGTCGTCGTGCACCGACCTTCGCGTCGACCTCGCCACGCTGCACGGCGATGGCGCCGCCACGGCGTTGCGCGCGCAGCTGCGCACCGCCGCCGACGCGGGCGAGCGGATCGCCGCGCTGAACCGCTACGTCGCGGCGCAGATCGCCCTGCGCGACGGTCGCCGCGACACGGCGATCGAGGCCTGCGTCGAACGCATCCTGGCGAGCGATGGCCGCGTCCTACTCGCCGAGCTGGGCTCGCTCGCCGGCCTCGGCGAGCGCCAGCTGCAGCGCCGCTTCGCCGCGGTGGTCGGCATCTCGCCGCGCATGCTCGGCGTCGTCGTGCGGCTGCGCCGGGTCTTCGAGGCGCTGCGCGACGCGCCGTGGTCGACGTGGTCCGAGCGAGCCCAGGCGGCCGGCTTCTTCGACCACCCGCAGATGGCGCGTGACTTCCGCCGCCTGCTCGGCACTGCGCCGACGCGCTGGGCGGCGCGCGGCCCCGGCCTGGCGAGCCGCCTGGCCGACAGCGGCGCCTGAGCCCGCTTGTCGCAAACCTACAAGACGGGCGCTGCGGCGCTCACTATCCTCGTCGCATCGTGAGGGAGCCGGTGATGCGGATGGTGGTCGTGATCGTGGCGTCGATGGTCTTTTTCGCGAATGCCGCGCGCGCGGCGCCGCTGCCCGACCTGTCGTGGCTGAGCGGCGACTGGCGCCGCTGCAAGGAGGGCGAGATCGTCGAGGAGCGCTGGCTCGGGCCGCGCAGCGGCCTGCTGATCGGCGCCAACCTGACGTCGTCGAAGGGCAAGGCGAGCTACGAGAACCTGCGCATCGCGGCGAGCGACGAGACCTGGACCTACTGGGCCGCGCCGATGGGGCGCACCGCGGTGCCGTTTCGCATGGTCGAGACCGGCGCGCAGCGCGCCGTGTTCGCCAATCCCGAGCACGGCTTTCCGGCCCGAATCCTGTACTGGCGCGAAGGCGACGAGCTCCTCGCGCGGATCGAAGGGACGATAAAGGACAAGCCGGCGGCGCTCGAATGGCGCTTCGCCAGGGGAACGGCGGCCGACTGTCCGCCATCGCCCTGAGTCCGTCGCCACGATCCGGGCGCAAGTGCGCGCCGCGACGCCGTCCGGCCGCAGGCGAGCGCGCCGATCAGGCGGCGTGACCGGCCTCAGGCGCGCGCCGCGACGGCGATGACGAACTCGCCCGGCACGCGGTAGCCGCGCGCCACCTGCCAGGGAGCGATCGACTCGAGGTAGCGCGCGCGAACGCGAGCTCGCGTCGCGGCGTCGAAGTGCGCCCAGGCGAGCGCGACCGGGCCGCCGACGAACGCGGCGTCGCAGGCGGCTTCGCCGTCGTCGTAGTCGAGGAGCGTCGCGATGCGATGCTGCTCGACCGCGATGAACCCGGCCTCGCGGCATTCGCGGGCAAGCGCATCGCCGGTGCCGAGCCGGAAGAACAGCGGGCAGACGTCGCTCGTCACTTCGTCCTGGACGATCGGAAAGACGGTCGACCAGCCGCACTTGCTTCGCTCGCCCCAGACGAGCAAGCCGATCCGCCCGCCCGGGCGGACGACGCGGCGAAGCTCGCGAATGGCACGCGCGGTGTCGGGGACGTACATCAGGCCGAGCGCGCAGAGGGCGACGTCGAACGTGCCGTCGGCGAGCTCGAGCGATTCGGCGTCCATGCGGGCGAACTCGACGTTGGCGAGGCCGAGGTCGGCAGCACGGCGGCGCGCCGCGACGACCATCTCGCCCGAGATGTCGACGCCGACGACGCGGCCGGTCGCACCGACGGCGGCGGCGGCGGCGAGCGCGACCAGGCCGGTGCCGCTGGCGACGTCGAGGATCAGGTCGCCGGCGCGCGGCGCGACGCGTGCCAGCAGCGTCGCCTGCGCTTCGCTCAGCTGGCTCTGCCAGAGCCGCTCGTAGTCGTCCGCCGCGCGGTCCCAGCCGTAGCGCTGGACGCGACGCTGCAGCCTCGCCTCCATGTCAGCGCCGCGTCGCGACGACCTCGAGGTACTCGCTCGGCACGACGAGCGATCCCGATCCGGCGCGATTGAGGCCGTCGAGGAGCGCGGCGATGTCGCGCTCGAGCGCCGCGCCCTGATCGGCCGGCAGCGACGCGAACGCCTTGTGCACCGGCCCGTACCAGCTGCGGAAGACGTCGATGAAGTGGTCGGCCGAGCGGTAGCGGAAGTTGAAGATCTTCTTCGTGATCGCCAGGCTCGCGCCTTCGCCGAAAAGCGTTCGCAGGTGCGCTTCCGATCCCCACAGCGCCGGCGACTGCACGCCGGCGGGCGGCGCCACGTGCTTGGCGAGCGTCTTGAAGAGCTGGCCGATGAAGCCATCGGGAGTCCAGTTGGCCAAGCCGATCCGGCCGCCGCGGCGACAGACGCGCAGCAGCTCCGCCGCCGACTTCGAATGATCGGGAGCGAACATGACGCCGAACGTCGAGACGACGGCATCGAAGCTGGCGCCCTCGAACGGCAGCGCTTCGGCATCGGCCTCCTGGAAGCGGACCTGCAGGCGCTCCGCGGCGGCGCGCTCGGCGCCGCGCTCGAGCAGCGTGCCGACGTAGTCGGTCGACGTCACCTGGCAGCCGCGCCGCGCCGCCGCCAGCGTCGCGTTGCCGTTGCCGGCGGCGACGTCGAGGACGCGCTCGTCGGTGCGCAGGTCGCACGCCTCGGCGAGCGACTCGCCGACGATCTGCAGGGTCGTGCCGATGACGGCGTAGTCGCCGCTCGCCCAGGCGGAGCGCTGGCGGGTCTTGACGGCGGTGAGGTCGGTAGGTGCGTTCATGGGCGTCTCGCTCGGAAGGAAGAAGAGCTGCCATTGCAGCGCACGCCGACGCGGCGTGTCTTGCCCCGTCGTCGCGCTCGCTTGCTCGATCGTCCGCGGCGCACCTCGCACGGCGCCGGGCGTGCCAGCGCGTCCGGGAATGCTGCCCGATCGTCCGGCACGGCGATGCTTTCCGGCCGAGCGGGGCGCGGCCCGGCCGGCGCGGGGTCAGAATTCGACCCGACGGCGACGCGATGCGGAGAAAGCGCGATGACGACACAGCAGATTGCGGCAGCGATGGAGCGGGTCCACTCGGTTCTTTCGCGCCGGCCCGAGGCGGGGATCCACGACGACGCGCCGGCGACGGCGGCATGGCAGGGCGCGACGCGCGTCGTCGTTCGCCATGCCAACGGGACGGCCGTGCCGAGCGACATGCCGACCGAGCTCGGCGGCACCGGCGACCTCGTCACGCCGGGATGGCTCTTCCGCGCCGGCCTCGCCGCGTGCGCGACGACGTCGATCGCGCTGGCCGCGGCGGCGCGCGGAATCGAGCTGAGCGCGCTCGAGGTCAAGGTCGCCAGCCGCTCCGACACGCGCGGCCTGCTCGGGATGGCGGACGAGCGCGGCGAGTCCGTCCCGGCCGGGCCGAGCCAAGTCCGGATGTCGGTGCGGATCGCCGCGACCGGCGTCGCGCCCGACCGCCTGCGCGCGCTCGTCGAGGACGGCTGCCGCTGCTCGCCGATCCCGAACGCAGTCGAGCGCGCAACGCCGATCGAGCTGCACGTCGACGTCGAGACCCACTGAGCCGCATGGACGCGCTCTCCGAGACATTGCGCGTCGTCCGCTTGGTCGGCGCGATGTTCCTTCAGGGCCGCTTCACCGCCCCCTGGTGCTATCAGTCGCCGAATGCGGACGCCTGCGCGGCGGTTCTCGAGCCGACCGCCGAGCGCATCGTCATCTTCCACCTGATCACCGAAGGCGAATGCTTCGTCGAGATCGGCGACGACGCTCCGGTGCGCCTGATCGCGGGCGATGCGATCCTGTTCCCGCAAGGCCACGCCCACCGCATGACGTCGCAGCCCGGCCTGGCACCGGCCTCGGGCGGCCGCCTCAGCGAGATGTTCGCGCGGCG
>Ga0157375_10006551_pt1 | contig 10135 bp, 6 predicted proteins | sample M35metaG_FD_115311 | JGI IMG/M metagenome (GOLD analysis project Ga0157375, IMG submission 115311) | Miscanthus rhizosphere microbial communities from Kellogg Biological Station, Michigan, USA - M3-5 metaG | ecosystem: Host-associated > Plants > Roots > Rhizosphere > Soil | place: USA: Michigan... | reverse complement strand
TCCAGTTCGAATCGCGCGGCATGCGCGATTACATCCGCAAGCTCGCGCCGAGTCGCTTCGACGATCTCGTGGCGCTCGCGGCGCTGTACCGTCCGGGCCCGCTGAACTCGGGCATGGTCGACGACTTCATCAAGCGCCGCCACGGCGCCGACGTGAGCTACCCGCACGCGCTGATCGAGCCGATCCTGCAGCCGACCTACGGCGTGATCGTGTACCAGGAACAGGTGATGCAGATCGCGCAGGTCATGGCCGGCTATTCGCTCGGCGGCGCCGACCTGTTGCGCCGCGCGATGGGCAAGAAGAAGCCCGAGGAGATGGCCAAGGAGCGCGTGAAATTCGAGGCTGGCGCCGCGGGCAACGGCATCGCACCGCGCATCGCGTCGTCGATCTTCGACCTGATGGAAAAATTCGCCGAGTACGGCTTCAACAAGTCGCACTCGGCCGCGTATGCATTGATCGCCTACCAGACCGCGTGGTTGAAGACGCATTACCCCGCCGAATTCATGGCCGCGACGTTGTCGGCGGACATGGACAGCACCGAGAAGGTGGTGACGTTCCTGCAGGACGCGCGCGCGATGGGACTGACCGTGCTGCCGCCGGACGTGAATTCGTCCGGCTACCGCTTCATCGCATTGCCCGATCGGCGCATGCGTTACGGTCTTGGCGCGGTGAAGGGCGTTGGCGAGGGCGCGTGCGAGGCGATCGTGCGCGAGCGCGAACGTGGCGGCATCTACAGCGACCTGCTGGATTTCTGCGAGCGCACGAGTTCGGCGCGACTCAACCGGCGCACGCTGGAGGCGCTGATCCAGGCCGGCGCGCTCGACGCGCTCGGGCGCAACCGGCCGTCGCTGCTGCTGCAATTGCCTGAAGTCCTGAAAGCCACCGAACAACTCGCACGCGAGCGCGAAGCCGGGCAGGTGTCGTTGTTCGGCGCGAGCGATGCTGGCACCGGGCTCGGCACGTCGCGCATTGTCCTGGCCGATGCCGACAACTGGTCGCTCGAACAACAACTCGCCGGCGAATACGCGACGCTCGGCCACTACCTGTCGGGCCATCCGCTGGATCCGCACCGCCTCGAATTGAATGCACTGACGGCCTGCACGCTCGCCGACGTCGATGCGCTGTGGCGAGAGCGCCGCGATCGCCGCGGCGAAGCGCAAGTCGTCCTCGCCGGCATGGTCGGGCTCGTGCGCCGCAAGGGCGACAGCCAGGCCTTCGTGCAATTCGAGGACGGCTACGGACAGATCGAAGTCGGATTCTTCCGCGAGAGCTTCGCCGAATTCGCCGCGCTGCTCACGCGCGGCCGCATCCTGCTGATCGACGGGGGCTTGCGCGAGGACGAATACAGTGGCGGATTCAGCCTGCGCGCGCGGCAGTGCTGGGACTTCCAGCAATTGTGCGCGCAGCACGCCCGCCGGCTGTCGTTTGCCGCCGACCTGCGCGAACACGGCTCGCTCGAAAAAATCGAACATGTCCTCGCACTCTTCCGTCCCGGCGGCACGCCGTTGCGCATTCGCCTGCGCACCGAGGCCGCGCGCGGCACGCTCGATCTCAACGGCACCCAATCCGTGCGCGCGGATCCGCAGTTGCTTGGGCGATTGCGCGCGTTGCCGGGCGTGAGCGACGTCGCGCTGCAGTTGCAAAGACCTTGGTCGAGCGAGCCACGCTGATCAGCGTCGAGTGGACGCCGGTGCGGCCAGCTCATGCGTCCAGCTTGCTGTCTCGCCGAATGATCACGAACACATCCGCGTTCAGGCTGCCGTCCGGTTCGAGCACCGCGAACTTCGCGTGTTCCGAATCGAAGATGACCGGCAGCGGTCGTTGTTGCGGATCGTGCCGCACGAAGCGCAATTCCCAGCCGAATTTCTCCAGCTCGTCCAGCGTATCGCGCTGGTCCTGGTTGAGCTCGGTCTTGAGAATCTCGGGAAGCGGCTTGCGCGCCTTGCGGCGCTCCTCTTCGACCACGGCGGCGATCTCGTGCATGGGTCCGGGCCGAGGATAACTCCAACCCGAGTCCAACGGCAGGCGTTCGTTCGGCGGCCAAGCGGTCGGAGTCGGGAATTGCTGGCTGCGGGCAATCCCAGTAAAGCTTTCCGAACCCCGCCGTTGCGGGCTACCATGCACGCACTCGAGGACGGGGAGTGATGAAAAAACAACTGGGCCATTACGAGATCGTCGCCGAGATCGGTCGCGGCGGCATGGGCGTGGTCTACAAGGGCTACGAGCCGGCGCTGGCGCGCTACGTGGCGATCAAGGAACTGTCGCCCGCCCTTTCGCACGATCCCGTGATCGTCGCGCGCTTCCTGCGCGAAGCGCGTTCGATGGCCCTGCTCAACGACCCGCACATCATCCAGATCTATTCGATCGGCCAGGAAAACGACGAGCCGTTCTTCGTGATGGAATTCGTCGATGGCACCTCGGTGGCCACGCTGATCAAGCGCGACGGCCGGCTGGATTCCGATGATGCATTGAAGATCGTGCACCAGACTGCGCAGGGGCTTTCCACCGCGCACGATCACGGCGTCATCCACCGCGACATCAAGCCCGCCAACCTGATGATCAACCAGCGCGGCCAGGTGAAGATCGCCGACTTCGGCATCGCGCTGGCCAACCACGACATGAGCGACAAGCTCACTTCGGCGGGCGACGTGGTCGGCACGGCCGCCTACCTGTCGCCGGAAGTCATGCAGGGGAACCCCGTCGATCCGCGTTCGGAGGTGTATGCGGTCGGCATCGTGTTGTTCGAAATGTTGACCGGACGGACTCCTTTCTCCGATTCGAACGTCTACAAGCTCATGCACGACGTGGTCGAGACCCAGGCCCCGGATGTACGCGAATTCAATCCTGAAATCGATCCCCAGACTTCCGCCATCCTGGCGAGGATGCTGGCCAAGGATCCCGCCGATCGCTACCAGAGCATGCATGAGCTGATCGCGGACCTGGAAACCCTTCCCTTCATCCATCGCGGTCCGATCAAGGTCATCATTCCCCCGCCGGCCGGCACGACGGGCACCATCGTTGGACTGGCGACGCCGATGACGCCGGGTGCGCGCCCGCGGGTCCCGACACCTCCTCCGGACGTCAGCAAGCGCCAGTCGACGATCACCCCGGTGCTCACCACCGTGATGTCCCCGGCTACCGGCAATCCGGTCCAGGAGCCTTCGGCGGGAGCGGCCCAGGCGCCGGTCACTTCGCTGCGTTCCCGTTGGTCCCCGCTGATCATGTCCTTGCTGATGTTCCTGGCCGGAGCGACCTGGGCCTTGCGTGGGGAGATATCCGAGATGTTCGGGGCCGCCCCCGCCCATCCGCAGACCACTGTGGCCGTCTCGACATCGACCGCGACACCCGTGACCAAGGAGGCGGAGCGCAAGACGCCGGTTGCCGCCTATGCGGAGGCCAGCATCGTCACGCTACTTGGAATGGTAGCGATGGGTTACTGGTTCGGCGTGCATCGCCGGCGCCGGGTGGAAGCCGAAGCCGGCATCCATGCGCTGGCCAACATGAAGTGGCGGGACTGCATCCGCCTGATACTCGAAGTGCTGGGCCGCGATGGCTACAAGGAGCCTCCTTCGCCCCAACAGTCAGGCGATGGCGGCACCGAATTCCTGCTGCTGCGCGGGGACGAACGCGTGCTGCTCGGGTTCAAGCTGGGCAGCACCTACCATATCAACGAGGCCAGCGTCCGCGAATTCGCCAAAGGCATCGAGATGCAGGGAGCCACGCGAGGCATCCTGCTGACGCTGGGATCGATCGAAAGCTCGGCGCTCATGATCGCCAAGCGCAATTCCGTCGAGCTGATCGATGGCGCCACGATCTGGCCCAAGGTCCGGCCATTCATCCCCGCGAATGTCCTCGATCATGTGCGCCTGCAAGTGGCGACACAAACCAGGAACGGCCTCTGGATCGGTTTCGCCAGCAGCCTCCTGCTCGGCATGGGCACGTTCCTGTTTGCAAGCCATATGTCGCCGGAAGCCGGCGTCGCAACCGGCGGTGAAACGGCAACCGCCACTTCGACGCCCGCGCCCGCGCCGCATGTAGTCGCGGCGCCTCTGCCGGCCGATGCAATCGCCATCCAGAAGAGCATTGCCGCCGCCCAGGAAAGGCGCGCCGAAGTGGCCAGGCTGACCCCTGCCCAGCTCGTAGAACGCCGCACCAAGGCTGCAAGCGAGGTGTCCACGATCGCCCAGGTGGCCCACGCGACCTGGCGCACCGAATCGACCCTCGAACTGAATCTGAAACAGAGCGACGGCGTCGATGCGAGCCTGATCGCCGAAGTCTGCCGTATCCTCACGCAATACGAGGAACTGCGATTGACCCGCCTGCAGGTCGATCCGCTCGACAACACCAACGGGTCCGTGCGCTGGGGGCAATGCCAATAGCGCGCTGCAGTCGTCCGTCGCCACATGGGGAGAATGTGCAATGTCCACGACAGGAAAAGCCTTGGTCATTGCGACCGCGGCGCTGATATGCGCCTTTTCGGCCCCGGGTGTGGCCGGCGCGGCCGGCATGGCCAAGCAGAAGACGACGGTGCACGTTGCGAAGCCCGTGAAAACACAACGCGCGAAGGCCCCGCCGGCCGGCGCGATGCTGACGAGCGCGCTGCACCTCGACAAGTCGATCAAGTGGAAAGCCGATCCGAAATCGCATTCGGTGTTTGCGGTCGACGAGCACAGGCAGTTGTGGTTCATGGACCCGACGACGGGGTGGCCGTACACGATTGACGCGAAGGGTTATGTCTATACCGCCGATCCGGCCAGCGGTGCCGTGTACAACCTCGGCAAGCTGTCGAAATGGTCCCGCCCCGCGCCGTATTTCTTCACCCTGTGGAGCTACTCAGACGGCGGTTATCGCGTGCCGACGATGGACACCTACGTCACGATCTACACCGACAACAGTTCCCCGGCTTACAGCTACGACTCGGCCTACAGCGAAGTCTGGGAGTATCAGGATTACTTCAGCTCCGAGCAGTTCACCGAGGAAACGGTCGACACCACCGAGGAAACGACAACCGAAGAATCCAGCGAGGCAACGACTGAAGAGCACGAAACATCGACTTCCGAGGAACATGGCGCGGAGTCCGCTGCCGGTCAGCTCCACGACGAGCCAGCCGCGGAGGAGCATCACGAAGAGCCCGCCGCGGAAGAACACCATGACGAGCCTGCCGCGCAAGACCATCAGGACGAGCCCGCCGCGGAAGAACACCATGACGAGCCTGCCGCGGAAGAGCATCACGACGAGCCGGCTGCCGAGGAACACCCGGACGATCCGGATTCCGAAGAGCACAACTGAGGCAATTATTCGCCTGTCGCCACCGGCACCAGCCATTCGCGCCGATCCGTGCGCCAGGCCGACCAGGGCTGGCCGTCCGCGCCAATTTCGAAAACCTGCCATGCATCCGCGCGCGGGAGGAATTCCAGCGGCGATTCACCGGCGTCGAAGCGCGGCAACCACGCCGCGATGTCATGGTCCGGTTCGGTGCGCAGCGCCGCATAGCGGGTGACGCGCGTCCACGGATCGGTCACGAGCGGGAAGAACTGCGTGACGCCCTGGCGCAATCCGCAGGCGAAAACCCGCGGGGCGCCATCGACGCTCCGATGCACTTGCATCGGCCTGAAGTGATCGGGATCGTCGAGAGGCTGGCGTTCGGCGTGCAGGTAGAAGCGTTCGTTGAGCGGGCTGACGCATTGCAGCCACCAATGCGTGACGACGTCAAAGCGGGTACGGCGGATCAGCTCCTTCGGCACCAGCCGGCCATCGGCGAAACGCACGACGTCATGGCCGGGACCTTCGTCCACGTCGGCAGGCAGCGACGTCCAACGCGGCGCATCCTGTCCCGACAACCGGTACGCGATCGGCCAGCGGCCAAAGGAAAGGTAATGCGTGCGGCCACCCGCCTCGCTCGCCAGGCAATGCCATTGCGCGCCATCGAGGGAGATGATCCCTGCAGCGGGGATGTCCGCATCGGGCTGCACGCGATGCCTGCCCCGCGCGTTCTCGATGAGTTCGTACGCCGGATGCCTGCGCTGCGTCGGCGGCGCCCACGGCATCGGCGGCAGGCCGAGGCGGATGCGCTTGAACAACGCCGAGCTGTCGATGTCAGTCTGCGAGGGATAGCTCGGTGGCGCGCCGGCCGGCTTGGCGTCGTTGACGGTCTTGACCCAGGTCACCGTCTGCATGATCACGGTCTTTTCGTGCAGGCTCAGTGGCGGCACTCTGGACATGGTCAACCCTGGCGGACGCTTGGCGGTCGCGCAAGCATAGAGGAAAAGCCGTCGATCCCGGCAGATGAAAACACGTCGCATCGGCGGTCGAAATCCGGCATTACCCTGATTCGAGCCACGCGAGCCACTCCTGCAACATCGATCGACGCTTGCGCCGCCAGCGTTACAATTCGGCGATCGACTGCCGGTTCCGGGGAACCACCTTGCTGATCCTCCCATTGCACCGCAGCCTGAGCCGGTCGAATTTCCCGTTGCTCACGGTGCTGCTCATCCTCGCGAATTGTTTCGTATACGCGTTCCTTCAGTCGGGCGACTCGGCCATCGAACGCCGTGCGGTTGAGTACTACTACCAGTCCGATCTTGTCGAGATCGAGTTTCCCGCCTATCTCGCATGGCTGCGTGGCCACGGCGGAGATCCCCAAAAGATCGAGTTAGCAGAATCCGCACCGACGGCGATCCAGCTGCGCCTTATCGAATCGGACGACGCGTTCATGGCGGCGCTGCATGCGGACCGCATCATCGAGCCATCGAACCCGGACTACGCCGGCTGGCACGAAAAGCGCCTGGAGTTCGACCGCATCATCGACAGTACCTTCACCAGCAGCCATGACCTTCGTTACTCGCACTTCGAGCCCGGACGAATCCTGTGGTCGATGTTCATGCATGGATCCCTCATCCATCTGCTCGGCAACATGATCTTCCTCGCGATCCTGGGGATGCTGGTCGAAGGCGCCCTCGGGCCGCGCTGGTTTCTCGCTCTGTACCTTGCCGGCGGAATTGGCGCTGCCCTCGCCACGCTCGGATGGCATTCGGGCCTGGAAGGACAGTCGCTCGGCGCCTCCGGGGCCATCGCGGCCGTCATGGGCGCCTTCTGCGTCTTCTGGGGACTGCGCAAGGTGCGCGTGTTCTATTGGTTCTTCGTGGTCTTCGATTATGTGAAGGTGCCGGCCCTCGTGCTGTTGCCGTTCTGGTTCGCAGCTCTGGTGCTCCTTCCCATGCTAAGTCCCGAGGAGCACACAGACTTTGCCGACCATGCGGGGGGCATCGTCTCCGGCGCGATGCTGGCGTTTGCGTTGCGCAGATCCGGCCGGGTCCGCGACGACTTCGTCGAGGAGGACGAGCGCGTCGACAAACGCAAACGCGACGAGGCCGCATTCGAACAGGCGCAGCGGCTGCTCGGCCAACTGGAAATTTCCAAGGCCCGCGAACTGCTCCTGCGCATCGACAAGGCCGAGCCCGGACAATTGCGCGTGCTGGTCGCGTTGTACCGTTGCGCGCGCTATCGCGGCACGTCCGCCGAACTCGATGCCGCGGCAACGCGCGTGCTCGGCTACGCGGCCGCCAGCGATGCGGAGATGCGCGAACTCAAGACGGTGTACGACGACTACGCGAAGTCCTGCGCCGGCGCGCCGCGGCTCGCACCCGCCCTGCTGATGGGCTTGCTGCCTTTCCTGCAGCGCCTGGGCGACGATGCCACGATGGAATCCCTGTTGCGCGACGTGGCGGGACGGGAGCCCCAGCTCCCCGGCTTGCCTGCGGCATGGCTCGAGGTGGCTCTGCGCGCACCAGACGGATCGCTCGCACGCCGCACGCGACTGGAATTCCTGCTGGAGCATTTCACAGACAGCGACTACGCGCCCAAGGCGCGCTTCCTTCTGGGCCAGGGCTGACGCGCCGGCGTTTCGGGGCGTCTTACGACTGCGGGCGCGCGGGCTTCTTCGTGGCTGCGATCATGCGTTCGATCGCCTGCAGTTTCGCGTCGATCTCCGGCATCAACGGGTCGTTGGGTACCGTCTGCTTCAGGTACTGAAGCAACGCGCAAGCCTCTTCATCCTTGCCCACGTGTTCGTGCAGCAACTCGGCGGCCAGCAGGTAATTCGCCGCGACGTACTGGCTGTTCGGGAATCGCTCGTGGAAGTCCCTCACGAGCAGCAGCGCCGCCTGCGGCTGGTTTTGCCGCGAGGCCATGTGCGCAAGCTTGGTGACTTGCAGCGCGGTGGCAGGTGCGAAGGTCGGGTCGATCGCCTGGCATTCGCGCAGGAGTTCCACCGCGGCCCGATCCTCCTCGCGATCGATCAGGTTGCCGATGGAATCGCGGCCATGTTCGAGCAGGCCAGCCTTGTCGTCGGCCGCCCGTAGCAACTTGCGGTACTGCGCATGCACGGCCGGGCTCACGCCGTGACCGCGCAGCAGTCCGCGGGTACGCTCGGTGGCTTCCTCGAGTTTGCCCTCGCGCACGAGCGCGCCCACCTCGTCGAGCGAAGCCTGGGTTGGATCGGCGTGGAGCGCCGGTCGCACCAGTTGCGCCGCCTCGGGAACGAAGCCGAGCTCTTCGTGATACTGGTAGAGCAGATAGCCCATCAGGTGGAACGTCATCACCAACGCGTAGTTGGAAATGATCCCGATCACGACGACCGCGACGGGCAGCGGCAGGAGGCCGTGCGCAACCTGCGTTGCATACGCTTCGCTCAGGAAGATCACCAGGCACAGGCCGACCACGGCAAGATAGGGCCAGCCCACGCCGACCATGATCGCGAGCCATTTGAGCGGGTTCAACGCCGCGATGAGGCTCTCTTCCATCGCAAGAGTCATCGTCGCGCCGGGCAACGCGATCCCGAAGAACAGCAACAGGATCAGCCCCGGGCCGGGACCGAGCTTGGCCATCACGATCGCGGCAACGATGAGCAGGATCAGGATCAGCCCGATGAACTTCCAGCCGATGCCGCTACCGCCCGACGACGCGACATCGGGCGGCTGCAGATAGCCATCCGCGGTCGCGCGCAAGCACTCGAACCCATACCGGTACATCGCCGCGACCAGCGCAAGCACGATGAAGATGCCGAAGACCGGCAACAGGAAGACGAGCCTGCCAAGCGCGAGCAGGACGATGGTAGCCATCGCGCTCGCATGCGCTGGATATGACATGACACCGGGCAAGCGCTCCCAGAACGGGACGATGGCGACCGGAGCTGTCGGGGACTGTGCGGACATGGAGGAAATTCGAAGGGACGGAAGCGGATATTGTCCGACATATTGCACTCCATCGCCCGGCCCAAGAGCGAGGCGACTGTTTCCAGCAGGCGGTCGCCCAACGCAGCCGGGCCATCGAACTGGAGCCGCAGCCCCGCTCCGGCTATCATCGCCTGCCCGCCTCGCGCGGGGTGACTGGAACCCGATGAACCCGAACTTCCTCGATTTCGAACAGCCGATCGCCGAACTGGAAGCCAAGATCCAGGAGTTGCGCCATGCCAGCCATGCGCCTGCGGTCAACATCGACGAGGAAGTCCACGGCCTGCAGGAAAAACTGCGGACGCGAACCGGAGAAATCTTCCGCAACCTGACCTCATGGCAGGTATCGCAGCTCGCGCGGCATCCGGCGCGGCCGTACACGCTCGACTACGTCGGCGTGATCTGTGAGGAATTCCACGAGCTGGCCGGCGACCGCGCGTTCGCGGACGACGCGGCGATCGTCGGCGGCCTCGCGCGCATCGACGGCCGCAGCATGATGGTCATCGGCCACCAGAAAGGCCGCGATACCAAAACGAAAATCCGCCGCAACTTCGGCATGCCGCGCCCCGAGGGCTACCGCAAGGCGCTGCGGCTGATGAAGATGGCCGAGCGCTTCGACCTGCCGCTGCTGACCTTCATCGACACGCCGGGCGCGTATCCGGGCGTCGGAGCCGAAGAGCGCGGCCAGTCCGAAGCCATCGCGCGCAATCTCATCGAGATGGCCGAGCTGCGCGTGCCGATCATCTGCACGATCACCGGCGAAGGCGGCTCCGGCGGCGCGCTCGCGATCGGCGTCGGCGACCGCACGCTGATGCTCGAGTACGCGACGTATTCGGTGATCACGCCCGAAGGCTGTGCATCGATCCTGTGGAAGTCGCCCGAGAAGGCGAAGGATGCCGCCGAGG
>Ga0157375_10006550_pt1 | contig 10136 bp, 7 predicted proteins | sample M35metaG_FD_115311 | JGI IMG/M metagenome (GOLD analysis project Ga0157375, IMG submission 115311) | Miscanthus rhizosphere microbial communities from Kellogg Biological Station, Michigan, USA - M3-5 metaG | ecosystem: Host-associated > Plants > Roots > Rhizosphere > Soil | place: USA: Michigan... | reverse complement strand
TAATCCAAAGTACTTGCTGTTCCGCGAGAACGGGACCTCTCCGGTGTGCGTTGCCCAGGTAGGCAGCCGCGATGAACTGACAAGACTCGACGCAGTACTGCAGAGGATCCACTCCATCGCACCGGAGCTCGTCGCAAAACCGCTGGGAATGTCCCCGTTCGGCGACCGCTGCGTGCACTTGCAGAGTGGCATGCCCGGGTTGCCGTGGTTTGTCATCAAGGATAAGACCCGTTCGAGGGAGCGGTGGCTGCACCTTGCCGCGCTCGCCGGCACCGCATTGCAAAGACTACAAAATGCCGTGGGCAAGCAGGCGGAGTGGCATTCCCGGCTCAAACCCGGAGAGGAACTTCGCCGTCAGGCGCGAATCTGCGCCGAACAAGGTGTGGAGCTATCTACACGCGCAACGCTGCACATCGAGCAGCAAGCCGGTCTGCTGGATTCCCTGGGAGAAATCACTTCGCAGTACCAGCACGGCGATTTCTGCCTCAATAACCTGCTGGTGAGCGACTCCAGCGTGGCAATCATCGACTTCGACGAGTTCGGCAGGACCGTGATGCCGCTGCACGACGAGATCGGCCTCGCACTCTCCATCGCCGACCTCTCGCCACACCGTGGCGTGTCGCCCACGCCCAAACACGAGCAGCTGCGGGGACTGTACCTCCACCATCTCCTGTGGCGTATCAACCAGACTCACCACTTCCCGACCCGCAAACGGGCGCGCCAGGAGTTGTTGGCGCGGGTGGAAGCGGCTCCGGGACTGGCCCTCGACTCGCTGTCACCGTGAAAGTTGTCCCTTTGACTTCGATGCAGTTCACAGATTTGGTTAGTACTAACACCTGCTTTGCGCCCTTGTCGCCGCCCGAAGACACCCGCGGCCACCGTCCTAATTGAATAAAGTCGGGCGTCTGTCCGACGCCCGGTGTGCAATGGCTGTGGCTGGAGACAGGTTGCGCGGCCCTGGTATTGCGAATAGCGTTCCAGTGCGACGAATCGCGCCCCTGCCAGCCATTGATGAGCGTGGCGGTTATTGTCTTGCGTCGCTCCAGCGTGCCAAGCAGTACGCAAGCAACTGAAGGCTGCGTGATGCCCGCTCTCCACCTTGGGACTTATTTTGAGGAGCTAGATTGATGCCACGTTCGAAACAAGCCAGATGGCTGAGCCTCGTTGGTGTGTCGACCATTCTCTGCGGCATGGCCACTGCGAGTTTCGCGCAGACGTCGGTCACCGTTCGCACGGCATCAGAACTGATGAACGCCGTCTCGAGTGCCAACAGCGCCGGCGGAAATCGAATCATCAACGTGGCTGACGGCACGTACACACTGACCGACACGCTTTACGTCAACGCGTCCAACATCACGGTGCAGGGCGAATCCGCCAAGCGCGAGGCCGTGATCATCCAGGGTGATGCCATGAGCAGCACCGCGCGCGTCGGCAGCCTCTTTCGCGTCGCTGGCAGCAACTTCAAACTGCAGGACGTGACGCTGCAACGCGCCGGCTGGCACACGATCCAGATCGTCGGCGAAGCGAATGCGGACTCTCCGACCATCAGGAATTGCATCCTGCGCGACGCGTATCAGCAGCTCGTGAAAGTCAGCAACGATCCCTCCAATCCCACCGTCGTATCCGACAATGGGTTGGTCGAAAACTGCCTGTTCGAGTACACCGCCGGAATCGGTCCGCAGTACTACATCGGCGGCATCGATGCGCATTCCGCACGCGGCTGGACCGTGCGCAACAATGTGTTTCGCGACATTGCGAGCCCGAATAGTTCGGTGGCGGAATTTGCCATCCATTTCTGGGACAAGTCGGCGAACAACCTCGTCGAAAGAAACCAGATCATTGACTGCGATCGTGGCATCGGCTTCGGTCTGCAAGACAAGCCCAACGATGGCGGCATCATCCGCAACAACATGATCTACCACTCCGCGAACGGCGATCCGTTCGCCGACGCGGGCATCGCGCTCGCGGACAGCCCCAATTCACAGGTGTACAACAACACTATCTACCAGGAACACAGTTTCCAGTGGGCGCTGGAATACCGCTTTGCCGCGACGACGAGCACGCTCATCGTGAACAACCTGACGAACAAGCCCGTGATGGCCCGCGACGGCGCTACCGGCACCGCCGGCAACAACGTGGCCAATGCGGCCTCGTCGCTGTTCACGCAGGTCTCGTCCGGGAATCTCCACCTGGTGAAATCCAGCTCGGGCGTGACCGACGCGGGACGGACCGTCAGCGGCCTCACCAACGATTTCGATGGCAACGCGCGTCCGCAGGGCTCGGGAATCGATATCGGTGCCGATGAACTCGCGGGGGCGGCACAGGCCGTGCCGAAGCCGCCGACCAACGTACAGGCCAATTGAAGTGAAAGTATCGGATGACTCAGGAGTGCATTTCCAAATGATCAAGCGGAACATATTGCGAACCATTTTTCTGGCCGCGTCGCTCGGCGTCGCGCTTGGGACGTCGCTGCAGGCCGTCGCCGCGCCCGACGTCACGCAGTTGACCTACCTCGGCAAATTCACGCTGCCCTCCGGGTTCGAATACGGTGGTCGAGGCCTCGCCTACAACCCCGCACGCAACTCCCTGTTCGTGTCGGGATTTACGCGCAGTCCAATCACCGCCGAGGTTTCCATCCCGGCGGTCGGCGGGCAAGCGAGCATGCTTCAGCCGCTCGCAGATCCGACTGAAGGCCGATCAGGCCAGGTCAACAACGACTCAAACGACCATGTCGCCGGCGGATACCTCGTCTCGAACGGCAAGCTCATCGTTTCCGTGTACGCCTACTATGACGGCAGCAGTACGGCAGTCCTGTCGCACTTCACGCGTCCGCTCTCGCTCAGCACCAAGGGACAGGTAGTTGGTCCCGTGCGCGTGGGCTCGATGAACGCCGGCTTTTATGCCGGCTACATGACGGACATTCCTGCCGAATGGCAGACCAAACTGGGCGGAAAGGCGATCACCGGCCAGGCACACATCTCGATCATCAGCCGCACGTCCTACGGTCCCGCGGCGTTCGCTTTCGATCCTGAGAACATGAGCGCCACTGGCGCGAAGCCGCTGGTCTATTACGACATCACGCATCCGACGCTCGGCACCTGGGACCACACTTCGCAAGGGACCAAAATTGCCAACCCGGATCCGTACGTCGGAATCGCCGACGAAATCACCGGCGTCGTTTTCCCGCGCGGCGGTTCGAGCGTGCTCTTCTTCGGCCGTCACAGCACGTCGGTCTGCTACGGAGATGGCTCGCCCTGCGGTGATCCGACCGATTCCTCGAAGGGCACGCACGGTTATCCGTATCAGCCCGTGATGCTGGTCTATGACGCCAACGATTTCGCCGCGGTACGTGCGGGCACGATTCAGCCGTGGCAAGTGCTGCCGAAATTGAAATGGGTGCTGCCGTTCACCGACTCCACCGATGCGTATCACATCAGCGGCGCGGCCTACGATCCGGCGACGAATCGCATCTATGTCGGGCAGTACTTCACGCATGGAGACAATTCGATCATCCACGTGTTCGCGCTGCCCGCCCCGGGCGTGCGCCCGGCAACGCCGACGAACGTGAAAACTTCCTGAGATTCCTCGGGCGGGAGCGGCCATTCGGCCGCTCCCGCCTTCAGGTCCTTTGCGGACGCCTGGGTGCGCTCAGCTCAAGCCCTGCGCAGCAATTTCCGAGACTTCCTTTCGCCCTTGCCACCTGCGGGCGCAATGTTCGGGTCGCCGACGGGCGCCGGACTGCGGCTGCTCAGGTACAGGACCGCGTTCACCATGACTTGCAGGAAGTAAGCGACCTCGAACTGCTGCAGCGACAGGAAAAGTGAGCAGACGACCAGCCCGCAGGTCGCGACCAGCGTGGCTTCGTTCACCAGATAGAGCAGCTGGACGCTGCGGTTCGCAGGGTCCGCCTCGGTGCGCGCACGCGTTACGTTGCCGTTTTTCCACAGGGCGATGATGGATGTCACGAAGATCAGCACGTACATCGCACCGGCAACCACGCCCGATTCAGCGGTGATCTGCAGAAAGGTGTTGTGAGCCTCTCTCGGGTGCCGATCGGAATAGTCAGGGAACGCCGGACCAAAGGATGCGAGGCCAACGCCCGACACGGGGTGGTCACCGATCATCCGCAATGCGGCTTGCCAGGCCTCGATGCGGGTCGCCGCCGAGGACTCGGTGCGATACTCGCTGATCGTTTCGGCGCGGCTCTTCATGAGATCGCCCGCCTGCCACTGGTAGACGAAAAAGAATGCCGGCAGTAGCAGAAGGCCCAGCATGCGGTGCTTGGATCGCAATCCAAGGATGAGAGTTGTCGCCGCGACTCCCACCAGTCCACCGCGCGACGCCGTCAGAAAGATCGCATGCCAGGTAAAGGGGATGACGAGCCACAGGGCCCACCGCTGCCAGCGCGCCTTGAACATGAAGCCCATGTTCCAGAGGAATGGCTGGGCAACGACGAACAACATCGCGAAATTGTTTTCATCGCGATAGATACCGACACCGTCCTGATCCACCGGCCCTGCCAGACGGCCGAATATCTGGCCCGTCAGGTACTGCGCGTTCGCCCAGTACGTGAGGTAGATGGCCGAAATCATCATCACGATCACCAGCCACTTCAACGATCGTTCCGAGTTGACGCACACGCAGCCGACGAGCATCAGCACGAAGATCTTGTTCAGCGTTTCCAGGCCCACCGACGGGTCGCTGAAACGATAAGGCCCCTGCGCGTCGACGTAGGGGCCTGCGAAATAGGACAACACGAAAGCCAGCCAAAGGACCAGCGCAAACATCACGCGCCGGTTTTTCATGATCGAAAGATCGTATTTGCCCGACAGCAATCGCCACAAGAAACCGATCAGCGTCGGTATCAATACCCAGTAGACGGGCCGCAGGTCTTCGAAATTCCAGTACCAGACCGCCTGCGGCGTGAGGATCACGAACAGGTACGCGCAGACGACTCCAATCCACGGCCGCGCCAGACTCACGACGGAGATGACGGACAGAAGACTCAGGAAAAATAGGCGGCCCACGTGCTTCCGATTCCTTCAGTTCGCTTGCGCCGCGGCGTACGACTTCAGCAGCGCGCGGCAGATTGCAGGCCAGCCATACTGGTTTTCGACGAGTGCGCGGGCATGGTTGCTCAGGCTCGAGGCATCCTGTGAGTCCTGCAGCACGTGTATCACGGCACGCGAGAAACTCGCTGGATCGTCGGCGATATGCAGATGGACTCCGCTGCGCGCAGCGATGCCCTCCGCTCCGACCGTCGTGCTGATTACCGGCACGCCCATTGCCATGGCTTCGATGATCTTGAGCCTGGTGCCACTGCCACTCAGCAACGGCACGACGAAAGCGCCCGCCCGCTGCACGTGCGGACGAATATCCTCGACCCGCCCGGTGAGCACGATATTCGCATCGGCTGCGGCGAGGTCACGCAGACGACGCGAAGGATTGCGGCCGACGACGACGAACCTGATGTCCGGAACCTGCTGGCGAATCAGCGGAAGAATCTGCGTGCAGCAGTACCACACTCCCTTTTCACAGGGGTCGTAGTCGAGCGTGCCCACAAAGGTTATCTCGCGGCTGCCCGCGGGCCGCATTGACAAGGGCCTGAAGTATTCGAGATCGGCGCCGTTCGGGATCACTGCGATCGGGCTAACCACTCCGAGTTCACGCAATGCCTTCTCGTCATCATCCGAGCACACCAGGCACAGGTCCATGAGATTGCAGACGCGGGCTTCGAAAGCACTGAGCTTCGGCAGCTCATGGCGGAGAATCAGCTTGTGCGGGAAGCGAGTCTCTGCCGGCAGCGTGGTCTTGACCTGGTTCGCGACGACATTGTGTTCGTCGACGATGCGCAACACACCGGGCGGAACATCGGGCTCGTAGAGCGTCGTATCCAGGTGATTGAAATGCACGGCATCGAACGCCCGATCCTTCGCGGCGAATATCGAACGGATTTCGCGATGCACCGCCCGCTCCGTGTGCCGGAGCAACACGAAGGGCGCCGCGCCAACCAAGCTGCGTGCGAACAAGATCGCCGATCCGAATAATCCCGTCTTGCGAACACGAACGAGGCGGATCTCGCGGCAGAATGGCCGCAGCGCCAGCAGGTGCTCTTCCAGCACGTCGCCGGAATCCGTCGCGAGCAGAGTCACCTCGTGCTCCTGCGCCAGACCCCGCAGCAGGTTGTAAGAACGTACGTTGCCGCCGTTATCGAGCGGATACGGAAACTTCTGCGTGACGAACAGAATTCTCATGGCGCGTCCGGCAGGCGCGGCACACCCACAGCCTCGCGCCGCGCGCCGTTCAGCACCTGTCGATAGAGCTCGAGGTAACGCGCGGCCATCGTTTCCGCTGAAAATTCCGCGCGCACGAACTGCTGCGCAGCGGCGGCAGTCGATGCACTGTATTCCGGACTCTCGAGCAGCCTGGACAACGCGACGAGGAGACCTTTGCTGTCGCCGAATTTGAAGAGCTCACCTGTTTCGCCGGGCCGAATAAGGGTGCGACAGCCGGGAATATCCGTTGCGGCAATCGGAACGTTTGCAGCCATCGCTTCGAGCAGGCAACGCGGTGTTCCCTCGAGTTCCGAAGGCAGGACGAAGGCGTGAAAGCCCTTGAGCAACGCGATCCGGTCGGGACGATAGCCGAGGAAATGAACCCGCGCGGTTTCACCGAGCTGCGCGGTCAATTGCTCGAGCTCGGCGCGCTGCGGACCCTCGCCCACCAGGCACAACCGACGGTTTTTCATCGGCAGCTGACTGAAGGCGCGTATGAGTGTGTCGATGCCTTTGCGCGGAATGAGTTGGCCGATGTAGCCGACCACCGTATCGCCGGCTGCCCGCCATTCGCGCACTTCGTCCGCCAGCTGTTTCGTGGCATCGACCTCGGAAAGGTCCACGCCATTGCCAATCAAGTGCAACTTCGAGCCGAGTCCCGGTAGTTTGCGCAGGCCCCGGTACAGGTCATCGGACAAGGGAACGACGGCGTCCAGGAAATAGAACGACAAGCGATCCAGCGCTTCATATATGCGCAGCATTGGACCGGCGTTCGAGCTCCAGCCATGCGGCGTGGAAACCACTTTGCAGGCGGTGCCGAGAACGGCTGGCCGGCCGAGGACGTCCGTCTTGTAGCCATGTGTATGCAGAATGTCGATGCGATTTTCGCGAATGAATTTCTTCATCTGCCCGATCGCCGCCAGGCTGAGTTTGCCGTGTGCTTCGAAGACCGCGGTTCGCAGGCCCATCGAGGCGGCGTGTTCGCACAAGGGCGGAAATCCACCGGGCGCATCCTTGATGGCGCCGACGATGGATTCTATTTCGGTGGCCGGCAGATGTTTCACCAGCGCGAGGATCCAGCGCTCGGCGCCATAGAGGCCCGTCGGACTCCCGAGATGCAGCACGCGCAGCCTGGTCGCACTCACTGTGCTGACTCCTCAAAACGCTGGTGCATTGGTCTTCGCCGCCTTCGCCCACAGTTCGAACATCATCAGGCCCCACAGGAAAACATTGTGATCGCGCGACCCGGCAAGATGCTCACGCCACATGGCGCCGACTTTCTGTTCGTCGAGCACCTCTCTGAAAGTACGCGGTCCGTCGAGCAGCAATGATTCGGCGAGTGGCCGCAACTCTCCGCGCAGCCAACCCGCGGCGGGGATGGAAAAGCCGCGCTTCGGCGCAGAGGTGACCGCAGGCGGCAGGCGACGACTCGCCAGTTCCCGCAGCAATACCTTGCCGCGCCCCGACCGGATCTTGAGGTCAGACGGCAAGCGGGCACCAAACTCCAGAATCCGGTGATCGAGTAGTGGTGCCCGCACTTCGAGCGAATGAGCCATGCTCATGCGATCGACTTTTGCGAGCACATCGTCGGTCATGTACACGTTTATGTCGGTGTACTGGCTGCGCCCAAGCGCATCCGTCGCGTCGTTGCCCACATAAAATGGCTGCACCACTTCCATCGGCGTGAATCCCTTCAATTTGCGCATGAAGTCGCCGGTATAGAGGTCCTTGCGCGCGTCCTCGCGCAACCAGATCAGATCGCGGTAGAAGGCTTGTGCATCGCCGGTCGCGAGATTTTCGAAGATGGTCTTGAGCCGCAGCGGTTGCGGCAGGCGCGCCGACGCCGGCCATACGGCACCCAATGCGCCAAACAATGGTGCGCGCAACGCCATCGGCAATGCCGAGCGAATTCGCGCCTCGAGCATGTGGGGTCGGTAGCGGAATGTGTAGCCACCAAAGCCCTCATCTCCTCCGTCACCAGAAAGTGCGACCGTGACCGTCCGCCGGGCCATCTCGCACACATACCAGGTGGGTACCGCGCTCGAGTCCGCGACCGGCTCGTCGAAGTGCCAGGCAATTTTGTGAAGGATGTCGGCCGCACGCGGATGCACGACGAACTCGTGGTGATCCGTCTGCAGGTGCGTCGCGACGATTCTGGCAGTCTCGAGTTCATTGAACTTCGCGTCGTCGAACCCGATTGAATTCGTGATGACAGGCCGGCCCGACAACCGCGCCATCGATTCGACCACCAGCGATGAATCCAGGCCTCCGGAGAGAAAGGCACCGAGAGGAACTTCACCGACGAGTCGGCAGCGCACCGCGTCATCGAGGAGCGGCTCGAATTCATCCAGCGCCTCCTCGAGCGAGCGCGGGACGGAGTTGGCGAAACTGAGATTCCAGTACGGCTTCGGCGCCGCATCTCCCGCCGCGGAAACAAGCATCGTGCGCGCCGCCGGAAGTTTGCGCACATCCTTGTAGATTGTTCGCGGTGAGGTGATGTACCCGAGGGTGAAGTAGCAATCGAGTGCCTGCGGATCGAGTTCGTCTCCCACGAGACCACCTGCGCGCAGGGACTTGAGCTCGGAGGCGAAACAGAACATCGATCCGTTGCGGTAGTAATAGAGTGGCTTCTTGCCAACCCGATCTCTCGCCAGGAAGAGCGTGCGCTCGCGCGTATCCCAGATCGCGAACGCGAACATGCCATGGAGGCGCTCGACGCAACGCTCGCCCCAGTGCAAATACGCATTGAGGATGACCTCGGTATCGCTGTTGGTGCGGAACACCAGGCCCGCTGCGCGAAGTTCCGTGCGGACTTCGGCGAAGTTGTAGATCTCGCCATTGAAGACGATTTGCAGCCGTCCCTCGGCGACCGACATCGGCTGTTGTCCACCGCGCAGGTCGATGATGGCGAGACGCCGGTGTCCGAGCGCTGCGTGCTGATCGACGTAGACGCCCGCTTCATCCGGCCCGCGATGGAAAAGCGCATCGCTCATCGCACGAATGCGCCGCCCTGCCACGGCCTGATCATGCCCGGCGAAATCGATGAAACCCGTGATGCCGCACATGCCGGATTACTTCGCCGCGGAGACTGGCAGTTCGCGGATGACGCGCGCCGGATTGCCCGCCACGATCACCTGGTCAGGCGCGGCATGGATGACCACCGATCCGGATGACACGATGGATCCTGAGCCGAGATCCGCCATGATGATGGCGCCTTCTCCCACCCAGGTGGCCCGCCCGATCCGCACAGTATCGAAATGCGTGGTTTCGGTAGTTAGACCGCCGGCGTCGTCCAGATGCTGGCGCTTGCCGCTGGGAATACTGACGCGGCTGCCCAGCATGACCTGCTCGCCTATGTCCGCATGGCCGATGACGCAGTACGCACCCATGGATGCGTGTGCGCGCAGCGTGACCGCCCGATGCACGAGTACCGATCCGAATCCCACATGAATCTCCCAGGAAGTATTCCGCGTCGTGGCCCAATAGTAGGCAGCCCTGAGGAACGCACCGGGCAGGCCCGGTGCCGGCGCAAGCGCCTGTGCGCCGATTGCGAATACGATTTCGCACTTCTTCGACAGCATTCGCTCGATCAGCGCCAGCACGATGAACGGCGAGACGATCACCACCGCCACAAGATGAACGCCGAATTTGATCAGGCGCCTGGGCGTCATTTCGGGGAACGCCCGTCGACTGCCGCCGACGCATCGAAGAGTTGTCGGTAGAGCGTGCGGTAACCATCGATCATGTGGCGTCGCGTGAACTGGCCGACATAACGTTGTCGGCCGGCGTCGGCGATCGCCGAGCGGCGCTCATCGTCGGAAGCCGCGCTGACGATGGCTCGTGCCAATGCATCAACGTCCT
>Ga0157375_10006549_pt1 | contig 10137 bp, 6 predicted proteins | sample M35metaG_FD_115311 | JGI IMG/M metagenome (GOLD analysis project Ga0157375, IMG submission 115311) | Miscanthus rhizosphere microbial communities from Kellogg Biological Station, Michigan, USA - M3-5 metaG | ecosystem: Host-associated > Plants > Roots > Rhizosphere > Soil | place: USA: Michigan... | reverse complement strand
CGAGCTGGGATATCAACCGTGAAATCATTTTGCGACCATTACCGCGAAAGAACTGTTCGCAAATGAGTGATCTCCGGGGCTGAGCGGATTACTTCTTGCCGCGTTCCCGGGCAACGTCGGCGACGCATCTGATTGCGAGCGCAGTCCAGCCGGTCTGATGGCTGGCTCCAAGGCCGCGACCGGTGTCGCCGTGAAAATATTCGTTAAAGAGCACAAGATCTCGCCAATATGGATCGGTCGCGAAGCGTGGATCGTCACCATTGCAGGGACGTCGGCCGTTTGCGTCAGGGAGGAAGATGCCGGCCAGACGAGTACTGAGTTCGAGGGCGACCTGGCGCAGGTTCATCATGTGGCCCGAGCCAGTGGGGCATTCGACTCGCAGGCTGTCGCCGTAGAAATGGTCATAGCGTTCCAGTGCCTCCAGGAGCAGGAAGTTGATCGGGAACCAAATGGGCCCACGCCAGTTGGAGTTGCCGCCAAAGAGACCGGTGGTGGATTCGGCCGGCTCATAATCGACACGATACTCGCCACCGCCGGCGTTAAAGATGCAGGGATGCTTCTCATGGTATTTTGAAACGGATCGCAGACCGTGCGGAGAAAAGAACTCACTTTCGTCGAGCATATATCGAAGGACACGTTCGAGCTGATCGCGGGCCGGGATGGCGAGGAGAATGAGGTCATTGCCGGTTGTGCCCGCCGTGATGTTTCTTGCGAGCTCGGGACGATGCTCCATAAACCATCGGAAACGGCGATAAAAGCCGGGTAGCTTCTTCATGGTTGACTGCTCCAGCACTTCCACCGCAATCAAGGGAAGCAGACCGACCGCCGACCGTACTTCCAAGGGAATGACTCTTCCGTCGACCTGCAGCTGGTCGTAGTAAAACCCATTAGCTTCATTCCACAGTCCGGTCCCGCCCATATGATTTATGGCGTCGATGATTTGAACGAAATGTTCGAAAAACTTGGACGCCATGTCTTCGTAGGCCAAATCAAGATGCGTGCCGTCACCCTTAGCCAGTTCGAGCGCCATACTCAGCATTGTGCCACAATAAAACGCCATCCACGCCGTGCCATCAGCCTGCCGAAGGCTGCCACCGTCAGGGAGCGGCTTGGAGCGATCGAACAAGCCGATATTGTCCAACCCTAGAAACCCGCCGGAGAACAGGTTTTCGCCATTAACATCCTTGCGATTGACCCACCAGGTGAAGTTCAAAAGAAGTTTTTGAAAGACCCGTTCGAGAAAACCAAGGTCACGTGCCCCTCGGGCAGCGGTTATTTTATAGATTCTCCACGCTGCCCAAGCGTGGACCGGCGGGTTCACGTCACCAAAGGAAAATTCGTAGGCAGGAATTTGCCCGTTTGGATGCATGTACCATTCGCGCAGAAGGAGGAGGAGTTGTCTCTTGGCGTACTCCGGGTCTACATGAGAAATCGGAATGACATGAAAAGCTAAATCCCATGAGGCAAACCATGGATATTCCCACTTATCCGGCATCGAAATCACGTTGCGGCTATATAAATGGGGCCATTTACTGTTGCGTCCCACGAGCCGGCTCGAGGGCGGTGTCGGGCCGGCTGGATCGCCGTGTAGCCAATCCGCCACGATGTAATGATAAAACTGCTTGCTCCAGAGAAGTCCGGCAGCCGCCTGGAGAATGATCTGGCGTTCCTCTTTGTTCGGTTTCACCGGAATGACCGAGTCATAGAACTGGTCAGCTTCTTTCACGCGGACGGCCAACGTTTGATCGAATGATGCTCCCAGCGGATCGGCCGACGCTTCTTTTTCCGGGAAGAGTCGCAATGAGATCGTTTGAGTCATCCCGGCGGGAACGTTGAGCACGTAATGTAGCGCTGCTTTCGTGCCTGTGTTCGACGGATTAACAGCCTTGCTGTTGCCATGAATCACATATTCGTGGAAGGCATCCTTCACAAATGCGCCGGCCTCACCAATGCCCCAGAGTCGATGTGTGTTTGTCTCGTTTTCTGTAAATAGTGCGGTCGGAAAGTGTCCTGAGGGATCGGCGCCGGCACATAGGAAAAAGCGGCCGAGGCTTTCCTGACTGAGCGAAAGACGATCCTGCTCCTCCAGGGCAATGCCGGGTTTGAAAGCGGAGCCTTCCTCGATCTTGCCCCACGACCAATCGTTGCGAAACCAGATGCTGGGCAGCAGATGCAGAGTCGCGGCGTCTGGACCGCGATTGGCGACGGTGAGGCGAATCAGAATGTCGTCAGGCGAATTCTTGGCGTATTCGACAAAGACATCGAAGTAGCGGTTTTCGTTAAAGATGCCGGTATCGACTAACTCAAACTCGGGATCGAGTTTGCCGCGCCGGCGATTTTCATTCACCAGCCAGGTATAGGGAAACTCCGTCTGGGGATATTTGTAGAGCGCCTTCGCATAAGAATAGGTCGGCGTGGCCGCGAGATAAAAATATTGTTCCTTTACGTCTTCCCCATGGTTGCCTTCCGGGCCGGTAAGCCCAAAAAGCCGTTCCTTAAGGATTGGGTCCTTTCCATTCCAAAGCGCGAGGGCAAAGCAAAGACGGCACTCGCGGTCGGTCAATCCCAGTAACCCATCCTCGCCCCAGCGATAAGCGCGACTGCGGGAATGATCGTGAGGAAAATAATCCCAACACTCGCCTCCCGCCGAATAATCCTCCCGGACCGTGGCCCATTGGCGCTCTGACAGATAAGGGCCCCAGCGTTTCCAGTTCGCGCGGCGGCTAGTGTCGTCTTCGATGCGTTGTTGTTCGGCTATGGTGGTCATGTCGTGAATTGCAGGATGTCATTCTCCAGGCGAATGAATTCACCTAACGACCAGGCTTGGAATGGACAACCACGCAGGGTGTGCGGAGGATCTCCGTCGGCAATCTCGGCCAGGTGATTAATCCCATAATGATTCATGGCGTCGGCCAGCGGAAAAAGAAAGCGCCTGGTTGCCTCCGTCCGAGTCTCGGCCGTATTCCCGTGAACGCGCAACCATGCTTCGACAAACGCTGCGATCAAAAACGGCCAGACTGTTCCCTGGTGATACGCGCCGTCGCGCTGGGCCACCTGGCCCTGGTAATGCGGGACATAGCGTGAATCATTCGGAGAGAGCGAGCGTAGTCCGACTGGAGTAAGGAGCTTGCTTTCAATCCGGGCCAGCGCGCGGCGTGAATGATCCAAGTCCACCAGCGGAAACGGCAGTCCACCCAGGGCAAACACCTGATTCGGGCGGAGCGAGCTGTCGTTGCGCCCCGGTTGATGATCGCAATCGATCACATCGAACAAATACTCACTAGACTCATCCCAGAAACGCGGCAGGAACGAAGCGAAGGCCACTTCAAAAGCTGATCGAAAACGCGAATGCTTTTCGCGAGCACTCCAAAGCGCATTGATCCAGAGCGCCTGGATCTCGACGGGTTTTCCTATTCGCGGGGTGATTTCATGATCGCCGACGCGCGCATCCATCCACGTCAATTGCATGCCCGGCTCGCCGGCACGCAATAAACCGTCAGCCGGATCCATCTGGATGCAATACCGTGTGCCTCGCGTGTAGCCATCCAGAATGTTTCCTACCGCGGTCCAGAGTTGCTCGCGAATCTCCGGCGATAACTCACAGTTCGTTCGCTCCGCTGTTTGGAGAAAATCGTGAACTGCCACAATAAACCAGAGTGAAGCATCGACGGAATTGAACTCCGGGGCCTGGCCATCGTCGGGAAAGCGATTCGGAAGCATTCCTTGAGAAACCTGGCCAGCCCAGTTAGTAAGAATGGAGCGTGCATCTTCGAGGCGGCCAGTAGACAGGCAGAGACCGCGCATCGAGATGAAAGTATCGCGCCCCCAATCAGTGAACCACGGATAGCCCGCGAGAATCGTGGTGCCGCGACGTCCACTTACAATATAGGCATCGGCCGATCGACAAACAGTGCTGGCGAACTGTTTACGTCGCGCTCGCTCTTCCTTTGCCGCGGCCTCGAAAGCGTTGATCGCATCCGTGGGACACGATTCGCCGTTTGCACCAAAGACGATGACCGCAGGACCATTTTGTAGTGAAAATGAGAACAATCCAGGCACCGCGAGATCTTCCAGGAAGTCAAGCCCGCGGGCTTGCTCCTCGGAATACCGAAAGTTTCGATACCAAAGCGGTTCGGCGAGGAAACTGCCGTTCGTGGTGCAGTCGATCGTGGGGAGTGATTCGTAAGGCTGCCATCTCACCGTCTGGCCGAAAACGGTCGAGGCGAACTTAAAGGCGCCATTCTCATGGTGAGTAGAGTGATAGTCGCGGCCCGCAAGAAAGGGGCGGATCAGCAGCCGCGCGTCGGGATGGTCCTGAGTAAGTTTCCACGACAGGTAAGTCCGTCGGGAGGCGCGGTGAATGAACAACTCGTGCTCCACTTGGATCTCGGCAGCCACGCGCCATTTCCAAGACGGCCAGGGATCGGCGGAGAATTCCGTGAGATCGGGAGGGACTGGCGCGATCACATCCGGCCAATAGCGTTGCGGGGCGAGACCGAGTCTTTGGCCATTCACTTCCAAAAAGACTTCCAACCCCGCGACCATCAGGAAGCGCCCTTCAGGTGGCTCGGTCGCGACGAGCAGGAGACCGTGATAACGCCGGGACCGGATTCCGGAAACCGTTCCGGAGGCGAATCCGCCCTGACCATCGGTCTCCAGCCATTCCGCGTTCAGGTCCGGAATCATAGCGTCGCAATTGCTGGTGAACTCATTTGTGCGGATTGAATCGCAATCGTATTCGCGGAGCGGCGCCGCAGCCATTGGTTTATCGCGAAGAGCGCAATCGCAACAGGGATAACCGCGAGATACGGCCAAAGGTCGACGAGACGCCCGGTTGGAATCACGACGGGCAAAGCGCAATTCACGGTCGCTTCGTCGTGATGACGCCGGACTGAAACACGCAGGCTCCAATCGCCCGTTGCCGGGAAAACTACATTTGTGTTGTAGAGAAGTTTGTTCGTTCCCTGCCCGCGGGTGACGAGAATGATCGAGGGCTGGTGCGTCTTTGAATCGCCGCGCATCGTATGACCAGTCATGGGCCCGCGCCCACCGATCTCGCCCTGTTTTTTAGACTCGTTAGGTTGGATCAAATTGAGCTTCACGAGGGCGTCCAACACGACCTGTTTCGTCTCGCGATCTTGAACCATTACGCCAATCTCCACGGGAGCAGCCGTGAATACTTCAGAAGGGGTGAAGATCGTGATGAGAAATGGCCCTCGCGTTTCCCGTGCGCGCACAATGCCACCGTCGGCCTGGGCTAAACGCGGAACAAAGGCCACTGCGACGAGGAAGAACAAGCCCAGGCGTTTCATCGGAGCATCGCAGTCATGACCATCCCCCGCATCGGCATCGGTTGAAGAAAAATCCAGATGCCGGTGGCGTAGAGCGCGAGAGCCGCGCCGGCCCACGGAGCGAGCAACGCAAGCGCGGGTCGGGCGTGCAAGGCGCAGCGCCTGGCGATCCGCCAGCCAACATAAAGCGAAAGGAGGAGACCGGCGTCGAGCAACAGGATTTGCAGCCCCAGCAGGGTGGTGGCGCTGAAGCCAGGAGACAATATGATCCAGTTTGAGTCACCTAACGAGTAAATGCTCAAGTGGTCTGCACCTTGTTCTAAGGCCGGCCAGGCGGCGCCGTAGCTTGTCAGCAGATGAAAGAGGAAGTGTCCAGCCCACATCGCAGTCCCGAGTGGGACTAAGGCGAGAGAAAACCGACAAAGAAGTTCGCGCGCCGGTGTCGTGACTCTGCTCGCAACACGCCCAAGCAGGGTAGTGCCGCCAATGACAATGACGGGAAGCAAAAGAAGCGCAGTGAAAAAGAAAAAGATGGTAAATGGAAGCGCCGGGATCGCTCCCCATTGCAAGGGCTGGTTCTTCCATTCAGCGACAGGATCGACCATCGCTGCTGCACCAGCGAAGGCGGCGAAAACAAGCATGAGCGCGAGCGCCGCAATATCCACCCGGCGCGACAAACGACCGAGAGATGAGCGAACCGGATCGCGGATCAGATCTGCCCCGGGCGTCGTGACAAGCAGCCCGATGTTGTCGTGCGGACATGCCCGCACGCAATCAAGGCAGAAGGTGCAATCAAGGTTGCCAGCTTTGCGCGGGATGTAGAGGTCCGTCTCGCAACCGCGGTTCTGATCGTTGCCCCGCAGGCAATCGTGAGTCTTACAGTTAGCACAGACAGCCGGCTCACGCGCTTTTACTTCGAGGGGTGAGACAAGCGAGGAGACGAATTGAAATTGTCCGATGGGGCAAACGTACTTGCAAAAACTTGCTCCGCGAAAGAACGCATCGAGGACGAAGGCAGCGAAGAAATAACCGATGATAAGCCACGCCGTTAACGCCGGCCTGTTCCATAGATCGAACGTTTCGTAAGCCCAGAAAAAAAGCGCGAGCAATGCGATGGCAAGCCATTTCGAGCGCAGCGCACGGGGCCATGCACGCCCTCCTAGTCCAAGCCGTCGTCCCAGTTCACGCGGCAGCATGAAAGGACATGCCATGCAGAAAAAATTTCCGGCCACGAGCAGGACAACTACGGTAAGTCCGCGCCAATATATCCACGGAAAGACACCCGCTAGGTTTGTTCCGCTGACTTGCGAACCGAACAGGCCGTCCGCGATGACGCCAAGAGCGGTAAGAAGGAGCACTGCTTGCATTGCGCGCCGGCCCAAACGCGCGCGGAAAAACCGTCCGAGAATCGGCGCAGTCAGGAGATCAAATCGTCGCGATGCAGCCAACGGCACCGCTGGCCGGCGCGAAGGCACGACAAGTGGAATTCCCGACCTGACCGGACTCAGGAGGGCGCGAGCCGGTGAGAGATACTGGATTGCCAGTATCGTAGCGGGTACGAGAAATATGACAGAACCGGGTATCCACATGATCACGCCGGCTGCGACCTGATCACTCAGGACGGTTGTGCCGAAGAGCCGTGGAACGGTTTCATAAGCCGAATAGAGCGGGCGGTCTGAGAAAGTTAGGATAGCGCAGAGCACGGTGTTCACCACATCGGCCGCCAGGAGGTAAAGGGGGATTGCCCAAAGCGGCCAGTGCGGACGGCTCGGAAACGGGCGCACGACCGGCCACCAAAAAAGTAATGAAGTGCCAAAGAAGCAGGCGTGCTCGAGTTTGTGCAAGCCGGGCGAACGCAGGGCGAGATCGAAGGCGGCGGGTAAATGCCACCCGCAAAGACTTACGACCATCGCCAGGCCGCAAACCGCGGGGTGCGTAAGCGCGTTTCCGGAGCGGCGTAAGACGGACCAGGTGAGGAACGGCCCGAGTCCGTCGTGGACGAAGCCGCGCGGAAGTCCACGCAACAGCGGCAAGAGAGGCGCGCCCAGAAGAATCAGCGGCGGTGCGACGAACATGAGCAGAAAATGTTGCACCATGTGGGCCGATAAAAGCAGACCGGAGAAGGCATCAAGTGGTGATGCGATGGCTATGCATAACGCAGCAAGTCCGCCGAGAAACGCGACCAGCCGCCAGACCGGAAATCGAACCGAGATGACCCGGTGTAGGACGCGCCATCCGCGCAAATAGACGAGAACCAGAATGATCAGTCCGAAGGCGAGCTTTGGATCAAGCGACCACGAAGTAAGAACCGCTTGAGCGGTAGGAGACATTTCCGATCACGGTCCTTTCGGCACAGAGGAAGTGCTGACAAGCGCGGCATTCTCCGCCGGTCGTTGTCCGGGAGAATGGAGGGTTTTGAGAAATGAGACGAGAGCGGTCGCCTGCGAAGGGCTGAGGTTCTTTCCATAGGCCGGCATGTTGCCACCGCCCTGGATGACCTGCCGGAAAAGCTGGTCCTCAGTCAATCGAGTAGCAACGTCGTCGAGCGCCGGACCACGCTGGCCGCCTTCGCCGCCGAGCGCATGACAATTACGACATTGCATGGCTTGAATCACAATCGCGCCCTGAAGTTGAACCGGGGTGCGACCTTTGAGAAATTTCTCCGGCACCGGCGCGCTACTCCACGCGTTCATATGCGGCGACCACCTGGACTTAATGCCAAGTTGGGTGGTCGCAGCGAGCGCGATAATGATGATCAGCATGATCAGAACCGCCACCGGCCGGCGGAGCCAGCTTTTCTCTCCAGTCCCGGAGATGAGCGGCAGCAAGATGAGGAGGCCGATCCCAACGACCGGTCCGACAAGGAGCAGAAAGGTCTCCATGTTTGGCGGCAAAAGAGCCAGCGCCGCAAATATCCAGAGGAAAAAGAAATCGGGCACGGGAGAAGTCTGCACGACGGTCGGGTCGGGTGGGCCATTCGGCCCAAACGGACCGAAAATCGCAGCGCAGGCGATGACCGCGAGGATGGTGATGCCGGAAAAGACGAGATCCTTGCGAAAAGCATCGGGGATGAAAGGGACCCCGTCCTTCAGTGTTTCTTCGTGATATTCCTTGAGATAGGTTTCACGTTTCACCAGACGACCCGGCACCGGCCATTCGTTAATGCCGAGTTTGAGTACCATGAGCAAATGCACGCCGACAAAGGCGAGGAGCATGCCGGGAATGACAAAAACGTGAAGCGCGAAAAAGCGTGAGAGCGTTTCGCCTGCGATGATCGGGCCACCCAGCATAAGCTTGACAAGCTGGCCCCCGATGAGCGGAACACGGCCCATGATCGCCGCGCCGATGCCGAGCCCCCAGTAGGCGTCCTGATCGAAACGCATAACCTCACCGGTGAAGGCCATGCCGAGAGTGAGGACGAGCAGGAGCACACCGACCATCCAGGTCAGCTCACGCGGATATTTGAACGCGCCAAAGAGGAACACCTGGCACATGTGGAGTAGGACCATCGCGACCATGAAGTTTGAGCCCCAGCCGTGCAGCGCGCGGATGAACCAGCCGAAGGTCTGCACCTGGTTGAGGTGCTGCAGGCTGCCCCACGCGCCATCGGCCGCCGGCACATAGACGAGCGCCAGACAGATGCCGGTGACAACCTGCAAGATGAGCAGGGTGAGGCTGGCGCTGCCGAATACGTAGGCCCAGCTCGCGCTGCGGCGCGGCACCCTATGAGTCGCGGCCTCCCGCACAGGCTTGCCGAGCTGGAGGCGCGCGTCAAACCATGCGCCAACGCTTTTGAGGCGTTCGATCAGGCGCATGTGCCGCCTTTGATTTTCCCCACCGTTGCCACGCTGGGCATGTCAGAGAGGGTCGGCATCTGGCCGGCTTTGATCCAAAGCTGGCCAGCGTCGATCTTGTAGTCATAGGTAAAAAGTCCCCGCGGCGGCGGACCCGAGGCGCGCGAGCCGTCGGCGTAGTAAACGCCGCCGTGACACGGACACATGAAGAGGCCCGATTGCGGAAACCATCGCACAGGGCAGCCAAGATGCGCGCAGTTGACCGCGAACACCTGCCACTGGTCCGTGCTCATTCGCCGCACCCAGCACGCCACATCGGCGGTGTCGCCGTCCCACGGTACCGAGGTGGGATTGCGATACGTCGCGAATCGCGTTTGGCCCACGGGATACTTCGTCAGTTCCCCCAAGGAGACCCACGCAAGGTCCTTGTCCATGCGCCGCCGGCTCGCCGGCGCGATAATGTAACCGATGATCGGGATCGCAATCATCGCGCCCGCAAGAGCATTGATACCTATTCCCAGGACGCCGAGCATTTGACGGCGTGAAAGTTTCCTGACGGTGGGCGCCGTGGATTCTGGGTCTTCGGGTTTGTTGTCAGGGCTGGATTCAGACATGAGTGTTTCTCCTCGTTTGGAGTTTATGGTTTCGTTTGCGAAGTGGGATAAGGCTGGCCCGGAGTCAGGAGGCGGTGCGAGGCGAGCCACGCCACCACGTCAGTCACTTCCGAGTCGGTCAGCGCGCGGCCGGACACGCAATGTTGCCAGTCAGGATGGCCGAGATCGGGGCGTCCGGCGATCACGGTCGTGCGTAAGTCCTGGTCGCTGACTAAGGCGAGAAATGATCCGTCGACGATCGAGCCGGTCGTGGTCGTGCCTTTGCCATCCGCTCCGTGACACGAGGCACACGCAGTTGCAAAAGCTGAGCGCCCGCGCTCCGCGTCACCCGTTGCCGTCGCGGCATAGGGCGGCGGAGTTACGCCTTGCAACGCACCGGCTTTCGCCCAATCGCGGATGCCGTGGACTAGAACTTCAATCTGCGCGTCAACCAATTCG
>Ga0157375_10006542_pt1 | contig 10142 bp, 6 predicted proteins | sample M35metaG_FD_115311 | JGI IMG/M metagenome (GOLD analysis project Ga0157375, IMG submission 115311) | Miscanthus rhizosphere microbial communities from Kellogg Biological Station, Michigan, USA - M3-5 metaG | ecosystem: Host-associated > Plants > Roots > Rhizosphere > Soil | place: USA: Michigan... | reverse complement strand
TTATATCAATATAAAGATGGGAAAATAGAATTATTAAATTTACCATTTTCTACAGGAGATATTTCAGTAGCAACTCAAAATGCTCTTTCTAATGATTTTTGGATCACTTGTAGTGGTTGGAAAAATGAAGCAGAAAGATTTAAATATAATTCATTAACTGGGAAATTTGTTGCTGAAAACTTAGCTCCTGTTATTGAATATCCAGAATTTAAAGATATTCTTGTAGAAGAAACGACTGTAAAATCACATGATGGATTAGATATTCCTCTCTCATTGATTTACAATAAAAACATAAAAAAGAATAAGCACAATCCTTTAATTATGGATGCTTATGGAGGTTATGCCTATAATAATAGTCCTTATTTTGATAAAACCTATATGCTTTGGGCTTTACAAGGTGGTATTGTTGCAATTGCCCATGTAAGAGGAGGAGGTGAGAAAGGAGAAGGGTGGCATTTAGGCGGATATAAAGAAACAAAGCCCAATTCATGGAAAGACCTAATATACTGTGCAGAATATATGGTGAAAGAAAACTATACATCACCTGAAAATACAGCAATTTGGGGAGCAAGTGCAGGAGGAATAACTATTGGTCGTGCAATGACTGAAAGACCTGACTTGTTTAAAGTCGCAATTATTAATGCAGGTGTAGTAAACGCATTAAGGATGGAATTTACACCAAATGGTCCTAATAATGTGAAAGAATTAGGGACTGTTAAAATTAAGTCTGAATTCAAGTCATTACTGGAAATGGATGCTTATCAGCATATTAAAAAAGGAGTAAAATATCCTGCATCTCTTATTACGGGAGGTATAAATGATCCAAGAGTATCTCCTTGGATGCCAACTAAATTTGCTGCGAAACTCTTAGCTGATAATGCTTCAAATAATCCAATACTTTTAAAAATAGATTATGAGGGAGGTCACGGAGGAGATATACCGTTGTCTCAAAAATACTCTAATTTAGCTGATATCTTTGCTTTCGCACTATGGCAATTAGGACATCCAGATTATCAACCTAAATAAAAACACAAAAAAATAAAATGTCTCGTTTTCCCTATCAATTTTTTGAAGAGTATGTAGTTCGTACTCCGTTGTTTTCGTGCAGTGATTTTCTGGAGAAAATTAATGGAAATACATTAACAGATAAGGAATTAAAAGAAATTTGTAACGATCCTATTTTTCAGGAAGCTATTTATCTGGCGTCACCTTATCTTTATGAAGAGCTGGTTCAATGGCTTATTTCAGAAGAAAGAAATTCTTTACAACCAAACGAAAAACTAAAAAACACCATATTAAAATACTATAGCCGAATGAGTACTCGCTGTACTCCTTTCGGTTTGTTTTCCGGAGTTGGGTTGGGGAAATTTAGAGATGAGATTTTTATTCTGGCTGCTAATAGGTTAGACACTTCGACTCCGCTCAGTGTGACAAGGGATACAAAATTAGATATGCATTTTTTGGTTTCTTTAGCGAAACATTTTGATGCAAATCCTTTTATAAGAAGCAAAATCCAACATTTTCCGAATAACAGCATCTATAAAATCAGAGACAAAATCCGGTATGTTGAATATGAGAATGTCAACGGGAAAAGAGATTATATTATTTCAACGGCACCACTTTCAAATGAATTGGAAAATATTTTACAATTTTCAAAGCATGGAAAAACGATTCAGGAAATTGCAGAAATTCTTATTAATAATGAAATAGGAGAGGAAGATGCAAAAGAGTTTATTGATGAATTGATCGATAATCAAGTATTGGTTAGTGAGCTCGAACCCAATGTTTCAGGAAATGATTTTTTAGATAAACTGATTTCCGTTTTACATAGAATAGGATTTAATGAAGAAGAGGAAAAATTGAGGAAAATAAAAGATAAACTCAATAATTTAGATTCAAACCTTGGGAATCCTGTTTCACATTATACAGAAATTGAAGAGCTTATCAAATCCTTTCAGACTGATTATGAAAAAAAATATCTTTTTCAGACAGATTTGTATTTTGATCAAGCAAAAGAACTTTCGACATCCTGGAAAAAGGAATTAAAAAAAGGAATGAGTTTTTTAAATAAAATGACTTTACTCAATAAAAATACTCACCTCGAAAAATTTAAAAAAGCATTTTATGAAAGATTTGAAGAACATGAAATGCCTTTATCTTTTGTTCTTGATGCTGAAGTTGGGATTGGTTACAGGCAGGATGTGATCTCAAAAGGAGTACATCCTTATTTGGAAGATATATTGCTTCCGGTTTCTCAGAATAAAAAAGAGCTTTCAATTCAATTAAGCCCAGTCCATCAAATCCTTAATGAAAAACTGCAGGAAGCTTTGTCGGAAAATCTATTAATTGTTGAATTAACGAATGAAGATCTTAAAGATTTTGAAGAAAACTGGAATGATTTACCAGATACCATCTCTTTTATGACCACTATTGTTTCAGAAAATCAACGGGAGAAAATGATTTTAGATGGTGGCGGAGGAAGCAGTGCAGCCAATCTGTTAGGAAGATTTTGTTCCGAAAAATCAGAAGTGCAAAACTTTACAAAATCAATCGCTAAAAAAGAAACAGAATTGTATCCGGATAAAATATTGGCAGAAATTATTCATTTACCGGAAGCAAGAATTGGAAATGTGATCAGAAGACCAAGCTTAAGAAATTATGAAATTCCTTATCTCGCAATATCTGTTTTGCCGGAGGAAAATCAAATTTTGGTTGATGATTTATATATTTCTTTAAAAAACGATAAGATTATACTGCGTTCTAAAAAGTTGAATAAAGAAATTAAACCTTATTTAACCAATGCACATAATTATTACAGCAATTCTCTGCCCATGTATCATTTTCTGGCTGACTTGCATTCGGATAATAAGCGAACAGGAATATATTTCAATTGGGGAGGTTTGCAACATATTTATAAATTTTTTCCAAGGCTGGAATATAAAAATATGATTTTGTCTAAAGCCGCATGGAAAATTACAGAAAAAGATATTGAGCCTTTAAAATTATCAATAAATAATAAAGAAGAATTTCTTTCGGATTTGAATTCATGGAGAATCAAAAGAAAAATTCCGGTATGGATTCAATGGATGCAATCGGATAATACTTTGACGATGAATTTAGAAAACTATGATTTTGCCAAACTTTTTATTCAAATTATCCTGAAAGAGAAATCAATCATGATCGAAGAGTTTTTATACAATGAGAATGATGATTTTATGCGTCAGTTCATTTTTTCAATGCATAGATCAAATTAGATGGAAACGATCAGAAAATTTACTCCCGGAAGTGAATGGTTGTATGTAAAAATGTATACAGGAATAAAAACTGCTGATATCATTTTAGAAGAAGTGATAAAACCGCTGACAGAAAATCTCCAACGGGAAAATTATATTTCAAAATGGTTTTTTATTCGTTATAATGATCCAAAACCTCATATAAGAATTCGTTTTGAGTTGATTAATTCAAAAGATAATGATCCTATTCTTACCCAAATTAATGAATCATTGAAGGAATTTATTGCATCCGGTGAAATTTCAAATTACCAAATTGACACCTACAATCGCGAAATTGAAAGATATGGAAGCAAAACAATGGCTTCTGCAGAAGAGCTATTCTATAAAAACAGTGAGTTTACATTGGAATGTTTGCAGCTTGATGATGAAGAGAAAATTATTGCTGTAATTTTTCATATCGATAAGGTATTGGATCAGTTAAATCTTTCCATAACCGAAAAACTGGAATGGATAAAAGATTTCAATCAAGGTTTTAAGCAGGAATTTAATGCTGATAAAAAGCTGAACAGTCAGTTAGATAAAAAATATAGAAATTTTATTCCACAGTATTTTGATTTTTTGGAATCAAATGATTATTCGGAATTTAGAAGTATCATTATTTCTACTATTGAAAAAAGTAAATTATCCTTGCAAAATATTGTTTCCGAGAGTGATCATAATTTCTTACAAGTTTTCTTTCAAAGTATATTTCATATGAATATCAATAGAATGTTTGTCTCAAATCAGAGATTGTTTGAAATGATTATTTATGATTATCTTCATCGATATTACAAGAAAATGGTTTTTCAGAATAAAACAGATGAGATATTTTTAGTCACAAAAGGGACGAACGATCTGTAAATATATTAGATGATTAAGGGACGCTTCGACTCTGCTAAACGTCTTAAAAGCCAAAGAAAGTTTAAAACTTAAAATCTTTTGCTCCTGCAAAATCATGTAAAAAGATTATCATTTTTTGTCTAATATTATAAAATGAAAAAAATTATATTGTTGAATTTTCTCTTTGTTTTTTGTAATGTCTTTGCCCAAAAAGATGTAAAAGAACCTTTTGTAATCTACGACATCATACATATTACCACAAAAGATAATGCTACCCTTACTTTGAGTGTTGTTTTAAATAAAAATGAGAAACCGGAAAATACAATCCTTATCAATACCATATATTCGGATCCGAAAAATATTGATGGAGCTAAATATTTTGCAAAAAACGGATATGCAACCGTTATTTTAAATACAAGAGGGAAATTTTTAAGTACAAATGAAATTGAACCTTTTGAGCATGAAGCAGATGATATTAATGAAGCGATCGATTGGATCATAAAGCAACCCTGGAGCAACGGAAATGTAGGAATGATTGGAGGAAGTTATCTTGGTTTTAGTCAATGGGCGACGGCTAAAAAGTTGCATCCTGCGTTGAAGACAATCATTCCTGAAGCCGCAGTCGGAATAGGAACAATGGATTTTCCTATGACCAATCATATATTCATGTCTTATTCGGTGCGGTGGCTGGATCATGTTACGAACAGTAAAATGACGGATTATGCAAGTTTTAATGATACAAAAAAATGGACTTCTATCTACAAAAAATGGTATGAAAGCGGAAAATCCTTCAGAAAACTGGATTCTATAAGCGGAAAACCCAATGCTATTTTTCAACGTTGGCTTGATCATCCGGATTATGATGAATATTGGAAAAAAATGATTCCATATCAAAATGAATTTTCTAAGATCAATATTCCTGTTCTGACGACGACGGGTTACTATGATGCCAATATTTCAGGGGCTTTATATTATTTGAAGCAACATTATAAATACAATGCGAATGCTGATCATTATTTAATTATTGGTCCATACGATCATTCAGGTGCGCAGGGAAATATAAAAAATTCGATAAGGAATTATACTATTGATCCCGTCGCCAAAATAAATTTATATAAAATTTGGATTGAATGGTTTGATTACATTTTTAAACATAAGCAAAAGCCAGATTTCTTAAAGGATAAAATCAATTATCAGGTCATGGGAACCAATCAATGGAAGAGTGTAAATTCTATGGATGCTTTTGAGAAAAATAAAGCTAAGTTTTATCTTAAAAATCAAAATTCACAATTAATATTATCCAATGTAAAGTCTAAAGGTGAAAAATTTTCAACATTAAAAGTTGATCTTTCGGATAGAACGGATGTAGACGAATTGATGAACCAAAAAGGAAATATTATAGATGACACATTTTACACTAAGAATAATGTGTTGTTTTATAGTGAGGCTTTTAAAAATGATTTCGAGCTTTCAGGAAGTTTTTCAGGAAGTCTTGCAATGTCTGTCAATAAAAAAGATGTTGACCTTTATTTAAGTTTATATGAATTAATGCCTGATGGAAAAAGCTTTTTCCTTTCGAGTTATGTGACGAGGTTGAGTTATGCTAAAGGTATTGAAAAAAGAAACTTGCTGACACCTTATAAAAAAGAATTTATCCCGATCAGCAATAATAATACTTTTGTAAGTAAAAAGATAGGGAAGGGAAGTAAGCTTGTCCTGATGATTGGTGTAGTGAAAAGTCCGTTTTGGCAACTTAATTACGGAACAGGGAAAGATGTAAGTGAAGAAAATATTTCGGATGCAAAAGAACCTTTGGAAATTAAATTTTATAATGACAGTTATATAGAAATTCCTGTTGCTGAAAATTAAATTATAATTTAATATTAATTTCAGGTTAATACTTTTCAGGATCAATTTTTAAATTTGAATTAAACTTTACGGTTTTGACACTTAAAATTCATTTTGAATTAATAAAAAAATCAAAATTCAAACAATCGATTGATTTGATTAATTTTTATATATAAAATTTACATTGAAATGCATTTTTTACATTAAATAAATTAATATCTGGAGAATAATTTAAAAGGAAACGAACTCAAAAAAACTTAAAAAATCTTAAATTTTTCATAAAGTTTAAAAAAAAAGTAAAAATGTTTTTGTACTATTAAAATATGTTGTACTTTTACAACGCCTTGAATGAGGGAACAAGTCAAGGTAATAAATTTTTTTTCATCATTTGTGTTTTTAGAATCGTATCGCCTGATACGATTCTTTTTTATTTTGTATTCATATTCTCGTAATGTATGAGTAAATCTATAAAATACGAATAGGTAACAGAACCTTCCTGTTGGTTACTTTTTAAGAACAGATTGTTGGTAAATCCAAAAAAATCATCCAGCCAGCCCTGATGTCTCATGACAAAAACTTTTTCGTATAATCTATCCTTTCTCATTTCCGGAGAATAATTTCTAATGATAATTTTAACAAATTCCGGGTCTTCTTCAATAATTGAGCGTAATAGACTTTTTAACGTAAAATATTCAGTGCTGTATCTTAATTCTAAATTCTTCGATCTTATACCGATCAAATAACCTACAAAATTAGCTTCCTGTTCTCTTGCAAAACCTAATTGGTGTGAGCTCTCATGTGCCATTGTAAAGGCTAGAAAAGAAGATGGAAGTTCCGGGTTGTATTGGGCTTCTGCGGTGAACGGATTGTAGTATCCTAGAATTCCAGTAAAACTCATCACATTTTTAAATAAGCTGGGCTTAAAAGAATTGGTTTCAGTATTTTTTTTATCTGAAATAAATTTTGGAAGCTTTTTCTGTTGTGAAAGGATCTCATTCTGTACGGTTATAACATCTTTAACTACGAAAATACCATTCTTGTCTTGGGTAACCAGTTTTCGGGTCGTTTTGCATTTTTCAAGGTATTGTAGGGCGAGTTTTTTTCTTTGATTTAAAGTAATTTCACCCTTTGGCAGTTTTTCAATAATCGGAGTCTGGAAATATAGCATTCCCCAAAATATCTGATAAACAAAATAAAATGCATTAATGATAATCAAAAGCTTTAGAATAGCATTGTTTCGGCTCTTCTTTTTGAAACATTTAATAAGATAATAAAAAGCCAAGATTCCAACCAAAACATACAACACATCCCCAAAAGAAAACGGAATCCATGAAAATAATATCTGATGAAGACCTTTTTGAAGTTCAAAGAATGATTCGAAAAAAAAGATCATTATTTTCAGTTTAGAGAAAACCAAAAACAAAAGAAATTGGGCAAGTAATATACCCGCCCAAAATCTTTTTTTATTATATAATGTAATCATATTAATGACCGCTGGATGTTGATTCTTCCATCTCAATTCCCTGTTTTTTAAGGATTCTCGGGGTGATGAAACCATAAAATGCAAGATAGATAAAACATAGAATTGGGATCACATATGAGAAATGTGTCCAGGTAATTCCCATAATTCCTCCGGGGCTGGCTTTGTCGAAGTCACAGATCCATCCTTGAATCAAAGGAATGATACCTCCTCCTAAAATCATCATTACAAGGAATGATGAAGCTTTTCCTGTATTTTTTCCAAGTCCTGCAATGGCAAGGTCGAAAATTGACGGCCACATAATAGAGCAGAAAAGACCTCCGGAAATGAAGAAATATTTTGCAATCTCTTTATCAGGATAGATAAGTCCTAAGAACATCATTGTTACTCCCGCGATTCCGAATATCATTAATGTTTTTCCCGGATTTTTACCACCGATAAAACTCATAATGACAAATGCGATAATCCATAATGCATATATATAAAATGCAGAAACATCTTTACCGCTTAATTCATTGGCAAATATGATAATTCCGAATGCGATGAATGGAACCACAAACTTTAAGATAACGTTAGTTGACTTAGAAATATTAAATACGTTGATACTACCATTCCATCTTCCGATCATCAAACTTCCCCAATATAAAGAAACAAACGGAGCGATATTGTGTTCCAGAACTCCACCGAATTCTTTTGTATGCAATAAAGCCGGCAGGTTACTGATAATAGAAACCTCTACACCTACGTATATGAAAATTGCCAGCATTCCTAGATAAAGTTGTGGATATTTGAAGATGCTGAATTTAGCAGTTCCCTCAATTTGAACTTCTTCATCCTTAGCAGGATCTTCAATTTTTGAGAAAAGCATAAAGATAGCCACCAGAATAAATGCTATACCAAGAACGATAAACGGAACTTTTACCATCTTTAAGTTTTCTTTTACAAACTCAAGCGGATAAGAGATATTGGTAGATTTCTGCTTGATTTCTGCAAGTTTGGCAGAGTATGCATCAACCTGAGAGTCATTAGCAGAGCTGTTTTGGTTGATTGATGAAATTTGATTATCAAGATCAGCGATGTTTTTTTCTACAGTAGAAATTACTTCATTTACTGTAGCAGGATCATCCTGAGTATCTTTTTTTAATTCAATAATATTTTTTGAAAGTTCATCCTTGTGAGTTTGATATTCGTTTTTTACGATTTCAATTTTGGATAAATTTGCATTTTTGGGAGCAGAATCTTCTTTATTTCCCATTCCGAAAAGTGCAATACCTACTAAGATAGGTCCGATGGTTGTTCCCAAAGAATTGATTCCTCCTGCTAAAGTCAAACGGTGGGCTCCGGTTTGCGGGCTTCCCATTTTAATAGCTAAAGGATTGGCAACAATCTGCTGAACGGAAAAACCTAGTCCCACAATGAAAAGCGCCGTTAAGAAAAACCAGAAATTGGCAGAAGCAGCAGCAGGCACAAAAAGGAAGGCTCCTAAAGCGGATAACCCCAGCCCTACAGCAAGTGTCTTCTTATAACCGAATTTTTGGAGAATATCGCTTTTCAGAGAGATCAGGAAAAATATAACCGATCCTACGAAATAAGCTACGTAAAATGCCCAGGCTACAAGCTGACTCTGTACTTGGGAAAGTACAAACCATTTCTTGAAAACCGGAATTAAAATGTCATTACTTGCTGCGACAAATCCCCAGAAAAAGAAGACTACAATTAAGGACAGAAATTGTGACCATTTGGTCTGTTGCTGTTTTGCTTCCATATATTTATGATAAATTAAGAAAACAAATATAAATCATTTCTTTGATTAACCGCGTTCTACCAAAGTTTTTTTTATTGTCTCAAAAGCAGACAATTTTAATTCTTTTGGAGAATCCGATGGTTGTAAAATGCCATTGAAATACACTTTTACTTTGCCGGGATAACCTTGTGAGCTGTCGAAAGGGAAAATTTCTTTTAAACCAATGAAGGTATAAACCGCGATCGGCGAGTTATGTTTTGAAGATAAAGTGAATGCACCGTCCTTAAATTCATCCAAAATAATCGAAGTGTCATCCGGAACACCACCTTCCGGAAAAATGGCAATACTGTTTCCTTCTTCCATTTTTTCCGCACATCTTCTGTAGACGTCGGCACGGCTTCTGGCGCTGGTGCGGTCAACCATTACACATATCCTCTTATATATGGTACCGAAAATCGGGATTTTTACCAGCTCTTTTTTTCCGACAAAACAAATAGGATGATCAGGTAGGAGGATGCAAGACAGCATGATATCCATGATCGATGTATGGTTTGAAATAAAAACATACTGCTGATTTTTGTCCATCTTCTGGTCTGAAAGCTTGGTAAGCTCATAGCGCAGCCCCATTCCGTAGAACATTCCATAGCACCAGATACGGATGAATTTATAAGCATATTTATAGTGCTTTTTATTGAATGATAATATGTAAACAGGTATTCCTAGCGTTATTGTTAAAACAAATGCCAACAATAATAACCAAAACCTCCAGAGATAATTTAAGATCTTTACCACAAGTTAACCGTTAAAAATTACTTTCTTCTTTATAGAATAATTAAGAATGGAAACCAATAGAATTGCAGCAATTTTACTGGTTATTTCAGGACTCAAGGTATAAAAAATTAAATCAATATTGTCTTTAAATATAAAGCTGTAGAATATTTGGAAGAAACCAAGACTT
>Ga0157375_10006541_pt1 | contig 10143 bp, 8 predicted proteins | sample M35metaG_FD_115311 | JGI IMG/M metagenome (GOLD analysis project Ga0157375, IMG submission 115311) | Miscanthus rhizosphere microbial communities from Kellogg Biological Station, Michigan, USA - M3-5 metaG | ecosystem: Host-associated > Plants > Roots > Rhizosphere > Soil | place: USA: Michigan... | reverse complement strand
TCACTTCCACTTCTTCGCCGCGCGCGTACTGGTAGCCCGTCTCCGGGAACACGCGCGTGCCGATCAGGAACGCGTCGAAGGACATGCCGGTGTGCAGGTGCAGTTCGCCGAAGTAGGCGTTGCGCTGCGGATTGACGGGAATTTTGCTGGCGGTATCCGCGGCGCCGGCGGCGCCCGCGAACCAGGCGGCCTGGACGGCGAGGGCAGTGATCAATCGGGACTTCATGCTTTGTCGTACTCCATCAGAAGAAGGCGTGAATGCGTTCGATGACCCAGAAGCTCGCGAACGAGCCGATGGCATAGGGCGGCACCCAACGCAGGGAAGTAGTGAGAGGTACGTAGCGGATCAGCGCGTGACCCAGCGCGAGAACCAGCGCGACGAAGGTGAGCTGGCCGATCTCGATGCCGATGTTGAACAGCAGCAGCGCCTGCGGGATGGCGCCCGCAGGCAAGCCCACTTCGGAAAGCGCGCCGGCGAATCCCAGGCCGTGCAGCAGGCCGATGCTCATCGACACCAGCCATGGTGCGCGCGAGACGAGGCTGGATTGCCCGTCACGGGCGCGCAGCAGCTCGACCGCGATGTACACGATGCTCAGCGCGATGACCGCTTCGACCGGCGCCGGCGGGATGTGGACGTAACCCAGCGAGGCGGCAGCCAGCGAAATTGAGTGCGCCAGCGTGAACCCGGTAATCGTCCTGATCAGAAGACGCGGCGTGCGCACCAGAAGCACCAGCCCCAGGACGTAGAGCAGGTGATCGACGCCGCTCCAGATGTGTGTGAAGCCGAGCTGCAGGTATTCGCGCACCGGGGCGCCGGACTTCTCGGCGCCTGGAAGCGTGATGGAGGCATTCGACGGCTTGAGTACGCGTGTCAGCTCGCTGCCGTCGGCGTAGACCACGCGCAGCAACACATCGGTAATGGTGGTCTCGAGCCCTTCGATCTGCAGCTGCGTGCCCGCCAGTGGCGCGTGCGGGGTGACGACGGTCCAGGTTCGCTCGATGGCGCCTCCCGCCTGCCGCGTGGAGGCGCGCGACGAGTGAGTCCAGCCGGTCGAGAATTGCGGCGTGAAAGTCATTCCGTTGTTCGGCGCGGTGCTTTTCCAGGTGATGTTGAGATCGCCGGCGGGACGCTCGACGATTTCGAGATAGGCCGGTCGCACGTCGTGCGCCTGCACGGCGGCCGCGCTGAGCAGACAGAAAGAGGCGAAGACGCGACGCATCACGGAGTCGCTCCGCGCGACACGACCTGGTAGCGAGATCGCAGGGCATCGAGCTGTTTGCGATGTGCCGTGGCCGTGGCTTCCTGCAGCCACGCCGCGCGCACTTCGGGCAGTACCTGATCAAAGGGCAGGACTCTTGCCGGCTGCCTGTCCGTCACCCGCACCAGGTGCCAGCCGAATGCCGAGTGCAACGGTTCGGACCAGCCGCCGGATTGTTGAGACAGCACGCCATCGACGAAGGCGGACGTGCCGAAGATCCGGGCGACTTCTTCTTTCGTCAGGGACGCGTATTCGTCGTGCAGCGGGAATGAATCGCCGTCCGGCAGTTCACCACGCGCCAGCCACTCGACGCGCGCCGCCTGCGCGCGTGCCAGCGCCCGCGCATCGCCGTCCCGGTCGGCGCTGAAATACACGTGCGTGAACGAGACACGCTCGGCGGACGAGAACTGTTGCGGGTGTGCGTCGTAGTAGGCGCGCAGCGCCGTTCCGGCGGGATTCGCACTCGCGACTGAATCCTGCTGCAGGAACTCGAGCTTTTGAATGAGCCGGCGGCGAATGATTTCATCGTCGTCCGCAAGGCCAAGCTGGAGCGCTTCGCGATACAGCACTTCATCATCGATGTAGTCCTCGACGAGGATCTGCAGTTGCGCGGCGGTGGGAGCTACGCCGAACTGCGTGCGGTAGAGACTGGTGAGGCGGCCGCGCAGCCCTTGGTCGACGACCACGCGGGCCTGCGAATCCCGTTTCGCCTGCTCGACGAAGTGTGCGACCGCAAAGATCGCGGCGCCGATCAGCGCGAAGTGCAGCAGCGGCTCTCGGGCCCAGCGGCGCCATGTGGATAGATGGATCCGGGCCGGCGCATCGTGCGCTTCCAGCGGCCGCGAAACTGCATTCACGTTATTCGATCTCCCCGGCGCGATTCGCGCGAGGGGAGAACTTAGGCATCCCGCGATAACGGGGCAGTCAAGCGTGAGTTACACGGCGGTCACAGAAATTCGTGAATCCGGTTCGGGGAAATCCGCCGCCGCGCGCTTTTCGCTGAAAAACTGCCCATGTCCAGGATGGGGCGGTAACAAGAACATGAGCGAATGCAAAACTGGAATAAGGCAGGCGGATGGGGAAGTTAGGCTGCCATGACCTCGTGCTCGTAATACGGCATCTGTCGATCGCCAAGGATCGCCTGCAATTCTTCCAGCGAGCGGCCCGCAGGCTTCAGCCACGCGTCCAGGTGCTCGGGCTTGAGATTGATGATCATGCGATCGTGCCCGGCCGCGGCCACCTCGGGTGGCGGTTCATCGGTGATCGCCGCGAAGGAGAGCAGGGGCGCGCCCCCTTTGGGATCTTTCCACTCGGCACACAGGCAGGCAATCAGCATGGTGCCCGCGGGACGGGGCACGAAGTGCAGCACCTGGTTCTGGCCATCACGGTCCACGTTCTCGAAGAAGGACTCGACCAGCATCACGGCGTGGGACACGCCAAACAGTTCCTTCCAGTACTTCCCGAGGCTGTCACGCCGCGCGTTGTAGAGGCCGGGCAGTTTGCGATCAATGAACGCCACCTCGCCTGGCTTGCGACAGTGATAGCGGGCGAGACGCATCAGCCGCTTGTCGCCAGCCTGCATGACGATGGGCGCGTAGTGCAGTGGAAAGATTCGCGCCTCGGCCGGGTCAGGTTTCGTGGCCTTGAGTCGATCGAGTCTCGTCACCGCCTTCTCGATCTTGTCGGTGGCGATGCGTTGGCTCTCGGCGGCGGCCTTGGTGGGCTTCGAGGCCAGCGTGCGCTCGGCATCGGCGAGGCGCTTCTTCTGCGCAAATACTTCGCGCTCGAGCTTGGTGGTCTCGGCGTCGCGGTACTGGTCGATGAAGGCCTTGATGCGGCGTTCGCCGTCATTCTTTGGTTCATCGAACCAGCGTTCGACGGCGCGCGGGATGCGGATGCTGGAGTCCGATACCCGAGCGCCGAAGATCTCCACGAACTGGTCGATGTCCATCTCGGCGCCGGTCTCGCGCAGGTAGCGCAGGTAGGCGGCCTGGATCTGGGCTGAGTAGCACATGCGCGCCATTGTATGCCGGCCCGATCCAGTAAGATGCGCTCCCTGTTTCTCGTGCAGGCATAACAACATGAAACGCCTTATCTCTGCTGTCCTGATCTGTGCATGCGCCATCGCTTCTGCCCAGGCGGCAGACACGGAAAAGCCCAAGGTTCGCGCCATCACGGCCTTCGTGCGACTGGAGCGGTCGACATACGAGACCCAGATCGAGGGGGCGATGAAGGTGCTCAATGCCGCGAAGGCGGAATTTTCCAGGCGCGGCTACGAGACCCAGACCGTCCGCATCGTGACTCAGCCTTTCGCGGAGCTGGTCAAGGGACTGTCCGATGAAGACGCACTCGCGTTCCTCAAGGCGCTCGACGACCTGTCGCAGAAAGATGGGTTTGCGCCCAATGTGGGCCCGGCGATGCTGCGCGACAACGATGACCCGGCGGCGATGAATCTGCTCGCGCGGGCGCTGGCGAGCTATTCGCACCTGAACGCCAGCGCCGTCATTGCGGATGACGACGGCATCCACTGGAAGACCATCGGTGAGGCCGCGAAGCTCGTACGCTACTTGACGGATCACAGTGCACGCAGCCAGGGAAATTTCCAGTTCACCGCGTCCGCCATGCTCAAGCCCCTGGGTCCGTTCTATCCGGGCGCGTACCACACCGGCGCGGGCAGACAATTCTCCCTGGGCTTCGAAGGCGCCAATATCGTGCAGGAGGTGTTTGGCAGAACGCATGGAGATTTCGATGCCTCGGTCACCGAGCTCACCCGGCAGCTCGCAATCCATGCGCGGGTCGGCGAGGAGGTGGGCAATGCGGTCGCCGCGACCACCGGCTGGACTTTCGCTGGCGTAGACCCCACGCCGGCGCCGTTGGGCGACGCGTCGATCGGCGACGCGATCGAGCGCTACACCGGTTCGACGTTCGGAAGCAGCGGTACGATGACTGCGGCACTCGTGATCACCACTGCCGTCAGGGCCGTGCCGGTGAAGCAGGTCGGCTTCTCAGGTCTGATGCTGCCCGTGATGGAAGACAAACGGCTCGCTCAGCGCTGGGCGGAGAACAGCTTCGACATCGACTCGGTGCTCGCGTACTCCGCGGTGTGCGGAACCGGGCTCGACACCGTCCCCTTGCCCGGCGATATCAGTGAAGAGCAGCTCGCCAAGATCTTTGGCGATGTCGCGGCACTGGCGTGGAAGTGGCACAAGCCCCTGTCTGCTCGGCTGCAACCCGTCAAGGGCAAGAAAGCCGGCGACAAGACCGACTTCGACAGTCAATACCTGTTCAACACGACGCTTCACTAAGGAGTGGGCCGTGTTCAGCTAAGGCCGGCGCTGGCGACGCTGCTCCTTTCGAACTTGCCGCATGCGCGTATAGCCAACGAGTTTCCTGGTCGCCTCGTCCCAGAGGCGCAGCCGCAACGATTTGAGGCTGGCGAATACGGTGATCGGCTTCACCTGTTGAAAGATCGGCTCCGCTTCATGGCAGCGCTGCAGGTTGTAGTTGGGGATCTGGGGGCTCAGGTGGTGGATGTGATGGAACCCGATGTTGCCGGAGAACCATTGCAGCACCTGCGGCAGCTTGTAGTAGGAGCTCCCTTGAAGCGCTGCGGCGGTGTAGTCCCAACGCTCATCGCGCTCCCAGTAGGCGTCTTCGAACTGGTGTTGAATGTAGAAAAGCCAGATGCCGCTGGCGCCCGCCACCGTCAACGCCACCGCTTGCAGTAGCAGATAGGTGCCGAAACCGAACAGCCAGCTCATCGCCACAGCGACACAAAGGAGCGCGAAGTTCATCCACCACACGGAATGGCGTTCTCGCTTGCTGGCTGTAGAGGAGGCAAACCGCTGACGGAACAGGAATACGTACAGCGGTGCGATGACGAACAGCACGAACGGATTGCGTACGAACTGATACGAGAACCGCTTCCAGCGCGAGGACTCCAGGTACTCCTGCACTGTCATCGTCCACACATCGCCGACACCTCGCTTGTCCAGGTGTCCCGAGGTGCCGTGGTGGATGCCGTGTTGCCAACGCCAGTGGTAGTAAGGCGTGAACGTCAGGACGCCGGCCACGAATCCGGCAAGGGCATTCGCCCAGCGTGACTTGAAGAACGATCCGTGCCCGCAGTCGTGCAGGAAGATGAACACCCGTACCGTCAGCGTACCGGCCAGTACGGCCAGCGGAACCGCCAGCCACACCGAAATCTCTTTGACGTAGTACATGAGGTACCAGAGCAACAGGTACGGCACGACAGTGTTGAAGATTTGCCACAGTGCGCGGCCGGCCGATGGATGCTGGTAACGCGCGAGGACGGCGCGCAGCCGCCTACGCTCATCCCGATCCGGTTCATCCGGAGAACTTGGAGCGATCGCCATGAACTGGATTCTGCTCCTTCGGGCAGCGGATTGTCATGAAGCCGAGCCGGTGGTGTAGCCTTCCGCGGACAAACTGGGGAGCGACTCATGCGAATCCAATTCCGCGACGTCGTTTTCGTCGCAATGCTTGCCGCGTTGATGACAACGCAAGCCTGGTCACAGGAAGACCCGCACGCCAATTGCGCGATGATCGGCTGGGTGCCGGAAGGCATTCTCGAGCGTCCACTGCCATTGCGCGCGACCACCGGCAACTCCGCCGACGGGGTCACGACCTCATCCAGCGAAGCGCGCGCCTACTATCTGCAAGGCCTCAACTACCTGCATGGATATGCGTGGATCGAAGGCGCACGTTCTTTCCATCAGGCGTTGCGTCTCGATCCCAACCTGGCGATGGCGCATTGGGGATTGAGCCGGATCTATTCGGGCCTCGATGACCAGGCAAACGCTGTCAAAGAAGCGATGCGCGCCCGCGAGCTGGGTGTAAAGGCGAGTGCGCGCGAACAGCGGCGGATCGGCTTGCGACTGCAGCAGCTCGATGCAATTGCGGATCTCGGCAACACAGCTCTTTTTGCCGGGTACAAGCAGGCGATCGACAAGGCGCTGGCCGCCGACATCGACGACGTCGAACTGTGGCTGATTCGTGGCAATGCCGAGGAACCCACGGCGGCGGGCCGTGGTCAGCGCGGCGGCGTCGCCTCGATTGCGTTTTACCAGGAAGCGCTGCGACTGGCGCCAAACAACGGCGCTGCGCATCACTATCTCACTCACTCATATGAAAACGTCAACCAGATCGAACCGGCACTCGTGCACGGCGAAGCGTATGCGCGCATCGCCGCCGACATTCCGCACGCGCATCACATGTGGGGACACGATCTGCGGCGCGTCGGCCGGCTCGACGAGGCCATCGCGGCTTTCACTCGTACTTACGAACTCGAGAACGCATATTACGCGGCGGAAAAGATTCCGCCCGAGCTCGACTGGCATCACGTGCACAACCTCGACCTGCTGGCGACGTCGTACGAGCACAAGGGCCAGATGCGCAAGGCCGAGTCGCTGTTGCGCGAGGCCGTGGCGCTGAAGGCGGTCACCGAATACCAGGAATACAACCAGAAATCGCTGGCAGTATTCCTGATGGGGCGGCAACGTTGGCGCGAAGCGCTGACGGCGGCCCAGACTCTGACCAGGACCAGGAACCCCGGGGCACGCGTAGTCGGTTATGCATTCAGCGGGCATGCCTACCTGGGCTTGCGGGACAAGCAGGCAGCCCATCGCGCGCTCGCGGCGGCTGAAAATGAATTGAATACCGTGCCTGCAGTGGTCGGTGGCGTTGCCGTGGGCCGTGCCAGCGTCGCGCCGTACGTCGATGCATTGCGTGCCGAGATGCTGTTGCGTGATGGCAAGCTGGACGAAGGCAGGGCACTCATGAAAGAAGTCGAGTCCCGACTTCGCGGCCAGCCAGGGCCAGACGCATGGACGCAGGCGCTCTTCCGACTCGAAGCTTTCGCGCGGGTTGCACGCGACGTCGGTGACTGGGACCTCGCTGAATTCACGGCGCGGCAGATGATCGATCACGATGCCGCATACGGCGGCAGTCACCTGGCGCTCGCGCTGGTGGCGCGCGAACGAGGTGAGCTCGAGCTCGCGCGACAGGAAGCAGCTTCGGCGCGCAAGTACTGGCTTGATGCCGATCGCGACATGAAAGAGCTGGCGCAGCTGCACGATATGCACGTCGTGGCAGCTTCAGACGGTCGTGAGTCGCAATAGCGGCGCTGCTAATTCGCCATCAGGCCGCTGCTGAGCTGGGCGCCGCGGTAACGACCCCGATGCTCCGGAGAATTCTGTCGTCCGAGGTCGGCTGAAGCCTGAAGTAACCAAGCTCGTTCGCAGACATCTCGTCGAGGTGGCGCAAGGTGGCGGCAGTGGATTGTGCGATCCACGATATGCGCAGTTTCACCGCCGCCGTGACTCGGGAAAGCGATTCCACGGCACTGGAGGACGTAGCCTCGTCCAGGAGGCGCAACGAATACTCCTTCAACAGGCGCACCTCGTTGAGGCTCGCGATATCCGTGGCCGAGAGCGGCAGTTCCCACTGGCGCCGCAATTGCTCGATTCGCGCGAGGTAGCTCTCGCCGAGCAGCAGCTGAAACCAGCTTCGCTGGTACTGGGCCATGCAGTCCAGGGCCGATTCGTTCGGCACAACGATTGAACGCTCTACCGGAACTCTATGGTTGTCGAAAGTCACCGAACAGGTATCGGAGACCCGCATGCGGCCGCCGAATCTGCTGCTTCCGATGCGCACGGATGCACTGCGCAAGTCGGCCGCGCAGAACATCGCACAGTCGGTGCCAGCGAGTGGCGCGCTGAACAAGACGACGTCGGCCACGTGCGCCAGCGACACATATTCGTAGGTTCCGTCGACTCGAATTCCATCCTGCGATTGCGTGAGTTTCACCGGTATGTGCGCCCCGTTGGCGCGCTCGCTGCCGGCGTTGGCGAGGATCAACGAACCGCGGTCAATGGCGTGCAGGAGCAGCGATCGCCGATGACCCGCGGAGCTCCACCAGGGAAGCGGCACGCACCGCAGCGCGCACAGTGGGTAGAGGTGCATCACGAGGGCCAGGCTCAATGGCAGGCAATCCGCGGCGACACGGCGTGCAGTCTGTGCCGCGGCCGCGAAAGTCGCCGCGGCGGTGGACTCCGCCGGATGCAGGTTCAGTTCCGTGCGCAATCGTCCGAATTCGTGGCGGAACGCGTCGCGCCAGACCGCGTCGTCCGGCGCGCGGCTCACCGTCGCGACCAGATCTGCAATTCGTTTAGTTGACGGTGACAACGACCTTTCCTCGCGCATGGCCGACGCCCAGGTATTCAAGCGCAGCCGCCGTTTCTTCGAGTGGATAGCGCCTGTCAATCACCGACTTCAACTTGCCGTCGCGCACCAACCCCGCGAGCAACTCCAGGTCCGCCTTGTTCACCCTTGCGAGGAAGAACTTCACCGGCGTTTCAATGAAGCTCCCCACGAGTTTGCTCCAGACGACTCGCTTGATGGGTCCGAGAAAAGGACCCTTCTTCGAGCCGCCGACCACGACGATGATGCCGCCCGGCTTCATCACGTCCTCCATGCCGAGGAATCCCTGGCTGCCAACGTTGTCGAGGATGAGGTCGTATCGTTCGTTGCCTTCCGTGAAATTGTCCCTGGTGTAGTCGATGACGTGGTCCGCGCCGAGTGAACGCACCAGTTCCACGTTGCGCGTGCTGCAAACGCCGGTGACCTCCGCGCCGAACGCCTTCGCGATCTGCACGGCATAGGTTCCCACGCCGCCCGAGGCGCCATTGATGAGTACTTTCTGCCCGGCCATGATGCCGCCCTGATCGCGCAGACCCTGCAATGCAGTGATGGCGGCGATCGGCATGGCGGCAGCTTCTTCGAACGACATCTCCGCCGGCTTCGCAATGATGGCTCCCTGCTCGCGCGCGACCACGTATTCGGCCAGTGCTCCGTGTACGCCACCGAACACCTCATCTCCTGGCTTGAACAGGGTGACGTTCGCTCCCACCGCCTCCACGGTGCCCGCGACGTCGTATCCGGCGCGCGAATCCCCCTCGGGTGCACCAATGCCGCTCTCGAGGCGAATCAGGTAGGGTCGGCCGCTGATGCCGTACCACTCGGCCGGGTTGACGCTACTGGCGCGAACCTTGATGAGCACCTTGCCCTCGGGAGGTATGGGCCTGGCGATCTTCTCCAGCCTGATTCCTTCAGGCACTCCATAGCACCGGTTCATCACGGCGCGAATCGGTTCGGCGCCCGCATCGAGCGCGCGGAGCGGAGGACAGGGCGAGTCGTAGCTCACCGTGATGGCCAGCGCGGCAAGCGCGACGCCGAACACCGCGGCCACTCCTATGAGAATCTTGTATCTGAGTTTCACGACCGAGCTCCTGCAATGCCCCTGACGGTCGAAACTATGAATCGGCGTTGCCGACAGTGCAGAGGCTTGCGACGGAGCGCGGCCAGAGCGGCGCAAGGCACGACCGGCGCCGACGAATGGCGGCGGGTCGAAGTCGCGCGCCTGCCCGTGCGCGTCCGGGGCCGCCGCCGTGTTCTATAGTCTGGCCATGGCAACCACGGCAGCATCCGTTCCCGGCGGCTTCAGGCGCATCTTCGCGTGGCCGCGACTGCGCTTCACGCTGGGAATTTCCGCGCTCTTTGGCGTGCTGACCGGACTGCACAGCCAGGCGGCCTTGCCCCTCGACCTGCTGCGCGCCCTGATCGTCGGCGGCGCCATACTGTTCATGTTTGGATGGCTCGAGCAGTGGCCGCGGCGCACGCCCAGGTGGCTGCCGCGCACCGTGCTCAGGCTCGTCGGCATCGCCGTCGTCATACCCGTTGCCACGGGTTTCGCCTTTGGTATTACCGGGGGAGGGACTCAACACGACTTTGGACTGCTCGCAGTCGTTGCGCTGCTGTTCGCGCCATGGATCGCCATCGGCACCATCCTGCGGCAACGCGACGC
>Ga0157375_10006540_pt1 | contig 10144 bp, 8 predicted proteins | sample M35metaG_FD_115311 | JGI IMG/M metagenome (GOLD analysis project Ga0157375, IMG submission 115311) | Miscanthus rhizosphere microbial communities from Kellogg Biological Station, Michigan, USA - M3-5 metaG | ecosystem: Host-associated > Plants > Roots > Rhizosphere > Soil | place: USA: Michigan... | reverse complement strand
GCTACATCAAGAAGCGCGACGGTGCGCCAGTGGAGATCATCTTTCCGTCGGAAGGTGTGCCGCTGAATTACTATGCGGCCGGCGTCACCAAGACCGCGGCCAATCCGAACGCCGCCAAGCTGTTCCTCAATTGGTGCATGTCGGAAGAAGGGCAGGCGTTCCAGATCAAGGAGCTCGGCTACCTCACCGCTTTGAAGAATCCGCCGCTCAATCCGCCGGGCTGGGATCCGAAGGTGATCAAGACCTGGGCGCCGAACTTCGAGCAGTACGTCACGCTGCGCGACCAATGGGTCGAGGAGTGGAACAAGGTCTATGGGTACCGGCAGTAACGCGATGATGAAATCTGTCAGCGCGGCGCTCGCCCTTGCCGCATCCTTCGCGGCGCCCGCGTACGCCGACGCGCTCGACACGATCCAGAAGAGCGGCGTCGTACGCATCGGCGTGTTCATGGATTACCCGCCCTTCGGCTCGATCGGTCCGGACATGAAGCCGCAGGGCTACGACATCGAGATGGCCGACTACCTCGGCCGCGCGCTGAAGGCGAAAGTCGAACTCGTGCCGATCACCGGCGAGAATCGCATGGCCTATCTCGCGACGCACAAGGCCGACATGCTGCTCTCAGTCGGCCAGACGCCTGAGCGCGAGAAGATCCTCGATTTCTCGCGCCCGTACGCGCCGTACTACCTCGCCGTGTTCGGGCCGAAGTCGCTCGCGGTCAAGAACACGGGCGATCTCGCCGGCAAGACGATCTCGGTCGCGCGCGGCACGCTGGAAGACCTGAGCGTGAGCAAGGTCGCGCCGCCCTCGGCCACGATCAAGCGCTTCGACGACCCGAACGGCGCGATTTCCGCGTTCCTGTCGGGGCAGGCGCAGCTGATGGTGGTCGGCAACGACGTCGGCGCGACGATCATCGCGCGCAATCCGCCGATCCAGCCGGAGCAGAAGTTTCAGCTCTTCAGCTCGCCGGACCACGTCGGGTTGAACAAGAACGAGCCGCGCCTGCTGAAGGAAGTCGATGCCGCCATCGCCCAGGCGAAGAAGGACGGCACGCTGAACACGCTCTCGACGAAATGGCTGAAGGCGCCGTATCCCGCGGATCTTTGAGGCGCGGGGTCGTTAGAGGGTAAAGGATGGCCTGCATGGGCGGGGCTTCGTCGCCGCTACCGCCTGCGGGCCGTCACTGCGTCCCGCTTCTTATAGTCGCGCTAGAAACCAGAACAAATATAAGAGATTCAACGCGCGCAGCGCCAAGCCACACGCAATTTTGTCAATTAGCGTGTCTTTTTGCTTACGGCTTCATTTTTCGGCGCGACCCACCGCTGCGACGCCAGATCCAATCTCCAGAAATATGTATTGCATCATGCGACCGCAACCTGCCTGCGGACGACAAAAGCGCTGCCTTCCATTGTCTGGCACATAATGCCCCCCATCGCCGAAAGCTTTGATTCCATGATATTTCGATTTATCTCGGAATAAATTCCTGCTCGGCTCGCTCCGCGACGCATCACCCTGGCTTTACTAGCCTCGAACATATAGTCTAATATCGACGCAAGCAATCAAATAGATTGGTTATAAGATCATCGCCATATTGCCAAAATTACGAGTCAAGAATCATAGAATAATCCGAGAAATTCTTAAACCACGAATAAAGAATGAGAAAGATAGCCATAATTGGCGGCGGTCCGAGTGCAGTAGCGGTATTCTTACAACTCGTCAAACGAAAAGCCGCAACGGAAATAGTCATATTCGATGTCAATCCCGTCGGATTCGGACTTGGCTTCAGTAGCCACAGTGCAAGCCATCTGTGCAATACCTCCGCATGCGTAAATTCAATCGATGTCGATGATGAACATGATTTTCTCAATTATCTGAGATCCAACGGTTGGTCGGTGAATGCGGAGGCATTTGTGCCACGTTATGTCGTGGCGCAATATTGTCGAGAGCGCTTTCTTCGCTATGCAAAATGTGGAGACGAGCAAGGCGTACGAACGACTCACACGCCAATGATCGTTAAAGGAGTGAGGCCGCACAAGACCATAAGGCAACTCGAGATAAGAACGTCAGAAGGCTCACACATTGTTGATGCGGTGGTAATCTGCGTTGGCGCCCGGGGAAAAGCAGACTTCAGCCGAATGCAAACTGACGGTTTCTCATTCGATCCGGCTATCAGCACTGCGCGCCCCTTCCCTGCCGAGCAACTTCTCCAATATGCGCGGGACAAACAACATATAGCAATTATAGGCTCGAAGCTGAGCGCAATCGACGCCGCCATTTCGCTTTGCGAAGCTGGAAAGAACGTCACTATGGTATCCCGGTCAGGGCACTTTCCCTCTGTCCGCACCAGGCTTGCCAAACTTCCTCGGAATCCCTTCTTCAGATCAGGCGAACCGCCTCGAAGGGCATTCGACTTTATTCATGAAATCAACTCTGTTCTAAAAGCAAACATGGCTAAAGCGAGCAAAGCTTCTGGCCATGCCGCGCGCTCGTTGAACTTCGATATTTTATCAGCCGAAAGCGGCAATAACATCTGGCAGGAATATGTAGCAGATATTATCGATTCCGCGAATAAGTATCTATCGGAAGCGCCGGCAAGAACCAGAGAAAAGATCAAATTCAGAACAAAGCATTTGATTTCACGATACATTTCCTCCATCCCTTTATCAAACGCTAAGAAACTCCAACAATTCTGCGAGAAGGGCACGCTGAGAATTATCGTCGGTAACGCACATCAATTCAGAAGGCAGGGCGAAAAAATATGCTTTGGCCCGATGGATTCGCCACATTATTGCGATGGACTTGTGATAGCTGACGGCACCATCAATCCGGCCATCAGAAGAGAGCATGGTGAGCTTCGTGTCAGCTTCGCCAGCCTGCCTGAATTTCATGAAACGCTATCTATCGAAGAATTAAACTCGGCCGGTATCTGGCTGTCGGGCGGCTTGAGTGCCTCGAAATTTCCCATTGTGAACTATCTGAAATTTTCGGTCGACAACGCAAAATCTATTGTCGATGACCTCATAAGGAAAAGCTAATGAAAGTTGCGCTGGTGAATCCGGTATCAAGTGGTAATTCTCTTATCAGTGCCTTCGAAGACTTTGGATGTGGAATACTCTCGATTTCCAGCGATGGCATTTCACTTCCCGATGGAACATCCTATCAACACCGTTCCTTCGACGAAACCTTGAATCACCTTCGTGCAGCTTCTGTCAACCACGTTCTGGCCGGGAGCGAATATGGTATTGCTTTAGCCGAGCAGTTGGCGCACGCACTGGAACTGCCTACCAACGACATGTCTATCCAGGAAGCGAGACTGAACAAGTTCTCGATGTTCGAGAGATTAAAAAGCGAAGGCGTTCAAGTCGCCCCGTTTTACAGCGTCGCTCATGAGTCACAACTCGACGAACTGATACGAGCAGGTTTGAAATATCCGATTTTTATAAAACCTAAAGCAAGTGCCGGCACCGACGGCTGTTTAAGATGCGAAAATCATGTTGACTTGACAAATGCGTTTTTGAAAATCTCGAAACAGAGAAATCTTCTGAACAGAATCAACAGTGAAGTGCTGGTTCAGGAATACATTCGCGGAACGCAATACATTGTAAATACGGTTTCGCTCGGAGGCCATCATTTACCATGCGAAGTATACAGAGTTCGAATCGATGAGATCGACGGTATTCCCGTTTATCGAAGCATAGTTGCCTGCGACATTGACTACACCGACGCCACCATTCAACAAGCCGTGGCCTACGTTGAAACCTGCCTGAACTCCCTCGGCATATGCAATGGGGCTGCGCATACCGAGCTTCGAATGACCGAAAATGGGCCATCCTTAATAGAAGTCAATTCTAGAATCATGGGCCCGGCGTTATATGTGGACGCCTTTTTTAATGCCTTCGGTTATAGCCAATCTTCGCTCCTCGCTGAATCATGCGTACATCCAGAGCGGTTCAAGAGACGATTTGTGCTGCCTAAAAAAATGAAAAAGCACTTCGCGATGGTTTATCTCAGAAACGGCCAAAGCGGCGGTCGAATTGCAGGCCGATCCGGCCTGGAGATCATCCGTCGCCTGCCAGCTTTTCACAGTCTCGTGAAGATTCCGTCACTCGGCGGGTCAATCAAGCACCCGCTTCTTACCACGGGTGAGTTTGGAATTGCCTATTTCGCCCATCATGATTTACCGCTGTTCGAGCATTCATTGAATGTACTGCACGCCCTCGAGGACGAAGGCCGACTCTATGAAGTGGTGTAATCGGGGCAAAAAATGAAATATCTCGGCTATATCGTCTTTTCAGTATTTTGTCAATCCGTGTCTTACGGATATATCACGCGCTCGATGGATTCGTGGGCCGTCTTAAGATTTGTGTTTCTCTCTTTTCTAGTGACTTCGATTATCTACACGACGGTATCAATAAGGCGGGCGCGCCGCGTCTCGATAAACGATCTGGGCTATCTGATATTGCTAAACGTTGCGACAGCTATGGCGTTCGTTTGCTTCTACGTGGCCATCGCATTTGTACCCGGCTCGATTGCAAGCCTTATCGAAGCAGCCGTTGGGCCATTGTGGGTTCTGATAGTGGGACGGCTCATCTTCAAAGCCCGATTGCGACTACAGGAAGCGAGTGTGGCTGCGGCGGTTACGGTATGCGCACTTCTCGCTGCCAAGACATCGAATCATCTGGAATCTCACGCGGAGCTACTCGGTTTGTGTCTCGCGGCACTGGCCGGAGGCGGAGCGGCGCTGGTTGCCTTATTTTCCAGGAAGGCAGCGTCGAAGGGGCTTGCAGCGGAAGTCATACTTGCGCATCGTTTCCACCTTACGTATTTAATTGCTGCCGGCTTGCTTACATGGCACGGCCAATGGCTGTTTGAGCCCGTGTTAAACGTCAATGGAGTTTTGGTCGTTTTAATCGGCGTGATCATTCCGATGTATTTTCTCCAATTGGGGATGCAAAGCGCTGAGCCTGTGGTGACGATGCTGTGTCTCAGCCTTGTGCCAGTGATCACTTATGCATTCGAACTTGCCTTTGGTGATTCTTTCCGCTGGGACACGTTCGCGTTTATCGCGAACGGCGTGTTTATTTCAAGCATGTATCTAATTGCGAAGGCAAGGCGGCCTGGCGCCAGTTGAAACCGGATCGGATTTCGGCTCGATTCGAAGGTTTCAGGATCCACTGGTCGATAATAGTTCCTCGTCGAACGATGCTGAGCAACGATACTTGATGTTCAAATGGCGGCGGGTGCGCCGACAGGTGTGGATGGATTAACTCGACCGTTAGTTGCAATATCAGAGCCATCTGATTCCACATCGGGCGCGTATATGAGAGGTGAGCGACGTGGCCCGTTGCCGATCAAGGAGAACGATGATGAAGATGTCGACACTGCTCGCGATCTGCACGCTCGGCGCGCTGCCCGCACTGGCGCACGCCCAGACGCCGCCCGATCCCTCCGCTGCGCCCGTGCGCATGGCGCCTGCGCCGACCAACACCGCGATGTCGCCGGAACCCGGGCAGACGCAGGGGCCGCTTACGCGCGCCCAGGTGCGCGCCGATCTCGCGCGGGCCCGCGCCGACGGGACGATCCCGCCCTTCGGCAATCCCGACCCCTACGGCCCGGGCAGGTGGGGCCCGGGCACGCCGCCGCGATATCCGTCGAACTGACGATCCCTGAAACGGGTTCACCGGATCGTCGCGTCCACGAATCCGGTCACGAAAATGGCGCGCAGCTTTCACCGCTGACAGCGCGATCCTTCGTCTGATGTGCGAACTTGCCGCGCAATGTAGCATTTGCCTGCGAACAACCCGGCTGTACTCGCATCGGGCGGTCGTGCCGGATATGGCACCGGACTTGCTCGCGAGCGATGGGTTGCCACCCGCCGGTCATCGCCGGCGGGCCGCAGAAGCGTTGCACCAGCCAGCGCGCCGACGCGAAGCCTCCCCGCGCCCGACGAGCCAGCCAGCGCAGCGCCCTCTCAGACCGAGCGAGGAGCGTCGTATCGCCATGTCTCAAACGAAAGATCCCCACAGCACCGAAACGTCCAGCGAAACACCCGTAGCGGAGAAGCCGTCGCGGCGGCGCTTCCTGCAATCGGCCGCCGCGGCTGCGGCCGTCACGGCGGCGCCGCATGCGCACGCGCAGCAGTCAGGCGCGGCCGCCCCGGCAACGGCCGCGCCGCCGCCCGCTGCCGCGCCGCTGATGCCGGTGCGGCTTGCCATCAACGGCCGTCCATACGAGTTGCAGCTCGAAGCGCGCACGACGCTTCTCGACGCGCTGCGCGAATACGCCGGCCTCACCGGCACGAAGAAAGGCTGCGACCGGGGCCAGTGCGGCGCGTGCACGGTGATCGCCGATGGCAAGCGCATCAACTCGTGCCTCACGCTTGCCGTGATGCACGACGGCGGATCGGTCACGACCGTCGAGGGACTCGCCGCCGGCGACACGCTGAGCCCGATCCAGCAGGCGTTCATCGTGAACGACGCCTTCCAGTGCGGCTACTGCACGCCGGGCCAGCTGTGTTCGGCGACGGCGCTCCTCGACGAATTCCGCGCAGGCGACGCGAGCGCGGTCACGGCGAACGTGCGCGCCCGCCCCCCGCAGCTTTCCGACGACGAAATCCGCGAGCGCATGAGCGGCAACATCTGCCGCTGCGGCGCGTATCCGAACATCGTCGCGGCGGTGAAAGCCGTCGCGGCCAAGGCGTAGGAGCGCGACATGGATGCCATTTCCTACGAACGCGCGACCGACGTCGGCGCGGCGGTCGCGGCGGCAAGCCAGCCGGGCGTGGTCTTCATCGGCGGCGGGACGAACCTGCTCGACCTGATGAAAGGCGGCGTCGCGCGGCCGGTCAAGCTCGTCGACATCACGCATATCAGCGGCATGGACCGCGTGAGCGCCCTCCCCGACGGCGGCCTGCGCATCGGCGCGCTCGTGCGCAACAGCGATGCCGCCAACCACGCCTGGGTGCGGGAGCGCTACCCGCTGCTCTCGCAGGCGTTTCTGGCGGGCGCGTCGGCGCAACTGCGCAACATGGCGACGGTCGGCGGCAACCTGATGCAGCGCACGCGCTGTTATTACTTCTACGACACCGCATTCGTCCAGTGCAACAAGCGCAACCCGGGCAGCGGGTGCGCCGCGATCGAGGGCAACAACCGGATTCACGCGATCCTCGGCGCGAGCCCCCAGTGCATCGCGACGAACCCGTCGGACATGAGCGTCGCGCTCGCGGCGCTCGATGCCGTCGTGCGCGTCACCGGCCCGCGCGGCGAGCGGGCGATCCCGTTCGCGGACTTCCATCGCCTGGCCGGAGACAGGCCGGACCTCGACACCACGCTGCAGCAAGGCGAACTCATCACGGCCGTCGATCTTCCGCCGCCGCTTTTCGCGCAGCATGCGCACTACATGAAGGTGCGCGACCGCGCGAGCTACGCGTTCGCTCTGGTGTCGGTGGCCGCCGCGCTGCAGATGGACGGCGGCACGGTGAAAGCCGCGCGGGTCGCACTCGGCGGCGTCGCGCACAAGCCGTGGCGCGCCACCGCGACGGAGCAGGCGCTCACCGGCAAGCCGCTGTCGCGCGACACGCTGCAAGGCGCTGCCGCGCTCGCCGTGCGCGACGCGAAGGCGTACCGCGATAACGGGTTCAAGATCGCGCTCGCTGAGCGCGCGATCGTCCGCGCAGTCGAACAGGCTGGAGGTGTCGCATGAGTGTCATCGGAAAACCGCTCGACCGCACCGACGGCGTGCTGAAAGTCACGGGCCAGGCGCGCTATTCGGGCGAATTCCCGGAAGCGCAGCTGGCGCACGCGGTGCTCGTGACGAGCACGGTCGCGAAGGGACGCATCGCGGCGGTCGATTCGGCCCGCGCCCAGTCGATGCCCGGCGTGCTGCTCGTCATGACGCACCAGAACGCGATGCGCCTGCCGAACGGCGGCATCGCCGACGTGGCGCCGCCCGCGGTGCGCAGGCTCACGCTCCTGCAAACCAACGAGGTGCGCTACAGCAACGAGCCGGTGGCGGTGGTGGTCGCGGATACGCTCGAACGCGCCACCGACGCCGCACGCTACGTGCAGGTGCGCTACGAAGCCACGGCGCCGAACGCCGATTTCCAGCGCGCGAAGCCGCAGGCGTTCGCGCCGGAGAAGATGAACAACCGCCCGGTAGCGACGCAGCGCGGCGACGTCGCCGCCGGTCTGCGCCAGGGCCCGACGCGGCTCGACGCGGTCTACACGACACCCTACGAGCACCACAACCCGATGGAGCCGCACGCGACGCTCGCCCGCTGGGACGGCCCGAACCTCACGCTCTACGACTCCACGCAGGGCGTCTCCGGCGCGCGCAATTCGGTTTCGAAGCTGTTCGGCATCAGCGACCAGAACGTGCGCGTGATCTGCCCGTTCGTCGGCGGCGGGTTCGGCTGCAAGGGCTCGGCGTGGTCGCACGTCGTGCTCGCCGCCATGGCCGCAAAGCAGACCGGCCGGCCGGTGCGGCTCGTGCTCGAGCGTACGCAGATGTTCGGCATGGTCGGCAACCGGCCGTTCACCGAGCAGCGCATCCAGGCCGCCGCCCGCGACGACGGCACGCTCACCGGCATGCGCCACGACTCGATCTCGACCACCTCGACCTTCGAGGACTGGACCGAAACCTCCGCCATTGTCTCGCGCATGCTGTACGCGGTGCCGAACCAGTCGACGTCGCACCGGCTCGTCAGGCTCGACATCGGCACGCCGACCTTCATGCGCGCGCCGGGCGAGACGAGCGGCTCGTTCGCGCTCGAATCCGCGATGGACGAGCTCGCGTACCAGCTGAAGATGGACCCGCTCGCGTTTCGCCTGAAGAATTACGCCGAGATCGAGCCGCAGGACAAGAAGCCGTGGTCGAGCAAGGCGTTGCGCGAGTGCTACCGCGCGGGCGCGGAGAAGTTCGGCTGGGCGCGGCGCACGCCTGCCCCGCGGTCGATGCGCGAGGGCAACACGCTGATCGGCATGGGGCTCGGCACGGCGACGTATCCGGCGAACCGCAACGAGGCGTCCGCGATCGCGCGCATCCTGCCCGACGGCACCGCGATGGTCGCCTCCGGCACGCAGGATCTCGGCACCGGCACGTACACGGTGATGACGCAGGTCGCCGCCGACGCGCTCGGCTTCGCGCCCGAGAACGTGCGCTTCGCGCTCGGCGACTCGTCGCTGCCGAAAGCGCCGGTGTCGGGCGGCTCGCAGTCGGTGGCGAGCGTATCGCCGGCCGTGCGCGCCGCCGCCATCGAGGCGCGCGAGCAGCTCGTCGCGCTGGCGATCGCCGACCCCGGCTCGCCCTTGAGCGGCATGCCCCGCGACGACGTCACCGTCGACAACGGCTGGGTGACGAGCCGCTCGGCGCCGGGAAAGCGCGATCCGGCGGCGGCGGTCATCGCGCGCAACGGCGGCCGGCCGATCGAGGCGGTCGCGACCGTCAAGCCGGGAGACGAGAGAAAGCAGTACGCGTTTCACTCGTTCGGCGCGGTGTTCGCGGAAGTGCACGTGGACGCCGATCTCGGCACGATCCGCGTGCCGCGCGTGGTCGGCGTGTACGACGTCGGCACCCTGCTCAACGAAAAGACGGCGCACAGCCAGCTGATGGGCGGCATCGTGTGGGGCATCGGCTCGGCGCTCCTCGAAAAGAGCGATCTCGACACGCGCTACGGCCGCTACACGAACGCGAATCTCGCCGAGTACCACGTGCCGGTGAACGCCGACATCGGCACGATCGACATCTCGTTCACCGGCCCGGGCGATCCGTACATCAATCCGCTCGGGGCGCGCGGCATCGGCGAGATCGGGATCACGGGCGTGGCGGGCGCGATCGCCAACGCGGTCTATCACGCCACGGGCGTGCGCGTGCGCGACCTGCCGCTGACCCTCGACAAGGTGCTGCCGGCGGCGGCCGTCTAGGCGCCGGACGTCGTGCAGGCGCCGCGCGGACGCGAGCCCGCGCGGCGCTTTTTTTTGATCTTGCCGGGCGCCTCGACGCGCTGCACAATCGACGCCATCCCCCTCTGCGACGGACCGGCCATGACCTTTTCATCGAATGCGACCGGCGTTCTGCTCGCCGCTGGTCTCGGCACGCGTTTCGACCCGTCCGGCATCCACAACAAGCTGCTCGCCACGCTGCCCGACGG
>Ga0157375_10006539_pt1 | contig 10145 bp, 8 predicted proteins | sample M35metaG_FD_115311 | JGI IMG/M metagenome (GOLD analysis project Ga0157375, IMG submission 115311) | Miscanthus rhizosphere microbial communities from Kellogg Biological Station, Michigan, USA - M3-5 metaG | ecosystem: Host-associated > Plants > Roots > Rhizosphere > Soil | place: USA: Michigan... | reverse complement strand
TCGAAGCGTTGATGCTGCGCAGAATGCTGGTGCGCAACAGAAACTCGCGCACCTCCGGTTCTTGGTGGGCAAGGACGTCGTCGGCGAGGTATTCGGCGATTGCGCGGTTGGACCCCGAGAACCGGTCGACGAACTCGTCAGACCGGATGTCGGAGCGCTCCAGGGCTACCGACGCCAGCCAAAGGGCAACGATCCAGCCCTCCGCCTTGCTATGGAGGCGGCCCACGGCGCCGGGCGAGAGCCGCTGAATTCCTCTGCGCTGGAAATACGCTTCGGTCTCGTCGCGGCTGAAACGGAGCATGTCGGCGTCGAGTTCGAGCAGCTGACCATGGGCGCGCAGGCGCGCCAGGCCGAGCTCGGGGAGGACGCGCGAGCCGATAACTACCTGACCACCGCGCGGGAGCCGCTCGATGATCGACCGCACCAGCGCGAGCACCGAGGCTTCCTGAAGCGCGTCGAAATCGTCGAGAAACAGGGCGAACCGGCCGGTGTGCGAGGCGAGCGTAGCGAGCGGATCAAGCGGCGCGCCGCCCACCGGCTCGTTGCCGAGTGGCGCGATAGCCGCCGCGAGGGCGGCGAGAAAGCGACTGGCGTCGTTGTCCGCACCGTCGAGACTCAACCAGCGCGTCTCCGCGCCCTCCGCCGCGAAGCGAAGGCGCAGCTGGTCCATGGCCGTGGTCTTGCCGAACCCAGGCGGCGCGCACAGGAGCACAAGGCGCACGGCGCCGGACGCCGCCACCCGGGCCGCCAAAGCGGCCCGCTCCACCTGCGCTGCAGGTGGTGAGGGTGGAAGAAGCTTCGAAGGCGGCAGGAAAACCCCAGCCATGCGCCATTTTGGCTCGTCGCATCCGACGATCCCGGAATCAACGTACCTTCGTAGAGTGGCGGCCAAATCAGGAGACAACCCGCCGTGGATGCGTACGCTTTTCCGCTGTTGATCAAGCAGCTGCTCGTGACGCCCGTCGCTCAGCGCTCGCGCAAGGAAATCGTCTACCGCGACGACGTTCGGTTCGACTATTCAACGCTGATCGAGCGCATCTCGCGCCTGGGCAGTGCGTTGGCGCGCCGTGGCGTGCGAGCGGGAGACACCGTGGCCGTCCTGGACTGGGACAGCCATCGCTACCTCGAGTGCTACTTCGCGATCCCGATGCTTGGCGCAACGCTGATGAAGACCAACATCCGCCTGTCGCCGGAGCAGATCGCCTATACGCTGAACCATTCAGGCGCTGAGACCGTGCTGGTGCACGCGGACTTCGTTCCGCTGATCCAGCAGATCCGTCCGCAGCTGCCCAAGGTGAAGCGCTTCGTCTGCCTGACCGATGACCGACGGATTCCGGTGGGCATCGAGTGGGACAGCGACTACGAGGCGCTGCTCGAGACTGGCACGACGGCGTACGAGTTCCCGGACTTCGACGAGAACACTCGGGCGACGCTGTACTACACGACCGGCACCACCGGCGCGCCGAAGGGCGTGTTCTTCAGCCACCGGCAGCTGGTTCTTCATTGCCTGGTGGTGCTGGCGACGCTGTCGCAGGCAAGCGAGAACGGCAAATTCTCGCGCAACGATGTCTACATGCCGCTGACGCCGATGTTCCACGCTCACGCGTGGGGCTATCCGTATATCGCCACGCTGTGCGGCTGGCAGCAGGTCTACCCGGGCAAGTTCGACGCGGCCGCCGCGGTCCGGCTGGCCCGCCTCGAGGGTGTCACCTTCTCGCATTGCGTACCGACCATCCTCGACATGGTGCTGTCGGCCCCCGAGGCGCAAGGCGTCGACTTCCAGCGCTGGAAGGTACTGATCGGCGGCAGCGCGTTGTCGCGCACGCTCGCCAAGAAGGCGCTGGCGCGCAACATCGACGTCTACTGCGGCTATGGGATGTCGGAGAGCTGCCCGCTGCTGACGCTCGCGCAGCTCAAGACTGACACGCTTGTCGACGCCGCAGACCGGGAAGAAAAGGCGCTCGACCTGCGCCTCACTCAAGGCATGCCGATCCTGCTGGCGCAGGTCCGGGTAGTGGACGAAGATCTGCGCTCGGTCCCTGTCGACGGCCATTCGGTCGGCGAGGTCGTCGTTCGCACGCCCTATCTCACGCAGGGCTACCACGACAACCGGGAAGCATCCGCGAAGCTGTGGGAAGGCGGCTGGATGCACACGGGCGACATCGGCCGCTTCGACCCCGACGGCTATCTCCAGCTCGTCGACCGACAGAAGGACGTGATCAAGAGCGGGGGAGAATGGATCTCGTCGATCGCGCTCGAAGACCTGATCGGCCAGCATCCCCAGGTGCGCGAGGTGGCCGTGATCGGGGTCCCCGACGCACGCTGGGGCGAGCGGCCGCTCGCGCTCGTGGTGGCGCGCGACCGCGCCGGCCTGAGCGACGAGGAGTTGCGAGAGTATCTGCGCTCGCGTGCCGAGGCGGGCGCGATCGAGCGGTTTGCCGTCCCGGACCGCTACCTCTTCGTCGACGAGATCGCGAAGACCAGCGTCGGCAAGATTGACAAGCGGCGGCTGCGCGAGCTCTATGCCCAGGCGCCGGCCTGACTCGGAGATGCGTACTCGTCAGCGCAAGCCCCCAGCCCTGCCAACAAGCGTCGGCATGCCGCAGTCGCTTCGTGCTCCGGCCCTCGACGACGAAGCCCGCGCCTTCCTGCGATTCTTCAACCTGTTCGCGAGGCGACCGCTCGCGGAGTACTCGATCGCTGAGCTCCGGCGGCTCTGGCTGCTCATCGCGCTCGCGCTTGGTCGGCGAGCGCGCGTCGCCAGCGTGACGGACCATGCCCTCGAGGGTCCCGCGCGGCCGATCGAGCTTCGCGTGTTCAAGCCGTGCGGCTCCGACGCCAAGCCGCCGGTCCTGATCTGGTGCCACGGCGGCGGATTCCTGGTCGGTGGCGCCGACACCGCGGACTCGATCTGCCGCAACCTCGCCAACGCTTCGAGAGCTGCCGTCGTTTCCGTGCGCTACCGCCTCGCGCCCGAACACGACCTCTATGCCGGGCGCGAAGACGTGCTCGCCGCCGTGCGATGGGTGGCGGATCATGGTGCGACGCTCGGCGTCGACCCGACTCGCCTCGCCATCGGCGGCGACTCGGCCGGAGGCAACTTGGCCGCCGCCGTGGCGCAGGAGTGCGTTCGCCGGGGCGGTCCGCGGCTGCTGCTGCAGGTGCTCGCGTATCCCGCCACCAACATCGGCAAGGACTACCCGTCGAAAGACGAGAACGCCCGCGGCTACCTGCTGACGGCCGACAACATGGACTGGATGAAGGGCGTGATCGCGGCGTCTGCCGACCTCGACGACCAGTGGATCTCGCCCGGACGCAATCGCGACCTGCGCGGCGAACCACCTGCTCTGATCGTCACGGCCGGCTTCGATCCGATTCGCGATGACGGCCTGGACTATGCGAGCCGATTGCGTGCGTGTGGCGTTCCGGTGCACCTGCTGCACTACGCGGGGCAGTTCCACGGCTTCCTCAATTTCGATGCGATTTTGGTCGCCGCGCGCGACGGCCTCGATCGGATCGGCGCTGCGCTGCGCCACGCTTTCGACGTGGGACCTGCACCCGATCGCACGATCGAGATCGCCGACCGTGCTCGGCCGAAGCCCGCTCGCGTGCGCACTGCGGCGGCACAGGCGACGACGGCCACGCTCATGGCATGGGACTCGATCGAGCAATGGAGCGACACCTTGCTTCGGCTCGCGTCGCCCCGCGCCGCGGCCGCCACGTCGTGGGCGTTGGGGCCGTGGCTGGCGCCGGCGCGCTTCGTACGCGGCACCGTCACATCGCGGTTGAACCGCCTGCAGGCCCGGCAAACCCACCCCGCGACGGACGTCGCTCGCAGGAAGGCGACCTCGCCATGAGTTCGATCCCCGACCCTCTGCAGCTGTGGCGCAAGGCGTTGTCCAGCCTGGAATCGAGCGGCAATACGCTCGCCAACCAGGCGATGAACACCGGCGACTTCGCAGCAGCGCTGCACCAGATGGCGAACCTGTCGCTGGGCATGCAACAGACGTTCGAGAAGGTGCTGACGGTTTACTTCAAGCAGCTCAATTTGCCGAGCCGCAAGGACATTGCCGAGCTGGCGGCCGCGCTGCAGCGCATCGAGGTCCGGCTCGATCAGCTCTCGCCGAGGAGCGCGGCCGCAGCCACGCAGCCGCGTCCGGCCCGCACGCGCCGGCCAGAGCAAGCCGCCGCGGCTTCCAAATCGCCGGCACTCGCGGCGCCAGCATCGCCGGTGGCCAAACACTCCGCCGCGACGCGCGCGCCGGCGAAGCGCGCGCGCCGGCGCGGGTGACGCCATGCCTGGCGGCGCCGACGTGGGCGACGACTCGCTGTCGATCCGGTTGCGAACCGAGGTCGATCGCGCGATCCAGCGCAGCCTGAAAGGCCTGGAGTTCCTCGGCTCTCCGGCGCCCGCTGTGGGCGCGACCCCCAAGACACTGCTGCATCGGCGCGGCACCCTGAGCCTCCATCATTACCACGCGAGCGCGTCGGAGGTTTACCGGGTGCCCATCCTGTTCGTAATGGCGACGACGAACAAGGCCTACATCTTTGACCTCGCGCCGGGCCAGAGCTTGATCGAGTTCCTGCTCGCCCGCGGCCATGATGTCTACGTCATCGACTGGGATGCCCCGATGGCCGAGGAGCACTCGCTTGGTCTCGAGGATTACACGCTCGACTTCATCCCCGACTGCATCACGCGGGTCCAGCAGGATTCAGGCGTCGACGACGTGACGCTGGTCGGATACTGCATGGGCGGCGTGCTCGCGACGGTCTACGCGGCGCTGCATCCCGCCGGTCCGGTGAAGAACCTGGTCTGCTTCACGACGCCAATCGATTTCCACGAAATGGCGCTCTGGCAGACGTGGGGCGACGAAGAGCACTTCGACGTCGATCGGCTTGTGGACGCGGTCGGCAACGTGCCCCCGGACTTCATCGTCGGCGCCTTCGACATGCTGCGCCCGGCCGGCTTCGTCGCCGGCAAGGTGCGGCTCTGGGACAACCTCTGGAACGACGAGTACGTCAAGTCGTACCGAAGGATGGACCGCTGGACCGCCGAGACGCTGCCGCTGCCCGGCCACTACTTCCGACAAGTCGTGAAAGAGCTGCTGCGCAAGAACGCGCTGAACGACGCGACCTTGCGCGTCGGCGGGAAGCGGGTCGACGTGCGGCGCATCAAGGTGCCGCTCCTGCACGTCATCGCCGCCAACGACCACATCGTCCCGCCCGCGTGCGCGGCACCGCTGATCGCTCAGGCCGGCTCGCGCGACAAGGAAGAGGTCGTGCTGCCTGGCGGACACGTCAGCTTGGTCGCGGGCCCCAATGCGGTCAGGCGGATGTGGCCCAAGCTCGACGACTGGCTGCAAAGGCGCTCCACATGAACGACTCCCCCCGGGCGAATGCCCGCACCATTGTTTGCAACGGCAGAACTGTCGAGATCGCGCGCATGACGCCCACGATGGCAGGCGACCTGGCGCGTTTCGTCGCCACCCTGCCGACGCACGACCTTTTGTTTCTGACCCGCGACATCAGTCATCCCAAGGTCATTGCCGCCTGGATGGAGGCGATCGAAGAGGGGCGGGTCACCAGCTTGGTGGCGCGCTCGGGCGCAGAGGTCGTCGGCTGCACGGCGATCGTCACCCGCGAGCTTTCGTGGTCGCGGCACGTGGGCGAACTGCGCGTCCTCGTCGCGCCCGCGCTGCGCGGCCATGGCCTCGGCCGGCAGTTGATCCAGGCTTGCTTCATGCAGGCGCTCGAGCTCGGGCTTCAGAAGCTGTGCGTGCAGATGACGGTTGACCAGCGCGCGGCGATCACCGTCTTCGAGGAGATCGGTTTTCGCGCCGAGGCGCTACTGCATAAACACGTCAAGGATCGCGACGGGCGGCTGCACGACTTGGCGCTGCTAAGCCATGACGTCGCCGCCGTCAATGCAACGCTTGATGCCTTCGGCATTAGCGACGTGTTCGATCCCGCGCCTCAAGGAGCGCCATGATGGACCTCGGTGCATTGCTCAGGGGACGTCGGGTGCTGGTCACCGGCGCGTCGTCGGGACTCGGCAGCCACTTCGCCAGGCTGGCCGCGCGCTGCGGCGCGCACGTCGTCATCGCTGCCCGGCGCAAGGACAGGCTCGAGGCGCTTACCGCCGAGCTGACCGAGCAGGGGGCGCAGCAAGTGATGCCTGTCCAGCTCGACGTCGCCGACGCCGCCTCGGTCAGCGACGCTTTCGACGCGATCGCCGCCGGTGGCGATCCGCTAGACGTCGTCGTCAACAACGCCGGTGTCTCTGGCGACGGCTTGGCCATCGAGCAGCCGATCGCCGAATTCGACGCGGTCATTGCGACCAACCTGCGCGGCGTCTGGCTCGTAGCGACGGAAGCGGCGCGCCGCTGGAAGCAGGCCGGCCGCGGCGGGGTCATCGTCAATATCGCGTCGATTCAGGGCGAGCGCGTCGCCCCGGGGCTGGCCGCCTATTCGGCGTCGAAGGCCGGCGTGGTGCACCTGACCCGCAGCCTCGCCCTCGAGTGGGCACGTCACGGCATTCGCGTCAACGCGCTCGAGCCGGGATATATCCGCACCGAGCTGACCGATAAGCTCTGGGAGCAGCCGTACGGCAAGGAAATGATCAAGCGGATACCGATGCGCCGTCTTGGCACGCCGGAGGACCTCGACGGCGCGCTGCTGCTGCTCGCGACGTCGGCATCGGCGTGGATGACAGGCTCGGTGATCGCCGTCGACGGGGGCCACCTGGTCTCCGCGCTCTGACCCAACTTTCGGAGATTCCGATGCGACCCCATCCGAGCGACCCGCCGAAGTCAGCGCCCCCGATGCTCGGCGGCCTTCGCATCGCCGACATGACCACCGTCATCTTCGGTCCGTACTGCACCCAGATCCTCGCCGACCTCGGTGCCGAGGTCGTCAAGGTCGAGCCCGACGGCGGCGACGCGACGCGCAACATCGGCAAATCCGCGAAGACGCCCTTCATGGGTCCGCTGCATTTGCGAATGAACCGCGGCAAGCGGTCCGTCATCTGGGACCTCAAGTCGAAGGCCGGGCGCGAAGCGATGGAGCAACTGCTGCGAACCAGTGACGTCTTCATCCACAACATCCGGCCGGACGCCATAGGTCGCGCCGAGCTCGACTACGAGACCGTGCGCAAGCTCCGGCCCGACATCATTTACGTGCACTGCACGGGCTTCGACACGCACGGCCCGAAATCGGGGCTGCCGGCCTACGACGACATCATCCAAGCCGCATCGGGTGTCGCGTCGCTGCTGCCCCGCGTCGACGGCAATCCGGCGCCACGCTTCTTCCCCATGGCGATGGCCGACAAGGTCTCCGCTCTGCATGCGGTCTATGCGGTCCTCGCCGCGGTGATTCACCGCCTGCGCACCGGCGAAGGCCAGCATGTTGAAGTGCCTATGCTCGAGTCGCTGGTGAGCTTCAACTTGGTTGACCACCTGTACGAGAAGACATTCGTACCGCCGCTCGGACCGACAGGGTACGCGCGCCAGTTGGATCCAACGCGCCAGCCGATGCGCACGAAGGACGGCTACATCGTCGTTGCACCCTATCAGGACAGCCGCTGGATCCGCTTCTTCGAAATCGCCGGGCGCCTCGATGTTCTTGAGGAGCCCGGTCTCACCGACCTGATGTCCCGGCGTGAGAATGCAAGCCGTCTCTACGAGCACATGGCCCGGTGCCTGCCGGAGAAGACGACGGCGGAATGGCTGGGGATATTTGCGGCCAACAACATCCCGGCGGGCCCGATCAGCACCCTCGACGATCTGCTCGAGGATCCACATCTGGAGGCTTCGGGGCTGTTCGTGGAACGCGAGCACCCGACGGAAGGTCCCTACGTCGAGGTTCGGCCGCCGGTACGCTTTTCGGCTGCCGATTCCCAGCCGCTGCGTCATGCAGCACGACGGGGCGAACACTCGGACGAAGTCGCCCGCGAGCTCGGCGTGAACATCTAGACGCGATGTCGGTCAACGAACGCGTTGCGAAGCCGACGCATCGCTTGCTGCTGCAAAGCGAAGGTTCCGTCCGTCGGCTTCGCGGTAATCATCACCGACGTGACATCGACTGGTGCGCGGTGCAGTCGGACTATCGAGCCGGCTCGCTCTCACTCAGGGAAATAGCTGAGAAGCATGGCTGTTCGCACTCCGCGATCGCCAATCGTGCCGCGCGAGACGCCTGGACGCGAGACGCAAGCCTTCGGTCCGACTGCCTTCCAGCGCCGCCCGCAGATTCCGGAAGTAGCCGCCACACAGATCAGTCTTAAGTGGAGGCTGTCAACGCGGCCCAGCCGCATGGCAAGATCTTTGAGTCTCTGCGGGTCCGTCGGGCGAATCGGGAATGGACCGGTCGCCGGCACCAGTGAAAACTGGACACCGAAAGGTCAAGCGAGTTCGCCAAGGGAAAATGGACCGCTACACCACGAACAGGCGACGCTCTCGCCCGCTGTTAGGGGACGGTCTGCTTTCGGGGTGACCACCGGCTCGAATCGCGCGGCGGCCTAGGGTTCGAAAGCGGAAGTAGCTTTCATCAGACTGGTAACTTTCGCAGTACATCCTCCGACACTGACTGAAGTGGTCAGGTACGTCGCGTACTTGCCACCGGGTTCACCGTCTTCACCAGCTTTCACGCACCCTCTGCGAAGCGTCGCGAACTACCGCCGCTGCGAACATCTGATTGTTCGCATGCGTATATGACGAAGAGGTACGGATCTGGTGCCTGCCTTGAGTCAAGCGGCCGCTGGGTTGGGGTGATGCACGAGAACTCGCATCAGTTGCTGCAGGGATGAATCCGGGACGCTTGTGGTGTAAGCCGTCGCCCGGGAAGGAGAGATCGGAACTAATCAAAGATGATCAAGCATGGTATGTCAGTGCCTATCAATTGTTGCGGGCCCGAGAGTTACGATGTGCAGCTGACGGGCCCCGATAAGGCGAGCGTTGCGTGATGTCGCGATAGAGCGATGTTGAGATTCTCCACGGTCCCGGCGACCGCCCTAGACGGACATCGCGAGGCCATTGCCGCGGTACTGACCACAGTCCCGAGAACTGCCGGCATCCAAGCGTTGCCGGCATGGACTTGGACCGGTAGAGTGGACGCCTTTCGTTGATCTCGCATGGCCGCCAGGAGGATGAGAATGTGTCTCTACCGCATCTCACTTTGCGCGTACTTGGCTTGCGCCGGGTCAACTGCGTTTGCATGGAATCTAATTCGAGATGTCGAACATGCCGTCCGCACGGTTACGGTAGCACCGGTCGCCCAACTTATCGGGGAAGCAGACAAGGCATCAGTCGCCGTGGCTGCGGCGAAGGTCAGCGCAGTCCCTCCTGCCCAGCTTTCCGAACTTGAGAAGCGCCAAAGGGCAGCGGAAGTTGCGGTACTTGAAGAAGAGCGAAAGATCCGAGTTCGTGTTGAGGAACGCGCGCTGGTCGCTCTCGAAGAGCAGTTGAAGAACGTGCGGTCAGTACCCTACAAGATTGATCGAATCGCGCTGACTGCGATTAGCAATGTTCTTTATCGAAGAGATCTGGAGATCCAGCCGATGGTCTATGAAAACTTCGTGTTCCTACACATTGAACCGAAGAAGATCGCAGTAGATGAGGGAAGCGAGGTCCATCTACGTCTTGTCGTCTATTGGGACCGAAACGGCGATCGTCTCTCGATGCGATATGCCGCTGTCGAAAAGCGCTTACGCGTCGCCGAACCTCGTCTCAGCGCCGACCCACGAATCGTCGGTCAAGCGGCAGCCTTTGTCGGGGAACTTGCCAAAGCACTAGAACGAAAGGGCGTGCAATGAGCGTACGTACAGCACAAGCCGTGCTCTTCTTGTGTCTTCTTCTCGCCCTCGCAGTTACTGTCTTTGCGCTATGGCAGGGATACTCGAGGAGGGAATATTTCGCCGAGGATCTACAAACCCTGATCGCACAAGTGTTGGCGCAGTTCTCGGGCCCTCTTTCGGTTGTCGCCGGCTCCTTCTTTGCTCTTCGCGGTGTCTCTCGCCGGACCCCCGTCGCACACGCGAGCTTCTGGCTGGCTCTAGCCTGCGTGACTCTTTGGTCTGTGTTGATCGCCGGGCGGGCTGCAGCATTCATCGCTTACTCAAATGAGGCACCAGTCGTAATGACCAACTGGCTGAC
>Ga0157375_10006538_pt1 | contig 10145 bp, 9 predicted proteins | sample M35metaG_FD_115311 | JGI IMG/M metagenome (GOLD analysis project Ga0157375, IMG submission 115311) | Miscanthus rhizosphere microbial communities from Kellogg Biological Station, Michigan, USA - M3-5 metaG | ecosystem: Host-associated > Plants > Roots > Rhizosphere > Soil | place: USA: Michigan... | reverse complement strand
CCTGATATATCGAGGTGTTTGCATCGCAGGCAAGCCAGCTCCCACAGTTGACCCGGGCCGACAGTTAGATACCGGTCGGCTACCAGGCCGCCGCGTCTGCTTTTGATTTTGATTTTGATCTTAGGCGCCCCGTTAAACACGCTGGCCGAACGCAGGCTTGAATCCGTGGGTAACCCGGCGTCCTGCCGGGTTACCCACGGATTCAAGCCGGAGTGAGGGCATGCCGAGCCTAGGCGAGGCACCGAGTGTTGGGGCGAAGGCCTTATGCTTACTTTTGGGCCTTTCCAAAAGTGAGCCGCTGTAAGAGCGGAACCATAAGTAGCCGTTACCTAAATAACGGATATGTACTCAATCAAAAACAGCGCGCCCGCATAAAATCCCCCCACCGCCGCACCAAGTAGTTGTGCTCATCCATCACCGAATTCCACACCGCAATATGCCCCATGCGCTGCTCATAAGACCCCCCATCACGCACGTCGCCCATGTCGATCAACGGCAAACCATCGCTACCCAGCAGTTCCTCCCGTGCAGGCAATCCGGCATACCAGTAATCCCACTCGGCACTGCTAAGGTGATCACGGCTGCGCGCCGGGTTACCGATGTAATACCCCTGGCGCGCCATCACCGCTCCAGGCCAACCCGACAACCACCAATTGAGGTAGGCATACGCCGCATCCAGCACCGGCCCTTGAGCATGGCGTGACAACGACAACCCGCCGAACCACGCGCGATAACCTTCACGCGGCACCGCCAGGCGGTATTTCACGCCCGCGCGATGCAGGCGCATCAAGGTCGGCGACCACAGGCTCTGGATATCGATGGTCGGGCTGAGCATCAATTGCGCCGCCTCTTCATCATCCGACCAGAACGCCGCAAAGTGCCCTTCCCTCTGCTTGCGCACCAGAATGTCGGCGAGCACGTCGATCTCTTCGATGCTCATATTGCCGATGTCCTTGAACTGCGCCAGCCCCGCGCCCTGCACCGCCAGCGCGGCGTCCAGGGCACCGATGGCCGCGTCGCTTTGCAATGCGGTGCGGGCGCTCCAGGCCGGGTCCAGCAACCACCCCCAACTTTCGTTGCCGTGGCAGAACCCGTCGGGCAAGCGCTCGGGGCGGTAGGCAAAACTGTCGGCGTTGTGGGTCAGGGGCAGCATGCTGATGCGCTCGGTCACGGTGCTGCCGAGGCTGCCGTCATGCTGCACGAACAGGCGCTCGCTCGGTACGCTGCCACTGCCCAGGCGATCATCGGCCGACAGGCGCCCGCGCTTGGGCAGGTCGTTGATTTCATGCCACAGCGCGATACGCCGCGTGTCGATCGGCTGGATCGCCCGCGCCGGCCACACGAAGTCGACGTTGTGAAACCACTGGTCGTAGAGGTCGTAGCTGTCGGGCTGCATCACCGCGATGCGCTGGGCCTGCTCTACATCGTGCACCTGATACACCAGGCGAATGCCCAGGTCTTGCTCGGCCCGCACGCGCAGGCATTCGAGCAGGGTCACTGAGGTGCCGAGGACGCGTAAGGTGATCATGCTGCAAACCGCCGCGAGAACACATCGAAGGAGCGGCGCAACAGCGCCGGGTCCAGGCCGCGCAGGATAAACACCAGGCGCGACTGGCGGTCGCTGCCCGGCCACGCAGGCAGGTGGACCGGGGCATGCAGACAGTGCTGCACGCCATGAATGACGATGGGGGCCGAGCTTGCGTTCACGTTGAGCAGTCCTTTGACGCGAAGGATTCGTTCGCCATGGCATCTTAACAGCATCGACAGCCACACCCCGAAACCGACCCAGTCCAGTGGCTGATCGAAGCTCAGGCAGCACACTTGGGCAGCGCCGTGGGTGGCGACAGTGGGCTGATGCAGTTGCCAGCGGCCAACCTCGACGGCGGGCTCGGCGCTGCGCAACCCTTCACCGAGCAACAGTTGATCGCCGCTGTGGATAGCGTGGGTATCGAGGATCGGCGTACCCGCGTTGAGCGCCTGCAAATGCGCACGCAGCGGCGCGCAATCGCCGGCCAAGTCGGTCTTGCTCAGCAACAGGCGGTCGGCGGCCGCAACCTGGGCCAGCCACTCCGGGTGCAAACGCTCTTGCAAGGTCGCGTGGCTGGCGTCGACCAGGGTAATCACCAGGCCGATGTGGAAACGCCCGCGCAATTGCACGTCGTTGTTCAAGGTGGCAAGGATCGGCGCCGGGTCGGCCAGGCCGGTGGTCTCCAGGATCACCCGCTTGAACGCCGGGATTTCACCGCGCTCACGGCGCTGCAACAGGCCGAGCAGTGCGTCTTTCAGCTCGCCACGGATCGAACAGCACACACAGCCGCTGGGCAGCAGCACGGTGTCGGGCGCCACCTCTTCCACCAGCAAGTGGTCGATACCGACGTCGCCGAATTCGTTGATCAGCAGCGCGGTGTCGCCCAGGCTCTCGCCTTGCAGCAGGCGCTTGAGCAAGGTGGTCTTGCCGCTGCCGAGGAAACCGGTGATGACATTCAGAGCCATGCTCATCAATGTATTCCTTTGTGGCGAGGGAGCTTGCTCCCGCTGGGCTGCGAAGCGGCCCCAGAAGCTTGGGAGCGCTGCGCACTCTAGCGGGAGCAAGCTCCCTCGCCACAGGGGTTGGGTTTAGTGTTCAAGATGGTTGAGCAACTTAGGGTCGAGCGGGTCCAACGGACGGCCGAGCATGTTTTCGGCGGCCTGCCACAGTGGGTCCAGGCCACTCGCCAGTTCTTGCTTACCGGTAGCGCCCAACAACAGGTAGGACGCGCCCTGGAAGTCTTCGACCTTGAGCCGGAACACCGCCAACACCTGGTTGATCGCCGCGATCCGGCGCAGGCGCTCGCGGCGCCTTGGCACTTCATCGCCCAGGGGGTCGCTCCAGTGCAGGTCTTCGCCAAGCAATCCGCAGAGTCCGCACATGGCTACACCTCGTTCATGGCATGACATCGCCGGAGTTCGGGCCCAGGGTCTGGCCGACGAACAAATTACCGCCCGGTTCGCTGGCGAGCAGCACGGCGGCGGGCGCCACTTCATCAGCCAGACCGAAGCGGCCCAGGGGCAGTTCCTTGGCCTTGGCGCGCTTCCAGTCGTCGCTGATCCCGCCCACCAGTGGCGTTTCAATCGGGCCAGGGGCGATGGCATTGACCAGCACGTTGTCCTTGGCCACTTCCAGGGCGAGGGATTTGGTAAAGCCGATCACGCCAGCCTTGGCCGCCGCGTAGTGGGTAAGCTCGGCACCGCCCTTGATACCCAGTTGCGACGCCACGTTGATGATGCGCCCCCAACGCTGCGCCAGCATGTGCGGCAAGGCGCGCTGGCTGGCGACGAACACGCTGGTGAGGTCGACGCGCAGCATGTCGTTCCACATCTCGATGGTCAGGTCGACACAGCGCGCCTGGGTGAGCATGCCGGCGTTGTTGACCAGAATGTCGATGCCACCGAAGTGTTCGACGCAACGGTCCACACCTGCCTGGGCGCCTTCGACGGTGCCGACGTCCGCCAGGCACTCGACCACCTCGGCGCCGAGGTTGCGGCAGGTGATCGCCGTTTCGGCGAGGCTCGCGGCGTTGCGGTCGGCCAGCAGCAGGCGCGCGCCTTCGGCGGCGTAGGCACGGGCGATGGCGGCACCGATGCCGCTGCCGGCGCCGGTGATGACGGCGCGGCGGTTAATCAGTTGGTTCATACAAAAAACTCCTCAGACAAAACACCGATCCATTGTGGGAGCTGGCTTGCCTGCGATGGCGGTGGGTCAGCAGCACATGTATTCACTGAACCATCGCCATCGCAGGCAAGCCAGCTCCCACATTTGGATCTATGTACATCCGTTAGTCCGGCCAGCGCACGGTAAGGCCGCCGTCGATGATGATGCTTTGGCCCGTGAGGTAGCTCGACGCTTCACTGGTCAAGAACTGCACCAGCGAGGCCACCTCATCCGCCCGCCCGACACGGCCCAGCGGAATGGCTCGCGCCGCCTTGGCCAAGCCTTCCGGTCCCAGTGAGTTCTTCGCATCCAGCGACTGCGGCGTCTCGATCAACCCGGGGATCACCGCATTGCAGCGAATCCCCAGTGGCGCCAATTCCACGGCTAGCGAACGACACAACCCCGGCACACCGGCTTTGGCCGCCGCGTAGTGGCTGTGCTCCTGCCAGCCATACACGCCACCGGCAATCGACGAGATCGCCACCAGCGCGCCGCCTTCACGCATATGCCGTGTCGCCGCGCGGAAGGTGCGCATCACCCCCGTCAGGTCGACATTGAGCATCTCGTCCCACAGCGCATCGGTCATCTCCAGCAACGGTGCGCGGCGCAACAGGCCGGCGTTGGCCACCGCGTAATCCAGCCGGCCAAAGTGCTGCACGGCCTGCTCGGCCAGCGCATTCACCGAGGCGCTGTCGCCCACGTCCAGGGGCAGCATGAGGCACTCGCCGCCCGCCTCTTCCACCAAGCCCACGGTGGTGTGCGGGTCGTGAGGATCGGCCGGGTAATACCCGCCGACCACCGCCACGCCCTTTTGCGCATAGGCCACGGCGAGGGCTTGGCCGATGCCGCTGGCGGCGCCGGTAATCAAGGCAACTTTACGGCTCATCATTCACTCCTTACTGAACGGTTTCCGGACGCACATGGCGGGCGGCAAACATCAAGGCGCCGGACAAGAAGCACGGCAGTGCACCGAACCACAGCGCGGCGGTCTGCCAGTCGCTGCCGGCCGACAGCACCTGGGTGGCGCCAAAGCCTGCGACCACCGCACCGATCGGGCCCATGGCATGGATGATCGCGCCCCCGGTGGCGCGGATGCTGGTGGGGAAACTTTCACTGATGAAGAACAACGCCGCCGAGTACGGGCCGATCAGAAAGAACAGGCCCAGGCTGTACAGCCCGACCACCATCGCCATGTTGCTCGGGCCGAACAGCATGCCGGCGAATGACAGCCCGCCGAGCATCCAGCCCAGGCCGATCACGTTGCGACGGCCGATCTTGTCGCCCATCCAGCCGTGGCTGAGATAACCGCAGTACCCGACCAGGTTGGACAGCACGAGGATGATCAGCGAGTTCTCGAACGAGATGTGGTGCACGCTGACGATCACCGACGTGCCCAGCACGCTGAACACCTGGATCGCTGCCCAGTTGAGCAGCAGCGCTGCGCCGATCACCAACGTGGCGCGACGGGCCGGGCCACGGAACGCCGCCTTGAGGCCGGCCTTGCTGTGTTCGTCGTAGTCGACGCCGTAGGTCACGGCGACGTTTTGCGCTTCTTTCACCGCGCCGCTTTTACGCAGCTCGCTGATGCGTTGGTGGATCTGGAACTGCGGGCTCTCCTTGAGCTTGCGCGCCATGATCGCAATCACGATGGCCGGGATTGCGGCGAAGATGAAGCAGCCTTGCCAACCGATGATCGGCAGCAACAGCGCAGTCAAGCCGGCAGCGATCAACGCGCCCACCGGCCAGCCGCCCTGCACCAGGCTGTAGATGAAGCCACGGCGCTTGGTCAGGCGCGGGTCTTCCGAGGCGCCGTACAGCTCACTCAGATACGTGGCGTTGACGGTTTCCTCGGCATAACCCAGGCCACCCAACGAACGGATCAGAATCAGCGGTGATTTGCCCCACGCGCCGCCGATTGCCGTCAACGCCGAGCACAGCGCAGAACCGGCCACGGTGAAGATGATGCCTTTGCGCCGACCCAGCTTGTCGACGACCGGGCCAATGGCAAAGGCGACCACCGCCGTGCCCACGGCGACCCAGGTTGCAATTTCAGCCTGCTCTACTTCACCCCAGCCAAAGTGCCGGCCGATCTCCGGCAGCAGGGTGCCAAACAGGATGAAGTCATACACCGCAAACACCCAGGCGAAGAACGCGATCCAGGTGGCGAAGCGCACTTCCTGGGACGTCAGTTGCCGGGGTTTCCAGCCGGTCAGGTCAAGCTTGTTGTAGATGGACATGGGTTGCGCCTCAGGGGTGGAAGCATGGGGGTCAGGTACGGGGTTGGCGGCGGATAAAGTCGTCGGCGATTTCGTCGAAGGTGACGAAGCGCACGCCGGCATGGCTCTGGATATGCTCGATCAGACGCTCAAGCATCAGCAGCACTTGCGGGCGGCCGGACACGTCCGGGTGAATGGTCATGGTGAACACCGCGTGTTCGTGTTCGCGGTAGACCCAGTCGAACTGGTCGCGCCACATTTCCTCCAGGTGCCGCGGGTTGACGAAACCGTGGCTGTTGGGCGCCTTCTTGATGAACATCATCGGCGGCAGGTCGTCCAGGTACCAGTTGGCCGGGATCTCCACCAGGTCGGTTTCCTGGCCCCGCACCAAAGGTTTCATCCAGGTGTCGGGGTGCTGGCTGTAGTCGATCTTGGTCCAGCTGTCGCCGACCCGCACGTAGTAGGGATGAAAGTCGTTGTGCATCAGGCTGTGGTCGTACTTGATGCCTTTTTTCAGCAGCAGCTCGTTGGTGACCTTGCTGAACTCCCACCATGGCGCGACGTAACCAGTGGGGCGTTTGCCAGTGACCTGGGTGATCAGCTCGATGGATTTATCCAGGACGATTTCTTCCTGCTCGGCCGTCATGGCGATGGGGTTTTCGTGGCTGTAGCCGTGCACGCCGATTTCGTGGCCGGCGTCGGCCACGGCTTTCATCTGCTCGGGGAAGGTTTCCATCGAGTGGCCAGGAATAAACCAGGTGGTGCGCAGGCCGTAGCGCTCGAACAATTTGAGCAGGCGCGGCGCGCCGACTTCACCGGCGAACAGGCCGCGGGAGATGTCGTCCGGCGAGTCTTCGCCGCCGTAGGAACCGAGCCAGCCGGCGACGGCGTCAACGTCGACGCCGAATGCACAGAGAATGTCTTTAGCCATGGTGTGTCTCCTTAAACGTTGAGTACGGATTCGACGGACAACGCGGCGCGCAACAGGCGAGCGTCCTCCCCCGTCGGGGTACTGAGCAGCAGCCCGGTGGGCAGGCCCCCGGCATCGCGGCCGCAGGGCAAGGTCACGCCGGGCATGTCGAGCAAACTGCCCGGCATGGTCAGGCGCAGGGTGGCGAGGTTGGTGGTGACGAAGAGGTCATCGTCGGCTTCCAGCGGTGCCAGCGGCGGCGCCACGTGGGCGACGGTCGGGGTGATGAGCACGGCGCCGTCGAGGTCATCACCAGTTGTTGCTGCAGGCGCTGGCGTGCGTCCATCAGGTGCAGCAGTTGGCTGGCGGGCAACGCACGCGCGGCTTCGAGGCGACGGCGCACGCGAGGGTCGAGCTGTTCGGCGTCGGCGCTGTCGAGCAAGGCTTCATGCAGGGCGAAGGCTTCGAAGGAGCCCAGCCAACCTTGGCTTTTGATCAACGCCAGGGTGGCCTGGAACGTGGCCGATGGGCGCACCTCTACCAGGGCGCCGTGGGCTCGCAATCGGTCAACCGCGCGCAGCAGGTTGTTGCGCACGGCCGGCTCGATGTCTTCCAGGGCACCTTGTTCAAGCACAAAACGCTGGCCCTTGAGGCTGCGCGCGCTGTGGGTGTGGGCACGGCCGTGAAGCAGGTCATCGATGGCCAAGGCATCGCGCACGCTGCGGGTCAGCGGGCCGAGGCTGTCGAGGGTGTGGGCCAGGGGAAACACACCGTCGCGGCTGTAGCGTCGACTGCTGCTGCGGTACCCCACCAGGCCATTGAGCGCGGCGGGAATGCGGATTGAGCCTGCCGTGTCGGTGCCCATGGCGATGGGCACGATCCCGGCGGCCACGGCAACGGCCGACCCGGAGGAAGAGCCACCGGGAATACGCGGTTGGTCGCTCCCGTGGGGATTGTGCGGCGTGCCGAAATGCGGGTTCAGGCCCAGGCCGGAATACGCCAGTTCGCTGAGGTTGGTCTTGCCCACGCTGACCATCCCGGCGCGGCACAACAGGCCCACCGTGGGCGCATCCAGCAAAGCCTGGGGCGCATGGCGACGGTAGGCGGCGCCGGCCGTGGTGATGCTGCCGGCCATGTCGAACAAATCCTTCCAGGCCAGCGGCACACCGTCGAACACACTCAATGGTTGCCCGGCTCGCCAGCGGGCGGCGGCGGCTTCGGCTTCACGGCGGGCGCGCTCGGCGGTCAGGGAAATAAACACGCCTGGGCAGCGACTCGCTTGATCGAGCGCCTGTTCGAGGGCCTGCACCGGGTCGCTGCGACCGCTGGCAAAAGCCTCGGCCATGGAAGTGGCGTCTGACATCAAGATGACCCTCACAAAACGTACATATTAATAAAATGTACATTTTACAAAGGCAGCTTTCGTGCCAGTCTCTGCCGAACAGATTTTGCGCTGCTCAGGTTTTTGGCCTTGAGCTACGGGATAGATGGTTTCAAGCCAGGCAAAAAAATCTTGCCGGGGCACCGCAAAGCGCCTTCAATGAAATAATGTATCTTTTATAAATAAGTACATTTTGGTGCAAAAAAGTAACATCCCCATCGGCAAGGCCCCAAATAAGCGCCACTGACGTGGCGCAGAGTGACAGGCACGACTTATGAGAGAATCCCCGGCCACCGTCCTACATGCCTCAGAGAAACCGATGAAAGCAGTGTCCACCTCGGCCTCCCGTTACGCGATGATTCACCAGGTTCTGCGTGATGCGATCGTCAATGGCACTGCCCGCCACGGCCTGGTGTTGCTCGAAGCGCCGCTGGCCGAGCTGTTCGGCACCAGCCGCGTGCCGGTGCGCAGGGCCCTGGATTTGCTGCATGACGAAGGCCTGATCTGCCGCTTCAATGGCCGGGGTTACCTGATCAACCCAGAAGGCTTGGCGATGGAGCCGCTGCGCCTGCCATTGAGCCATGCCCACCTGGGCCTGGATGGCGAGCAGGACTTGGTGGACACTCGGCCGCTGGGCGAGCGCATCGTCGAGGAGATCGGCGCGGCGCTGTCCACCTGCATCGCTTTCGGCCATTACCGCCTGGATGAACAAGCCGCCGCCGACCACTACGGGGTCAGCCGCGCGGTGGTGCGTGAGGCGTTGATGCGCTTGCGCGACCGTGGCCTGGTGGAAAAAGAGCCCTACTCCCAATGGCTGGCCGGGCCGTTGACCGCACGGGAAGTCACCGAAGACTACGAACTGCGCGCCTGCCTGGAACCCGAAGCGTTGCGCCAGAGCGCGCCCAACCTGGACCGCGAGTTGCTCGAAGCCATGTTGCAACGCGTGCGGGATGCCCAGGACAGCCACCACTGCAGCCTGGAAGCCATCGAGCAGATCGAAGAAGACCTGCACCAACGCTGCCTGGCCGGCTTGCAAAACCGCAAGATTGCCGCGCTGATCCGCCAGGGCCAGAGCCCGATGATCATCAGCCGGATTTTCTACCGTTTGCTGGGAATCGGTGCCGACCCTGCCATGTTGGCCGAACATCGCTTGATTCTGGAGTTGCTGCTGCATGGGGCGTTTGATGCGGCAGCGTTGAACCTGCGCGAGCATTTGCAGAGGGCCAGGCAGCGGATGTTGCAGCGGTTGAAGGTGTTGTCGGTATTGCCCGAACAGCCGCTGCCCAGCTACCTGCACAAAATCAGCTGACTCAACGCTATTCACCTGTAGGAGCCGGCTTGCCGGCGATCGCGGTGGGTCAGACACCTTTGCACCAGCAGGTGTGGCGCCATCGCCGGCAAGCCGGCTGCTACAGTCAATATCATGCAATTTGTTGCTAACTGCTCAACGCCATTGAAACCACCGCTGCGCCGCCCCATCTAACCTCCATACTTCCTTATGCAGGTGCCCCATGAGCGACCAGCAAGCCTTCCCTGATTACGACCTGAACGACTACGCCGACCCCGAAAACGCTGAAACCCCTTCGTCGAACACCGGCCTGGCGCTGCCTGGGCAGAACCTGCCCGACAAGGTCTACATCATCCCGATCCACAATCGCCCGTTCTTCCCGGCCCAAGTGCTGCCGGTGATCGTCAATGAAGAACCCTGGGCCGAAACCCTGGAGCTGGTGAGCAAGTCCGACCACCACTCCCTGGCCCTGTTCTTCATGGAGACGCCGCCAGAAGACCCGCGCCATTTCGACACCTCCGCCCTGCCGCTGTACGGCACGCTGGTGAAGGTGCATCACGCCAGCCGCGAGAACGGCAAGCTGCAATTCGTCGCCCAGGGCCTGACCCGGGTGCGCATCAAGACCTGGCTCAAGCACCACCGCCCGCCGTACCTGGTGG
>Ga0157375_10006536_pt1 | contig 10148 bp, 7 predicted proteins | sample M35metaG_FD_115311 | JGI IMG/M metagenome (GOLD analysis project Ga0157375, IMG submission 115311) | Miscanthus rhizosphere microbial communities from Kellogg Biological Station, Michigan, USA - M3-5 metaG | ecosystem: Host-associated > Plants > Roots > Rhizosphere > Soil | place: USA: Michigan... | reverse complement strand
TGTCTTTTTCGGCTTTGATCGGAGCCGCCGTCGTCTTCGGGATGGTGGTCGCCGGCTCGGTCAACGTCACCCCCCGCTCCGAGGCGCAGCGGGAAGCCACCCCGGCTGCCCGGCCCCGCAACGGCGCCGTCCTGCTCCCTTCGTTCGCCGATACGGCCCAGGAAGCGATGCCGTCGGTCGTCTCGATCACCTCGACCGACATCGTCAAGGGCAACAAGGGGCGGCGCTACCAGAACCCCTTCGGCGAAGGCGATCCGTTCGAGTTCTTTTTCGGCCCCCCGGGCGGTGGCGGTCCCAACCGCCGCGGCCAGCGTCCCGATGAGGAGGAGCACAAGGAAGTCCAGGGAGGCACCGGCTTCATCATCTCGGAAGACGGCTACATCGTGACGAACAACCACGTCATCGAAGGCGCCGACAAGATCGAGGTCCGGATCAACAACAAGGAAAAGTACGCTGCCAAGCTCATCGGGAAAGACTCCGCGACGGATCTCGCCCTTCTGAAGGTGGAGGTCAAGCAGCGCCTGACGCCGCTGCCGCTCGGCGACTCGGATCGCGTCCGCGTCGGAGAGTGGGTCATGGCCATCGGGGATCCCCTCAACTTCGACAAGACGGTCACGGTGGGCGTCGTCTCCGCCAAGGACCGCTCGGGCCTGACCGCCGATGCGGCCACGCGGAGCTTCGAGAACTACATCCAGACCGACGCCGCGATCAACTTCGGCAACTCCGGCGGGCCGCTGCTCAACACCAACGGCGAGGTCGTCGGCATCAACACCGCGATCTTCCGCCCGGCCCAGAACATCGGTTTCGCCGTCCCGATCAATACGCTCAAGACGATCCTGCCCCAGCTCCGCGACAAGGGGAAGGTGGTCCGCGGCTTCCTCGGAATCAACATCGTCAACGTCGACGCCGACCGCGCCGCGGCCTTCGACCTGAAGGCCCAGGAAGGGGCTTTCGTCGAGTCCGTCGAGACCGGCAAGCCGGCCGAGAAGGCGGGCGTGCGCCCGGGCGACACGATCGTCAAGGTCGACAGCGTCCCCGTCAAGGACACGCGCGATCTCATCGGCTACGTCTCGAGCAAGACTCCCGGAAGCAAGGTCCAGCTCGGGCTCGTTCGCGACGGCCGGGACACGACCGTCACCGCGACGCTCGCCGAGCGCAAGGACGAGCCCGCCGACGAGGGTGAGGCCGACAACCTCGCCTCCGACGACACGCCCGGCAAGATCGGCATGACGGTGCAGGAGCTCACGCCCCAGCTCCGCCAGATGCAGCGCGTCAAGACGGGGGTCGAGGGCCTGCTGGTCGTCCGCGTGAAGGAAGTCTCTCCGGCGGCCGACGCCGCGATCCAGGAAGGCGACGTCATCACTTCGGTCAACGGCGAGAAGGTCACGACGACCGACGAGTTCGGCAAGATCGTCGGAAAGGCCAAGAAGGGCGACTACCTCAAGCTCTACGTCTACAGCCCGCGCGCCGACAACTCGCGCTTCGCGCTCGTCAAGATCGAGGACTGATACGCCGATCCCGCCCGGTTTCGAAACCGACTCTGTTCAGCGCCCGCTTCGGCGGGCGCTGTCCTTTTCGGGAGATTCCGAGGGAATAACCATCCCCCGGATCCTGTAAAAAGGGACGATGGCTCAGAAAGTTCTCATCGTCGACGACGAAGCCGCGATCCGCGACACGCTCCGGATGGTCCTCGAATACGAGGGCTACGAAGTGCTGACCGCGGGCGACGGCCGAGCCGCGCTCAGCGAGCTCGACGCGAGTCCGGTCGACGCGATCCTGCTCGACATCAAGATGCCCGGGATGGACGGCCTCGAGACGCTCGACCGCATCGTCGCCCGCCCCTCGGCCCCGCCGGTGCTCATGATCTCGGGCCACGGCGACATCGCGACGGCCGTGGAGTGCACGCGCCGGGGCGCCGCGGATTTCCTGGAGAAGCCCCTCCAGCGCGAACGCGTGCTCGTGTCCGTGCGCAACGCCCTCTCGGGCAATCGGCTCCGGGCGGAAAACGAGCGGCTGCGGAAACGGGTCGAGGAAGAGACGGTGCTCGTCGGCGACAGCGAGCCCATGAAGAAGCTGCGGGCGGAGGTCGCCCGCGCCGCGCCGACCGGCGCGACGGTGCTCATCCTCGGCGAAAGCGGCACGGGCAAGGAGCTCGTGGCGCGCGAGATTCACGGGGCCTCCAAGGTCGCCTCGGGTCCCTTCATCCAGGTCAACTGCGCGGCCATCCCGGAGGAATTGATCGAATCCGAGCTTTTCGGCCATGAGAAGGGCTCTTTCACGGGCGCGATCCGGAAGCAGACCGGCAAATTCGTCGAGGCCGACGGCGGGACCATTTTTCTCGACGAGGTCGGCGACATGTCGGCGCGAGCCCAGGCCAAGGTCCTCCGCGTCCTCGAGGCCGGAGAGGTGGAACCCGTCGGCGCGGCCCGAGTGGGCCGGGTCGACGTGCGCGTCATCGCGGCGACCAACCGCGACCTGACCGAGTCGATCAAGGCCGGCAAGTTCCGCGAGGATCTCTTCTTTCGCCTGAACGTCGTCCCCCTGACGACGCCGCCGCTGCGGGAGAGGCCGCAGGACGTCCCCGCGCTCACCGCCCACTTCGGCAAGATCGCGGAGGAACGCGATCACCGCAAGCCTCGCCGCTTCGCCCAGAGCGCTCTCTCGCTGCTCGCCGCACGGAGCTGGCCGGGCAATGTCCGGGAGCTGAAGAACCTGGTCGAGCGCGTCCTCATCATGACCGACGCCGATCCGATCGAGGCGAAGGATCTCCCGCCGGAGGCGCGTGTCGCCCCGAGCGAGATCTCCACCCGAGGCCTCGGGCTCGAGACGCTCTCGGAATTCAAAGAGTTCGCCGAGCGGGAATTCCTCGTCGCGAAGCTCCGCGAGAATGGCTGGAACATCAGCCGCACCGCCGAGGTCATCCAGACGCCTCGGTCGAACCTGTACAAGAAGATCGAGCATCACAAGATCAGCCGGGAGGGGGACGCCTAGGACCGTTGAGAGTTGAGCGTGAAGCCGGGCGGCAGGGCCCTGCTCTCAACACTCAACACTTGACGCTCGGCGCTCAACTCCCCATAGAATCCGCGCCGTGATCTCCCTCGCGGATTTCGAAGAAACCGGCGCCCTTCTCACCGGCCACTTCCGTCTCTCGTCCGGCCTCCACTCCGACCGATATCTCCAGTGCGCGCGGCTGCTGATGTGGCCGGAGCGCGCGGAGCGCGCCGGACAGGAGCTCGGGACGAAGCTCGCCGAGTTTTCGCCGGCGGCCGTGATCTCGCCCGCTCTCGGGGGCGTGGTCATCGGCCACGAGACGGCGCGCGCCCTGAAGCTCCCCGCGATGTTCGTCGAGCGGAAAGACGGCCTGTTCGCGCTCCGCCGCGGCTTCTCGCTCGAGCCGGGCCAGCCGATCGTCGTCGTCGAGGACGTCTTCACGACCGGCAAGTCCACGCGCGAGGCGGCGGCCGCGGTCGAAGCCGCGGGCGGACGCGTCGTCGCCGTCGGCTCGATCGTGGACCGGGGGCTGCCGCCCAACGCGTTCTCGGTTCCGTCTCGATCCCTCCTCGCGCTCTCCGTACCGTCCTGGCCGGAGGCCGAGTGTCCGCTGTGCCGCGAAGGTCGACCGGTGGAATCGCCCGGCAGCCGCTTCGCGGCCGGCGCGACCCGCTGACTCTCCCTAGGCTCCGAGCGAGCGGGCGAGCGCCCGCAGAAGCGATGCGCCGTCCCCGCGCCAGCAGCTGCCGTGCATCACGGCGAGCGTATCGGGCTCCGTCGCCGCAAGCCGCTCCAGCAGCGTGCCTGCGTTTTTCGAGTGGGAGAAGTAGTCCATCGGCTGGCGGAAGGCCTCGCTCGGTCCGAGGATGTCCGACTCCGTCACGGCGGCATCGCCGGTCCCGCCCTGCGTGAAGAGGTCGCCGCAGAGAAGCGTCTTCGTCGTCTCCTCGAAGAAGTAGCCGGTCTCCCAGCCGTGGGGGAGGTGGGGGGTGTCGAACCAGCGCATGCGCCGGCGTCCGAGCACGAGGGTCTCGCCGTCCGCCACGGGACGGGGAGGCCGGACCGCGAAGTCCTCGACGGACACCATCGCCGCGACCTGGCTGCACACCGGGACGGCGCGAGGAGCGACGGCGAGAAAGTCGTTCAGCGCCCCGCACTCGTCGGATTCGAAGTGCGAAAAGGCGACGTGACGCAGACGCTCCACGGGGATCACGCGGTCGATGGCCTCGCGGACGACCGGGAAGAGCCGCCGGAGTCCCGTGTGAAAGAGGAGCGGCTCGTCGTCGAGGACGAGGTACTGATTGAAGGAGAAGCCGCCCGGCACCACCGACAAGGGCGTGTTGATGCGATAGATGCCGTCGGCGATCTCCTGGACGTTGGTGCCGCTTTCCGCGTTCGTGATCACGTTGACCTCCTCGGATCCCTGGGACCTGGCGATTCTATTGGGGCCCGACACTGTAAGATCGAGAATATGGAGCTGCGGTCCGTTTGCGTCTACTGCGCTTCGAGCGCGACCAATAACCCCGAGATCGAAACCGAGATCCGCCACTTCGGACGGGAGCTCGCGCAGCGCGGCATTCGCCTGATCTACGGAGGGTCCTCCCGCGGCTTGATGGGTGCGATCGCCGATGAGGTGCTGGCCGCCGGCGGCCAGGTCACCGGCGTCATTCCCAAGGCTCTCGAAGGGCGCGAGGCGGCGCACCGGAGTCTCACCGAGCTGCGAGTCGTGAACTCCATGCACGAGCGCGAGCAGCTGCTGTTCGACCTGTCCGACGCCTTCGTGGCGTTTCCCGGCGGCTTCGGGACCATGGAAGAGATCATCGAGATGATCACGTGGAAGCAGATGGGCATCCACGGCAAGCCGATCGTCCTCGCCAACATCGCCGGCTACTTCCAGCCGCTGCTGCAGCAGTTCGACGTGGCCATCCGGCACAAGTTCGCCCGCACCGAAGACCGCATCCTTTTCGGCGTCGCCGAGAACACGAAGGCGATCCTGACGTTTCTGGAAGGGGCGCCGGTGATGTCGCGAAAAGCGGGGGACTGGGCCTAGGCGCCGTCAGCCGCTGAACGGTTGCCGGCTCCGGCTCTCGGACGCGGAAAGCTGAGAGCTGAGAGCCGACAGCTTCATTTCCTCCAGCAGCCTCCGGTTGATCGCCACGAGGTCCGCGAGCAGCGCGATCAGCAGGGTCTGAAATCCGATCACGATGAGGATCGCGGCCAGGATGAGCGACTGGATGTGGCCTCCCGGATTCGTCCCGAAGAGGTAGAAACCCAGGAAGCGGAGTCCGAGCACCGCGCCCGCGCCGAGAAAGACTCCCGCGACGATCGAGAAGATCTTCAACGGCTTGTAGAGAGCCGTGATCCGCAGAACGTTCGCCCCCTGCAGGAGGACGTACTTGGCGGTCGAGGCGAAGAGGCGAGAGGGCCGCACGGGGGGGTGCGCCTTCACCGGCACTGAAGCCACGCGCAACCCCTTGTAACCCGCCTGGATGAGCGTCTCGAGCGTGTAGGTGAGCTTCGAGAAGACGTTGATCCTCCGCGCGGCGTCGCGAGAGAGCGCCCGGAAACCGGAGACGGCGTCGGCGATCTCGATGCCGGCGGCCTGGCGCACGACCCAGGTTCCGATCCGCTGGAGCAGGCGCTTGGCGGGCGAGAAGTGCGCGAGCTCGCCCGGCCCCCGATCCCCGACGACGAAGTCGGCGCGCCCGTCGAGGATCGGCTGAACCAGGGCCGGAATGTCCGCGGCGTCGTACTGCAGGTCGGCGTCGAAGTTGACGATGACGTCGGCGCCCATGGAGAGCGACTCCGTGAGGCCCGCCGAAAAGGCCTCGGCGAGCCCCCGGTTCGTCCCGAGGCGCAGGACGCGGTCGGCCCCGGCCGCGCGGGCCCGCTCCGAGGTCGCGTCCGTGGAGCCGTCGTCGATCACGAGCCTCTCCAGCTCGGAGAAGCCCGGGACGCGGCGCGGCAGCGCGGCGAGCGCCCGTTCGATCGTAGCCTCTTCGTTGAACGCCGGAATCTGAATGACGAGCTTCATCGCCTCTTCGGTTCTTCGCGGGAGCGAATCAGGGCTGGATCGGTTCCGCGCGACTGCGAGCCGCCGTGATGATAATCGCGGCCAGCACGAGCAGCCCGAGGCCGCTGACCGCGGCCTCCGCGCGCGGCACCTGGAAGCGGCCCTCGACCCGGTGGCGTCCGGCCGGCACCGCGAGCTCGAAGAACAGTCCGTCCGAGGCTTCCCGCGTGACGTCCTTCCCGTCGAGGAAGACCTTCCAGTAGGGCGCGAACGTCTTCTGGGAGGTCGCGAGGCGCGCGGGCGCATCCGTTTCGGTCTCCACGGCGAAGCGCTCGGGACGCAGCTCGAGCGTGCGCACCGAGCCCGCCCCCTCGAGCCGGAACCTGGGCCGCGCGGTCGATCGCTCGAAGACGGTGAGGTCCGGCCCCGCGTACACGCGCGGGTAGGAGGCGTTCCCCACATCGCGCGCCGTTCGTGGAATCGCTCCCTTCGGGTGAAACGGCGCGGCGTCGCGCGCCTCGATCTCGGGGCCGACCGGGGTCGACACGCCCGGCGGCGCCGCGAGGTAGCGCACGCTCGCGAGATCCAGGGCTCGCGCCGCGGGATCCAGCGAGACGGGATCGAAGACCAGATACGTGCCGTAGGTGCCGAAGGAGTTCGGATCGGCGCCGGCGAGGAGCTGGCGATATCGCGCGTCCAACAGGAAGTGGCCTCGCGCGTCCTCGAGGCCGACGGCCTCGGCGACGTTGGGAAGCAGCGTCCAGCCCGCCGCCGCGAAGCGCCAGCCATCGGAGGTCAGCTCGCGAAGCTTCCGAACGCCGGGCGTGTCCTCGAAGACGGCCTCCTCGGGACGGCTCTCCGGGTAGAAATCGAGAGCCTGGAACGCCAGCGGCACGGCCACCAGAAACGGCGCGACTCTCAGGGCGAGCAGGCGCCATGACGAGGGAGAGGCGAGCCGTTCCAGTTCTTCGTCGCCGTTCGCGAGGCGTTCCAACGCCTCGACGCCGCACGCCGCGAGGATTCCGACGGCCAGAAGGATGAGGATTTTCGCGCGCGCGAACAGTCCGATCTCGAGAAGGGGCAGGCCTCCGACCGCCGCGAGCAGCGGTCCTCCCGCGTAGAGCGGAATCGCGACCGCGGCGCCCAGGAGGATCGCGAAGAGACCCTCCCTCCGCCGTTTCACCGAAGCCAGCCCGACGAAGGCCAGGGCCGCCGCGGCCAGGCCCACGCCCGCGGCCGTCTCGATGTAGTTGTCGCCCGGGATCCAGCCGACGCCGGTGTAGTCGTCGCGACGCGGCGTCCCGGCGTAGTCCGGCACGAAGTAGAGACGGAGGTGGCGGAGGGGAAGCGCGTAGGACCCGCCCATTCCGCGGCGAATCGCGCCGTATTCCGAGGCTCCGAGAAAGCGCGCGGTCGCGAGGATCGAGGGAACGAGGATCGCCACGGCTACGGCCGTAGATGCACCGAGCCGCCCGAGCGCGCGGAGGGCTCCGCGTCCGCGCCGCGAAACCGCGCGCATCAGCAGATACAGCCCGGCCGCGAAGGCCCCGAAGAGGATCCAGTGCGGAAAGCCTCCGGCGAGACACAGGAGGATCGAGAGCGTCGCGAATCGCAGCGCGCGGGCCGTGCTCTCCTCCTCGAACGCGCGGTCGACGGCCATCAGGAGCAGGGGATACGTGACCGAGACGGAGCTCTGCATCCAGAGCCCCCACACCGTCTGCCCGGTTGCGAAGGCCCACGCCGCGGCTCCCGCGGCGGCCGCGAGATCCGAGAAGCGCCGGCTCCGCAGGAATGCGTACGCCGCTAGAAATGCGAAATTGAACTTCAGAAAGAGAATGCCCGTCTCGATCCCGGCCTCGGGCAGGAGGAAGGCCGGGAGGGCCACGAACGGCGAGAGGAATCCCTGGGCCAGCTGGAACGGGCCCATGCTCCCGGAGGAGACCCACGAGTTCCAGAAGAGGCCGTCGGGGAAGCTCCGGTATCGCACCAGCGTGGTCTGGCCCGAGGCCGCGGGATCCGAGAGGAGCCGGTTCTCCGCCTCGAGGACCCCGTGCGGCCCTTGCCGCCACGGGTGATGCGCGCGCACGAAGTCGTGGGAGGAAAAAACACCGCCCGTCACGAGGAGGGGAGCGAAGAGGACGAGGTCGAAGGCGAGGAGCGTCGCTAAGCCGAAGCGCTTCGACTCCATTCGCGAGGCGTTTCCGCGCCTCGGCGCCGCCGGCACTAAGCGGCTCGACCCACGAACACTCGGAAGTAGGACTCGACCCATCCCTTCTCGAGCAGGTGGTCCTCGAGGGCGATCAGCCGCGAGAGGGCCCCCGTCCGATCCTCCGTCAGGCGCGCGACGTCCAGGCAGGGGAACACGAACCACAGGATGTTGCCGCCGTACGGCCGATCCTCGAGCACTTCGAAGAGCCGGCGGCAGGCGGGGAGGATGGCGGACGAGCGCACCGACTCGGACGGATCGTCCATGGGGAGCGGGATCGCGAGCTCCGGCCGGTTCTTGAGCTCCTCGGGAAGAGCGTCGAAGGCGCTGCGCGCGAAGCCCCATTTCTCGTCGGTCCACTCGGTCCGCGCGGGTCCCATGTACTCGTCGACGAAGACGAGCCCGCCGGGCTTCATGGCGGATCGGACCTCTTCGAGGACGCGTTCGATGTTCCGGAGGTGATGGAGCGAGCCATGAAAGAAAACCGCGTCGTAGCGGCGGGCCGGGAGGCGGATCGCGTTGATGTCCTCGACCCGGTAGGCGAGGCGGCGGGCGAGGCCCGCTTCCTCGGCGGCTCGCTCGGCCTCGGAGATGGATTCGGGGGAGAAGTCGATGCCCTCGACGCGGGCACAGAGGCCCTTCGCCAGGATGTCCCGCTCCAGGAGGCCGGTCCCGCAGCCGACCGACAGCCCGAGCGGCAAGGGCGCCGGGGCGTACTTCGCCGCGAACCACTCCATGGGCCAGCGGTTGGGGTCGCCCGTGACCCGGCGGTTGATGGCCCGGCGGACCAGCGGCTGGGAGCCCCAGTAGCGGTCCTCGGGCTCGCCCGGGGCGCCGGCGTCCCAGAACTCCCGCGCGGCGGACGCTTCGGCGCGCGCGGCCCTCACGGCGCTCCATCTCCGTGCGAAGGAGGCGAGCGAATCGCGGATGGCAGACGACATTATTGGGAGACTCGATCCAGTGTAGCAGGACATGAGGAAAACCGGATGCCGGAGGCTGGGACCGGCCGCGGTTTGGTTCCGAAAGCGCTCCTCTGGTAAAGTCGCCGACCCGGCGGATCGTGCCGGGACGGCTCTTTTACAATCAGGGACGATGGTCGGGATGAAAATGCCTTCGCGGCTTCCGGCCGGTAGCCCCCCGGGAAACCGGGATTCGAAGAAACCCACAGGCTCGTAGCTCAGGGGGAGAGCACCACATTGACACTGTGGGGGTCAGCGGTTCAAATCCGCTCGAGCCTACCAATTTCTTCGAAAACGCAGGCGCTTAGCTCAGCTGGGAGAGCGCTTCCTTCACACGGAAGAGGTCAACGGTTCGATCCCGTTAGCGCCTACCAAACGTCCAGACAACGCGGGGTGCCCCGCGTTTTTGTTTTTTGAGTGGGATTTTGCCAATGGAAGCCCTCGGACATAGCAAAGGGATCACGATCACGCTTCCCGACGGGTCGACGAAGGCCGTCGCGTCGGGGACGACGCTCGCCCAGGTGGCGGCCGCGATCGGCCCGCGCCTCGCGAAAGACGCGCTCGCCGGCAAGATCGACGGCAAGCTCGTCGACCTGGCGACGCCCCTGAGCGCGGACGCGAAGATCGAGATCGTCACGGCGAAGTCGGCGGAAGCGCTGGACCTCTACCGCCACTCCACCGCGCACCTCACGGCGAACGCCGTCAAGCGGCTCTTCCCGACGGTCCAGATCGGGATCGGACCGGCGATCGAGAACGGGTACTACTACGACTTCTCGCCGGAACGCCCGTTCACGCCCGACGATCTCGCCTCGATCGAGGCCGAGATGCGGAAGATCGTGGCCGAGAACAACTCGGTCGAACGGCTCGAGATGTCGAAGGACGAGGCGGTCCGGATTTTCGAGGGCCAGAACGACGCTTTGAAAGTCGAGATCATCCGGGGCATCCCCGACGACAAGGTCTCCTGCTACCGCCAGAAGGA
>Ga0157375_10006535_pt1 | contig 10148 bp, 10 predicted proteins | sample M35metaG_FD_115311 | JGI IMG/M metagenome (GOLD analysis project Ga0157375, IMG submission 115311) | Miscanthus rhizosphere microbial communities from Kellogg Biological Station, Michigan, USA - M3-5 metaG | ecosystem: Host-associated > Plants > Roots > Rhizosphere > Soil | place: USA: Michigan... | reverse complement strand
CGAGCAAGATCCGACGTGGTCGGCAGACGGGAAGCGCATTGCGTTCGGAGGGGATGCGAACGACGCGAACAGGGTCGGCGGGCCGGCGATCAAGATTCTGAATGTGGAGAGCGGCGATGTCTCCATGGTGTCCGGATCGGAAAGGATGTTTTCGCCGCGATGGTCGCCAGACGGACGCTCTCTTGCGGCGATGACGAGTGACTCCAGCCGACTGATGCTCTTCGATTTTCAGACAGAGAAATGGAAAGAGATCGGTAAGGGAACGTTGAGCTGGCTCAATTGGTCGCGCGACGGACAATACATCTACATGAAGGACCTGACCGGAAGGGGAGCTGTGGAGCGTGTCCGCGTGACCGACGGCAGGGTGGAGAAGATTGCCGATCTAAGCAACTATGTGTTCACCGGACTCGGAGGCGGATCGGTTTCGGTGGCTCCGGATGGATCGGCACTGCTGTTGCGCGACCGCGGAACGCAGGATGTCTATGCGCTGGACTGGATAGAGCCGTAGCGGTTGGCGAAAACAGGAAGAAGATGGGAAATGGTGGAGCTGAGCGGGATCGAACCGCTGGCCTCCTCGTTGCGAACGAGGCGCTCTCCCAGCTGAGCTACAGCCCCACAACTTTTTAATTCTACCAGCATTTCGGCTGCGGGTTAAGTCTTGGGATATGAACCCGCTGCATGATACGGTGGGTGCGTTCCCGCGAGGTTCCTGTGAAAGGCGTTAGCTACCGCGATCCCCGGCGATGGCTTCGGCTGGCAGTTCGGCTGCCGCTCCTGATCGCCTGTTTCGGTATGTGGAGCGCGGCGAAAACAGGTCTGGCGCAGACGTTCGATGCCACATCGATACAAAAGCCGACGAATCTTGATGCAAATTGGCGGCTAAAGGCAGGCGACGATCCGGCTTGGTCGCAACCGGGTTTCGATGACTCCGGGTGGATGCTTGTCGATCCGAAGAGAAGTCTGTTCGAGTACTTCCCGACGGAGCGCCCGGAGGTTTTGTGGTACCGGATGAGGGTGAAGGTGGCCTCATTTCAGCCGGCGCTGACGTTGGAAGCAGATCACCTTTCGCACGCGTTCGAAATCTTTGTGAATGGCGATCCGCTGATCACGAACGGGAGCATTTCTCCTTACAAGCCGTACAAATACCTTGCATATCTTGTGGCGCCGATTTCGAAGGCCGATGTTGAGAGCGGAGAACTGGTGATTGCCGTGCGTGTGCATCTCACGCGCGGGGAGTGGTCGGCTGCGACTCCGGGCTTGAGCTACAACAACCTCACGCTTGGCCGCCGAGAAGCTCTGCACGACGGACTGTGGCTTCGAGCAATTACCACGTTTGCAGGTTCTGCTCTGACTGTCTTGTTTGGACTGGTTGTTGGAGTGATGGCCCTGGCCCTCTATTCTGTTCAGCGCGAGCGGATCGAGTATCTGTGGATTTTGATCACAGCGCTGGGGTATGTGATTGCATTTGCCTGGCAGAGCTTGGTGACAGTGCGGAATCTTCCGCTGAGCTGGGCGGCATGCGTCGATGGCGCTCTGATGCTCTGGGTTCTTCTAAGTCCCATCTTCATGTACGTCGCATTTTTGAGGATCAGAATTCCGCGGTGGGCGGTGGTGGTTCTCGAAATTACCTCGGGCCTGGCTTTTGTCGAAGTGATCGGAGGGGACTTCGACTGGATGCTTCCTTCGGCACGGCTGGCTCTCTCGATGCCGCTGATGACGATCGCGTATCTTGCCGTTCCCTCGGTGTTGGTCATTCACCGGCGCCGCGGAAATCGTGAAGCGGGCATTCTGCTGATCCCGGCCCTATTGCAGGCAGTTGTCGCCGATTTTCATCTCGTGACTGGCGCGATGTCGTGGATCCCAAAGATCAGTACGAGGGCCTATTGGCTTGACCAGAGGCTGACGCATTATCAGTTCGGCCCGTTCGATCTGCAATTGGGCGACTTCACGAACTGGCTGTTCTGGATTTCGCTGGGCTTGATTCTGCTGCTGCGCACGATTCGTATCAGCCGCGAGCAGGCAAGACTGGAGAGCGAACTGGAAGCGGCGCGCCAGGTTCAGAACGTGATCCTGCCTGAACAGATGGAGGCGGTGTCTGGGTATTCAGTCGAAACGGTCTATCGGCCCGCGAGACAGGTGGGTGGAGATTTCTACCAGGTTTGGCCGACGCCAGAGGGCGGGTTGCTGCTGGTTGTCGGGGATGTTGCGGGGAAGGGACTGCCAGCAGCCATGCTGGTGGCAGTGCTGGTGGGCTCGATCAGGACGCTGGCGCAGATCACGTCTGATCCCGCGGTCATTCTCGCAGAGATGAATGCGCGATTGATGGGGAGATCGAACGGGGGCTTTTCGACGTGCCTTGCATTTCACTTGCGGGCAGACGGAAGTGGAACGCTGGCGAGCGCAGGTCATCCGGCTCCCTACCTGAATGGACGCGAACTGGAAGTACCGGGCGCGTTGCCACTGGGGATTGTTGCGAGCCAGATCTACGAGTCGTGCAAAGTTCAACTCGATCAGGGAGGGCACATCACGTTTTACTCGGATGGGGTGATTGAGGCGCAGAATGCGCGTGGCGAGATGCTGGGGTTTGAACGGAGCCGCGAATTGTCGTTGCTGAGCGCGAAAGAGATTGCCGATGCCGCGAGCGCATTCGGGCAGGAAGACGACATCACGGTGGTGGTGATTGAGCGCATGCCGTTGGTGCAGGGTGGATCCGCTCTCATCATGAATGGGTGAGCAGGTCTGGAAGCGCGGAGAGCGCATCGAGGAAGATCTTGCGGTTGCCTGTGACGCGGGAGAGGACGAGCGAGCCCTCGATCTGAATGAGGGCCTGACGGGCACGTTCTTCTGCGAGGCGGCGGTTCAGACCGCTTTCACGGGCGATGGAGGCGAAAGATTCCAGCCAGGCTTTGTAGGCGTTGGAGAGCGCGGCTGCAAGTTCGGGGGGACCGCCGCGGAGGGTGAGGGAGTCGAGGACACAAGGCTTGGCGCCATCGGCGTAGAAGATGCGGAGTTTGCGAGCAACGGTTTTGATGCGGTCGGAGGGAGAGCCGGGGCCGTGGAGCGGGGCGAAGATGTTGGCTTCGAACCACAGGCCGACGTGGGCGGCGGCGGCGAGGGCGATGTCTTTTTTGCCGCCGGGGAAGCGGTAGTAGAGGCTGGCCTTTTCGAGGCCTGAGGCGGCGGCGAGATCGTTGAGGCTGGTGCCTTCGTATCCCTGCTGGCGGAAGAGCTCGAGGGCTTTTCCGGCGAGTTCAGCGTCGTTTACCCGTGAGTGCGCCATAGGAGAGATTTTACCGTCCGTTCGGAAACTTTGTAACTTTACCGATCGTTCGGTATCTAAGGAGATAGATACTGCCTGAATCGCAAGGATGCAGGGGCAGCTCAATCTCTGAAGGGACTACTAACATGGCAAATTCGACATTGCTTGAAGATCGGGGGACTTTCTCCGGCAAGCTAGCACGGGTCTTCTATCGAACCGCGAAGGTGGAGGGATTAAACCTGTTCTATCGCGAAGCCGGACCGGAAGATGCGCCGGCAATTGTGCTGCTGCATGGATTTCCGTCTTCTTCTCATATGTTCCGCGAGCTGATTCCGATTCTGGCGACGCGTTATCACGTGGTTGCGCCGGATTATCCGGGGTTCGGATACAGCGATGCGCCAGTGGCTGCCGAGTTCGATTACACCTTCGCTCACCTGGCGAGGATTGTGGACCGTTTTCTGGAACAGAAGGAGATAGCACGGTATTCGATTTACATCCAGGACTATGGGTCGCCTGTGGGCTTCCGGCTGGCGACGGCGCATCCGGAAAGGGTGCAGGCAATCATCTCGCAGAACGGGAATGCGTATGAGGAAGGGCTGTCGTCGTTCTGGGGCGAGTACCTTACGCCGTACTGGAAGGAGCGCAATGCCGAAACAGAGGCGAAGGTGAGGGGTCTGCTTTCACTTGAGGCAACGAAGATGCAGTACCTGACAGGAGTGAGAAATGCCGAGCAGGTGAACCCGGACGCGTGGCAGCACGATCAGGCGTTGCTGGATCGCGCAGGGAACCAGGAAATTCAGCTGAATCTGTTTCACGATTACCGGAACAATCTTCCGCTGTATCCCGCATGGCACGAGTATCTGCGAACACAGCGGCCGCCAGTTCTGCTGGCTTGGGGCAAGAACGACCAGATCTTCATCGAGCCGGGCGCGCGGGCGTTTCTGCGGGATCAGCCGGAGGCGGAGTTGCATCTGCTTGATACCGGGCACTTCGCTCTGGAGGAGGACGCGGAGACGATTGGACGGCTGATGCTGGATTTTCTTGGGCGGAAGGTGAAGTGAAGCAAGTTGCGGCGGGCGTCTCGGATGGACGAGGCGCCTGCGCAAGGAGGTTGGGATGCGCGACGCGTTTGCACGGACGATGTTTTCAGATGCAGCGAAGAAACTGCAGGAGCGGGCTGGCTCGCGGGGAGCATATGAACGGATGGCGCGGTCAGGCGCTTCCGATCGTGGGCTTGGGGAGTTCGAGAGGGAGTGCATTGCTGCACGAGACAGCTTCTACATGGCGACGGTGACGCCGGATGGGTGGCCGTACATCCAGCATCGCGGCGGGCCGGCGGGATTCTTGCGTGTGGTGGACGAGCGGACGCTGGCGTTTGCGGACTACAGCGGGAACAAGCAGTTCATTTCGGCTGGAAACCTGAGCGTGAACGATCGGGTGGCGTTGTTCCTGATGGACTATCCGAATCAGACAAGGTTGAAGGTCATTGGACATGCGCGAGTGCTGGAGCCGGGTAAAGGTGCGGAGCTTGAGGCACACCTGGCGACGGAGCGTGGAGCGAAGGTTGAGGGCATCGTTGTGATTGCGGTGGAGGGATACGACTGGAACTGCTCGCAACACATTTCGCCGCGGTTTACGGAGGAAGAGCTGAGGGTGTACGCGCGGGCTTGATGGCCTTTCATGATTTGCGCATGACGGTGAGGACAACGTCGGGGTCGTGGATTGTCATGCGCGTGCCGGTCGGCTCGACTGTGAAGGCGATGCGTACTGCATCAGCACCGGCGGGGTTGAAGACTCGGTTGCCGTGATGGAAAAGCGGGCGTCCCATGCTGGCGGTTCGGGTCCATGTGACGGACCCTTTCTCGGCGGCGACGTTGATGCGATCGTTCTCAGCCGGGCCAAATGGGTAGATGCCGACGATTGCGTCGAGGTCTGTCTGCGTGAGCGGTGTCGGCGAATCGCTACCGGCATCGCCAAGGGTTGCGAGGTAGTCATAGACCGCGCTGGCGGCGGGTCCACCAGCTTTGGCGTGGGCGAGAAGGCTGATGCTGTGGGGACCGCGGGTGCGCTGGAGTCCGGGCTGGGCGGTGATGAAGGCTTTGACGACCTCGAGTTGACCAAACATTGCGGCGGAGAAGATGGAAGGCCGCGCTCCCTTGGAGAGCAAGTATTCGGCGATGGGACGGTTTCCCATGTGCGAGGCTGCTCCCAGGGCAGATTCCCAGTCGCCGAAGCCCCAGTCCCATGCCGCGCGGGCGAGAGATGGCCTGGATTCGACGAGTTGCTGAACACGTTTGAGATCGAAGTGGGAGACCATCACCATCTCGTGGATGAGTTCGGGCGGCTGCGTGGGGAAGGTCGGCGGAAGTGGAGAGCTGGCTGGAGCGGGTGCCTGCGAGCCTGTCTGGCTGGAGGGTTGAGAGAAGACGAAGGACAAAGCAGGTGCGGAGAGAGCAAGGCTGGCGGTCTGGAGAAAGCGGCGGCGATGGAGTGGAACGCTGAAGGGGAAGACTGGCATCGGTGACCTCGTTTGGCGTTGATCGAGGTTCGTTCACCGGAGAGCGACACAACAAGTTAAATCGAGTCGAGTCGGGGCCAATTCGATGTAAAGAGATAAGGGATTCTCAGTTCAGCGACTTGCGGCCTTGTGTAAAGAGGAAAGTGCGGCGGGATTGGCGAGCTTTGCGGAGAACTGGGCAGTGATTTCGCGGGATGCATAGGCTTCAAGGGCGGCCGGGTCATTGAGAGGTTGATCGAGACGGACTACCCAGATGTGCGTTTGATCGGGCAGACGAATGAGATGGGCGAGGATTCGGGTCTGCGAACCGATACGCTGCACCTGGCCGAGAATGACGAACTGCGCGTGAAGTGCTTCGGCGATGTGGGTCAGATCGCGCTGGGGTCTTGGGACGCGAAGGATGGCGGCGTTGCCGATGACGCGCAGGTTGCGTTCGTTGGCGGTTGTGAGTTGAGCGACCACATCGTCGGTGAGGGCATCGGAGAAGTGGTCGAGTTGAGGATCGCCGGTTTCGTTGTCGAAGCGGGCCACGGCGATGGTGATCGGCGCGATGTGCGACCGGGAGCGGGCGTAGAGGAGGCCGGCAACGATCGCGAAGATGAGCATGAGAGCTGCGAACGAGACGAAGAGGGTTCGGTGTGAGGGTTGAACGGGAAGCGGTGCCAGCGGAGCCGCAAGAGGCTCGGTAGCTAGCTTTTGGATGGGACAGATGAATTTGTAGCCCTTGCGCGGAATAGTCTGAATGAAACGCGGGGCAGAGGAGTCGTCGCCGAGAGCGGAACGAATCTGGGCGATGCAGACGTTGAGACCACGTTCAAAATCGACAAAGGTGGATGTGCCCCAGATAGCATCGTGTAACTCTTCACGGGAGACGGTGCGGCCGGCGTGCGCGAGAAGATAGGCCAGAACCTTGGCTGGTTGTGCCTGAATGCGTACCACAATGCCGTTGCGACGGAGTTCCGTTGCGGAGAAGTTGAATTCGAAGATGGCGAAGCGGACGGTGCCTGATTGGAGAGATGTAAGCGGCTCGGGATTCGGCGCGACGTTCGGCATGAGGGTTTCTGCCTGACTACGCTATCAGCTTTTGCGCGAGTGAAGAAGAGGCGGAGCCTATGCGCGAAAACATGAAGGCCGGGAGCGATGCTCCCGGCCCTTGGCCAGTCTCTGGAAATTTAGGCACCTGCGGTGCGGCCAATCGCGCCTTCGGCGCAAGCAGGAATGTTATGTTGATGAGGAACTCGGGTTCGTGAGGACGTTTTCGAATCTACTGAATCGTAGGCTTTGCTTCCGGCGCATTCTGGATTGGATGCAATTGAATTTCAGGCTCACCTTCGATTTCCCATTTTGCTGAATCGAGCTTTCCGAGTTCAAGCGCGGCTTCGATGATCTTGTCGACGTCCAGTTTCGGACCGTCGCCTTCGACCTTTGGGCGCATGACTTCTGGAGTGATAGGAACCGTGACCTGGGTGGTCTCGGTTCTTACACGACGAAGCCGAACGGTCATGGAGAGCGGGGAATCCATTGATCTAGAGCTGGTTCATGTTGGATAGGAACTCGGCGTTGTTGCGCACCTTTTCGAGGCGGCTGATGAGGAGCTCCATGGCTTCGACCGGCGACAACGGGTTGAGCACCTTGCGGAGGATCCAGATGCGCTGGAGATCTTCCTTGGGGATGAGCAGCTCTTCCTTACGAGTGCCGGAACGCTGAATGTCGATGGCAGGGAAGACGCGCTTGTCGACGAGCTTGCGGTCCAGGATGATCTCGCAGTTGCCGGTGCCCTTGAACTCTTCAAAGATCACCTCGTCCATTCGCGAGCCGGTGTCGACGAGGGCGGTCGCGACAATCGTCAGGGACCCGCCTTCCTCGATGTTCCTTGCGGCGCCGAAGAAGCGCTTCGGGCGCTGCAGAGCGTTGGAATCGACGCCGCCTGAGAGCACCTTGCCCGATGGGGGCACGATGGTGTTGTAGGCGCGGGCGAGACGCGTGATCGAGTCGAGCAAAATGACGACGTCGCGCTTGTGCTCGACGAGGCGCTTGGCTTTCTCGATTACCATCTCGGCGACCTGCACGTGGCGGGCTGCCGGTTCGTCGAAGGTGGAACTGATGACTTCGCCCTTGACCGAGCGCTGCATGTCGGTGACTTCTTCCGGGCGCTCGTCAATGAGCAGAACGATGAGGACCACTTCAGGGTGGTTGGTGGTAATGGAGTTGGCGATGGACTGGAGGAGCATCGTCTTGCCGGTACGCGGCGGAGCGACGATGAGTCCGCGCTGGCCTTTGCCGAGCGGCGTGAGCAGGTCCATCACGCGGCCGCTGGTCGCTTCGCGCACGGTCTCCATCTTGATGCGCTCCTGCGGATAGAGCGGCGTGAGGTTGTCGAAGAGGATCTTGTTGCGCGTCTCTTCGGGTGACTCGAAGTTAATGGCCTCGATCTTGACCAGCGCGAAGTATTTCTCGCCTTCATGGGGCGGGCGGACGTTGCCGCTGATCGAGTCGCCGGTCTTCAGGTCGAATTTTCGAATCTGCGAGGGGGAGACGTAGATGTCATCGGGACCGGGCAGATAGTTGTAATCGGGAGAGCGGAGGAATCCGTAGCCATCGGGCAGGATTTCGAGAACGCCATCGGCGAAGATGTGTCCTTCTTTTTCGCTCTGGGCCTGAAGGATTTTGAAGATCAGGTCCTGTTTGCGGAGGCCGCTGGCACCGGGGATGTCGAGGGTGCGCGCAATGCGGCTGAGCTCCGTAATGTTTTTTTCTTTCAGTTCAGATATGGTCATGATCACCTGCGGAAGGAGGTAAGTGGGGGACCCGAGAGGGGGAAGTACTCCAGGAGCAATAGGCGGGGTTTAAAGAGTTGCGGTCGTTGAAACCGTGCATGGGTTCATGCAGGGCGGAAGCGGTCAAATACTGTTTTCGAAATGACCGCCCGGAAAATGTTGTTCGCTTAACTTACTCGATGATACAGCAGGATCGGTTAAGCCGCGCGGCGCGTCTCGATCGGCCGGGCCGCAGTTTTCTGAATCTGCGGCAAATTGCCGGGGTTGGTGGAATGGAAGCGGACGAGGACTTCGTTGGTCGTATCCTGCAACCGTGTGCTCGGCTTGTGCAGCATCCGGGTAGCTTTGCTTGCCAATTGGCAGAGCTGGTAACGATTGGACACGTTAGAGAGTGCCCCAAAAACCAAATCAGAACGCATGAAGTGAATCTCCTTCCAGAGCTGTCCGCCGAGTGCTACCTGGCACCGCGGTACAGATAACAGATAGATATAAAGGTCGAGCTGCCCCAGCAGCCTGTCCTCCCTTTAGACGCACGAAGCGGGCGTGAAGTTCAAAAAACTTTTGCCGCAAAATCGTTGTTTTGTGGAAACAGGCAGCCGTGCCCTGCGGGAGGTCGAAGTGCTTGCGTCTACAACCTTTGCGCTTTGTAAGTCCACCTCTCGCGCTGTCTCCGAACGCACCTTAAGCGGTGAGCGGAGCCGAACACTAGTTGAGGTGGGAAAAGCAGAAACGCACAAAAGCGCTGTGCAATCTTACCCCTGCAGTTGGCACTCATGAATGTATAACGGAGGCGGAATGGGGTCAATATTTATTTTGGCTCAAAGGGGGTAAAGTGACGAGCCGGATTGGCGGAGATTTTGAGGTATAAGCCAATTATCATCAATAATTTGCACGATATTTGTACATGAGGAAGGGGCTGCCCATCGTGGAATGTGAGACTCACTCAACTGAACGAACCAATTGAGTTATCGCCGGGACGTGATTCCGATCACGTATCTATGTTCAAACGCTGACGGTTCAAGACCAGTAGCTGCGGTCCAAGGTCCTATATTGGATGGCTTCTGCGAGGTGGGAGACGGCGAGGCGATCGGCGCCGTCCAGATCAGCGATGGTGCGGGCGACCTTGAGAATGCGATCGTGGGCACGGGCGGTTAGTCCCTGCTGCTGCATGGCGCGCTCGAGGAGGCGCTCGGAGTCGGCACCGAGTTCGCAGTGAGCACGGATCTGGCGGGTTGACATCTGGGCGTTGGAAAAGATGCGGTCGCCGGTTTTCTTGAAGCGCAGGCATTGACGGTCGCGGGCGGAGAGAACGCGGGCTCGGATTTCGGCGGCAGCTCCGCCACGCAGCTCTTTATATTGAACGGCCGGCACTTCTATATGGATATCGATGCGATCGAGTAAAGGCCCGGAGATCTTGGCGACGTAACGCTGGATCATGGGCGGGGTACACATGCACTCGCGGGACTTGTCATTGAAGTAGCCGCAGGGATGCGGGTATCTTCAATGCTGAATCCAGCCTTGTCTATCTGCCAATCTCGTTTTCCTGAGCGACCTGAGGCCATTCTTCATTAACGAAGCGTCAGTGATGATCTTG
>Ga0157375_10006534_pt1 | contig 10148 bp, 15 predicted proteins | sample M35metaG_FD_115311 | JGI IMG/M metagenome (GOLD analysis project Ga0157375, IMG submission 115311) | Miscanthus rhizosphere microbial communities from Kellogg Biological Station, Michigan, USA - M3-5 metaG | ecosystem: Host-associated > Plants > Roots > Rhizosphere > Soil | place: USA: Michigan... | reverse complement strand
GTTGTTCTGGCCCGCATGGAGGGCAAACTCGACCGGGTCAACGACAAGGTGGACAACATAGTGCCCCGCGTCGGAAAGCTCGAAGACCGTGTAGATGCACTGGAAAACGACACACTGGTCCTCACGAAGAACGCGGAGGCTGAGGAAGCCAAAAAGATAGCCCTCGCCCTCGCCCTCAAGGAAGCCGACGAGACGCGCCGCAACCAGTCCGAGCAGTCGTGGACGCCCATTCAACGGTTCATGGCGATCCTTGGCGGCATCGGTGTCGCATCTGCGCTCGTCATCCAGTTCTACTCAATGGCACGCGGCTAGGAGTCAGCATGACAACCATCAACGAATCGCAGACGGCGAAGGGCTACACGCCCGCCGCTCTCGTCCCCGCCACGTTCGGACGCAAGCGCACCATTGACGGCATTGTGATCCACCATTGGGGCGTTCTCGGTCAGCGTCACGACGATGTTGTGAAGTTCTTCGTCAGCGGCCCCGGCACCACCTCGGCGCACTTCGTTGTCAGCGCCGGACGCATCGACTGCCTAGTGTCTCCACTGGACGCCGCCTGGCACTCCGGGAACGCGGTCGGCAACGCAACCACCATCGGCATTGAATGCCACCCCGAAGCGACGGATGAGGACTACGCGACCGTAGCCGAACTGGTCAGCTTCCTCCGCGCCACCTACGGGCCGCTGCCACTCAGCCCGCACCGGCAATGGAACCAGACCGCATGCCCCGGCATCTGGGACCTCCCCCTCATCGACCGGCTTGTTGCCGGATCTGCAGCAATCGCCCCGCAAAGCACACCGACAAACGAAGGACTGTTCATGTCACTCACCCCAGCACAGGAGCAGGAAGTGCTCGCCGCTGCCCGCCTCATCACCCGCTACCTTGACGCGCCGACCGGATCCATTCCTGCCAAGGTCGTCAAGGCCCTCTTCGAAGCGCCGATCACGCGCAAGGGCGGCACTCGCAGCGGTGACACCACGCTCGGCAACACCATCGCCTACCTTGACTCCAACCTTGACGAAGTGAAGGTGAAGCCGTGAACATCAACCCCAAAGTCACCGCTGCGGTCCTCGCCGCCGCCGTCACGACTGTCATCGCATGGCTGCTGACCCTCGCCGGAATCCAGCTCCCCAACGAGGTGCAGGGCGCTATCACGTCGATCCTCGTCTTCACGGCTGGCTACCTCACCCCGGCAAGCAACACCCCTGGCGCGCACGAAGCCTAGCCGCACCAGCGGTCATGCCGAAACTTCAGCGTTTCGAGGGCAGCCGACGCAAGCTCAGCGGCGTCTTGAGAGCCTGAAGCTATCGCCTGAAGTACATCCCCATGCAGGTTGTCTTCCATGATGTGCGCGTTCTCGGCATCATGGAGGCCCATCTGTCCAATCGCATGAACTTGGACCGCCACGTCGGAGGCGTTCACGTGGAAAGCTCGGCCACGTGCTCGAACCTTGCGCCCACAGGCACGGCCCCCCACGTGGCAACAGACAGGAATGCCTCAAGGAGGTTCCCGGGCTGGGTGATGGATAGCAGGTAGCCGGTCGATGTATCGACCTGCGTGAAGGTTTTGCCGTCCTCCGTGTACAGGACGCAGCCGTCCGTGAGGGTCGCGGTCTTCATGTCCTTGCTGATGTTTATCGTCATGCCCTCAATTCTACTGTGAATCGCTGCAATTCACCAGCGGTTCACAGTGACAACTCAACCATCAGCGGCCCTCCTTGTGGGGGCCTTTCGCATTTAAGGAGAGCCGCTATGGCTATTGAACTGACCCCGCTCGGGTTCCAGAAGCCAGACGGGAACGATCTGCTCCGCAACGGTGACAACGTCATCGCCGCTAACGCCGCCATCGCCGAAGACCTCCTAGCAAAAGCGTTCGGACGCATCGGACAAGCCGAAGCGAACACGGGCGGAGTCACACACGGGCTCCTCGAAGACGTGACCCGCCCCGGAACCTATTTCATCGCCTCCGATTCCGCCATCCAACCTGACCCGGCCAATCCGGGTTTCTACCTGATCGGGGCATGACCTATGGCTAATCGTCTTGTCTCGGTGGGGGATGACAGTGTCCTCCCGGCGTCTGTCCGTGTCGCTGACATCAACTTGCCGTCGTGGGCGAAGTCCGACGCGGCTGGTGCGAAGGTCGTAAAGGGTGAGCTTGTTTTTAGTGTCCTCGATGAGGGCGCGAAGGGTGATGCGACGGACGCTGGTGGCACCGACGATACTGCCGCGTTCCAGGCCGCGATGAACAAGGCCGGCGCGGTGGGCGGGACAATGTTCATCCCGCCGCGCACCTACAAACTCGACGGCTACGTGCAGATCAAGTCAAACGTCCGCGTCATCGGGTACGGCGCGACGATCCGCAAATACAGCAGCAACAGCACCTACTCCGCGTTCCAGGCGCTCTCGAACGGGCAGCAAGGCTACGGGTCATCCGCAACCAACGTGACGTTCGAGGGCCTGACTTTCCGGGGCCGGTTCAGCGGGGCCGGAACCGGCAACGGTAACGCCGTCACCCTCCACCACGCGCAGGGCATCACGTTCCGCAAATGCACCTGGACCGAGGCGATCCTCAGCGGGCACGCCATCGACCTCCTCGGCTGCGACGGCATCCTCGTTGACGACTGCACGTTCAAGGGCTTCAACGTCGTCACTGATCGCGAATATGTCGAAGCGATCCAGGTTGACTACTCCACCGCGGCATCGGGCGGTTCTGACACGACGAACAGCTTTGACGGGCTCCCCACCATCAACGTCACCGTGCAGAACAGCCGCTTCGTGCAGCTCACAGTTGGCGCGACCACATACCCGGCACCCAACCCGATCGGCTCACACACCCGTGTTGCGGGCCGCTGGCTGGAGAACATCAAGTTCGACAACAACTATATGGAGGGTGGGGACGCGAACGCTGCCACGTCCGGCTTCGGCGTCACCAACAAGGGCTGGATCCACTTCCTATGCGCCCGCAACATCAAGATCACCCGCAACGTGTTCAAGAACGTCAATGGACGCCTGACAAAGGTCGTCTACTTCAACACGATCGGGACGGGCACTGCACTCGCGGACGTCCAAAACCCGAACGCGGCCTCAACGTCAATGACCGTCATGCCAGTTGAAAACTTCACGTTCGACGGCAACACGCTCATCGGGTTCACCAACGACACTTCCGAAAACCTGATCGAAGTGCAAGGGACCGACCCGGCAACCGGCGGTGTCAGCGCAAAACGCGTCTGGATCACCAACAACACCGTCAAAGACTCCTACAGCACACCGGGAGTGACCGGCGACAAGGGCGCGTACTTCGTCTACCTGGCCAGCGTCTCAGGCGCCACCATCGCCGGGAACGAACTACAAGACGCCGCAGCATACGTCTACGCCTACAAATCCAACCGGGTCACACTGTCGGGCGGCAACCTCGTCAACCTTGGCACCTACGCGGGACGGTTCAGCACGTGCACAGACATCACCATCCGTGACGTAAACGTTGACGGGCACGGCGGCGGGTACTGGTTCTACAACGGATGCGTCGGCGTGCAAGTCATGGGCGGAGCCATCCTCAGCGGCAGGGCTGACGCGCTCAAAACAAAGCACTTCTCCTTGTCCGGGGCGTCCGAATTCAGTATCCGAAACGTCCGCATGCCCAAGGACAGCAACGGCTACACAGCCGCCATTGACCTCTACAGCACCAGCACCAAGGGCAAGGTCAAGGACAACTTCGTGACCGGCTGGGTCAACGACGCAGGCCTGGTCAGCATCGGGTCGGGATCTGCCGCGACCATCACCGAAAACACGTACTGACCGTGCCACCACTTAGGAGACGCCCGTGACGACCGTCCGTATTGAAATGCTGTTGCCGTTGGCGGACGGCACGCTGGCCCCCGCGTCGGGCCTGCTCCGATTCAAGCCGACACAGCGGCGGGAGGTTGACGGGGCTACCGTCCTGCCTGCCGCATTCCAGGTCGCACTCGTCGCTGGTGTCGCTGACGTTGACCTCGAACCAACTGATGCGTCGTGGGTCTGGCGGGTTGACGAGTTCTTCGCAGGCATCCCCGGCCGCACTATCTACGCCGCGATCCCGGACGTTGCGGAACTCGCCTACACCGACCTTGTCGCGATTGACCCGGCAACACTCGCACCCACGCCAGCGCTCGAACCCGCATGGGTCGGACCCATCGCCGAACTCGCCGCCCGCCTCACCGTCACCCCCGACGCCGCCAACCCCGGCTTTTACCTGATTGGAGCCTGACCAATGGTCAACCGCATCATAGGCGTTGGTGACGACTTCACACTGCCCGCAGCCGTTGTAGTTACCGACGCGAACCTGCCCGCCGCGTCCAAGGCCGCGGCGATTGCTGCCAAGCTCGACGCCACAACCGCCGCCACAACATACGCCGCAAAGAGTGTAGAAACCAGCAAACTGGACGCCGCAACCGCAGCCACCACCTACGTCCCCGGCAACCCGACACTCGTGGTCACCTACAACGCCGACGGGTCAGTCGCCACGACCACGGAAAACGGCGTGCTGACCACGTTCACGTACAACACGAACGGGACCGTGGCCACACAAACCCGCGCCGGGGTCACCAAGACTTTCACCTACGATGCCAACGGCAACGTGACAGGAGCAGCCTGATGGATGTTGTAACGCTCGGCATGGCCAAGGCCGACGCTGCCAAGAAGTACAGTAAGCGGCTGTTGTCCGGTCAATTCCCAGCGCCCGTGTGCGCCGGCCGCGTATTCCGCCCATCAGGCGCCTCGGCCCTCACCGGCTACACCTTCCAGCGCGTCTACCAGATGTACAACGACGCCGTGCAGGTCCGGCTCGTGTTCGCCAACCTCGTCATGCAGGGATCACCGCAGGAAAACTCCTACGGCGCCTACACGCTGAAAGCCTCGGTAATCTGGGACTACAACCCCGGCACACTCGCGGGGGTCATCGTTCCCGTCACGTTCAACGGTTCCCAGTCGGTCACGGTCGGTCAGTACCAGATCCTCGTAAGTGACCCGATTGACGTATCATTCGCCACGACGACGAACTCCTACTTCGCTGTACGCTCCTATGTCACGCAGGGCGGGTCGTTCCTGCCCATCAGCTCCACCGACCCCTTCAACGTCAACGGCTGGACCGAAGGCTACCTGGCCGGCGACTCCACCGGCACCATCACAAACTTCAACGGCCCAGCCAACGACGTGGGCTTCGGTCCAACCGCCGTGATCGGGTGGCCGTCCACGGGCAAGAACAACGCCACCATGATTGTGGGGGATAGTATCCCGAATGGTACCGGGTTCCTGCCTGGCACCTTCGTGATGGGGCAGGGATTCGCCGGGTATGCACTCATGAATGCCAAGGTGCCCGCCGTGAACATCACCCGCTCCGGGGAACTCGTGAACAACGCCGTGGCGTACGGCACATTCCTCCGCCGCTCAGCACTCACACAAGGCTTCAAGTACGCGATCACCGAATACGGCACCAACGACATCGGCGGGTCACGGACCTACGCGCAGATCACAACGGACCTCCTCAACCACTGGAAGTACCTTGCCCGCCGCGGCATGACCGTCTACCAGACGACCATCCTTCCCCGGAATACCACCAGTAACGGGTGGCAGACCGTCGCGGGACAGGCGCTCTACGCCGGTTCCACACAAGAGGGGATCAGGCAGCAGCTCAACCAGTGGCTCCGCGCCCCCGCCAGCGCCGGGGCCGGTGCTTCCGCTAGGTATGACGCGGCGGGTGCGCTGACCGGCATCTTCGACACCGCCCTGACTATTGAGGCGAACGCTAACGGGTCAGCGATCACCATCGACGCCTCAACCGGTGCGATCGGCAACGGCGCGGGCGGCTACCACTACACCGACACCACCAGCTACTCATCCGGCACGGTCACATCCATCCCGTCCTCATCCAAGCTCACGGACACCACAAAAGCCTGGACATCCAACCAGTGGCAAGGCTACTCAGTCGTGATCGACACGGACACCACGACGCCCGCAGCAGTGGGCCAGTGCCTCCAAGTATCGGTGAACACTGCAACCCAGTTGAACCTCAACTCAACCTGGACGACCACGCCCAGCACGGCGGCTACCTACCGGATCATGAAGACCCTCACGACAGACGGAATCCACCCGTCAACACTGGGGCATATCGCTATCGCCGCAGCCATCGACGCGACGAAGCTAGCCGCCGTTTAGGGAGTCATCACACTTGCTGCCGGCGACTGGCGGAGTGCTACCTTTGTGGCCTCCGCCAGCGCCGCAGCCCCCGAATCGTTCGGGTGGATCTTGTCCGCAATAATGAACTCCGGGTGACCAGCCAAGGGCTGCCCGATGTCAAGGTATGCTCCGCCCACGCGCTCGACAGCAGCCTTCGCCGACGTCGCAACCAGGTCAACACCCTTCGGCGGCGTTCCGGCGTCCCATACGGGGCTGACAGCAATGATCTTCACCTTGGGCATTGCGGCCCTGAGCCTCGTATAAAAGTCGTCGATCGCCGCGATGACCACAGCGGACTGCTCGGGCGCGTCGTTCCTGCCTCCGGAAACGATCACGACATCAGGCGCGGCCTTGACCGCTTCGGGAATCGACGCAGCATACTCGCGCCGTACCGTGCCGTCAGCGGCAGTGCTGCTCGTCGCGTAACCCGTGCCACCCTGCCCCAGGTTGACTTCCTTGAACCCGGCAGACACGGACAGCCTAGTAGTCCACCGCATCGCTGGCGTACTGGCACCGGCTCCCGCCGTGTACGAGTCGCCAATGAAGGCCACAACGGGCTTCGGCGCCGGCGTGGGAGTCGCTGTGGGCTTAGCGACCGGTGCGGCAACCGACGCGGGGGCTGGTGCGGGAACCAGCGCGTAAGCGACAACCCCGAAGGTGATGACAGCGAGGACCGCAAGCCCAACCAACTGCCACACGTTGCCGCGCATCCTGAAACGCTTCTTAGCCATTCGTCCCCCACCTAGTTCTAAGTCAACCTGCTCATTCTATGGGCTAGGCAAGACCGCCCAAGCCCCCAACACGCCCCTAACAGTTCCACCGGCCACGCGGCACGGCGTGTAAGGTTGATGCCGTGCGTCAGGGAACCCAACGCCCCAGACGCGCCGCGCGCGAGATCGAAACAGCCCGTCACCTTAATTGGTGACGGGCTGTTTTTCGTGGTTAAGAGGCCAGCTCTGGAACCTCTGGCAACTCCTCCAGCGCCTTGGCTGCGTGCTGGGATCCGCGGAAGTGAGCATCCGGCACGAGACTTGCGTACAAATCTGCCGTGATCTGAATCGAGTTATGGCCCATGCGCGTAGAGAGTTCGTAGAGGCTCATACCCGCGTGCAACATGATTGCCGCATGGAGATGTCTAAGCGAGTGAACTACGACGTGCTTGTCATCGCCGATCCCAAGCCCAGCCTTCTTCCTGGCTGGTTGCCATGCACGGTTGTAGAAGGCTTGGGCTGTGAACTCGCCCTCCTCCTTCATGCGGAACACGCGACCCTTGTCCTTCATGGCTTGCTCCACTAGCGGACGAACAGCGTAGACGGTTGACGGTGCGAGGCTTACCTTGCGCCGGCTCTTAGCTGACTTCGGCTCACCCACGTAGCGGGCTTCACCTTCACCGCCGAGCTTGTGCGCCTTGGTGATGAACACTAGCGGCGGCTCGTTGTCTAGCTTGAAGTCACGGGCAACCAGCGCCGTAGCCTCACTGAACCGGCAGCCTGTCCCGACAAGGAACTCTAGGAACGGCTTGAAGTGCGGGTCTATGCGGTCGCGTATGGCCCTGTAGTCGTCCATGTCGATGTCGTCCCCATCGTCACCCACCCGGACCTTTTTGGGCAGGCGCACGCCCTTGCACGGGTTCCTGTCGATGACCCCGTAACGCACCTGAGTCTCAAACGTCGCCGACAACAGGCCGTGCTTGTCAGCAATCGTCTTCGGCCCAAGGTTGCGCCCCTGCATCCACTTGATCCAGGCGATAACCGAGTCGTAGGTGACCGCCTTGACCTTCATCTGACCCAGCGGCCCGTTGAAGTGCAGCCGGATCGAGTCACGGTAACGCTTCAACGTGTACGGCGTCGTCCCGACGAGCTGGTCAACGTGGGCGGTCATCGCCTCGGCAACCGTAGGCCCGTCATGCTGGGAATCCTCGTAGACCTTCGTTGCCGCGCCGAGCGAGTTGCCGTTCGCGTCGAGCAGCCGCTTCCACATCTCAGCTTCGGGCCGGTTATCAAACGTGATCGAATCAGGCTTGCCATTCTCACGCCACATCACCTGATGCGCCTCCGACCCATCAGCGCGGGCGCGAGTACGGATACTAGCCACGAGTCGAGAACATCCGCTTGCGCAAGAGGCCCATCTGCATCTTCTTCATCAGCGCTCCGCCGACGCGAGCAGGTTCTCGCGTAGCCAACTCGCCACGCCTGAAGAACTCATGGGCATCCTCGGTTGGTAGTTCAAGTACTTGCTGTACGCCGCCGCCGTCGGTCCACCCAATGACCGTAAGGTCCCCGGTGACGCTCACGTAGTAGCTATTGCGAGTTGCCAAGGCGCCTGTCTTTCGCTGGATTAAAAGTATCTACCAGTTCCAGTTTAACTTACTCTTGGCAACATAAATAGGGTTCCTGTCAACGGGGGCGAAAAGTTCCTTGAATTCTAGGGCCTAAATCGGTGGAGCTAAGGAGATTCGAACTCCTTAGAATACCCTGAATTGTAGCGGATTTACCCCTAGAACATAGGGTTTTTTGTCTCCATTTGTATCATTCCGTCGCATCCATTCCATCCTGCTGTTGACGGCGTCAACAGCAGGTCGTCACTGCAAACTACTGAACAGATCACTGCGAATCACTTGACTTCTGTATATACAGTCCGTAGAGTCTTCTTATCGGAACAAGCCGATATCAGCCCCGAGGAGGCCGCGATGTTCGCAAACTACAGCACCAAGGAATTGTTCGAAGTGAACACCGCGTACACCCGCGAGTGGCTGGCCGACAAGGACCACGCGGGCAAGCGACAGCTGGTGATGGAAACGGGCGCAGAACTCACCGCCCGCGGCGCCTGGTGAGCGAGATCCCGCCGCCGGTCTTCGGGTGGGGGCGGGAGATTGCTGCCAGCCGCGCTATTGCCGAGCTTGCGAACGCTCGCGCGGCCTATGCGCAGAATTGCCACGGCTGGGCTGACTACCATTGCAGGGAAACACAGGAGCGGCTAAGGCTCGCGGAAGCGGTGCGCGCCCAGTATAAGGAGTACGGCCCATGAGCAAGACCCCCCTCCGCGCTATCCGCATTGACAGCGAACTATGGGAGTCGGCGCAAGCCAAGGCTGCCGGGCAAGGCGAGAATCTATCCGCCATCATCCGCGACGCGCTCCGCGTCTACATCGAACAGAATGAGGACAAATGACAAACCAAGTGATCCCGGAAGCTGCGGTAGAAGCGGCGGCGAGGGCGATGTATGAGCTTCAGGTTGGGCAGGCGTGGGGCGACAAGCCAGAGTATGCCGCCGCGTGGGAGGGTTACGCTACCGCCGCCCTCGAAGCTGCAGCCCCGCACATGATGGCGCAGGCGCTGGAGAGTGCAGCCCATGCATTTAGCGCCTCAGTCCCCGAGGGCGAATATTCCTCCACGCCAACGCAGGTTATTGACTGGCTACGGGAATACGCCGACGCGTACAGGACCGCCAAGTGATCCCGGAAGCTGCGGTAGAAGCGGCGGCGCGGGCGATGTACGCGCAGGACGGTGGCGCTGGCGAGTTCGCCCTATGGGTCTATCAGGATTACGCGAAAGCCATGCTCGAAGCCGCAGCCCCGCACCTCATCCAGGCGGCGAAAGCTGAGGCGTGGGATGAAGGCAGGGTGGTCGGAATGATGGACCCGCATCGGATCGAACAGTCGATCAAGCTAAATGCGCCCGAGTATGCGCAAGTCGCCAACCCCTACCGCTAACCACCCGCAACAAAGCGTCTCCGAACATCCGCGGGGGCGCTTTTTTGTGCGGCCTTGTCTAGGGCCATTCGCCTCTGACCTGCACCGTTACATTCCGTTATGTAAAAACCTGTTTTTTGTTGTAGGCCCGCAACCATTTATTCGAACATATGTTCGAATATTGTCTGATCCATCGTCTAGGGTTACTCCATCGGATGCCGTTGGGGCTCCGAGGGGACAGTTGGGGTT
>Ga0157375_10006533_pt1 | contig 10149 bp, 8 predicted proteins | sample M35metaG_FD_115311 | JGI IMG/M metagenome (GOLD analysis project Ga0157375, IMG submission 115311) | Miscanthus rhizosphere microbial communities from Kellogg Biological Station, Michigan, USA - M3-5 metaG | ecosystem: Host-associated > Plants > Roots > Rhizosphere > Soil | place: USA: Michigan... | reverse complement strand
TAGCTGAAGTATACCCGAAGGATAAGCGAATCGCAACGTGTGCCGTCGCTTGTAAATCCCTTTGCCGCAACGTATTACGAACGAATTCGCCAGTTTCTGGCGCGCACGCGGATCACCTCTGTTCTGTGAGACGACGCACAGGCCTCGGACGCAAAGCAAACTCTTCCGTAAAGGGCTAGGAATCAGAAAAAAGAGAGCCGGGAACGGTGACTCCTTGCAAGTCTCTGTTCCCGGCTCCCCGTTCCCTGCTCTCGGTGTCTATCGCCCGTACTTCTTCATGATCGCCTTGAGGCGGTCGACTGGCAGCGCGTACACCCGAAGGTCATTTGCCCCGGTCATCGTGTCGGCCGCGAGCATGGCGTTGACGATCGCCTCTTCGGTGGCTTGCGCTGTCGCGCTGAAGAGCGGGGTCATTCGCGGGTTCGAGAGCATTCGAACCGAAATGGTATCCGCGGCGCCCGCCGCCGCCGGATTGGCGGTCGAAAACGCGATGAAAATGTCGCCGGAACCATTGCCACCGAAGCCTCCCGATCGGCCGACTCCCAGGGCTACGCGAGTTGCGATCCGCTTCAGCTGGTGCGGAAGCAACGGGGCGTCGGTCGCGACCACAACGATGATTGACCCCATGTCCTCGTCGTCTCGCGTCGTTCCCGCTGGGGCGTCGCATGGTCTTCTTTGACCCGGCGCCGGCGGATTCGGAAGCGGGTCGTGATTGGCGATGCATGGCTGAAGGTCGGTGATCTCCTCGCCGACGGGCACGCCCGCGATGCGCAGGTCTCGACGCGCTCCGAAATTGCACTGCACGAGCACACCGACCGTGTACCCGCCCTGTTCTGGCAGCAGCTTTCGCGACGCGGTGCCGATCCCGCCCTTGAAGCCGAGACACACCATTCCCGTACCGCCGCCAACGGCACCTTCCAGTACAGGCCCACTCTTCGCTCCATCGAGGGCGGTGATCACGTGCTCCGGCTTGACGTGAAAGCCGTTGATGTCGTTGAGCCCACCATCGTAGGTCTCGGCAACAATTGGCAGCCCCCACGGCTGCATTCCCGGTTTCCCGACCTGCCATTGCAGAATCGCGTCGCGCACGACACCAACGCTGTGCGTGTTCGTGATCGCAACGGGTCCCTCGAGGATGCCGGACTCCTGAAGCCACGTGGTCCCGGTCATCTCGCCATTCCCGTTCAGCGTGAACCACGCACCGAAGACGGGATCCGGGTTCGCCTTGCCGCGAGGATGAATGACGGTGACGCCCGTTCTGACGGGCCCCTTGCCAACCACGAGCTTCCCACTTCCGGAGATCAGTGTGGTGTGACCTACCTCCACACCCGCTACGTCGGTGATCGCGTCGAGCGGACCAGCGGTCCCCCCGATTGGTAGGGCCAGGTCGCGGGCCCGCGGCTTTGTGCTGGCCGCTGATTGTGCCTGCACCGCCGACGCGCTAACGGCGAGCGCGACAACCAGACCGAGTCCGAAACGCCACTGTCGTTTCATAGACGGGAGCCTCTCCACATGCCCATTTCGAGCCGGACGCGGCGTTAGGCGATACTCCGCCTAACGCAGCGTCCACGATGTTTACGCCACGGCCTTGATTGCGGCGCCGATGGTGCCCACGAGCTCGTCGATCTGTGCCTTCTCGATGATCAGCGGCGGCGAGAGCGCAATGATGTCGCCGGTCACGCGGGCGAGAACGCCGCGATTGAAGCAATCCACGAAGACCTCGAAGCCTCGTGCGCCCGGTGCCCCCGCCCGCGGCTCCAGCTCGATCCCGCCCACGAGGCCGAGGTTGCGGATGTCCACGACGTGAGGAAGGCCGCGCAGCGAGTGCAGGGCGTTTTCCCAGTACGGCGCCAGGCTTGCGGCCCGCTCGAACAGGCCCTCGGTCTCGTACACCTCGAGGGTCGCGAGACCGGCCGCCGCTGCCAGTGGGTGCCCCGAGTACGTATAGCCGTGGAAGAGCTCAATGCCTGCCGGCGTCGCGTTGACGACCGTGTCGTAGATGGCATGTCGCACGAACACGGCACCCATCGGAACCGCGGCATTCGTTAGGCCCTTGGCCACGGTCATGAGGTCCGGAACGACACCGAAGTAATCGGCGGCGAACGGGGTCCCCAACCTGCCGAATCCCGTGATGACCTCGTCGAAGATGAGCAGGATGCCGTGTTTGTCGCACAGCTCGCGAAGACGCTTGAGGTACCCCTTCGGCGGAATGAGCACACCCGTCGAACCCGCCATGGGCTCGACGATCACCGCGGCGATGGTGTCGGCGCCCCGCTCGCGAACGATTCGCTCCAGGTCGTCGGCGAGCTCCGCACCATGCGTGGGCTCTCCACGAGTGAATGCGTTGCGCGAGATGTCGTGCGTATGTGGCAGGTGATCGACTTGTGGCAGTAGCTGCGCCATGTATGCTCGCCGATTCGGCTCGATCCCGCCAACGGAGATTCCGCCAAATCCAACGCCATGATATCCGCGCAAGCGCCCGACGAACCGAACGCGCTGCGTCTCTCCCTTCGACTGGAAATAGGCCATCGCGATCTTCAGGGCGGAGTCGACAGCCTCTGACCCGGAGTTCGCAAAGAAGACGTGGTCGAGATCACCCGGTAGCATCTCCGCCACGCGCTCCGCGAGCGCGAAGCTGTACGGATGCCCCATCTGGAAGCCCGGCGCGAAATCGAGCGTCGCCGCAGCCTCCTGCACCGCGCGCACGATCGGCTCGCGACAGTGGCCGGCATTCACGCACCAGAGGCCAGCCGTCCCATCGAGCACACGTCGTCCGTCGACCGACGTGTAGTACATACCGCTGGCCGTCGCGAGCAGTCGTGGTGCGCGCTTGAAGGCTCGGTTGGCCGTGAACGGCATCCAGAGCTCCTCGAGCGAGAGCTCGGACCCGAGAACGTTGGCGATCGTCGCAGTTTCGGTCATGGTCAATCATCCTCGTCGTGACAGCTGTTCACTGTTCCCAGTTCCCCGTTCCCGGTTCCCTCTATTCCCGATTCCCGATTCCCTACTCCCGACTATTCCGGGCCATCCCCCGCCCCAAGCACTTGATTCCCCTCGGCTTCTTGTTCGTCGGCCAGCTCCGACTCTCGCTCCGCCGCAGCGATCGCATCACGCTCCGCTTTGTATCGCTCGTACCACGCACGAGTGATCTCGCCGGCCAGTTCACGGTTCCCGAGACCGAACGACAACGCCAGCGCCAACGCGACCGCGCCGAAGAGAATCGCGAACGCGGTGACCACGATCTCGTTCGCGATCCCAAGCTGTTGAAGCGCCATGAAGATCGCGAGGAGGATCACGCCCCACCGTCCCACCCGCGCGAGAGTCGGCCCGCCTTGAATCGCGCCCGCCGACGCCAGGATCAACCCGCCGACGAATCGGCCAAGCACGATCCCGACGATGAGCAACACGATCGCGGCCATCATGCTCGGGATGTAGCTCACGAGCTCCGAGAACACGTCGGCAAGCGTCTCCATGCCGAGCGCATTCGCCGCGATCATGATCACCACGAACATCACGAACCAGAACACCAGGTTCGCCAGGACGCGCGAGGGATTTAAGTGAGATCCCGATCGCTCGACGGCCTGCATAACGCCGCCGCGCTCGAGCAGGTAGTTCAGCCGCATGCGACGCAGCACGCGCTCGGTGCCGCGCTCGATGAGCTTCGCCAACAGATAACCGGCGAATAGGATGATGAGCGCTCCGAAGAGCGCGGGGACGAATTCGGCGAACTGCGCGAAGCTGCTTTGCAGTCGCTCCAGGAAAGTCATGCGTGAGCTCCGGGCCGATTGCGCGTCACGTACGCAAACGCAAACGAAGTCGTAAAGGTTCGCAGCTGCTCAATTCCGTGTTCCCCGTTTCACATCGAAGATGGCGCTTCGATGGCATTTCGGGCAGATGAGCCATTCACGCCGTCGGGCGTACCCGAGGCCGAAGGAGCCACCGCCGATACTGCGGGTGGACAGGGCGACACCACACCGCGGGCACTCCGGCGCCCGGCCGGCCGCGACCGCGATCCGAATGTCGCGCTGCTCGTCATTCGTGAATTGGGCCGGGTCCGAGGTCACGAGTCCGATATCGTAACGACCACCTTGCCGAACCGCTCGCCGGACTTCAGCCTCGCAAACGCGTCAGCCCCGCGCTCGAGCGGGAACTCGGAGTCGATCGGTGGGAATAGCCGGCCCGCCCTGAGCTCGTCCACCACTGCGGTGAACTCCGAGTCACTGCCCATGGTCGAGCCCATGATGGTCCACTGGTTCCAGAAGAGGCGACGGATATCCGTCTGAACCATCGGTCCGGAGGTTCCACCACACGTCACCAGTCGGCCCCGCTTTCCGAGCGATCCGAGCGACGATGCCCACGTCGCCTCACCGACGCAGTCAAGAACGACGTCGACGCCACGCTTCCCGGTCCGCGCACGGATTTCCCGCGCCACATCCTGGGTTCGGTGGTTGAGCACCTCGTCAGCGCCTAACAAACGCGCACGCTCGAGCTTCGCATCGCTGCCCGACGTCACCCACACGCGGGCACCAAGCAACTTCGCGATCTGGAGCGACGCGAGCGCAACCCCCCCGCCAATCCCGCGAATCAGGACCTCCTCGGTCGCGCGAACGTTCGCGCGCGTGACAACCATCCGCCACGCAGTGAGTGTGGTAAGGGGAAATGCGGCAGCAGTGACGAAGGGAATGCTAGTGGGAATCGGCAGCACGTTCGCAGCGGGCACAACGAGATACTCGGCCAGCGTACCGGGTCGGTGCTCCCCGAGAATCGCGTACTTGAGACACAGTGGATTGTCTCCCGTGCGACAGTATTCGCACGTGCGATCGCTCACGCCCGGGTTGACCGTGACGCGGTCTCCCACGCTTACCGAGCTCACCTCCTCACCAATCGCATCCACAACTCCAGTGCAATCCGAACCGAGTATCCACCCCGGCGTGATGTGCACCCCCGGCACTCCTTTCACCACCCAGAGGTCGAGATGGTTCAACGCGGCCGCGCAAACGCGAACCCGCACGTCGTCAGGGGCCACGAGCGCGGGGGCGGGTGCGTCGGTGCGGAAACGCAGTTGATCGAGCTCGCCATGCGTGTCGATCGTCAACGCTCGCACGAACTTCCTCGACGGTTATATTCCGCGAAAACTGGCCCCTCGCGATGGCGTCTACATGTCGCGGTTCTTCGCGACACGTTGCTTCCGCACGCGCGCGCGTTCCGGGCAGCCCACCCAATACCGGTCACTGGATTCGCGTAATGATTTCGATCAAGGTGCCCCCTCTCGGAGAATCGATCGTCGAGGCGACGGTCGCTCGATGGCTCAAGAAGGAGGGGGATGCGGTCGCCGCAGGCGACACACTGGTCGAGTTGGAGACGGATAAAGTTACCGTCGAGGTGCCCGCGCTCAAGGCGGGGGTGTTGGCGCGCCAGGTGAAGCACGACGGTGATGTGGTCGCGGTCGACGATGTTCTCGGTGAGATCGACGAGTCGGCCAGCGGCACGCCGCAGGCGCCCGCGCGAACGGCGCCGGCCGCGGAATCCGCCACGCCGCAGCGTGCCGCCTCCAGCGCCGCGCCGTCGCCGGCTGCAGCCTCGGAGGTACGAGCGTCGCCAGCCGCGAAGCGTGTTGCTGCTGAATCCGGTGTCGACGTCGCTGCCATCGCGGGCACGGGCCGAGGTGGCGTCGTCAGCAAGCCCGACGTGATCGAGCAGGCTGGCGGGGCTCCGGGCGGGGCCCGTGGGGATGGTACCGCTGCGCCGCCGGCTCGCCGAACCGAGGAGGCACCGCCTCGCGTACCCGCGGTGCCGCCAAAGCCCCCCGCTGCGACAGGCGGAACGCGCGAGACACGCGAGAAGATGTCGACTAGGCGAAAGCGCATCGCCGAGCACCTTCTCGAAGCACAACACGCGACCGCTCACCTCACGACGTTCAACGAGATCGACATGTCGGCGGTGAGCGCCCTTCGAGAGCGAATCAAGGAGCGCGTCGAAAAGGAGCGCGGCGTGAAATTGAGCTTCATGCCTTTCTTCGTGAAGGCGGCGTGCCTCGCGCTCGAAGCATATCCCGTCGTCAACGCGCAGATCGACGGCGACTCCATTGTGTACAAGCATTACGTGAACATGGGCATCGCCGTCGCGTCCGACGCGGGCCTCGTCGTTCCGAACATCAAGGACGCCGATCGAAAAGGAATGATCGAAGTCTCGAGCGACATCACAGCGCTCGCGAAGCGCGCGCGCGATGGGAAGCTCACGATGGATGACCTCACTGGCGGAACGTTCACGATCACAAACGGCGGCGTTTTCGGATCACTCGTGTCGACGCCGATCATCAACTACCCGCAGGTCGGCATCCTCGGCCTGCACAAGATTCAGGATCGCCCGATCGCGTTGAATGGCAAGGTCGAGATTCGGCCGATGATGTATGTCGCGCTCTCGTACGACCACCGAATCATCGACGGCCAACAGGCAGTGCTCTTCCTCGTTCGCGTCAAGGAATTGATGGAGGATCCTGCGACTATGCTGATCAACTAGCGGAGAGTCGACGACGATTCATGGCCCGAGCTCGCGCGAGCTCGGGCCTTTTTTTCGATATTGCCACGGTTTTGTGTGCAGTCGTTTCGGACTCTGTCAGTTTCCTGTAAATGGCAAACCCTTTTGCCCGTCGCTGCATCAAATTGAGCAGAGATCGAGAGACAGGCGCGCGTTGCCGTTGCGACTGTCCGGGCGGCCTCGACCGAGTGGTCTCGCCGAGCGCCGACACTTTTGAGTGGGATGCGCGTAGTGAGCGGTGACAGGAGTACCGAGATGGGCAAGTCTTCGACTTCATTCGCATTCACGCCAATTCCACCCGCGCGTGGTTTCCGCCCGCCGATCATGTCGGCTCTCGCGGGCGTCTGGCGTGGTCACCTGATGGCTGCTGACGAGGATGTCAGCATTCCATTCACCCTGATCCGAGACGCGTCGATCGACGCTTCTGTGGTTGGACGGTTCCTGTTCTTCATGACCAAGGACGTCCCACCGACCGGCGTGAAGCTGCTCGAGGCGAGCCAGAGCACGTTCGTCGCAATGATCGGTCCGTACTTCGATCCACGAGAGAACGCCGAGGTGGTCACCGTGTTCGAGGGACGTCGCGTCGAGGGAAAGATCTCGGGCAAGTTCAACACGCGACTCGTTCGCGGGTACCGCCCGGTCCGCGCCGGAAAGTTCGTTGCGATCCGCGAGGACTCGAAATAGCACGGTTGACGGTTGCTCCAGAGGGAGTAGCGGGTACGGTCGCCTTCGGTTGCCGTACCCGCTACTTTTTTTTTACTCCCTCTGGCTCTGCTGAAAATGGCAAATGCAAGTGAAATGGCCGACGTCGTCGTGATCGGCGGCGGCCCTGGTGGATACGTCGCGGCAATCCGCGCCGCACAGCTCGGACTGAAGACGGTCTGCGTCGAGATGGACAAGACACTCGGCGGAACGTGCGTGAACGTCGGCTGTATTCCGTCGAAGGCGCTCCTGCAGTCGTCAGAGCATTTCGAGTTCGCACGCCTCCACGCGCGGGAACACGGCATCAACTTCGAGGGCGTGACGGTCGATCTCGCAACGATGATGAGCCGCAAAGTCGACGTCGTCGCACAGAATACCCGAGGCGTCGAGTTCCTCTTCAAGAAGAACAAGGTGACGTGGGCCAAGGGCCGTGGCACCCTGCGCGCGAACAACGCCGTCGAGGTGGTCGGGGCCGACGGATCTGTCACGACCTACGAGGCCCGGAACGTCATCATCGCAACGGGATCCGTTCCGATCGAGCTGCCGTTCCTCAAGGTCGACGAACAGCGAGTGCTGTCGAACATCGGCGCCTTGTCGATTGGCGAAGTGCCGAAGCACCTCGTCGTGATCGGCGGTGGAGTCATAGGACTGGAGCTCGGATCGGTCTGGCGGCGGCTCGGTGCGAAAGTCACGGTTGTGGAGCTCATGCCGACGATTCTGCCTGGCATGGACGCCGATATCGTGAAGGAAGCCGACAAAGTGTTCCGCAAGCAGGGGCTCGAGATTCGCGCCGGGACGAAAGTCGTCGGCGCGACGGTCGAACAGGACCGCGTGCGCGTGCAAACCGAGAAGGATGGTGCCGCGGCAACGCTCGAAGCCGACTACGTGCTGCTTTCCATCGGGCGCCGGCCATCGCTCACTGGCATCGACGCGGCGGCGCTCGGGCTGAACGTCGGCAAACGCGGAGAAGTCATCGTCGATCACGCCATGCGCACCAACCTGCCAGGCGTGTTTGCGATCGGCGACGTTGTTGGAGGAAAGCTGCTCGCGCACAAGGCAGAGGACGAAGGCGTCATCGCCGCGGAAGTCATCGCTGGCAAGCCGTCGGAGATGCACTACCGATCGATGCCGTCCATCGTCTACACGTGGCCCGAGATCGCCACCGTTGGTCTCGCGGAACACGAGGTCAAGGAGAGCGGCCGCGAATACAAGGTCGGAAAATTTCCGTTCTCCGCAAATGGCCGTGCGCGCACCATGGGCGAGACCACTGGCTTCGTGAAGTTCATCGCCGACGCAAAGACCGACGAGCTGCTCGGCGCGCACCTCATAGGGCCTAACGTGTCGGAGTTGTGCGCGGAGGTCGTCCTCGCGTTCGAGTACCGCGGGTCATCCGAGGACATCGGTGTCACCGTGCACTCGCACCCCACGCTGTCCGAAGCAGTGAAGGAAGCGGCGCTGGGTGTCCTCGGCCGCGCCATCCACCTGTAGGCGCGTCTGCGGGGATGCCACGGTTTCGCACCGTTCTATTCGATTGCGATTCGACGTTGTCGGCGATCGAGGGTATCGATGAGCTGGCCGTTCACTGTCGAGACGACGTCGAACAGCTCACCGACGCCGCGATGCGCGGGCGCATCCCGCTCGAGGAAGTGTACGGACGCCGGTTGCAGCTCGTACAGCCAACGCGCGCTCGTGTGGAAGCGCTCGGCCGCGAATATGTCGCGCGGCTCGTGCCTGACGCCGCCGACGCCGTAGCGGCATTGCACGCAGCTGGCGTGGAAGTTCGCATCATTTCTGGAGGACTGCTCCCTGCGGTGCTTGCGGTTGCTCGGGCTGTGGGTGTTGATGCAGGCCGCGTAGCCGCGGTAGACATCAGGTTCAACGCCGACGGATCGTACGCCGGTTTCGACACGACATCGGCATTGACGATGTCGGGCGGGAAGCTCACCACGATCGAGCGATGGGGCGTCGACCGCCCCGCGATGATGGTGGGCGACGGCACGACCGATCTCGAGGCAAAGCCGGCGGTCGATTTCTTCCTTGCGTTTGCTGGCGTTGTTGAGCGCCCAAACGTCGTCAACGCGGCGGACGCCGTGGTGCGGGCGAATTCCCTCGCGCCGGTGCTTCCTCTCGTGCTGAACGCTGACGAGCTTCTTCATACTTCCCATCACACGCTGTACGAGCGGGGCGTCGCGTTGAACGCGGCCGTCTCGACTCGCTAACCCGAATCAATCGGCTTCAATGACGGCAAAACCGAGCGCGGGCGTAGCGCCAAGCCCCTCCTCCAGCAATCACGATCGCGGATTCGGTCGCTTCTTCCTGCCCGGACCAACGGAAGTTCGGCCCAGCATCCTCCAGGAAATGCTACGGCCGATGATAGGGCATCGCGGCAAGGGGATGGAGGACCTCATTGCGGGCATCGAGCCGGATCTCCAATACGTCTTTCGGACGAAGCGTCCTGTGTACATCGCGAGCTCCTCGGCAACGGGGCTCATGGAAGGCGCTATCAGAAACGGCGTGCGGTCACGCGTTCTGTGCCTCGTCAATGGCGCGTTCAGCGAGCGCTTTTTTCAGATCGCCCGCGCATGCGGTGTCGAAGCGGAAGCCCTCACGGTTCCGCTCGGCCAGGTGCACACCCCTGACATGCTCGAGGCAGCGCTCAAGCGCGGAAAGTTCGATGCCGTGACGGTTGTTCATTCCGAGACATCGACCGGCGCGCTCAACCCCGTCGCCGAGCTCACCGAGGTCGCCCACGCTGCCGGCGATGTCGCAATCCTGGTCGATAGTGTGAGCGGCATGGCCGGCGCGCAGGTCGAGACCGACGCATGGGAGCTCGATTTCGTTCTGACCGGCTCGCAGAAAGCGTTCGCGATTCCGGCAGGTCTGGCCTTCGCCGCAGCCCGGGACAACGTG
>Ga0157375_10006531_pt1 | contig 10152 bp, 10 predicted proteins | sample M35metaG_FD_115311 | JGI IMG/M metagenome (GOLD analysis project Ga0157375, IMG submission 115311) | Miscanthus rhizosphere microbial communities from Kellogg Biological Station, Michigan, USA - M3-5 metaG | ecosystem: Host-associated > Plants > Roots > Rhizosphere > Soil | place: USA: Michigan... | reverse complement strand
GTGTCATCGCGGCGAATATCGGGGATGTGCGGGTCATTTCCGTCTACGCACCGAATGGGCAGGCCGTTGGTTCGACTGCTTACCAGTTCAAGATGGAGTGGTATCGCCGTCTCACTAATCTGTTGCGGGCGCGCAGGGACAGTCTGGAACGGACGGTTGTGTGCGGGGACTTCAACGTCGCGCCTAACGATGCCGATGTGCATGATCCCGCTCTCTGGCGCGGAGCGATCATGTGCTCGGAAGGCGAACGGGCCGCCTTTCGCGCGCTCGAAGTAATCGGGCTCAGTGACACTCTTCGCCTTCACCATCCGGAACCGGGGATTTTCAGTTGGTGGGATTACCGGATGCTCGCATTTCCGAAGAACCGCGGTTTGCGGATCGATGCGATCCTGGCCGGCGGTGAATTGGCGGCAAAATGCACGGATGGCGGCGTGGAGCGCGAGATGAGAAAAGGCAAGGAGCCATCCGACCACGCGCCGGTCTGGGCAGAGTTTGGCAGTTAGGCTTCCAGTCCAGTTGGCGGACTAGAAGTCCATCTTCCGGCTCGACGCCACTCCCTGCGTAATCGACCTTAACGCGAATGTCCGGTCCCGTGCACCGAGTCGCCAATCCGCCGTCGAAAACACTCATGGTTTACGACGGCAATTGCGGGTTCTGCAAACTCTGGATTGCCCGCTGGCGCGAGACCACGGCCGGTGCGGTCGATTACAAACCACTCCAGGAAGCAGCCGCGCGTTTTCCTGAAGTTCCGCGGGCGGAGTTTGAGCGCGCGGTCAAGCTGATTGAGACCGATGGTCGAGTCTTCAGCGGCGCGGAGGCGGTCTTTCGTTCGTTAGGGCAGCGCGGCGGAACAAATTTTTGGCAATGGTGTTTCGAGCACGTCCCTGGCTTCGCATCAGTTTCGCAGACGGCATACGAATTCATCGCTGCGCACCGTGAGTTGGCGCATACGATTACTTCGATCTTGTGGGGCAAAGATGTCCGACGCCCTACTTATTTTCGCGCGCGCCGCTTGTTCTTACGATTTCTTGGACTGATTTACCTGATCGCGTTTGTCTCTTTTTGGATCCAGGCCGATGGGTTGGTCGGAAACAAGGGCGTGACACCGGTGTCGCAGCTTCTCACCGCGGCGCGCACACAGCTCGGTCAACAATCTTATCTGGCGCTGCCAACCCTCTGTTGGCTGAATGCATCGAACGCGTTTCTCCATTTGCTCTGCGGCGCGGGCGCCTTTTTTTCTCTGCTTCTCGTCATCGGGATCGCGCCGATTCTTTGCCTTGCAGTTCTCTTCGTTCTCTATCTTTCGCTGACTGTTGCGGGGCAGACCTTCTACAGTTTTCAATGGGATGTGCTGCTCTTGGAAACTGGGTTCCTCTCGGTCTTCCTTGCGCCGTGGACCGGGTGGTCGCGTCGCGGGCAGTCTCCGCCACTGTCGCGACCGGCCCTCTTTCTTCTGCACTTTCTGCTTTTCAAACTGATGCTCCTTTCTGGCGTCGTGAAACTGACGAGCGGCGACGCTTCCTGGGGAAATCTGACCGCGCTGGATTACCACTATTGGACCCAACCGCTTCCCACGATGCTCGGTTGGTGGGCCGACAAGTCGCCGGAGTGGTTCAAGCATTTTTCCACCGCCTTCGTGCTCGTCGCGGAAATCGCAGGCGCGTTCCTGATTTGGTTCCCGCGCCACCTCCGTTTGCTCGGCTGCGGCATATTGGTGTTTTTCCAAATCGTGATTGGTCTCACGGGCAATTATGCCTTTTTTAACCTTCTCACGATCGCGCTCTGCCTTCTCCTGATCGACGACGCCGTCTGGTCGGGGCGATTTCCCCTAACGAAAAGTGAACCGGTGGGTCGGCGCTGGCCGGTTTTGGTTCCGGTTGCGGTAATCATCGTGACGATGCCGCTGAATTCGGCCCTAATTTTTTCCGGCTTCAAACCCGAGGCGCAGTGGCCGCGCCCGTTTGAGGTCGTCTACAGCGCGCTTGCTCCGTTTCGAATTGTCAACAGTTACGGCCTGTTCCGCGTAATGACGAAAGAACGATCGGAAATCATCATCGAGGGAAGCGACGACGGCATCGAATGGAAGGCGTATGAGTTTAAGTGGAAACCGGGGGCACTCGACCGGCGACCGGGTTGGGTCCAGCCGCATCAACCTCGGCTCGATTGGCAGATGTGGTTCGCCGCGTTGGGGGATGTGCGGCAAAATTCCTGGTTCGTTGGGCTCGTGCAGCGGTTGCTGGAGAACACCCCCGAGGTTACGCGATTGTTAGCCAAAAATCCCTTCCCAGAAAAACCGCCGCGCTACGTGCGCGCCGAACTCTATCGATATCGTTTCTCTTCGCTCGCGGAACACCGAGAAACGGGAGCATGGTGGCAGCGCCAGGATTTGCGCGAGTATCTTTCAACGGTTTCGCTGCCCAGCAATTGAATTGTGGGCTGGGATCGGTGATCCCGGTCTTCGCAGACAACGTTTCGTCAACTGATGTTGTAGCGTGCGCTGTCTCAGCGCATTTGGTTGAGTGCAACAGAATCGTCCTTTGTCCGCTGAGGACAGCGGACACTACAATTTTCGGACTAGCAAACACCGGGATCACCGATCCGGCCACAACTTGAGCAATTGCCGTTAGGCATTATATTCACACCATGCCGAAAGAAGCGCAGATCGTTACCGAAGGCACCGTCACCCAGGTGTTGCCCGGCACGATGTTTCGCGTCGATCTTGCCGGCCAGCGCAATGTTCTCGCCCATATTTCCGGAAAGATGAGAAAACATTTCATCCGCATCGTGCCGGGTGACAAAGTGGAGGTGGAGTTATCACCTTATGACTTAACCAAGGCGCGAATCATTTTCCGCGCGAAGTAGCAAGCGCGCGTTTCCGGGAAAAGTCCGGTCCCGAAAAGTATAAGCGCGGCGATCGCGCGAGTTTCGTATCCGTAGAGAATTTTATCGCCACAAAGATGGCGAACAAAGCGGTTCAACCAGAAGAATAATATGAGTAACGAAAATCCAAACGAAGGTTCAGCAAACCCATCCCCGTCCGGCAGCAAGATTGAAAGTGGCACCGACCACATCCGCAAAGCTGCGGAAGATTTTAAATCGGTTGCCGGCGCCGTGGCTGGTGAATATCGCGGCAAAGCGGAAGACTATTGGAATGATGCTAGCCAGCGGGTCCGCAGTTTTCAGGATGACGCCGAAGAATATGTGCGCGAGAACCCGACCAAGGCGATTTTCACCGCCCTTGGGGTTGGGTTCGTCATGGGCTTGATCTTCCGTCGTTAGGAACGGCTCGATGGTGAGCCGCCCCATCCCCTCGCGTAATCCGGCCGGGCACGCGGGGTTGCTGCCGACGCTGCGTTCACTCGTGGCGTCACTGGCGCAATTCCTCGAGAGCCGCGTGCAGCTGGCGGCCCGGGAATCGAAAGCGGCGGCGCGCCACCTGTTGATGCTGGTGGCGTTTTGCCTCGCGGCCGTGATCCTATTGATTTCCGGCTTCGTCTTCTTGGTCGTTTCCCTCATTTTTGTGATCGCGCATTTTTTCGGAATCCCCTGGACGTGGGTTGCACTCGGGGCGGCCCTACTCCATTTCCTGGTTGCGGTTTGCTTTCTCATCGTCGCCCGGCAGCAAGTGAAGCATCCCATCCTCCGCGACACTACCAACGTTTTGAAAGAGGATACTAAATGGCTGAAAAATCTGGACCAGACGAAACCCCAGTAGAGTTGTGGCGAAAGATCGGTCACTCCCGCGAACTGGTCGTTCGCGATGTCGGTGGCCTGCGTTACGAGCTGAATTTTCGGCGCAAGTTCAAGAGAGCTTTCCAGCAGAACACGCTTGTCTGGGTCGGAGCCGCCCTGGCGGTTGGACTGTTCGTCGCTCTCCTCCGGGCTCGCCCCCAAAAGATCTACGTCAATGCCGCCGGCAAGAAAGTCCGCCCGCCTAACAAAACCTTGCTGGAATCTGGCGCGCTTCTCGGTTTGGTGAAACTGGCCATGACTGTCGTACAACCGGTTGTGACAAGTTACTTCGCAAAAAAGGGAGCGAAACAGGGTAAGCGCGGGACTCCCGAGCGCGATCGCTAGCGACTTCCTGATCCGCGAAATCCGTGTAATCGCGGTCGGTTGCAGGGATTTCCATTTACGCGGAAAGAGCGGTTGCCTATTTTGGAAGGCGGTCGCGTTTTGCATGTCCGCCAAAATTTCCACTGCCGCAGTCAGCGCGGTCGTCACACCTCACGTTGATCAGTATCTCTCTGTCGGACAGCAGGGTGGCGCTTCCGATATTCATCTCGGCGTCAATGCGCCGCCTATCTGGCGACTTTACGGAAATCTTCAGCCGATCTGGCCAGACGTTCCGAAATTGACAGCCGAAGACACGGCTGCCCTGGCCGCCGGCTTCCTGACCCAAGAGCAGCGAGCGCTCCTGGAGGAGCGAGGCGATGTCGACTTCGCGTATGCGAACGAGTTTGGGCGATTCCGGACCAGCGTCGTTAGGCAACGTCTTGGGATCGATATCGTCTTCCGCATCATTAGCACCAAGGTCCGCACCATGGATGACCTCAGCCTGCCCGAAAGCCTGAAGTTACTGACTCGGTTCCATAACGGCCTCATTCTCGTGACGGGCTCAGTCGGCAGCGGTAAATCGACCACGCTCGCAGCGCTGGTCGAGCAGGTAAACTTGGAGCGGCGCGAGCACATCATTACGCTCGAGGATCCGATCGAATATGTTTTTGAGCCGAAGGGTTGTCATATCACCCAACGCGAAGTGCACACGCACACGAAATCTTTCGGTGCTGCCTTGCGCGGATCTCTGCGTGAAGATCCCGACGTCATCATGGTGGGGGAAATGCGCGATTTAGAGACGATCTCGCTCGCAATAACCGCCTCCGAAACCGGGCACCTGGTTATGGGAACGCTCCACACCAGCAACGCCTCCCGCACTCTCGATCGTTTGCTCGACGTCTTTCCGGTTGATCAACAGGATCAGATCCGCGTCATGGTGAGCGAATCGCTGCGTGGCGTCATCAGCCAGCAGCTCGTGCCGCGCATTGATGGCAAAGGTCGCGTGCTCGCCCTCGAAGTTCTGACCAACACGCCGGCGGTGGCGAATGTGATCCGCGAGGCCAAGACCTACATGCTTCCTGGCATTATCCAGACCGGCCGCAAACAAGGCATGCGCCTGATGGATGATTCATTGGCCGAGCTTTTCAATCAGGGTTTGATCAGTCCAGACGAGGCCATTAGCCGCTCTGAACAAAAACAGGCGATGCGGTTCCATGTGGCGGGGAAATGACGAAGAAATGACGAATTCCGAATTAATTGGCGGCAGCGCAGCGAGAGGCGAGGCCGCGTTTTCCACAAACGAATTTCAAGAGGTATCGGACGATCGAAAATTCTTGATATTCGTGCTTAGTCATTCCTTCGTCATTGGTCATTCGTCATTCGGCATTTAACCCAATGCCCTACATCGACAAGTTCTTCGAAATCCTGGTCAGCGAGGGCGCTTCCGACCTGCATATTGGCGAAGGTCAGCCGCCGAAGATGCGCAAGCATGGTGACGTCATGGCGATCCGCGAAGAGGTGGTGACTCGCACAGAGGCGGCCGCGATGTTGAGCGAGATTTGTGGTCCAAAGGGATGGGCAATTTTTGAGGAACGCGGCGATTTCGATTTTGCCTACGAGATGGACGAGAAATCGCGCTTTCGCTGCAATTTCCTTAAGCAAACGAACGGCTACGGTGCCGTTTTCCGTCTCATCCCAACGCGAATCGCGACGCTCGAGGAATTGGGCATCCCTCCGATCGTAAAACAATTTGGTGATCTTCGCGGCGGACTTGTTCTCGTCACCGGCCCAACCGGCTCTGGAAAATCGACCACGCTTGCCGCCCTCGTCGATTACATCAACACAACCTATTCCCGGCACATCGTCACGATCGAGGAACCGATCGAGTTCGTGCATAACAACAAGCTCAGCATTATCACACAGCGCGAGGTGCCAGAACATTCGTCCACTTTTCCGGCCGGACTCAAGGCGGCGTTGCGCGAAGATTGCGACATCGTGCTGGTGGGTGAAATGCGCGATCTCGAGACTGTCTCGCTCGCGTTAACCGCCGCCGAGACTGGCCTCCTTGTCTTTGGAACTTTGCATACGAATAACGCGCGCAAAACGATAGATCGTATGATCGACGTCTTTCCCGCGGACAAACAACCGCAGGCCCGGACGATGCTCGCTAACTCTTTGCGTGGCGTTCTTGCTCAGCTCCTGCTGAAACGAGCGGATGGCAGCGGTCGCCTGGCCGTGAATGAAATCCTCATTTCCAGCAACGCGGTTTCTTCCATCATCCGTGAGGGCGCCACACAGAAACTTCAGGATGTTATCGTGAGCGGCAAAGGGCAGGGGATGCAGTTCATGGACGACGCCATCTGGGCCTTGCTCCAGCAGGGGGCGGTTTCTCCGCATGAGGCCTTCATGAAAGCGATCGACAAGAATCTCTTCAAAAAGTTCCTGCCGCCGGATGAACAAGGCTTCGCCAATTCCGCCGGTGCCGCTCCCGACGACGAGCAACGGCCGCCGGGAGATTTCGTCAAGGGACGTCGGCAGAAAGGTTAGAATTTATCCAGAGGTCCGCTCAGTGTCAGCGAGGCTAAAGCCCTAACCAGGCTGGGAAGTAAGGCGAGCCCCATCTAAGTTTGTCATCCCGAGTCGCGTAGACGACGAAGGATCTCTGACTATTTCGGCGCATGCGACGGTCGTGAGACACGGAACGGAAATGAGATCCATTCGCTCCACTCAGGATGACAATTTGTTGTAGCCTGTTTGCCTAAGGTATCTGATTTCCGCGATCATTTCTTGATCGCTCTGACATCTGCGCCTGTAATCGTCCCGCTCACATTGACATCGTCGCGGAAGTTGGAAGCCGTGACAGGCTGGCCAAGCTGGGCTCGCACGAGGGTCACGTCAGTGTTATCAACAGTTTTGCTGGCGTCCACATCACCTGCCAGAACATACATGGTCACGGACACAGGATCCAGCACGTCTCCGCCGCTGCTTGTCACGTCGGTCAAAGTCACCGTGATCTTTTGCCCGTCGACGATCTTACTTAGGTCGACTGCCATCGTGTTAGCTGAAAAGACAGATTGACCAGCGACGCGACCGCGACCCCTGGTTAGAGCAGCAGTGCCGCTTACGACGTCCTTACTGAAGGTAAAAACAAGAGTATGTTGATTGCCTCTGGTACGGCATTCAATACCCGGGTCCCCAGTCAGCGGCAAGGGAACACTAAAACTCTGGGACCCCTGGAGTTTAACCGAAGCCGCTGAAACAAGCGAGAAAACGGACTGTGTATCGACGGCGGCCAAGATATCGATCCGACCGTTGCCAAAGGTGTTATTCGGCGTCTGCGGATCGCCTGAGTCACAGGCGTTCGATAGAATGTGAACGGCTGAGCTGTTAAGGATCGCCTCAGTCGCATCGGGATCGCCCTTCAATTCCGGATGGGCCGAATAGAGAAGAGCGACCGCACCGGCGATATGTGGAGTGGCCATGGAAGTGCCGCTAAGAAAGGCATAAGTGGTGTCCGAAGTATTGTAAGCCGAACGAGTGTTGGTGCCCGGCGCGCAAAGATCAGGCTTCAGGCGCATACTGCCATCGGAAGTGACTGGGCCGCGGCTGCTGAACGAAGCGATGGTGTCGGTTCCAGTGTTGAGTGCCCCGATGGTATAAGATGCATCGTAGATAGCAGGCGGATCGATAACTGTGGAGCAGCTTGGTCCGGAGTTTTCTGCTGCGCACACCATCTCGATGCCGGCCGCGCGCTGCGCTTCTACGCCGGCCTGTAAAGTGCCTGACGAGCAACCTTCCGAACTCGGACACGCCCATGAATTACTCGTAATGTCGGGTGCTTTGCTTGGATCACCCTGGGTGGTGTTACCACCCACTGGGTAGGGAGCAAGGAAGAACTCAAAGCACTCCAGATATCGAGCAGGTGTGCCGTTACCTTGGTCCATGTTTCGGCAACCAATAAATTGGGCCTGTGGCGCCATTCCAATCTGATTGCCGGCGTTATCGTCACCCAGTACTGTGCCCACGGTGTGAGTACCGTGGCCGGCATCATCGCATGGTTCCGGTGAATCATTCCCGCAAGGGTTACCTACGCTGTCGTGGATGGAATCATGCCAATTGTAATCGTGATCGGCGGTGCTGCCGTTCCAGCCTCGGTAATGCGGCTTGAGCGCGTTGTGAGTCCAACGAATACCCGTGTCGGCGCCGGCAACAACAATGCCCTGACCAAAAAATCCCTCCGCCCAAACCGACGGAGCATGCGTGTAAGTGATCCCCGGCTCAATTGTTTCCACCTTGTCTGCTTGAGGTTGGAGAACCATGGGAGCGGGAATGTCTTTGGCCGCGAATTCCGGGATGCCGTGGACGACCGGATTGCCTTCAATACGCGCAACATCCTTGCGCATCGCTAGCGCCATGACGTCGTCCGCACGTCCTTTTACCCAGATCGCGTTGACGATATAAAACGAACGATGCTCCAGTTTATGTTCATTCAGCCAGCGCAGGATTGGAGCCTGCGTAGTCTGGCTCTTGTTCCACAACGTATCGCGAACGAAGCGACCTTTTTCCAATTTGGTAGGCAACGCGGCCGCTCCGTGCAGGTCAGCCTGATCCGCGAGGATAACTAGAAACTCGGCTTGTTTGCCCTCGGCGGTATGCTGGGTCACCCAGGGCGCGATCTTGCGCAATGCGGTGTTTTCTCCACGTTTGGGAGGCTGGCTGATGGCACGAGATGACGCCACCATGCCGAGGCACGCTGCGATCGCCGCGCCCACAAAAAGAATGCAAAGAATGCGCCGGATCGGCGCGGTCGTGGAGGTACTGGTCGTTTTCATAAGTTTGGTCAGGTTTTACGGAACAGCGGGGGAGAAGATCAAGCAAAATCAGTCGGCGTTAGGTCTGAATCGCTATGGTTTTTCAAGTAGCACAGCTATCTGTTGTGGAGTGGCATAGACATCGCTCACGACGATTTAGACTAGCCAGTTAGCGCTTTGTACCCCCAGCGTGACCTGACGCTCTAACCAAGGTAATGGCGTTCATGCGGTCAGCGCTGTTCCAATATCCCTCGGCAGAACTGGCAATCACTTTGTTGCTGACCGCGAGCAGATGCCATCTCGACTCCCAGTGGCGTCTTTGAACACTGTGTAATGCATGCTGGGAGAACATTACTTGAACATTACTTTTCTGACAGGAGGGTTGAACTTGCGACCAAGTTCTTGATAGGAGAGGGATGCGCCAAGTTGAGGGCTCCTATGGCCGAATTATCGGCCTTGTGCGAAGGCAAGTCCAAAAGGCCAAAGGACCCTTCACGATTCGGAGTATTTTTGAGCCGCTAAAGCGCGAGCCCGGTGTTGTCCGGGGCTCAGTTGTGCGCGCTCTGCAAAGATTGCGTAAAACCGGGGAAGTCGTGGTTGTGAAGAAAGGAAGGGGCGGGAGAGAAATGGTCCTCAAGCGTCGGGGTAGCCGCCGTTCTAATTTCCATACTCAATAAGGCCCGACAGCATACCGTTCTTCAACCCGAGGGAACACAGATCAATTGCGTTTACCTATGGTAAACTCGTGTTCAAGCCTCGGAAATGAAGCGTCGCCGGGCGCATTTTGTGCTGTCAAAACCCTCATTTTCGCAGTCGTAGTCGGATTTCTTCATTGCAATTTTGTCATGTGATTGACAACGATAATGAATTCTGCAATGATAATCGCCACTACAAGCTCTGGGCTGCGCCCCACATCTCTGTGGCGGCGGCGCGCAACCTTCTCTCAGGGCGATGATCGACTAAATTATGAACCCAAAAGCTGATAACGTTGTAATAATTGGCGGTGGGCCGGCTGGCTCGGCGCTTGGCTGCTATCTCTCAAAGGCGGGAATAAAGAACACAATCTACGAGGCGGCCAACCATCCCCGTCCGCACGTTGGCGAGTCGATGGTGATGTCGTCGGTCGCGGTGTTCGACGAGATCGGATTTCTCCCGATTTTGGAGCGGGAAGGATTCGTGAAAAAATATGGCGCCTCCTGGCATCCTCCTGTGGCCAAGGGTGAGGCGGCGATTTCTTTCGATGAATTCCCTTCGCCGCACGTGAAGCAGGATTACACCTATCATG
>Ga0157375_10006530_pt1 | contig 10152 bp, 10 predicted proteins | sample M35metaG_FD_115311 | JGI IMG/M metagenome (GOLD analysis project Ga0157375, IMG submission 115311) | Miscanthus rhizosphere microbial communities from Kellogg Biological Station, Michigan, USA - M3-5 metaG | ecosystem: Host-associated > Plants > Roots > Rhizosphere > Soil | place: USA: Michigan... | reverse complement strand
GAACCAGAAGGGATCGCTGATGCGGGTCAGGAACGCCGACGGACCGTAGAACTCAACGACGCACTCCGTGATCGCTGTGCCGAGCAGAGTCATGCGGTCCGCCAACCATGCTGGTACGTGGCCGCTGTGGAGGGCCAGATCGGCGATTCCAGAGCGCTTCACTCCATTATTCTCTCGCAGGCGAGACTGGTGCTGTTCTTACCTGACGATTTCGGGTTCCGAAATCGGGAATGTCATTTCATTGTCGCGCAACTTCGTTTGTCGTCATACCGTCCAAGATCGTGCTAGCATCATTGGCACGGTGCGCCTTGGCCGGTGCTACCTTCCCAAGGCGTTTTTAGATCAACGTTCGCCAACGAAAAAAGAGGATGCGAACATGACAAAGACCCTCCTTTCCAAGGCCATGACATCTCTACCGCTCCTGCTGCTGGGTTCAATGCTCTATGCGCAGGCGGACAACGCAACCATCCCCAATTCGCCCGCTGATCCAGGCGTCTCGAAGGTGCGCATTGTGCGCCTCAGCCAGGTGCGAGGCGTCGTTCAAATCGACCGCAGCAATGGGCGTGGTTTTGAGGCAGGAATCGCCAATCTCCCTATCATTGAGCACAACCAGTTGCGCACCGGTGTGGGCATTGCCGAGGTTGAGTTTGAAGACAACAGCTCCCTGCGGCTTGCACCCAACTCGCTCATCGAATTCCCAACGTTGGAGCGCGATGCCAGCGGGGCCACGATGTCAGCGGTTCATCTCATCAAAGGGAGCGCCTATATCAGCCTCGTAAAAGCGCAAAGCGGGAAGGCGCCGGTCAATAAGTTTGCTGTTGTTTTTGGAGAACGCAGGCTTGAGCTTGATCCGGCGACGCACGTGCGGCTGGCGCTGGCCGATACAGATGCGAAGCTCGCGGTGATGGATGGTGTGGTTCGGGCGAGCGGGGAAAACGGGTCGGTGACTATCCCCAAAAAGAAGACGGCAACGTTTGCAATTTTCGGCCAGAACGAGCCGACGGTGGCCAAGGATATCGAGCCGACGCCGTTCGATGCATGGGATCACAATGCTGCTTCGTATCATTCGAATGTAGCTTCGTTGCGCGGCTTGAATTCGCCGTATGCGTACGGCACGAGTGACATGGCCTATTACGGGAGCTTCGTGAACTCAGGCTGCGGATCGATGTGGCGGCCTTACTTCGCGAGTGCCTCCTGGCAACCTTACTCCAACGGGAGCTGGGCCTGGTATCAGGGCGCAGGCTATTCGTGGGTTTCGCCCTATCCCTGGGCCTGGACGCCCTATCACTATGGCTCTTGGGCGTATTGCGACAACGTCGGCTGGGGATGGATGCCAGGCGGTGGATGGAATGGCTTGAACAACATAGCTGTCATGAGTCCCGCGGGCGGATCCCAGATCAGCAGGACACCCGGCGGCGGAACCGGCCGGATTCCTCACGTTCCCGTTCAGCCGCCATCTCCCCGTGACCCCTCAGTGATTGCGGTCAATACAAAGCCACTGACAGGATCTCAAATTGAATCAGGCACGTCTTTCGTATTCAGGAAGGACTCGGCCGGATTGGGTGTGCCGCGCGCAACGCTTGGGAATCTGCACAAGTATTCGAACGAATCGATGAACAAAGGCATTGCTACGATGCCGATCTATGCCAGCGTTCCCCGGGCCGTAGGGCCTAAGGGCACGTTGACTTCGTCGGAAATGATGGGAGTTTCAATTCATCGTGGATCTGCCGCTCCGCCCTCATCCTTCCCGCAAGGGTCGTCGAATTCATCGTATGGTGGATCAAACGGCAACGCCAACATGGGAGCGGGCGGCGGTGGTCGCATGGGTGGTGGTTCGATGCCTTCCGCCCCGGTTCATACCGCCCCCTCAGCGAGTGGAAGCAAGAAGTAGCTTCGCACTGGTTAATTCTTCTGGCCGTGCGCGTCACGAGTAGATGCGCACGGCAGTTCTCCTGAAATATCCAAACCTAACTGAGCTCTTTGAATTGTCACCGCCCGCTCTGATTGCGTGGTGTGTCTGTGCACCGGCCATCTAAGAAATTGACGCTGATACGAGAGTTGAGCAGAGGAATCGGCGAGAATAGCAGGAGATGGTCAAGCGTTTCTTTGGGTTCGAAGAGTCCAGTATTCTGGCGCTCGTATGCCGGATTCTGACATTTGCCGTGTTGCTCTCCGCAATGGCAGCGCAAGCGCAACTCTTCGGGCATCATCCCAAGGATTCGAAGGGTGCCGGTTCCGCAGAACCTGCGAAACCCGAACATCGGGCGTCACAGCCCGCAGCATTCAGCATCCCTGTTGAGCCCCTGGGTTTTTTCGCCCCCGGCGCCATTTATCAGGGTCAGCGCGAAAGTCTCGTTTCCCTGGATTTTCTCGATGAAGACCACCTTCTGTTCACGTTTCACGCGCCGGGACTGATGCGGCGGCAAGGAAACGCATCGATGGGGAGTGAGCGGCAGATACGCGCCATCGTGCTGGCTCTGCCCACGGGAACCGTCAATGCGGAGGCTTTGTGGACACTGCATGACAGAGGCCGCTATCTCTGGATGCTGAACGATGGACATTTCCTGCTGCGCAATCAGAACGATCTCCAGGCTGGCGAGGCATCGCTGGAACTGAAGCCCTCTTTGCATTTTGAAGGCCCGCTCTTGTGGCTTGAACTGAACCCCTCGCAGGATCTGGTCGCGACCGATTCGCGCGAGCCAGTCGGCACCAAGCCTCAAACCGGAAGTGTTCCGAGCCCAACTACAGCTTCGGCCTGGGTAACGTCGGACGAGGTGAAGTCCTACGCGCAGCCCGACATCCTCTTACGCATCATTCGCCGCGATTCAGGAAAGGTGATGCTGGTGAGCCGTACACGAACGACGGTTCACCTGCCCATTAACTCGGAGGGGTACGTCGAGTCGTTGCGCGGCAAAGGGCATGAGTGGGTTCTTAACCTGAACTCTTTCAAGGGAGGCAGTCGCATCATTGGAAAACTCGATTCCATGTGCGCGCCATCTGTCGAGTTCGTGTCCAATCCCGAGGTACTTGTCACCACGTGCAATCCCGACGGCAGCCGCTGGATGGTTGCCATGTCCACCGATGGAAAGCGCCTGTGGAATGTGGTCAAGCCGCCCACTCAGATCTGGCCACGCCTCTATATGGCGCCCAATGGCCTGCGCCTCGCCCGGGAGACTCTGCTTGCAACGCACCCGATCGACACTTTTTCCCCGCTTAGCTTTGACGACGTGAAGGGGCAACTGGTGGAGGTTTACGACGCAATCACCGGCAAATTGGATCTGACGGCGGCTGCCAGTCCGATACTTGACGGGGGCGGAAATGTGGCGATTTCGCCCTCTGCGCGACGAGTGGCCGTTCTCGACTCTGGAGCCATCCAAGTGTATGAACTGCCGCCGACGTCTCCCGGGCTTCCCGCCGGGCAGTAGTTGTAGCGGGTATTCAGGCTCGTTGCTGACGTGTAAACTTGCCTGCGGAGGTTTTTCTTGGCCACAGCTGTCGTCCGCTATACGGCTGCGGCGGTCACTGACCGCGGGCGCAAACGTCCTTCCAACGAAGATGCCTTCGGCTTTTCTGTCGAGTCGGGTGTTTATATCGTTTGCGATGGAATGGGCGGAGCGGCCGCTGGAGAAATTGCCAGCACCCTCGCGGTTGACGAGTTTCTACGGCTCCTGACGCATCGGAATACTGAAAATGCAACGCCACTGGCCGACGCGGCTCAAAGCGCGATCTGTTCGGCCAATGAAGCGATATTTTCTCGCGCTCAGCGAAATCACCGCCTCAACGGAATGGGCACAACCCTGGTGGCCTTGGCGACCTGCGAGCATCATGTCTGGGTAATGAACATCGGAGACAGTCGCTGCTACCGGCTGCGACAAGGCCTCCTGGTGCAGGTCACCAGCGACCATTCCCTTGTAGAGGAGCAGGTGCGCATGGGCCGCATGACCCCCCGTGAGGCTCTTCACTCTCCGTTGAAGAACGTGATCACACGTGCGTTGGGAACGCAGTCGCAAGTGACGCCAGATGTCTTTGAACTCGAGGCTGAACCCGGCGACCTTTTCCTGCTTTGCACAGATGGATTGACGCGCGAATTGTCTGATTCAACCATCGAGAACCTGCTGAAGGACCAGCTCCCACTGGAGGCTCTTTCGGCGAGACTTGTCGAGGCGGCAAAGAAAGCAGGCGGTCACGATAACATCACGTGCCTGCTCGTACGCGCAGAAGCTTAGTCTGTGCGACGAACTATTTTCCCGTTTTCTAAAATTAGGCCTGACAGTGCTCAGCCTCGTCTTCCGCAAGCCGCTTAGAGATCGCCTCAAGCATCACGACCGGGTGGACAGGCTTCGCGATGATTTCAAACTCGTGTCCCTCGCTCTTTGCCTTTTTCATCAGCGCCTCAACCGTCGGCTGCCCGGAAAACAGCAATATGCGACAACTTGGGTGACGCTCTTTTAGCATGACTGCGAGCTCGATCCCGTTCATTTTTGGAAGCATCACGTCGAGAATGGCGAGATCAGGCGACCATTGTGATGCAAGCTGCAGAGCCGCCTCGGCCGAATAGGCGACGCGCGCGTCATAACCCCTCGAAGACAGGATCTGTGCCAGCGAATCGGCAACCACCTTGTCGTCTTCAACGATGAGGATTGATCTTTCTCCCACATTTTTAGGCATCAAGCCTCCCGTGGGAGAAAACCGTGCTTGCCCACCGTGCTGTGAAGGATGCTGTGCTGTGAACCCAAGGTTGGCTGTTGGACACTCAACAAATACAAGTAAGTCGATATCAACACGGAATCGAAGATGATTTTGACAAGAACACTTGGGATTCGCTTCCGGTAACGTGAACCACATTACTGTTTTGCCGCTACGAGATGCCGGTTGTGCAAGGTTAAAGCTAACAATCGAATTGATTTGCCCCGCCTATGCCGTAGTGTTCAAGTCGGTCCCAGACATGAAGAAACTTCGAAATGCAAGCAGGAATAATCGTGAAGTCGTGCGGACAGAACGTGATGTCCAATGGGCGGAAAATCAAAAAGGAATTGAAGCCCCACACGTTTTGGCTTCGCTCGCACCCGGAACCGGATTTGTGCTGGATTGGCTTGCCGGCGGGTTGGCATGCAGCCGCGATATTCAGGGATTTCCGATGCAATTTGACCAGAATACCATCATGAATGCACACGGAGAACGTGATGACTCTGGCCGGCAATTGAGCGCGCTTACCCGTTAAGGACGTGAAGCGGCTTCTGCTACTTCTGGTCGGGGCGGAGGGATTCGAACCCCCGACCCTCTGCTCCCAAAGCAGATGCGCTACCAGACTGCGCTACGCCCCGACGTTGCTCTGATTGTATCGCGGAAAGCCTTGCAACCTGAACCGCTGGTCCACGTTCCCTCGATGGCCGCGCTACTGGTGGACAAGCCACGCGAACAGCCATAAGACGAGGATAATCGGTATTGCGAAAACGATCACCAGCGCACACACAAGGGTGATCAGGAACGCCCAATCCTTCCAAGCATGTCGACGAGGCTCACCAAGGTGCCGCTGCAGCAATTGGTAGTTGCGTCGATTAGGCTTGAACGCGATATCGAACGCGTCGCCGACAATTGGAACTGATCCTACCAGCACGCCGATGCCGACGTTGACGGTCATGCGGAAGAGAGTGATGTACGGGACGCCGCGGATCCAGGCGGCTATAGGGATGATGAGTGAAAGCAATCCAGCAACGACGTCTCCCAGCCCAGGGACCAGGCCAATGATTCCGTCGATGCCGAAACGGAACCTGGTGAACGGAACGCGGAAAGCCTCATCGAGCAGGATTTCGAGTTGACGAAGAGTCGCATCACGGAAGAGCCAAGTGCCGCGATCCCAGCGACCGGGCGGCACCAGAATACCTTCGACCGCAGGGTTTCCAGCCGGGTTGACGCGAGGAGATTTGGGTTCAGAATTGGGCGTAAGTGAGGCCCTTCGGCCGCCATTGGACATATTCATTCGATGCTACAATCGTAAAGGTACGTGGCGGCTATAGTTCAGCGGCAGAACGCCTGACTGTGGCTCAGGATGTCGTGGGTTCGATCCCCACTAGCCGCCCCAATAAAATATAGACCTTAGCTTAGATCGTCTTCATCGGCGTCACTCAACGCGCGAATTCCGAACAATTAGTGGATGAGAAATTCGGATCGGTCGACGTGCGCCTGCATCAACGACGCTGGCACATTAGGATATGTGGTGGGTTGTGCCGGCCAGGTGAGCAACGCGCAAGAGCTTCAGCCGAATCAATTATGTTCGGCCTTTGCGTTTTTGGGGTCGGAGAAGCCTTCTTTAAAGATCGAAACCCAGCTGATAACCACGACCAGGCAGCAGCCGACCAATCCGCTGAAAAACATGATCGAAATCAACCGAGTTGCAAATACCGCCAGCGAGAAGCCCATGTGCGAGCCAGAACCTTTCTCGAGCACCTCAAATCGGAGCACCGCTGGGATTTCGAGGCCAACATAAGTATAGAGAAACCTGGGGCGCCCTGCCAGTCATACCAAGGTATAGTTGTTTTCCTCGCCTCGGCCTTCTACATTGCAGACACGGACTCGTATATTCACATGGCAAGCGGGTCAGTTTCCCTTCTCGTTTGAGTTGTAAACCAGGTCGCAACAGAATTCACCGCATGAGACCTAACCGGCCCATCGGTGAAGTGTACCCTGCAACATCTCGCGCAGTTCGGCAGTAAGACGATTTCAAAATCGAATGGAGGAGCTACACGATGAAGCCCATTGTGCGGCCAGGGAGATCCCTGTCTTTTTCGCAAAAGCTAACCCGGCTGGCAGAACGCCTGCGCCAACCGACGTGGCAGAAGTACGGCGCAACCGTGCTCGCAGGCAAACTAGCCGGTGTCGGTGTGACGCTGTTGGTTGCTGCTGGCATCACCAGCATCTTCTTTGCCAAGGTGTACGCGGCCGATACTCCGATGAAGGCTGCCGACATTGTGAATCCCGTAAACACCGCATGGACACTGATTGCGGCCTTCCTGGTGTTCGGCATGCAGGTTGGCTTCACCATGCTGGAAGCGGGCTTTTGTCGTTCGCGCGAGACAGTAAACGTGTTGATGGAGTGTATTGTCGACACCTGTCTTTGCGGAATTCTTTTCTATGCCATTGGCTTCGCATTCATGTTCAGCCACGGCAATGGATTCATCGGATACCACTGGTTCTTCCTGCAGGGTGCTCCTGAAACCTATGAGTCTACGGGCGTGGCATTCCTTGCGGTCTGGATCTTCCAGTTCGCATTCGCCGATACCTGCTCCACCATCACCTCTGGGGCCATGATCGGTCGAACCGGTTTTGTTGGCGATCTGCTCTACTCGCTCGGCGTCTCCGGATTCATCTACCCGATCATCGGACACTGGGCGTGGGGTCCGGACGGCTTCCTTGCGACGATGGGCACAGCGGGGAATTTTCTGCCGAGCCTCGGTACCGGTTTCCATGATTTCGCTGGTTCCACGGTGGTTCATACCATTGGCGGATTCATCGCGCTCGCGGGGTCTATCGTTCTCGGACCGCGTCTCGGCCGCAAGTTCAAGCGCGACGGCGGCGCTCCGATGCTGCCGCACGATCTAACCATCGCTGCATCAGGCGGCTTGATCCTGTGGTTCGGCTGGTACGGCTTCAACCCTGGCTCCACGCTCTCGGCAATGGATTTTGCTGGAATTGGCCGAGTCTCTGCCAACACCACACTGGCCGCCTGCGCGGCTGGATTGACCGCCATGATGTATGCCTACTTCCAGAGCAAGAAATGGGATATCGGGTTTACCGTGAACGGCTTTCTGGCCGGACTGGTAGCGATTACCTGTCCCTGCTACTGGGTGAGCCCTACCGGCTCCATAATCCTCGGTGGCATCGCCGGCGTTGTGGTTTGCCTGGGAGTTGAACTGCTCGAGTGGCTGCGTATCGATGACCCTATCGGAGCCGTGCCGGTACACGGTATGTGCGGCATCTGGGGCACGATATCCCTCGGTCTGTTTGCGTCTGGCCAATTTGGTGCGACTGGTCCCACGGGCGCTGATAATTCTGCTCCGCTCGCCGGCCTCTTCTATCACGGTGGGTTCACCTTGCTGAAGGCGCAATTCATCGGAAGCGCCATCGTCACTACGGCTACTTTTGGTGTTGCGATGGTTTTAATGTACCTGGTTAATCTGACTGGCACGCTGCGTGTTTCCGAAGAGGGCGAACTGTATGGTCTCGATCTCCACGAGCACGGCATTTCGGCCTATCCGGAGTATGTGATTTCGTCACTCGCTGCGCCTGCGGGCATGCCCAAGGACGTAACCGGCCATTCGCCAGTACACGAGATGTCGACTTTGCGCAGCGCTTCCACAACCGGTGATTGATCGAAAGAAAGGCGAGGAACTCATGACCAAGATCGAAGCAATCGTCCGGCCCAACAAATTCGAAGCGGTAAAATCCGCCTTAATTGAATTGGGTGTGGAAGGCATGACGGTCTCAGAGGTTCGCGGTCACGGACGGCAGAAGGGTCACACTGAGGTTTTTCGCGGCAGAGAGTACGATGTCGATCTGCTTCCCAAAATCAAGGTTGAACTGGTACTGCAGGACGAAACTGTGGAGTCTGCGATCGAAGCCATAACCAACGCTGCATACACGGGCAAAATTGGCGACGGCAAGATCTTCCTCTATAAAGTAGGCGGCGCTGTTCGCATCCGCAGTAAGGAGCGGGATCAGGCAGCCATCTAATCAATCCGCATCAGGGCTGTTTCACGAAGCTAATGACCAACATCGTCTTCTTCTGCGACGCACCAACCATGTGTCGCAGAAGAGAAGGCGAAATGAGTAAGCCTTGTGGAGCTCACTTTCAGCGGAGATTACTTTCATGTCATTCGGTTCTCCTATTTCCCCCTTGGATCCCGATGAAGACTGGTCGTCTAAGGGTAGTTCGGGGCTGACGCAGCAAATCAGCGGCGTCGGCCACTTTCTTCGCAACCTTCGCACCAAATTGCGTTTTGGCTTGCTTTCTCGCGAACCGCTTCGGCTTATACGATTCCAGATCAATGAAGATGCAGCAGAGTGCGAGTGGATTGCGCGCAACCAGGATGCCTGGGACCAGGACCTCTCGCGCGAGATTGGGAGACGTCATGCTTCGCTCCAGGCGCTCAAGGACGCAATCGATGTCCGGTCGATGCTCTTTGAAGTTTTGCCGGATCTCACCACTGCGCGCCTGCGCGTCTATCGAGAACCCGTCTCTCTTCCACGGGAATTAATTATCTACGGCAATGTCCGTCGCCATGACAGCGCATTCCGAAGCACTCATTCACTTGCAATGCGTGCCAAACTCATCGGGCTTCGCTTTTGTCTCGAAAACGACCTGCTCTGCCGCCTGCCTCGCGAGGAGAAATTTGGTTTTGGCGACTAAGCGGAGGTGGATCGAGAAGGAAACTTGGCTCGCTCACACATCTTAACCAGTTCGGCCACCGACCCCGCCTGCATTCCATCCATCACGCGTCGACGGTGAATCTTGACCGTGATCTCGCTCAAGTTCAGTTCGGCAGCAATCTGCTTGTTGAGCAGGCCTGCCGTGACCATCGACATCACTTCCTTCTCGCGATCGCTGAGAGTACTGATGCGTTTATTGATTGCGCCGACAATCGATTGCTCCTGCCTGCGCAAGCGGTCCTGCTCAAACGCCTGTTCCACCGCATGAAGAAGTTCCTGCTTCTGAAAAGGCTTGGTCAGGAATTCGATGGCGCCGGCCTTCATGACTTTGCGCACCATCGGAACATCGCCGTGCGCCGTCATGAAGATACTAGGAATCCCGATTGCAGAGGCATTTAGATGCTCTTGAAGTTCAACACCACTTGCTCCAGGTAGTCTCGCATCCAGCAGCAGGCAGCCTGCGCGTGAATCATTCCACGTTTCCCAGAACGCCTCGGCCGAGGAAAAGCATTCGGTTCGAATACCGACCGAATCGAGCAGATTCGATAGCCCTTCGCAGATAGAAGCGTCGTCATCGACGATGAACACGGTTTCGTCACTCATGCGCCCATCCCAAGCGTGAATTTGAATCGAGCGCCGATGGGTTCGCGGTTCTCGGCCCAGATGCGCCCATCGTGTGCTTCGACAATACTGCGGCAGATGGCAAGACCCATGCCCGTCCCTTGT
>Ga0157375_10006525_pt1 | contig 10155 bp, 8 predicted proteins | sample M35metaG_FD_115311 | JGI IMG/M metagenome (GOLD analysis project Ga0157375, IMG submission 115311) | Miscanthus rhizosphere microbial communities from Kellogg Biological Station, Michigan, USA - M3-5 metaG | ecosystem: Host-associated > Plants > Roots > Rhizosphere > Soil | place: USA: Michigan... | reverse complement strand
TAAGAGCCGAACAAAATGCCTCACAAATTTGCAAGGGGGCCAGGATGCCTTGGAAAAACACATGCACCGCAGGTGAGGGAGCAGAAGACATGATCCGAAGAAGCCAGATGTGTCTAACGGCGATGGTCGCTTGCCTTGCACTGACAGCCGCCTCAGTCGCGGGACAAAAGAGCCCGAAGCCTCTCACAAACGACGACGTTCTCGCGATGGTCAACAAGAAGATGCCGGAATCTGTCATCGTCTCGGCCATCAAGAGCACTCCCGGTGAATATGACACATCCACAAACGAGCTCATCCGACTCAACTCCGCAGGCGCCACTGAAGTCGAGTTGAACGCCATGATCGGAGCCACACACAAGGTAACCGGTCCTAATGCTGAGTCCGCTTCGAGCGCCATCGCGAACGACACCGAGGCGCCTTCCAAGTCCCACATGCCGCGCGTACAGCTCCTGCAGGGCAATATTCCACAGGATCTCAAGCTGGAAAAAACGCAGCTAGCGCAAACCAAGAACAAGCCTTCATCGATGAAAAACCTGGCAGCCGATTCCGTCGTAACCCAGGCAATGCAGGCTGGCATCAACACGGCGAGCTGGGATATGGCCACGCATATTAACTCGGCAGTCGGCGGTTCAACAGTGCAGACCGCTGGCAGCATCGTCTCGGGAATGCTTGCGCATCGTACCCCCACGGTCACCTATGTCTGGGGAGTACCGGGCCCCGCCTCCAGCAACGTTCTGCACACGGTAACCCCGACCTTCAGCGTGGATTACGCCCACGCCGCTGGAGTGACTCCGGAAGATTTCGAACCCATGGTTGTAAAGCTCACTCCAGCACAGAACACCTGCCGGATTGTTGGCGCCGCGCAGGGAAGAGCCGATGCTGGCGCAAGCCCCGCAGCAGACTGGCAGGTCTACTCGCACTATCTTGAAGAGCCGGTCACCATAACGCCTCAGAAGCTCGGCCCCGGCAAATACAAAATCACGACTCCTGAACTGGCGCCGGGAGAGTACGGCTTGGTTCTGCGCCCAATCTCCAAGACCAAGAAATTTGCTGGTGGGGACGTGGCAAGAGCGCAGGGCGACGGGCTGATGTTCGATGCGATCTGGACATTCCAGATCTCCGACGAGGCGCAATAATGTTTAGTGATCCCCAAAAATTGACTGCGCAATTGAACGCAAGAGCTTGGTGGCGGCCCGCGCTATGGATCCTGATTCTGCTGGTGGCTGGATGCCGGCGTTCAGGAACACCCGCCGGGGTAGAGGCGACGCAACAGTCCGTTGGAAACTCCACGTCCGTATCGCGACCTCGGCAGATTCCAATGGCACCGCGTGGCTCCGGATACGCTCATGTGACTTATCGCCCCAACGTACGCATCATGGATGCCGAAGAAGGCAGGAAAACACTAATCGGCGAGAGTACCAACGGTGCCAGCCTACTGTTCGATTCTTCCAACTCCACTGCGCGATCTTTGCACGCCGGCGACGTCCTGCTCATCAAGGGACTGATGGCGCGAACTGTACTTGGAGCTGAGGCGACTTCAGATGGCATCGTGGTTCTCACTCAGCACGCGCTCATCACCGATGTAATTCAGGATGGTGAAATCAAGATACAGGCGCCGATCCGGTTCGGTGCCGTACGTGCGGCGAACGAAAATGTCCCTCCGCTACCCATGTGGCTCAATCTTTTTGCTACACCCGCTTACGCCCAAAGTCCGACCGGTGAGATGGCCAAGAGCGCCGAAGCCAAAGGCTCAATGGACGCCTACGGAAACATGATCAAGGGCGCATTCAGCTCCGTAGTCAGCGGCTGGGACACCACCTTTCAGGCCACGCCCGCAGAAGGCCAGACCAATCTCAATATCACCCTCAAACGCAGCGTCGGTGGATTCGCTGCTCTCATCACCGGTCAGGGGAGCATTTCGAACTTCCAATTCGACTCGGTGATCAACATCAAGCAGAGCGTGCTCCAGAATATGGACACCAGCTTTAACAATCTTAACGGCCAAATGAATTTCCAGTGGCAGGTGGCAAAAGATGATGGCGGCGTCATGGCCGAGGAAAGCAAGATCAAGCTGCCCGGTGCCATCGAAGTTCCCCTCTCCGAATTCCTGGATGGGTTGCCGATGTACCTCGAGGTCAGCGGCGCCATTCTCATTCACCCCGCCATCACAGGCGGTAAGGAAATTACGAAAGGCAAGTTCCAGATACGCTACGACGGGAATCAGCACTTCCAGGTGAAGCCCGGAAATGTCAACACCGATGGAAGTCTCTCAGGCGATATTCAACTCGGCGACCATCAGGATATTTCCCCGACCGCTCCGCTTGGCATGCTCGTAGCGTTCGCCGCTCCGCGCGTAGAGCTCACCCTGGGTCTCAACAAGATCTACGACGAAAGCGAAATCAAAAAGGCGGCCGACATCGTCGATAAGATCGCTGACACGGTGGCGAAGCATCTGTTGAATGCGCAGCAATACGCCAACTACCAGCAGAATGGGCTGCATCTTGGCGACACCTTCAAGAATGCTCTCTCGACTGACGGTGCCGCGTTCTTTCAAATGATCGGCACATCCGCCTCCAGCTATTCGGGCATGTCATCTATCAGCCCCTGCGCGCGCTACGACCTTAATCTCGTTGCGACTGTAGGTGCCTCCGCTGAAGTGTGGGGCAAGACCTTCGCCAGTACCAACAAAGAAGTCTTTCGCAAGGGTATGACCCGGGTTGATCCGCCCGGCATGAAGCTCTGCGAGAACATCGGAAAAAGCTGATCAGAAAAGGAGCAATCAACATGGCATTTTGTGGAAACTGTGGTGCTTCTCTGTCACAGGGAACCGGCTTTTGTGGGACCTGTGGATCTCACGTAACTTCATCGCCACAACCAGTAGCTGCAGCCGTACCGGCAAGCACTCCAATGACTGCGGCTACTGGGTGGACATCGGCCGCTGCCGCTCAGCCTGCCTCTGCCTCTGCACCAGCGGCACAATGGACGCCGGTTTCGAGTCAACAAAACGCTGTGCCAGCGGCAGCGCCAGCACCATCCTGGACCGCTGCCAGCGTGCCCGCTCAGAGTTGGGATCAGGCAACACCTCCATCGGCGACGGCCTCCGGCAGTGCGCTTACGCCCAATATTGCCGCAGCACTGGCGTATTCACTGGGCATCATCACCGGCATCCTGTTCCTGGTGCTGGAACCCTATCGCCGTGACCGCTTTGTGCGCTTCCATGCCATGCAGTCGATCCTCTACTTCGTCGCGGCGGTGGCATTCAACATTCTCTGGAGAATCATGGTCGGAATTCTGATGAGCATCAGCGGCTGGATCGCCTTCGTATCCCTTCCCATCCGCCTGCTTATATCCCTGTGCCTCTTTGGACTATGGCTCTTCCTGATGTTCCAGGCTTACAACCAGCGCGAGTTTCGTATTCCGATTCTCGGCGCTATCGCAGCGAAACAGGCAGGGGCCTGAACGCGCTTCGGTGGAGCAAACGAACTCGCTTTCAAATTTTGTCCACAACGAGAGGAGGCAGATTGTGAAGCTTCGAAACCTGTTTGTGTGCGCAAGGTGGGCAATCCTCATTCCATCCCTCGCAGCGTTCATCTTCACTGGATGCAAAACGCGTCCTTCCACAAAGGTGCAGGCGGCTAAAACGGAAGGTAGTGTCAGATCGGCTCCGGTCGGCGGCACCTATTGCCTTCAAAGCTATGCACAAGGGCCACCGCCTGCCGGACCAGTTCACTTCTCCTACAAGGAAAGTGAAAGCGACGGCACGCTGAAAGACTATGAGGGAGATCTTCTCGGCGATAACATCGATTCGACGGTGCATGAAAAACGGCCAGCCAACGACATTGACCGGGAAATGGCCAGCGACAAGGGCCTTCATGCGCCACCCATTGTCGATGGCTTCGTCGAGACCAATCGGTCGCTTCATTCCACGCGCAACGACGTATCCGGCTGGTCCATGGGATCGGGCGGCCAGGTGCTCGCATTCACGCCGTGGGGCCTCTTCATCGCCAAGCCGCTGGTGATCCAGGTCGGAACTGAGAATATTGCCGGTGCCGAAGCTATCAAATATTCGGTCGACACTTCACAGCAAGGCCAACTCGACAAAGTCCCGATGACCTTGGCCGGCGGCCTGAAAGATTACACCATCAAAGGTACAGCTTGGGTCGACCCCAGGCAGCAATGCATCTTGCAGTACGACATCAATTACGAAGCAGTCGCAAAAGACGGCTCCGTCAAGAAGACTCACTATGAAGGCCGCACCACACGGCAATAACTCAGATGATTTCTCGATAGGTTGATGAGAGCGGCAACCGATCCAACCGTCGCACGGCCTTCCACAGATTTTGCGTCCAGCTAACAAATCGCGCTCGAGTGACGATAAGTAAAGAGAGATGAAAGCAGAGGACGCCTTCTCGCCGCTCGGGTCCCTCTCCGCGATCTTCTATGCGTGGCATCTCCTTCAGAGCTGAGGCTGCATGGACCGATGCTTTTCGCTGCGAACGAACACGGTCAGATAGGCACCCCAACCCCCCGCGCCGCGGTTGACCGTGCTTGCGCTCTGCTCGAAAGGGCGTTAACTACCACCGGTGAAGACATCCGCGCCATTGCTGCCCAGTTTGAAAGCCTGGCCCGCGATGTTCAACAAGTTTTGAATCTGACTACAGAAATCGTTGAATGCGTCCAGCAGGACTGGGTTCAATCCATTGTGCCGGTGGCACAGGCCCTCGCATCCTCGGCACGTCGCTTCATCGAAGAGCGCATCGATTCGCTCGCTGCCATCAGTAATGTGTTTACCGGCGAAGCTACGATGCTCGAAAACCTTCTGTCTCTTACTACCGAGCAGCGTTCCATTGCCCGTGAAGGAAAGACGCTGGGTGTTTTGGCCAGCATCGAAGTTGCGCGACTCGCTGAAGCGGGAAGCCGCTTTGAATACATGGCCCGCGAACTCGATGAGTTTTCCGCGATGGTTTCACTCGGGGCGGCAGAGGTGCGGACCGAGGCCGAGCAGCGACGTAAGACACTTATCGATCGCCGCCGCAAGCTGGATCTTACTCTGCAGCGCAGGACCAGTCACTTCAAGGTCATTGAGACGGAATTGGGCGATGCGATTGACGCAATGAACTCTGCCCTCTCCAACTTCGCCCGCATTCCTGCTGATTTTCAAACGTGCGTATCGCTTATCGCCGCCAATATAGCCCGGATCGTCGAGGCGGTGCAGGTGCAGGACGTTACCCGCCAGCAGACCGAACACGTACGCGACTTGTTGAAGCAGGTCTCCGGTGAAATAGAAAGCAGCAGCACACCCGAAGATGACTCGGCACACCAGAACGCGATTCTTAAAGTACAGGCATTCCAGGTGCAGAGCGCCTGCGCCAACACCCAGGCATGGGTGGACGAGGTCAATCATTGCCTGGAAGGCATTCTGCGCATTGGATCTTCCGACGTGCTGGCAATCGGCAAAAGCATCATCGAGCAGGAGCTTGCATTATCTTCGCAACTCGCGCGCATAGAACAGCTCGAGCAGGAGTGCGCAGCAGACGATGCAGAAATTGAAGCAAGCCTCGCAGGAATAAGCGAGCTGACGCGAATCACCAAAACTCACCTCACGCGTTCTCGCCAAGCCCGTGACCGCATGCAGTTGTTGAATTTTAATTCTATGATCGAGGCGCGCCTTCTCGGCAAGCAGGCTAGCGCGGTTCTTGAAATCACTCGTAACATCGGGCGCATTTCCACCGCCTGGTCTGCGTTGACCGATCGTTCTGGCGATACCCTCGAAGACCTGCTTACCTCTTCCTCCAGCGCCGAAGAAACGCATCGCCTCAAGACACACCAAAGTATCCAAAATCTTGGAAATGCTCGCGACGAAAGCAATGCCGGCCTCGCGGCGCTCTCCCGAGCCGCTGCCATCGCACACAGTAACGGCGATAGAGTGCACGCAGCCGTCAGTGCGATTCACGATCGAAGTGCCACTCTCGGTCGCGTCGCAGGACACCTCGCAAATTCCATCGCGCTCATGCAGGAAGCGCAGGATGAGATCCAGAACGCAAGCCGGCAGATTGAACCATACGCGGTGGCGCTCACGCACGAAGATCGCCAGCGAATCGAAAATGAATGTGCGGCTATCTACAGTTGTGAACTCGAACGACTCATCTTGAGTGCAGCTCTTAACGGGGACGAGATGCCCGTGTCTGGCGCTGCGCTGGTGGGAAATGATGTTGAATTGTTTTGACTCCGCGCCGGCCGAGCTCCGCTTGATCGCGCAGAACAGGAGCATTCTTCATGAAGAGAATTCTGAGCGTCGATGATTCCCCCAGCGTGCGGCAGATGGTGTCATTCACGCTACGCAAAGCCGGCTATGAAGTTGGCGAAGCCTGCGACGGGTGCGATGCGCTCGCCAAGGCAAGTCAATCAAAATTCGACATGATCATTACCGATCTCAACATGCCCAACCTTGACGGCATTCAGATGATTTCCTCCGTGCGCACCATCGCGGGCTACGCATTCACTCCCATCCTTATGCTCACCACCGAGTCGCATCCTGAGAAAAAGGACGCGGGCCGGAAGGCAGGCGCCACGGGCTGGATCGTCAAGCCCTTCAACGGCGATCATCTTCTTGCGGTTGTTCAGAAACTGGTGCGCTGAAACCAGCAGCACCGCAATCTCGCCTACCTCATCTCAGCGCGGTTCCTGAACGATCAGATGCCTCATTGATGGAGCATTCCCGGATTGAACCTTACTTATTCCAAAATCGGCCAGGGTAGTTCCTTAGAGGAATCACACAGAACATCCTCCGTTTTTGGCTGATTCTTTGCACGCTGAGGCCGATGCAGAAGAGTAACGCTGCCTGTCTCCCGCGTCTCGCTCTCGGAGCTAGACGCTTCATGGAGACAAGCGCCCTGAATCGGAAACCCGCTATGGCAATCAGCACTAAAAACATGGATGGCGCGCGATGCATAGTCCTCACGGACATCGTTGACATTGCGCAGGCAGCGGAACTGAAGCAGGCGCTCACCGAGGCAATCGGTTCTGCATCGCGTGTCGTCATTCAAGTCTCCGCCACCACTTCCATTGACATTACGACGGCCCAATTGCTGTGGGCAGGTGTGTCGTGTTCTTCGCTTGGGGGCGTCGAGATCGTGGTTGAGGGTCCATGGAACCGTCAGGTTGAAGAATCGTTGTTGGCCAGTGGCATAACACCACTTCTGCAGGCAATGGTGCAGAGTTCAGCTGGGAAAGGTGCCGATGTCCTCGTCAGCCGCAACTGATCAGTTTCGACAGGCCTTCCGGGAGGAGGCGCGCGAAATCCTCGTCGATCTGGAGAGCGCCCTGCTTGAGTTGGGCGAGCATTGCGAAGACATGGAGTTGGTCGGCCGAGCCTTTCGCGCCCTGCACACCATCAAAGGCTCGGGGGCCATGTTTGGGTTCGATGCGCTCGCAGCCTTTACCCACAATCTCGAAAATGCCTTTGATGAAGTCCGCAGTGGACGTTTGGCGGTGACCTCCGAATTGGTCGATCTCACTCTCGCTGCCATCGATCATATTCGCGAGTTTATCGCGGAGTCTCCTCAGGATTACAGCATTGCGCGCAACGAGTTAGTTACCCGCTTGCTTGCCATGACCGCCAGCGGTTGCAATATCCACGCGGAAAAGGTCGCGCCGCCGCCTTTGGTTAGCAAAAGTCCTCCCGAATCCGGCAGCCTTCGGTTTTGGACAATTCACTTCGCTCCCGGTCCGCAGCTCATGCGCGGTGGCAGCGATCCCCTACTGCTTATTCGCGAACTTGGCGACCTTGGTGAACTCACTGCAACTCCGAGCATGACGTCGATCCCTCCGCTCGCCGAGCTGGATCCAGAACGCTGTTACATATCCTGGGATTTTGTCCTCCGATCCGACGCGAGCTTTGATACCATCCGCGATGTCTTCATCTTCGTCGAAGACTGTTGCGAATTGTCCATTCAACCGCAGCAGAAATCCGTCGAAGTCGAAGCGGATCGAACCGCAGCCGGGCTTGAAGACAAGCGCGCGGCACGCGGTGGCCGTCGTGACTACGATCTGCCCGACGGCAACAGCAGCATTCGCGTGGCCGCGACCAAACTCGACCAGTTTGTGAATCTCGTCGGAGAGTTGGTGACGGTGCAGGCCCGCCTCAGCGAATTAGCCGTGCGGCGCGACGATCCCGATGTAAGCGCGGTCGCAGAAGAAGTTGATCGGCTTGCCTCGGCGCTGCGCGAGACGTCGATGAATGTGCGGATGATGCCCATCCGTGGCACCTTCGAACGATTTCGGCGCCTGGTCCACGATCTGGCACGCGACTTGGGCAAGGATGTCGAACTAACCATCGAAGGAGCCGATACCGAACTCGACAAGACCGTTATTGATCAGCTCAATGACCCATTAATGCATCTAATCCGCAACAGCATGGACCATGGCATCGGCATGCCGCAAGATCGCCTGGCACATGGCAAGCCGGCGCGCGCCAACATTCATCTTTCGGCTCGCTACTCCGGGGCAAGTGTATTGATCAGCGTCTCGGACGATGGCCGCGGAATCGATGCTGAAGCGGTGCGGGCCCGCGCCGTCGAGCGAGGGTTGATCAGTGCTGACGCGCAGCTCAGCGACGCTGAGATTCATGCTCTGCTCTTCCAGCCTGGATTCTCGACGGCCAAGGTCGTTACCGATATCTCTGGCCGCGGCGTGGGTATGGACGTGGTGCGTCGTAATGTCGACAAGCTCCGGGGAAGTATCGACATCTCCAGCAAGACGGGCCAGGGCTCCGTCGTCACCTTGCGACTGCCCCTGACGCTCGCCATTATCGATGGGCTGCTGGTTATGGTCGGCGACGCGTATTTTGTGTTGCCGCTAGCGGACACGCTTGAATGCATTGAGCTCTCCAGGGCCGAGATTGACGCCGCCAACGGAAAGCACCTGATTAACGTACGCGGAAAGGTAGTGCCCTACATCCGCTTGCGTGAGTACTTTAATGTCGCCGCGACTCCGCCAGATTTTGAGCAGGTCATGCTGGTCGATACAGATGACGGCTGTTGCGGACTTGTGTTCGATCGCGTGCTGGGCAACTGCCAAACCATGATCAAGTCTCTCGGCCGCGTCTACCGCCATGTCCAAGCTGTCTCGGGTGCCACCATCCTGGGCAACGGAACCGTCGCGCTCATCCTTGATCCCCATCGGCTGGTGCACGAATGCATTCGCGGAATTGGGCTCCGGGTGCGCGGACATCCGTCACTGCCCGAGATGGCCGAGCCACTCCAGGAACAGGCCTGCAAATAACAAACAAGAATTTTCTAGCCGATAGCGTTGAAATTCGCAATCTATGAAAAGCCAGAACCAATACCCGTGCTGATCGCAACAACGGTCGGGGGCAGAAAGAAGAGGATGAATACGATGTCAACCACACTGGTGAACGAAGGCCGCAAGTTGCACAGTGCTGAAAACGGCCACGTTAAACATGGCAAGCAGATTGCCCCACAAAACAACCGCGACGAGTTGCTCAATGAAATTATGCGGCTTGTCGATGCCTCCAAGGAAGGCCGCTTGACCGAGAGAGGCCGCGCGACAATCTTTAATGGCCCGGATCGGGAGCTGATTCAGGGTGTCAACGAGATGCTCGACGCTATCCTTTTGCCCATCGGCGAAGGCAACCGCATTCTGGCCCAGATCTCCGATGGCAAGATCGATGAGCTGATCGCCCAGACCTACAAGGGCGACCACGAAAAAATGAAGTTAGCCGTCAACAACGTGGCTATCGTGCTGCAGGGGCTGCAAAGAGAAATGGCGCGTCTGACGCAGGCTTCACATGAAGGACAGCTCAGTGAGCGCGGCAAGCCCGAGCAGTTTGCCGGCGCCTTCGCAGGAATCGTACGCGGCGTCAACGAAATGCTCGACGCCATCCTTCTGCCTATCGGCGAAGGCAACCGCATTCTGGCCCAGATCTCCGACGGCAAGATTGATGAACTGATCGCCCAGACCTACAAAGGTGATCACGAAAAAATGAAACTAGCCGTCAACAACGTGGCTATCGTGCTGCAAGGGTTGCAAAAAGAAATGTGGCGTCTCACACAGGCTTCGCACGAAGGCCAGCTCAGTGAGCGTGGCAAGCCCGAACAGTTTGCCGGAGCTTATGCCGGCATCGTACGCGGCGTC
>Ga0157375_10006524_pt1 | contig 10156 bp, 10 predicted proteins | sample M35metaG_FD_115311 | JGI IMG/M metagenome (GOLD analysis project Ga0157375, IMG submission 115311) | Miscanthus rhizosphere microbial communities from Kellogg Biological Station, Michigan, USA - M3-5 metaG | ecosystem: Host-associated > Plants > Roots > Rhizosphere > Soil | place: USA: Michigan... | reverse complement strand
GCAGCACCTGGATGTGCGAGCCGTCGACGTCGGCGTCGGAGAGGATGCAGACCTTGCCGTAGCGCAGGCCCGAGAAGTCGGGCTCGTCGTCGGCGCCGTGCGGGTCGACGCCGACGGCGACGGCGATGTCGTGGATCTCATTGTTGGCGAACAGTCGGTCGCGCTCGACCTCCCACGAGTTCAGCACCTTGCCGCGCAGCGGCAGGATCGCCTGCGTCTCCTTGTCGCGGCCCATCTTGGCGCTGCCGCCGGCGGAATCGCCTTCGACCAGGAACAGCTCGTTCAGCGCCAGGTCGCGGCTCTCGCAGTCGGTGAGCTTGCCGGGCAGGACCGCGACTCCCGAGCCGCGCCGCTTCTCGACCTTCTGGCTCGCGCGCTGGCGCGTCTGCGCCTGGCGGATGACGAGATCGGCGAGCTTCTTGCCGTGCTCGACGTGCTGGTTCAGCCACAGCTCGAGGGCAGGACGAACGCAGTTCGAGACCAGGCGCAACGCCTCGCGGCTGTTCAGCCGCTCCTTGATCTGGCCCTGGAACTGCGGGTCGAGCACCTTGGCCGAGAGGACGAAGCTGGCGCGCGAGAAGACGTCCTCGGGCATCACCTTCACGCCCTTCGGCAGCAGGCTGCGCATGTCGATGAAGCCCTTCACCGCCGCGAACAGGCCGTCCTTCAGGCCCGACTCGTGGGTGCCGCCGGCGACCGTCGGGATCAGGTTGACGTAGCTCTCGCGAACCGCGTTGCCGTCCTCGGTGAAGGCGACGCACCAGGTCGCGCCTTCGCCGACGGCGACGTCCTCGCTCTCGCGCCCGTCGGCGTGGTGCGCGCCCTCGAAGATCGGGATCACCGGATCGGCGGCGAGCGTCTGCATCAGGTAGTCGGCGAGGCCGGCGGCATAGAGCCAGTCGCTCCGCTCGGGCTCGCCGCGCCCGGCCGCCTTCTCGACCGTCAGCGAGACCTTCACGCCCGGCATCAGCACCGCCTTGCTGCGCAGCAGGTGAGTCAGCTCGGCGCGCGGCAGCTCGGCGCTCTCGAAGTAGCGCCGGTCGGGCCAGACGCGAACTCGCGTGCCGCTCTTGCGTTCGCCGGCGCTCGCCTTGCGCAGCGCGAGCGGCTCGACGACGTCGCCGCCCGAGAACGCGATCGTCGCCACCTTGCCCTCGCGCCAGACCGTCACCTCGAGCCGCCTGGCGAGCGCATTGGTGACGCTGACGCCGACGCCGTGCAGCCCGCCCGAGAAGCTGTATGCGGCGTTGCCGCCCTTGTCGAACTTGCCGCCGGCGTGCAGGCGCGTGAAGACGATCTCGATGACGCTGACGCGCTCCTCGGGATGCATGCCGATCGGGATGCCGCGGCCGTCGTCGTCGACGCTGACCGAGCCGTCGCCGTGCAGCGTCACGTCGATCGCGGTGGCGTCGCCGGCGAGCGCCTCGTCGGCGGCGTTGTCGATCACTTCCTGGACGACGTGGAGCGGGCTTTCGGTCCGCGTGTACATCCCCGGCCGCTGCTTCACGGGCTCGAGGCCCTTCAGGACTCGGATCGACGCCTCGCCGTATTGCGGTTGCCCTGCCTTGCTCGCCATGGCGGGGCATTCTAGGCAGCGCTGTCGAACGCTTTTCGTTGTCGCCCTGACGCCGACGCGATCAACGCCGCCCTGCAACAATCGACCGATGCCCGACATCCGCCTTCGCCAGCTCGGCCGCTCCGGCCTCGAGGTCTCGCCGATCTGCCTCGGCGGCAACGTCTTCGGCTGGACCGCCGACGAGACGATGTCGTTTCGCCTCCTCGACGCCTGGGTCGACGCCGGAATGAATTTCGTCGACACCGCCGACGTCTACTCGCGCTGGGTGCCGGGACACGCCGGCGGCGAGTCGGAAACGATCATCGGCAAGTGGTTTAGCCAGAACAAGAAGCGCCATCGCGTCGTCCTCGCCGCGAAGGTCGGCAAGCCGATGGGCGACGCCGACAAGGGCCTGTCGAAGGCGTACATCCGGCGCGCCGTCGAGGCGTCGCTGCGCCGCCTCAGGACCGAGGTCATCGATCTCTATCAGGCGCACGACGACGATGCCGCGACGCCGCTCGAGGAGACGCTCGGCGCCTTCGCCGAGCTCGTCAAGGAAGGCAAGGTGCGCGCGATCGGCGCATCGAACTACACGGCGCCGCGCCTGGCGCTGGCGATCGCGACGAGCGAGCGCCTCGGCCTGCCGCGCTACGAGTCGCTGCAGCCGCTCTACAACCTGGTCGAGCGCGACGCTTTCGAGGCCGAGCTCGAGCCGGTGTGCGTCGAGCACGGCCTGGGCGTCATCAACTTCTACGCGCTCGCGAGCGGATTTCTGACCGGCAAGTACCGCAGCGCCGCCGACCTCGGCAAGAGCGTTCGCGGCGGCGGCGCGGGCAAGTACCTGAACGAGCGCGGCCTGGCGATCCTCGGCGCCCTCGACGCCGTCGCCGAGACCGTCGGCGCGACGCCGGCGCAGGTCGCGCTCGCCTGGCAGATCGCCCGGCCGAGCATTACCGCGCCGATCGCGAGCGCGACGACGCCGGCGCAACTCGACGAGCTCGTCGCAGCGGCGCGGCTGACGCTCGACGCGCCGTCGATCGCGATGATCGATCGCGTCAGCCGCGCGCCGTCGCGATGAACGGCGCGGCGGCGGCGCTGTCCGCGGCGGCCTCCCGGCGGGCGGTCCGCGCGGCCGATGTCGCGGGCCCGATCCGCGCCGGCTTCTGACGCGAGCACGTCTTCCGCGCCGACGCGGGGGTGCCGATGACCGCGCCTTCGCCCTGGATCACGCGCTGGGCGCATCTGATCGCGCCGGCGGGCGCCGTCCTCGACGTTGCCGCCGGCAGCGGCCGCAACGCGGCATGGCTGGCGGCGCGCGGCCACCGCGTCACCGCGATCGACCGCGACGCGACGGCGATGGCGCCGCTGGCGGCGATCGCGGAGATCGTCGTCGCCGACATCGAAGGCGCAGCCTGGCCGCTCGCCGGCCGTCGCTTCGATGCCGTCGTCGTCGCCAACTACCTCTGGCGCCCGCTCCTGCCGACCCTGAAGGCGTCGCTCGCTCCCGGCGGCGTTCTTCTCTACGAGACCTTCGCGGCCGGCAACGAGACCGTCGGCCGCCCGGCCCGGCCCGACTTTCTGCTCGCCCGCGGTGAACTTCTCGCCGCCGCGGCGGGTCTGCGCATCGTGGCCTACGAAGACGGTTTCCTGAGCAGTCCCGAACGGTTCGTGCAGCGGATCGCGGCGGTTCGCGAGCCGCCCGCTGCCGCAGCGGCGCGCTATCCGCTCGCCGACGCCGGGCCGGCGTCGGGTCGCTAGAATCGATCGATTCAGGATGACGCGAATGAAACCCATCACCGGCAGCATCGTCGCCCTCGTCACGCCGATGCACGACGACGGCAGCGTCGACTACGACGCGTTGCGCCGCCTGATCGACTGGCAGATCGGCGAGGGCACGCAATGCATCGGCGTCGTCGGCACGACCGGCGAATCGCCGACGGTCAGCGTCGAGGAGCACTGCGAGATCATCCGCGTCGCCGTCGAGCAGACGCGCGGCCGCGTCGCGGTGATGGCCGGCACCGGCGCCAACTCGACTGCCGAGGCGATCGAGCTGTCGCGCTTCGCGCTCAGGGTCGGCGCCGACTGCACGCTCTCGGTCGTCCCTTACTACAACAAGCCGTCGCAGGAAGGCATCTACCGCCACTTCAAGGCGATCGCCGAGGCCGTCGACATTCCGATGGTCGTCTACAACGTGCCGTCGCGAACGGTCGCCGACATGCACGGCGAGACGGCCATCCGGCTGGCGCAGGTGCCGGGCGTGATCGGCATCAAGGACGCGACCGGCGACATCGAGCGCGGCTCGTGGCTCATCAAGAAGGCGCCGGCGGGCTTCTCGATCTATTCGGGCGACGACGGCACCGCCGTCGCGCTGATGCTGCTCGGCGCGCACGGCAACGTCAGCGTCACCGCCAATGTCGCGCCGCGCGCGATGCAGGCGCTTTGCGCCGCCGCGCTCGCCGGCAACGCGCGCGAAGCGGCGCGGCTGCAGCTGCAGCTCCTCGGCCTTCACAAGGCGCTCTTCGTCGAGCCGAGCCCGGCGCCGACGAAATTCGCGCTCGAGCGGCTCGGCCGCTGCCGCGCCGCGGTCCGGCTGCCGATCCTGCCGCTGGGCGAGCCGGCTCGCGCCGTCGTCGAGGCGGCGCTGCGCGAAGCCGGGCTCGCGTGAATCCGTCGCGCGCCCGACGAGGCGAACGCTGAGCCCAATTCGCGTTGCAGAGCCGCGTCGCCGCGGCATCAGCGATGCTCGATGGAGATTTCCAGAGTGACCCTTTCCCGCCTTTCACGCTTCGCGACCGTCGTTTCGTGCCTCGTTGTTTTCGCCGCCTGCTCGTCGGTCGAGAACATGCTCGCCGGCGACAAGGTCGACTACCGCTCGACGTCGGCGGCGCGCTCATCGGGACTCGAGGTTCCCCCCGACCTGACCCAGCTGTCGCGCGAATCGCGCTATCAGCAGCCGAGCGGCACGATCAGCGCCTCGACCTACCAGGCCGCCGCGTCGACCCCGGTGGCTTCGGCCGTCCTCGTCCCGGTGGTCGCGCCGCAGTCGGTCGGCGCGTTTCGCCTCGAGCGGCTCGGCAACGAGCGTTGGCTGAGCACGACGCTTTCTCCCGAAGCCGTCTTCCCCCAGGTGCGAGCGTTCTGGAAGGACAACGGCTTCACCCTGACCCAGGATCGCGCCGAGGCCGGCGTCCTCGAGACCGACTGGGCGGAAAACCGGGCGAAGCTGCCGAACGACATCATCCGCAGCACGATCGGCAAGGTGTTCGACGCGGCCTATTCGACCGGCGAGCTCGACAAGTTCACGACGCGGGTCGAGCGGACGGCGACGGGCAGCGACATCTTCATCACCCACCGCGGCATGATCGAGGTCTATGTCGGCGATCGCCGTGACGTGACGACCTGGCAGCACCGGCCGGCCGAGCCGCAGCTCGAGGCGACCTTCCTGTCGCGCCTGATGGTCAAGCTGGGCGGGAAGGAAGAGGTCGCGAAGACGATGGTCGCCTCGACCGGCAATGCGCCCAGCGGCCCGGCGCGCGCGCGTCGCGTCGAAGGCGCCGCGGCACCGACGCTCCAGGTCGACGACAGCTTCGACCGGGCCTGGCGGCGCGTCGGCATCGCCCTCGACCGCAGCGGCTTCACCGTCGAAGACCGCGATCGCGGCCAGGGCCTGTATTTCGTTCGCTATGTCGATCCGGCCTCGGCCGGTCGCGAGGAGCCGAGCATGCTGAGCAAGCTGTTCAGCTTCGGGCGCAAGAAGCCCGACGATACCGTCCTGGCGAAGTACCGCGTCAAGGTGAGCTCGGAAGGGGCGACGAGCACCGTCGCCGTCCTCGATTCGCAGGGGCAGCCCGAGCTGGGCGAGGCGGGCAAGCGGATCGTCACCCTGCTCCTCGAAGACCTGCGCTGAGCGCCTCTGTCGACGCGATGAGGCGGCCGGGGCCCTCGTGATCCGCTTCTGCAGCCTCGGCAGCGGCAGCAGCGGCAACGCCACCGTCGTCGAGGCGACGAGCGGCATCACGACGACGCGCCTCCTGATCGACGCCGGCTTTTCGCTGCGCGAGCTCGAGCTCCGGCTGGCGCGCGCCGGGCTCGAGCCCGACAATCTCGATGCCGTGTTCGTCACTCACGAGCACAGCGACCACATCGGCTGCGCGGTGGCGCTCGCCGACCGTCACGACCTGCCGGTGTGGATGAGCCGCGGCACCTGGCGCGCGCTCGGCGAGGCGGTGGCGCCGGCGCGCCTGCGCTTCGCCCGCGACGGCGAGACGATCGCGGTCGGCGACCTCGAGCTGCGCCCGTTCACGGTCGCCCACGATTCCGCCGAGCCGCTCCAGCTGCGCTGCGGCGACGGCCTGCGCGGCGTCGGCGTCCTCACCGACCTCGGCTCGATCACCGACCACATGCTCGAGAGCATCGCCGGCTGCGAGGCGCTCGTTCTCGAGTGCAACCACGACGAAGCGATGCTGGCCGCGTCGCGCTATCCGCCGTCGCTCAAGGCGCGCATCGGCGGGCGCTACGGCCACCTCAGCAACGCGATCGCCGCCGAGCTGCTCGGCCACATCGCCGGCAGCCTGTGCCAGCTCGTCGCCGCCCACCTCAGCCGCGAGAACAACCGCCCGACCCTGGTTCGCGACGCGCTGGCGAGAGCGTGGGGAAGCCGCCCGGAAGACATCGTCGTCGCCGACCCGGTCGAGGGCTTCGCGTGGCTGCAAGCGGGCTGAGCTGACGCGACGGGGCGCAAAGCCCAGCGCCCCAGCCGCGCACTGGCCGAGGCGCTTTCCGGGCCACGTCTGCCGGCGCGCTTGCTCGGCTCGCCAATGCAAAAAGCCGCCCGGAGGCGGCCTTCGGCAGGTTCGAGAACCTTCTTACTTCGGCGCCGCGGAGGCTGCGTTCATCGCCGAGGTGGCGGCGCTGTTCGCCGACGAGGCCGCGTCCGCTGCCGCCGTGGCGGCCGTGCTGGCCGACATCGCCGCCGAGGCGCTCGCGTCGGTCGACGGGGTCGTCACGACGGTCGTCGTCGAGGTCGACGGGGTCGCCGGCGCCATCGTCGCCGGGGGCGTGACCGTGGTGGTGGTCTCTTCCTTCTTGCTGCATGCAGCGAACGAAACGGCGGCGGCCAGGGTCACCATCAACAGTGCTGTTTTCATATTTCTCCTCGATTTTAAGTTTGGACAATCACCGGTCTTTGTGGAACCTTCGTGGCGAAGAGCCCCATCGTCTGCAAGACAAGGAAAGCTCCAGCATTTCCAGTGCCTAACCCCCGATTATAGGCGTCTTAGGTGCTTTCCCTAGAGCCCGAGGGTGGTCACGGGAAAGGCTTCGACGGATCGTTGCAAAAGCGCGTCAACGCTTTCCCGGCACTCGGTCAGATCGACCGGTCGATTCGACGCGGTGCCGCGGACTCTGACGCGGTCGAGGACGCGGATGCAGAGCGCGCCCGGGACGAGCAGGAGCGTCGGGATCTGCTCGGCTTCGAGCTCCGGATCGTTGCGGCAGCGCACCGCGTGCGCCCACTGCCGGCGCCACTCGACGAAGCGCAGCTGCCTGCGTGCGAACTCGTCGAAGCTGTGCGCCAGGACGGTCAGCGACCGGCTCGAGTCGACCCAGCGCCACAGCGAGTCGATCACCTCACGCTCGTTGAGCGGCCAGTCGGCGAAGGTCGGATCGACGAGGAAGATCTCGCGCGCGCCGGTGTCGACGGCGAGCGCGAAGGCGCCGCGGACGGCATCGAGGAACTCGGCACGCGAGGCGATCGGGGTGATGCTCTCTTCGCTCATGTCGTCTCCTTGGCGATGCGGTCGGGGTCGGCCATGCACCAGCCGGCGCGCAGCCACTCTGCCAGCAAATCGCTCGCGGCGGGGCTCGCCCTGGCGACGCTGCGGGCGTCGAGCCGGCGCGTGTCGGCGAATCGGCGCAGGAGCGACGCATCGCGGCCGCTCGCCCGATGCGATTCGCCGTTGATGAAGACGAAGTGGTCGTCGTAGAGCATCCTCGTGCGGCGGTCGAGAACGAGCGATGAGGCAAGCGAAGGCGTTCGCGCGCGCGGCTCGAACCAGGTGCCGGGCTTGGGCTCGCTCAGCGTCTCGCCCAGCGCCCGCGACCGCTCGACGCGATCGGCGACCAGGCGTTCGACCGCGCCATCGGCGAACTCCTGCAGCGCCGGCGGAATTCGCGCCGGTCGATCGGCGGCGGCCGACCCGGCGTCGCGGTAGCGCCCCTCGCCGCGCGCCGTCGCGCCGTCGCGCTTCTCGCGCGCCGCCTCGGCGATCCGATCGATCATGTCGGCGGCCAGGTCAGCGCCGAGCGGCGCGCGAAAGCCAATCGACGCGGTGATGCACTCGCCGACGGCGACGCCGTCGTGGCCCCATCCCGGCGGCAGATAGAGCATGTCGCCGGGCTCGAGCAGCCATTCCTCGCTCGGCGCGAAGTCGGCGAGGATCTTCAGCGGAAGGCCCTCGCGCTGGCGCGCGCCGCCGGCGCGGCCGATGCGCCAGCGCCGGCGCCCCGACGTCTGGAGAAGGAACACGTCGTACGAGTCGACATGCGGCCCGACGCCTCCTCCATCGGTCGCGAACGAGCACATCACGTCGTCGAGCCGAGCGTCGGCGATGAAGCGAAAGCGCCGCAGCAGCCGATGCGCGGCGTCGTCGTGGAGATCGACACCCTGGACGAGCAAGGTCCAGCGCGGTGTCGCCAGCGCCGGCAGGGCGCGACGCGAGATCGGGCCGTGGCGAACCGACCAGCGCGCGCCGGCGCGAACGACGAGGCGCGACTCGACATCGTCGCGCGCGGCGAGCGCGAAGAGCAGCGAGCGATCGAGTCGCGGCAGTGCGTCGGCGCAGGCGCCGCGGACCAGCAACGGCTTCCTCTGCCAGTGCCGGCGCATGAACGCCGAAGCCGAGAGACCGCCGAGCAAGGCCATCGGCCGGTCGGGTTCCATGCCTCATTGTGCGATCATCATTCGATGGAAATCGCCGCCCCCTGCGTCGTCAGCCTGACCTGGCGACTCGCCGATGCGCAAGGCGCCGAGATCGACGAGCTGAGCGAGCCGGTCGAGTTCTTCTTCGGCGGCGACGACCTCCTCGCCAAGGTCGAGGAAGCCCTCGCCGGCCAGGAAGCCGGCTTCGAGGCGACGCTTCACCTCGAGCCCGAGGACGCCTTCGGCGACTACGACGCCGAGCTCGTGTTCTTCGAGTCGCGCTCGATCTTCCCGGGCGGCATCGTCGAGCCCGGGATGCAGTTCGAGGGGCCGCCTCCGGGCGCGGCCACCGAAGACCTCGACGACGACGCGATCTACACCGTGACCGAGGTCTATCCCGACCACGTCGTCCTCGACGGCAACCATCCGCTCGCCGGAATCGCGCTGCGGCTCGCGCTCGTCGTCCGCGACGTCCGCGCGGCGAGCGCGACCGAGATCGAAGCGGGCAGCGTCGGCGGCGCCGCCGTCAGCGTCCTCGCGACGGCGACGCCGGGACCGCGCCTGCACTGAGCGAGGGCGCGAGCCCCGGGACGCGCCGATGCGTGGCTTGCGAAGCGTCAGCCCGGCGTCGTCGCCGGCGCAGTCGCCGCCGCCGTCTCGGCGGTCTGCACCGGGCCCTTGCCGCTGAACCGATCGAGCGCGAGGTAGATCACCGGCGTGATGTAGAGCGTGATCGCCTGCGAAAAGACGAGGCCGCCGACGACCGCCAAGCCGAGCGGCTGGCGCAACTCGGCGCCGGCGCCGAGGCCGAGGGCGATCGGCAGCGCGCCCATCAGCGCCGCCAGCGTCGTCATCATGATCGGCCGGAAGCGCAGCACGCACGCCTCGCGGATCGCCGCCGCCGGCGCCATGCCGCGGTGGCGCTGCGCATCGAGTGCGAAGTCGATCATCATGATCGCGTTCTTCTTGACGATGCCGATCAGGAGCAGGATGCCGATCGTCGCGATCAGCGTCAGGTCCTGGTCGAAGAGCTTGAGCGTGAGGAGCGCGCCGACCGCCGCTGACGGCAGGCCGGCGAGGATCGTCAGCGGGTGGACGTAGCTCTCGTAGAGCACGCCGAGCAGGACGTAGATGACGAGCAGCGCCGAAACGATCAGGATCGTCTGGCTGCCCTGCGAGCTCTTGAACACCGCGGCGTCGCCGCCGTAGCTCGTGATCACCGACGCCGGCAGGCGGATCTGGTCGCGGTACTTCTCGATCTTCGCCGTGGCGTCGCCGAGGGCGGTGCCCGGCGCGAGGTTGAACGACACCGTCACGGCCTGGAGCTGGCCGACGTGGTTGATCGACGTCGGCCCGACCGAGCGCTCGACGGTCGCGAAGCTCGACAGCGGCACCAGGCCGCCGCTCGACGAGCGCACGTAGATGTTGTTGAACGCGCTCTCGTCGCGCTTGGCGTCGGCGGCCACCTCCATGATCACCTGGTAGCTGTCGACCGCGGTGTAGATCGTCGACACCTGGCGCTCGCCGAACGCGGAAAAGAGCGCCGAGCGGATCGCGTCGATCGAGACGCCCATGGTGTTGGCGCGGTCGCGGTCGATCTTCAGCGACGCCTGCAAGCCCTTCAGCTGCGAATCGCTCGTCACGTCGCGGAACATCGGGTCGGCGCGCATCGGCTCCTGCAG
>Ga0157375_10006523_pt1 | contig 10156 bp, 7 predicted proteins | sample M35metaG_FD_115311 | JGI IMG/M metagenome (GOLD analysis project Ga0157375, IMG submission 115311) | Miscanthus rhizosphere microbial communities from Kellogg Biological Station, Michigan, USA - M3-5 metaG | ecosystem: Host-associated > Plants > Roots > Rhizosphere > Soil | place: USA: Michigan... | reverse complement strand
TCTTGGCCGGTTCGGCAAGACACCCGACCGCTTCAACCTCATTCACGGCGACACGCGTCTCGCCAACCTGCTCATGGACCGCCGCAGCATCAAGGTGATCGACTTCGACGACTGCGGTTTTTCCTGGTTCCTTTACGATTGCGCGACGACCGTGTCGTTTTTCGAGGACAATCCCGAAGTGCGGGAGCTGATCGACGCGTGGGTGCGCGGTTATCGCCGGGTCGCCGCACTCTCCGCCGAGGAAGAGGCCGAAATCGATACCTTCGTGATGCTGCGCCGTCTTCTGCTCGTCGCTTGGATCGGCTCGCATGCGGAGACGGAACTCGCTCAATCCATGGGCGTCGCCTATACCCAAGGGACTCTTCCCTTGTGCGAGCGCTATCTGTCGCGTTTCGGCGAGGCGCGCCGGCGCTAGCCGGCCAGGAGGGGCAGGCAGCTAAGCCTGGGCGAGTGCATCCAAGCTTTCCGGGAGAATTTGGCCGCCGTCGATGATGATCGTCTGGCCGGTGATGTAGCCGGCCTCCTTAGACGCGAGGAACAAGGCGGCATAGCCGATATCCTCAACCGTCCCGAGCTTCTTGAGCGGAATTGAAGCCGCCATAGAGCGCTCGTATTCCGGCCCGAGCGCGATCAAACCTTCGGTCAGGACATTGCCGGGCAGCACCGCATTGACGGTTATGCCGTACTTGGCGAGTTCGATGCAGGCCGTGCGCATGAAGCCAAGCTGACCCGCTTTGGTCGCGCCGTAGTGGGCCCATCCAGGGAAGCCCGTCACCGGGCCCGTTATCGATGAGGTGATCACGACCCTCCCCTGGTCCGATTTCTTGAGGTGCGGCAGGCAGGCCTTGAGCGGCAGGAATGTGCCTTTCAAATTCGTCGCCATGACGAAGTCCCAGTCCTCGGACGACAGCTCCTCGATTTTGGTCTGCGGGAAAATGCCGGCATTGGCGCACAATATATCGATCCCTCCGTGTGCCGCGACGGCCGCGTCCGCCATGACTTGCATGTCTCCCATCTTTGTCACGTCTGCGGCGTGTCCCTTCGCCGTCCCGCCGGCGCTGCGCAACTCGGCGGCGCACGCTTCCGCCTCATCGAGATGGCGGGACACGACCAGCACCTTGCCGCCGTTGCGGGCAAAAACCTTGGCTATTCCCTTGCCGATACCCTTGCTCGCCCCGGTTACGATGACGGACCGGCCTGCGATCGATGTCAACATGACGTGTCTCCAGAATTCGCTTCGATAAGCAGCGCCACTTAAAGCGAGGGCGGGCGCCGCCTCCGCAGCGCCCGCCCGAATTTACACCCTTCGCGGAGGCAGTACCGCGAACATTGGAAGCTCCAGCCGTTACTCGTTGAACACGAGGCGGCCGATCTTGGCGTGAACCGCTGGTGCGGCGACCCGCAACACCACGCCCCAGACGAAGCCCCAGATGACGATGGCGAGAGCGATATAGGGAATGTTGCTGCCGAAGCTGCCGCTGCCGCCGAACGTCGCCAGATTAACGACCAGGAGGTATACGAGGTAGACCTGGGCGACAAAGGCGATCAACGGAGCAATCAGGCCGGGAACGATTCCGACTTGGCCCGGATGGTTCTTGCGGAAGTAGACGATGATCGCGATCGACACGAAGGCCTGCAAGATGAGCAACAGCATGGTGCCGAGAATGGCGAGCATCGTATAGATGGCGACGTAGGCCTGAGCGTTGGGATCGTCAGTCCCCAGGAAGATGGCGAAGAGGCCAACCCAGATAAGCGCCAGCACCGACTGCACCGTGGAAGCGACGTATGGGCTTTTGAACGTGGGGTGTGTCTTGCCCAGCACGCGCAGGAACACACCCTCGCGGCCGAGCGAGTAGGCATAACGGGCTGCCGTGTTGTGGAATGCCATGCCGCAGGCAAAGGAGCTCGTCAGGATCAAAATGTTCATCAGCTCCTCAGCCCAGCGGCCGACGTTTTGCCCGATCGGCGTCAGGAAGAAATTGCCAGAATCCTTCACGGCCTTGGCGAGCATGTCGCCTTCGGTCGGGTAGGAGGAGATCGCGCACCAGCTGGTGAAGATGTAGAACAGCCCGAGCCCGATGACCGAGTAATACAGCGAGAGTGGAATGATGCGCTTGGGATCGCGCGATTCCTCGGCGTAGTTGGGCGCCATCTCGAAGCCGACCCAAGACCAGAAGGCCATGAAGATGCCGACCGCTGCCGCGCCGGCCGGGATGTCCACATCGCCGACCTTCTGCGCCGCAACCGGCGTGTTGACGTGGAGAAGGTTGAGAGCCTCGGCATTGAAATTCGACGTGCTCGACAGGATGGCGCCGGCATCGAAAATCAACAGGATGATCACCTCGAGAATAAGCGCGACGCCGAGGATCTTGACCGAAAGCTGCACGTCCCGGTAGCTCAGGACCGAGATCAGCGCGATCATGAATATTGCCAACCAGATCCACGAGACGTTTATGCCGAGATGGGTCTGGATCCATGCGTTGCCGAAGTAAGCGAACAGGCCGCATAGCGAGGCCTCGAACACGCTGTAGGACACGAACGAGGCCATGCCCGCCGCCATGCCCATGTCGCGTCCGAGTCCGAGGCTGATATAGGAGTAGAAGCCGCCGACGCTCGACACCTTCTGCGCCATGGCGGCAAAGCCCACGGAGAAGATGGTGAGGACGATCGTGGCGAGCAGGAAGGCGGCAGGAATGTAGATCCCGTTACCAAACCCCGAGCCAAAGGGAACGTTGCCGAGCATCGCCGACATCGGCGCCGCGCCCGTCACGGTCAGGAATAGAACGCCCATGAGCCCAACAGCCTTGCTGTGGAGCAGGTCGATATTCTTTTCCTTGTGGACTTCGAAACTTTCCTGCGCCTCGAGCGCAGCTGCCGAGCGGTCTGTCATGTTGGCTTATCCCCCGATTAGGCTCGTTCGAAACAAGAGCTGGCGGTGCCGGCTGACCCCTATTCACCGGCCCGGTTCTAAGCATGATGATCTTATTCTGCTGCCGAAACAAGCTCGGACGAAACCTGCCCAATCTTTAGCCATCGGCAGCGGGCTTGCCCCTCTTACTCGTTGCGGGGTTGACCTCGAACAAGAAATCGACGCGCCGCATCATTTAAGCCCCAAGTTCATGATCGCCTTGAGTTCCGCGCTCGACATGACGTGGCAGTAAATCATGTTGATGATTTCGAGCTCCTTGCGATGGAGCTCTTCCGACCCGGCAGCGCAGCAATCCTCAACCACGACGACGGCGAAGCTCTCATCAGCCAGGCTGCGGACCGTCGAGGACACGCATTGGTCGGTGAAAATTCCGCAGCACACGACGGTCTTGATACCGAGATTGGCGAGGATCAACCGCAGATTGGTCCCGGTCAGGGCGCTGTCGGTCGTTTTCGTCACGACGATCTCATCGCCCTGAGGCTGGAGTTCCGCGACCAGTTGAGACGGCAGCTCGTCCTTGGGCAGAAGCAGATTGTTCCAGCCCGGCAGCTTCTGCGACAGGGATCGGTCGCGCCCGTTCTTGGTATGGCAGGCGATGCGGGCGAACAGGCATTCGTAGCCGTTCTCGCGAAAAAGCCCCAGGAGTTCCCGCGTGCGCGGGATGACGATTTCGCGCAGCCGCTGGTGGAAGGGGTTCCAGGCATCATAGCGACTCTGCTCATCGGCAGAGAGCGAGGCTCTGTCCGGCCGCGTGAGATAGGTGTTCTGCACGTCGATGACGAGGAGCGCCGTACTCTCCTTGCTGAGGTCCGGATCGGCGGGCTCGGGCGCTCCGTCGTAGTAAATCGACCGATAGGCGGTCTTCCAGGTCATTCCCTCGTGCTCAGAACCGCTTTTTGAACAAGCCGCGTCGCTCGTAAACCGTGGCGGCCTCTTCCACGAACTCCGCCATGCCCTTGGCTCCATATTGGTCGCGCAGCTCCTTGGCCACCGCGAGAAGCTCATCCTGCGATTCAGCGCGGCCAGGACGCAACAGCTCGTACATGCGCATGATCGTAGCTTGCGGCACGTCTACGAGCTCGGCGCCACGCTCGAAGTTCGCGGCTAACGTGCCTCGTCCGGCGGCGCGGGCGATCTCCGCCTGCTGGCGCAACGCAGCGGCCGTGATGCGCAGGTCCTCGATCGTGACGCGGTCCTCAAGCAGGGCCTCAAGCGTGATCTCATCGAGGCCCTTGCCGCGCTTTCCGCGCACGATGTCGCGGCGCCTCTCCGCCAACGGGTAGTCTGCGATCGACAGTCGTTCCTCGCTCATGCGGCGCTCCCCAGGAAGGCAACCTCTACGTCTTCGGGCGCTGCACCCTCCGAGGTCAATTCAGTCTCGATGGCATAGATCAGCGCCACACGCGCATGATAGCGCGAACCCATGGCCTCGCCCCGCGTCGGCACCACGACCGGTTCCGGCATTTCGCCAAGCGCGTAAGCTGCGGCGTTGGCCCCCATGCGCCGATAGTGCTCGAGCCGGGTGATCGGGGAGTTGGAGAAGAGCTCGAGATTGTTGTGCGGCAGGCGGTCCTTCTGGTGAATAACCGCGGTGCCCTTGGCCTGGATGCCAATGCCGACGCCCGACCCCGCGAGCCGGGCGGCGCTGAGGCCCAGAAACGACGTGTCGGCCGTGTGCTTCATCCGCACGACACGAACCCTCGCGCCTCCGTCTGCGATGCCACCGACCAGCTCGCGCAGGATTGCCGACAAGGGATGGCCGGCAATGGTCTGGAAGAGACTGATGCCGAAAGCGGGGCTCACCCCAATGACGACCTCACGGCGATCGTTGCCCGCGGCGGCAGGTCCCATCGTTCGGTAGCTGATGCGTTTGCTCTCGGCGCCCTTGTGCACTGCCTCGGCTCTCAGCACCTCCTCGCGTGTGAGCACGTCGCGGATCGCCACGATCTGCTGGCGGCGCGCCTCGCTTACGCGGTATCCGGTGCCCGGCCCCAGGTAGTCATTGGGATCGTTGATGGCGCTGAGGATACGGCCGTCACGGACCAGTGCAGAAGTCTGCAGATAGTCGCCGGAAACACGCAATCTCAATATATTTAGAAGGTTCTCCGCCTCGTCCATGAAGCCGCGCCTGGCGAGGGCCTTGATCACGTCGACCACGGTGATGGCGCGCTCCTTGATGCTCTCGCTGATGGGCACCACGTCGCGGGGCAAATAGCTTCGCGTTTCATCCGATCCGGATGCGGCGACGACGCTGCTCTTCATATCCTCTGTCGGTTGTCCGAGACCAAGCTCTTCCAGCACGGCGCTGATTGCTTCGACGGCGAGCGTTCGCAGCGCAAACACGCGGGTCTCCTCGACGGGGGTGAGACCGCCGTCGGCCTCGAAATCGCGCTGGAGCACGAGATAGTCCTCGAGCTCCTCGCCATTAAGAAGGGATGCATTGAAAGAGTTGTCGTATTTTAGGATCGACCCGAACCCGGAACATATGAGGTCGGAACCGGCGATGAGAAAGGGCATGATCTTGGCCCCTACGCGGATCTCGGATTCGGTCGCGCGCGCGTCGTTGCCGGAAGCGCATTCAAGATCGAGCCAGACGGCGATCAGATTCTCCGCCATCAGCTCGCGCATTCCGCCCGGGACAGTGCAGGTGATTGGCGCCCCGTCGATGCCGCCATTCTGCGTGCCCTGCACACCCATGGCACGCTGAAGACAGAGGCAGCGCGCCTCGAGATAAACCAGCGACTTCTTCTCGTGGAACCCCATGAGCAGTTCCGACCCGGCACCCGAGGTGCAGCGCATCTTGATGCCGCGCGAGGCGTAGGCCGCCGCGAGAAAGGCTTTCGACCAGGGGGTGTCGTCGCCATCGATGAAGCTCTTCTCGGTGCCGTAGACGGAGACCGTCTCGGCATAAGACGTAAAGCCGGCCATGCCGATCCTGAGTTCCTCTGCCTCCTCGCTCGAGCACTGAAATAGCGTCCCCCAACGTCCGACCGAGGCCCCGACCGCGCATGCGACTGCATTCGACCAAGCATTTCGCGCGACTCTCATCGTCGTCTCGACCTCGTCGAATCCGAATGCGACCGCGGTCGCGGCGTCGGCGGCCATCTGCAGCGGATCGTCCTTGGCGTTGGTCACGTGCGCCTGATTACCGGGCGTCTTGCGGGCACGCATCTTGCTGTAGGCAAAGGCGATCTCGAGAGACGAGAGTTGGGAGACGACCTCGGCGAGCTTGGCCGGCGTCATGCCACGGGCAAGTCGCACGAGCTCGCTGCGCGGCACGTTCATGTCCACGAGCATCCGCGCCACCTCGTTCGATGGCAGGATCATGGCTTCCGGCGCGATCGCCGGATCGATGTGATAGCGGGCAATAAATGTGTCGATCATATCGAAGTCGCCAACGCCGACGCCGTCCATCACGTCGATGCCGCCAGACCCCAATGTCAGTCCCGACTGTGGATCGTGACGGCTCGTAAAAGACGCAAATCCGTTCTCCGCGTCTTCGATCGCGAATTTGTCAAGCCGAAGCGGGCGCTCATCCCAGTCGGAGAAGCGCTTCCAGCGATTAGCGAACGTGCTCGGCTCCCCTGCCATGGCGGCTCTTCCTCGCGGAGATCGACATCACTGGAACCAGAATATAGGAGAATGCCAGCGGCGCCGAAGCGCATTCTACAGAAAGGCCCGACAACCTGCCCGAGGGCCGCCGTCCGTCCGTCCGCTGCACCCCGGCAGGCCCCGGAAAAAATTGAACGATGGAGACTGGCTGATCTAGGCTAGAGGTGAGCGGAGCCCGGATTGCGTCCACAATGCGCCGCGTGGGCTCAAAGGATGTCATGACAGCGACGCGCAAAATTCTCGAACTCAATGCCTTCGACATGCGAGCGGCAGCCGGCCTCGATCCTGACGTGGCCAATCTCGTTGCCCGCCGCGGGCGGGTGTTCGGTCCGGCATTCATGCTGTTCTACGCACGCCCGCTCAACCTCGTCCGAGGAGAGGGCGTGTGGCTCATCGGTGCAGACGGCACGCGCTATCTCGACGCCTACAACAACGTAGCGTCTCTGGGCCACTGCCATCCCCGCGTCGTTGCCGCCGTGTCGCGGCAGATGGCGACCCTCAACACGCACAGCCGCTACCTCTGCGAGATCGTCTACACCTATGCGGAAAGGCTGTTGGCGACGCTGCCTAGCGAGCTGTCCAATATCGTCCTGACGTGCACGGGAAGCGAAAGCGTCGACTTGGCTCTGCGCATCGCACGCGCGGTCACCGGCGGCACGGGCTTCATCGTGACGGAGAACGCCTATCACGGCAACACACTGGCCGTGACCGAAATCTCCCCCTCGTCGGCGAGCGCCGAGCCGCGCAATCCGCACGTCTTTCTGGTTCCTGCCCCCGACACGTATCGAACGGGGTCCAAGGAGGTGGGGCCGCTTTTCGCGGCGAATATCAGGAAGGCGATTGCGGCCATGAAGAAACGGAAAATCCGCTTCGCCGGGCTGGTCGCCGACAGCATCTTCTCCAGCGACGGCATCTTCCCGGGCGAGTCCGGATTCATGGCCGAAGCCATCGCGAGTGTACGCAAAGCCGGTGGGCTGTTCATTGCCGACGAGGTGCAGCCGGGCTTTGCCCGCACGGGCGAAAAGATGTGGGGGTTTGAGCGTCACGGCCTCGTCCCCGACATGGTCGTCATGGGTAAACCCATGGGCAACGGCCATCCCATCGGCGGGGTCGCGGTGAAACCGGATCTGCTCGCGACCTTCGGGGCAACGGCCGGCTACTTCAACACGTTCGGGGGAAACCCGGTCGCCGCCGCGGCCGGACTCGCCGTGTTGGAGACGCTCGAGGCGGAGAGTCTGCAGCAGAATGCGCTCGAAGTCGGCGCCTACCTTTTGGCGGAACTCGATAGCGTCGCGCAGCGCTTCAAGCGCATCGGCGACGTACGGGGACGGGGACTTTACCTCGGCGTCGAACTCGTGCGCGACCGAAAGTCGAAAAAGCCGGACCGGGATGCCGCAACCCGCGTCGTGGATATGCTTCGCGACCGCAATGTCCTAGTCGGCATCGCCGGTCCCCATGGCAATATCCTCAAGATCCGCCCGCCGCTCTGCTTCGAGCGGGACCATGCCGACCTTCTCGTCAAGGCGCTTTCCGACTCCCTCGCGACTCTCTCCTAGAACGGGTCTGGACGCCGAACCTGTCACGATGTCGGCGCGGCGTCCCTGCGAGCCAGAAGCGCTGCGCCGATCTCGTCTAGTATGACCGGATCGTCGATGGTGGCCGGCATGTTGAAGCTCGCGCCGTCGACGATCTTCTTCATGGTGCCACGCAGGATCTTCCCCGAGCGGGTCTTTGGCAGCCGCGCCACCGTCACCGCGATTTTGAAAGCGGCCACCGGGCCGATCCTGTCGCGCACGAGGTCGACCACCTCCTTCTCGATCGCCGCCCCCTCGCGGCCAGCGCCAACCTTGAGCACGAGGAAGCCGATGGGCACTTCGCCTTTCAGCGCATCGGCGGCACCGATTACGGCGCACTCGGCCACATCTTTGTGGGACGCCAGCACCTCCTCCATCGCGCCGGTCGACAAGCGATGACCGGCGACGTTGATGACGTCGTCGGTGCGACCCATGACGAAAAGATAGCCGTCCGCGTCGCAATAGCCGGCATCAGCGGTCTTGTAGTAACCCGGGAAATCCGCGAGATAGCTCGCACCGAAGCGGGCGTCGGCGTTCCACAGGTTCGGCAAACAGCCCGGCGGAAGCGGGAGCTTAATTACGATATTGCCGAGGTGACCATCGGCGACCGGATGACCCCCATCGTCGAGGATGCTCACCTCATAGCCGGGCATTGGCAGAGTCGACGAGCCGCGCTTGACCGGGAGCCGCCCGAGACCGACCGGATTGCCGGCGATGGCCCAGCCCGTTTCCGTCTGCCACCAGTGATCTATCACGGGCACCCTAAGGTGCTGCTCGGCCCAGAGCACGGTAGCAGGATCGGCGCGCTCCCCGGCCAGGAACAGCGTGCGCAGGCTAGAAAGGTCGTAGTTTCGGATGGTGACGCCGCGCGAATCCTCTTTCTTGATCGCACGCAGCGCCGTCGGCGCGGTAAAGAGGCACGCAACTTTGTGCTCGCTTGCGACGCGCCAAAATGCGCCAGCGTCGGGCGTTCCGACGGGCTTGCCTTCGTAGAGGACGGTCGCATTGCCGGCCAGGAGCGGCCCATAGACGATATAGGAATGTCCGACGACCCAGCCGATGTCGGATGCGGCCCAGAACACCTCGCCGGGCTCGACCCCGTAAAGATTCTGCATCGACCACAACAGAGCGACCATGTGACCGCCGTTGTCGCGCACGATGCCCTTAGGCGCGCCTGTGCTGCCCGAAGTGTAGAGGATGTAGAGCGGGTCGGTAGCCTGCACCGCGACGCACTCGGCACCGAGACCCTGCGATTTGGCGTCCGCGACGAGTCGCGCCCAATCGTGGTCGCGACCCGCGTGCAATTGCGCACTAGCAATCGGGCGCTGGAGGATGATGCAGCTCTCGGGCTTGTGAGCCGCAATCTCGATGGCCTTGTCGAGAAGCGGCTTGTAAGCGACGATGCGACCCGGCTCTACACCGCAAGAGCTCGACACGACCACCTTGGGCTTGGCATCGTCGAGGCGTTTGGCGAGCTCGTTGCTGGCGAAGCCGCCGAACACGACCGAGTGGATCGCACCGAGGCGAGCCGTGGCCAGCATCGCTATCACCGCCTCCGGCACCATCGGCATGTAAATGACGACGCGATCGCCTTTTTCGATGCCGAGCCCCGCCAGAACGGCCGCGAACGTCGCCACCTCGTCGCGAAGCTCACGATAGGTGAGCGTCCGCTTGGTGTTCGTTGCCGGGCTATCGTAAATGAGCGCGTCTGCCTCGCCGCGTCCCCCATCCACATGCCGGTCGAGGCAATTGTAGGCCGTGTTGCAAAGAGCCCCAGGAAACCAGCGGCCGTATTGTCCGGCAGTCGCGTCGAATACTTTGTCGTAGGGCTTTGCCCAATCGCCCGCGGCGGCGGCATTGGCCCAGAACGCTTCGGGATCGGCCCTCCAGCTCTCGTAGACCGTACGGTATCGGCTCATCGGTGATCCCGTTTGATCGCTCGGAGACGAGAACGCTCCGCTCCGCTTGCCACTTTCGGTCGCGCCCGATGCCGTTCTAGAATAGCCGCCCGTCTCTGAGAAGAAGGATGAACGCACTATGC